>JAEEGL017138843.1_pt1 | contig 35952 bp, 31 predicted proteins | sample 9134231 | NCBI WGS metagenome assembly JAEEGL01 (sample SAMN16246548, study PRJNA631951) | gut metagenome | biome: gut microbiome; feature: rumen; material: fiber-attached | host: Bos | place: Iran: Karaj | collected 2018-10
AGAATGCTTGAATTATTGTTCTTCTGTTAATTGTTTGTATAGTTTGAATAGTTCGGCGACGCAGAGACTTTCGGTAAATGAAGATTTTACGGGGAATCCATAAGCCTCCATGACGGCGCGGTCGTTATCTTGGTGAGCCTTTCGAAGTTCTATAGGCATTGTCAGTTCGTCGTAAAGGTCGGCTAAACTGCTGTCGGGATAGAGGGCACGGGCATCCAATATATGCTGTGCGGACTGCTCTATTTTTGCTTTTTGGGCATCTGTTGGCGAAGGCCATGGGAAGTTATTGTAAACCACATCTATACTGTAACTGTAATCACTCTTAAGACGTCCACATACCTGTCTCATCCAAGCCATATGAACGTTTGATTGCAAAATACCAAAATGGTATCTTGACACGTTGGGCATAATACGAAGTTTGTTACTACATATAACATCAGGTGTCATTATGCCCATTGGAATATATCTTCGCTTTTGAGATGATACTTCTGGAATAACAATGTAATCTTCTGTTGGAAAATTCTCTGTTTGAAATCGTGTAGGACGATCTGCTAACTTTAAGGTAGATGGGCGCTTACTTATTAGGCGAGATTCACGGACTAATTCAACACGTTTTAGACAATTGGGCATCTTACGCAATTCTGCTGGGGAACAATCCCCGAGCCATAGACAATAACGTGGTTTCTGATTAATGAATTCGAATGCTCCATACCATGGATGGAAATAGGTTGCGGACTGTGGCTCACTATTGATGAAAGTATTCATTTCTTCTTGACTGAAAAGATAATACCCTGCATCAATAGGTTGATTTCCCATTCCAATTTCAGGAACATCACAAATAGGATGTTTCCGACTACTAATAAACACATCTGGTGCATCCATCAAATATCCATTGATGTGTTTTGCATTGATGACTTTGCCGTTATCAAATATGACACAATCATTGGGATTACAATCCCTTTGAATGAATCCAACGATAACACAATGTACTTGCGCATTCAAAGAAGCTTCGCTGTCCCAGCGGAATGTACGGTGTGCGAAATTAATACGAATGCCATCGTTGAAAAGTCTCTCCCATAGATTGGCAACTTGTTCACCTTGGCAGACGCTGTTGGTCGAAACAAAAGCCGAGTGTGTTTCTGGATGCATCTTCATTATTTCTGCAGCCTTCTTATACCAACAGCAAACATAATCCATATTGCCCACATTCTTCCAGTTGGAGCCGAAAATATCTAATACATCTTGTTTCTGGCTATCGCTCATCAATCGAGCCCCTACAAATGGTGGATTGCCCATGATGTAGTCATAGTGAACCCTGTAGGATTGTATTTCCTTTGGCTTTGGGCCGGTAAGGATATGGGAGGTTACCAAAGTGATTTCGTTATATTCGAAAGATGATGATTCGCTGACCATCTGCGGTTTTTCCTCTGGAATAAGATAGACATTCTTGGCGTGGATGGTAGGTATGTCTGTGGGGTATTCAATGATATCCCAATTCATCCGCAAAGCATTGCCCTCTCGAATGTTGCAGTAGCTTTTAAGAGGAAGGAAGTCGATGTAACGATGGATGATGCGCTCAGTTTCACGGAGCATTTGTGCTTCGGAAATCCACAGTGCAGTGGTGGCAACAGTGACAGCAAAATCGTTTATCTCTATGCCGTAAAATTGGTTTATGCTGACTTTGATGGGATTTACTTCGTCAAATCCGAGGAATGACTGTCCATGGTAACGCGCACTAATAACCTCATTCTCCATGCGACGTAGTGAAAGGTAAGTCTCAGTGAGAAAGTTGCCGCTGCCACAGGCGGGGTCGAGAAAGGTGAGGGAAGCAATCTTGTCTTGGAAGGAGTCGAGTTTCTTCCGGCGTTCCTTTTCTACTTTCTTTTCCAGTATTTCATCCAACTCACGGCGTAAGTCGTTGAGGAAAAGTGGGTCGATGACTTTGTGGATATTCTCTATACTGGTGTAGTGCATACCACCGGTTCGTCGAGTCTCAGGGTTCAACGTGCTCTCAAAAACAGCACCAAAGATAGTGGGCGAAATCTCGCTCCAGTCGAATTCGTGACTGGCATTGTCAAGCAGTGTGCGCTTCAGGTCTTCAGTGAATTGCGGTATCTCAATCTCTTCGGAAAAAAGTCCACCGTTGGTATAAGGGAACGCCTTGAGGTCGTCTTTTAAATACTTGCTGCGCTTGTCCTGCGGTGTATTGAGGGTCTCAAATAGACGGATAAGGGCGTTGCGGAGGTCTTCGGCCTCGTAGCGTATCAGATAGTTGTGGAACTGGTCGTGAGCAAAAACTCCAGCATCCTCAGCATAGAGACAGAATACAATGCGTACACAAAGGATATTAAGCCAGCGGAGGGCTTCAGGCGAAGTATCGTCATATTGTTTTAGCAGTGCATCGTATATTCGACCGACTATCTCACCGGCTTGAATCGACACCTGCATTTCTTTGGTGATATGTTCGCTCTTGCTGTCCACCAGAAACTGAAGCCGGTAGTATTCCCGATCAAGATTGGCAAGCAATAGGTGTTCGGGCTCTCCATTGGGTTGTTCCATGTCGTAGATAAGGAATTCGCTGAAATTGCATGTTACAATCCAACGGGGATGTTTGCTTACTGGCAGACCCAGTACATAACGCTTTGCTTGTAAGAATGGTGTGATAATGGAACCGTCACTTTGCACAATGCCTTTGCGCAAATCTTTTCCCAGCGACTTTTGCTCTATTAGCACTCGCGTTGATGGAATATACACATCGATAAAGTTGGTTTGGTCCACCTTTACCGATTCTTCGTATCGGACAAATGAAGTTACATCCTCGACTCCGAAAACTGAGGTAAGCATGTCGGTCCAAAACAATTGGCTCTCACCTTTCTCGTACCCACGACCTTCCCAACGTTTGGCAAATTCTTTCGCAGCAGCTGCTTGTTTTTTATCAGTATTCATAGATATTAAATTCATATAGACAGAAAATCATATGTCTTCCTCATGACTGATGCGCCGCATCTCGGCAGCCACCTCCTCCATCTTGGCCTCACTCACCAAGGTACCCTTGGCACACAACCTCACCCCCATCATCTCGCTCACATGCGAGAGGCGGTGGTCGTAGTCGTTCTTCAGCGTGAAGATATACGACTTACACGCCATTCCCAAGAATGCCTCCTTCAGGGCGCACACCTTATAGACTATATCGTTGAACATGTGGTCGGTGGCTACACCTGTCTTGCATTCCACCACAAAGAGAGTGTTTGCCTTGATAAACACCACATCCAACTCGTTGTTGTGTAGGCTGCCCGGGCGGGCAATACGCACACTGAGCGCTATCTGTTGTGGTCTCACCATAGCCAACAGAATGTAATAGACATACTCCTCGAACCATCCGCCAGTGAGATAGTCCACCTCCTTGGGTGTCAACTCCTCGGGATTGGCCGGAACAAAACCGAATTCGTTCATCAGTTCCCGTAAGCCGGGTATGGCATCATGGCGATGTGGCGACCCAAACATCATGTCGTGAATATTCATTGCTCGTCGCATGCCGCGGTATTGTGTGCGTAGCTGGTCGATAGCGCTAAAAGCGCGATGCGACATCCGTCGCCGCTTGAAGCAGTCGAATATCCGCTGTGCATCCTCGGCACTGCGCATGGGCTTGTGGCTCCGATCGCGTAAGTCGTGACGCAGGCCGTTAAGCTCGAAATACTCAGCCAGCGACATGCGGTAGCGTATCGGCTCCACCACATCGTCGTCATCATGGATACTATCGTCAAAGAAAGAACTCACTATCACATTCTCGCGGGTTTGGACATAGAAGAACTTAGCCCCAAAGCCCGCAAACACATGTTGGACAGCCAAAGCCGAATATCGGGTGCCTCCTGCCAGATTGACCCAATAGGTCACCTCGGTCGAGAGCCACGACCGGAGCCGCCGACAGATGCGTTCGTAGATATAGCTGTCCTGACTGCGCTTGAACCACACATAGTCTATCATCCCGTCGGGGATGTGGAACAGGGCGGCGTAGGGTGCCACCGCATTCTTGTCCTCGCGCGTAGAGATAAACAGCAGGCGGTCGCCCTCTTCGTAATACTGTTTCAGAAAGAGATAGGCGGCCAACGGCTCCTGCGCATCAAATATATTGACCAACGTTTTCATAGAACCATCATAAGCAATTAGATTACAACATATTATTCTCCCATCCCCACATTCTAACCAGCCACAAAGTTACAAAAAAAATCCCATACCAAGCCATCCCCTTTGAAAAAAACTCATTCTGACCACAGACAATTGACCTATCGCGGTCGACTTGGCTGCTCTCGAACACGGCCATCGGCTCCTTATGGCACAGATATGCCTATACTCCAACTGTTTACCAACACAAATCTCATTATTATTCGCATACCGATGCGTAAAAGGAACAATTAAGAAGGGGTGAAGGATTGAACATCACCCATAGGCACCCCGAAACCATGAATAGAACAAACTGGTGACAATGTGGATGAAGGCTGGAGTGGACTCGTTCGAGGCAGAGATTACATATAGGGATGAGGTGAAGACATTTTAACCCTAACCGAGTTTGACGGAGGCAATAAATTTGGATTGATTGCGTTATAGGTGGAAAGCAGATTTTAGTCGATATTACACCTATGAAGAACATCCTACTAGCCCTTATGACGCTGTCGGCGATGTTTGGCTGCAACAAGCCCGAGCCGATTGTCCCCGACCCTCCCGAGGAGGAGCCGATTGTTTATTATGAGCAGTGCCTCTACCGCCCAGGCGACTATGGCAGCACCAACTGGCGCATACCTGCCATCTGCTGCCTAAGTGACGGTACACTGCTGACCGTCTGCGACAAGCGTAAATACAATGAGTCGGACCTGCCTGAGGACATCGACTTGGTGGTGCGCCGCAGCCTCGACAACGGCCGCACTTGGAGCGAACCACAGACGCTAGCGGAAGGAACAGGTAGGAAACATGGCTTTGGCGATGCCGCATTGGTGGAGTGCGCCAATGGGGACGTGGTGTGCGTCTTTGTCGGTGGCAACGGGCTGTTCCAATCCAATCAGAGCGACCCGATACGCAGCTATGTGTGCCGCAGCAGCGACAAGGGGGTGACCTGGAGCGAACCCGAGGACATCACATTCCAGCTGTGGGGTGACCAGGCCACAAGGCCACAATGTCGCAGCTATGAGGCATCGTTCTTTGGGTCGGGCAACGGCCTGCGACTGACCCGTGGCACATACGCCGGGCGTATTATGTTTGCCGCAGCCATGAAGTTGCAAAACAACAACCGCCTTGATAACTTTGTGGTATACAGCGATGACAACGGGCTGACCTGGAAGGTATCGAAAATGGCCTACCAAGGGGGCGACGAGGCGAAACTGATGGAACTGGTGGACGGACGAGTACTCATCAGCGTGCGCCAAAGCGGAGCACGAGGCTATAATTATTCCACCAATGGAGGTTTGACCTGGGGCACACAGGGACGCTGGGACTGCCTGACAGCCAATGCCTGCAACGGCGACCTACTGCGCATAGCCGCTACCGACCGTGGCGACAGCTGCAACATATTGCTGCACAGCCTGCCCAATTCGATGAGCAGAGAGAAGGTAAGCATCTTTGTCAGCTACGACGAAGGGGAGACGTGGCAGGATCCCGTGCTGCTTTTTGACGGGCCGTCGGTCTACTCCTCCCTCACCCTTCTGAAGAATGGTAGCGTGGGCGTGCTGCTCGAAGAGAATCCCAACGGAGCCTGCGAGATATGGTACCAGAATTGGCCAAGAGAGATGATAGTGAAGAGGTAGATGGAGGGACTACTAGTATTACTAATATCTCTAGTATTACTAGTTCTATTTCAATAGTTCTATACAGCCGTTGTGCTGTGTGGCATGGTTGATGCCACGCCCGATGAAGCGATAGAAATAGGTGCCGGCAGGTGAACGGGTGGCGGCGGGATCCCAAAACTGTTCTTCGCTATAGATGTTCTCGCCACGGTACACCACACGACCCGTGCGGTCGAAGATGATAAGCAGGTTGTAGGGATAGCATTGATGCTCGACTAAACCACCAATGACAAAGCGGTCGTTGATGCCATCGGCATTGGGTGTGACCACGTTAGGGAATGAGAGCGAGCTATCGCAGTGGTCGCCCTCCCAGAAGATGTATAGATTGTAGTATATGATGCTGTCGCAACCCACCTCGTTGGTGAGGACGAATGGCATGTTGCTGACGCTGTCGGAGAAAAGGCTGTCGAGGAACGCCCACGGGAGCTGTGAGGAAACAATGGTATCGTAGAGCGCGGTGTCGCTATCGGATTTGACCGAGAGAAAATAGGTGACAATACTGTCCTGTCCCAAGCTGCCAAACAGAGTATGGGTAAAGGATGTATCGCCATAAACGGTAGTCCCTGCAAGCGAATAGGGCATCTCGCCAGGACAAATAAAGGCTAGGACGGTATCGTAGACATTGTCGATGACGGTGAGGCTGTAGTATAGAAGCGTGTCGCAGTCGGGCAAGGTGCCAGGGAGGAACAATGTGTCGGTGGCCGAGGCGGTGAACTGCTCACCTCCGAAGAGCCACGGGAGTTGGTTTTCGACAATGGTGTCGCTGCGGCTGAGCGTATCGTCGGGGAGAAACGTCAACTGGCAGTAGCGTAGGGTGTCGCAATCAAAGGCATGAATGAGCAATGAATCAATGCCTGGCTGAGTGAAGGTGAGCGTGTCCCATGAGTAAGGCATTTGTGAACGGCATACACTGCGAGTTACGGTATCGCGCACCAGACACTGGCAACGAGGGCCCGTGAGGAGCAGCGAGTCGGAGGTAATGCAAGGCCCCAACATCTCTAATTGGCTGAAACAATAAGAGCCTGTTGTATTGTAATAGGGGGTAGGCGTCTCGTAGAAACGGAATACAGCCCGTCCATGTGGGGCAGGCCGCATGTTGAAATGCCAAGTGCTATTGATGAAGTGTTCCGCGCCATTTCCTGCAGGGATGGGCAAGGTATAATTGTTGAAGTAGAAGAGGGTGGTGTCGCATAGCCGTGCATAATTGTTCACTCCAAAGAAACGGAGCACCGTATCGTCAATATAGTTGACCGTAATAAGAAGCAGCGGCACAGAGTAGAGCGTATCGGCAATCTGCGAGGCGGTGAAATGGTAGGCATGGAGGACATAGACATGGTTAGGGTTGGGGTCGAGTAGCTCGATAGTGTCGACATAGAATGGGGCGTATGTGCTGTCAAGTGGCACACGCCTTATGTCGGGCAGAATGGCATTGAGATGGTTGACGGGGTTAGCGCTATCTATTGGGAAGAAGGGCTGAATCGAGTCGGCGAAGCAGCGCAGGGTGTCGGGGCGGATAATGATACAACGTTGAGAGGTGTTATAGTCCATTTCGGCACAATAGTTCTGAGGGTAGGAATCGAGCGTGATGCTGCGGGGCTGGCAGAAGTCGCCATCGGTAGGTGACTGAAAGTAGTTGTATCCCGTATGGGTGCGAACAAAGTCGGGCTGCTGCCAATGAAAGAGGTTGGCATTGCTGTAGAAAGCGGTGAGCTTGACGGGGAGTGTGTCGTTGCACCCTAGGGTTACCCACTGCGACGATGCCGTGGGGTCTGAAAAAAGGCTGTCGGGATACCAATGGAGACTGTCGGCATCGGAGGGACCCTGCAGCTGAAAACGCACTGAATCTATTCCGTAAGAGGTATTGGGTACCAATTGTGTATCGGAAACCACGATTTGCACATCGCAGACGGTTTGGCTTTGCGCTTGCGCAGTCACCAGCAATAGAAGTAAAACTAATAGTATGGTAATGGATTTGGGGGCCATGGGGAGAGTAATATTACTTATCAGGGGTGGTTCTGTATGACCGACACCTGTTGTCGGTTGAGACGCACTCGCAACCAAGCCTGCAACTTGTCAATCTCAGTTTGTGAAAGTGCAACAGGCGTTTCAATGAGAACGACATACCCAGTTCGGGTCTTAGAATCTCCTGCAGACGATAAGGTGTGGGCATTGCCTAAGACGACTCGAGAGATATTGGGGTACTGTACCATCACCTCATGGGCAACTGCATTGTTAAGGTCATCCATCGATTGATAAGCCTTAAGCGAGTCGGACATTCGGGCAATACTATCGGTAAGAGCCGTAATGCGTTGTTCACTTGCATCGTAAAGGCCTTTGACCAGTTCGGACCCAATACCAGCCAGGTGGTCAGAGGCATTGCTTTTAACAATAATCTGATTGCGGAGAATACCTATCTCTTCTGCTGCAACATAGAACGACTCCAGCTCCTGTTCACTAGGCATCGGTCCGGCAAGGAAAAGTTCGACCGTGGCGTGCCGAGATGAGTAGTGGGTTTTATTGTCGTAGATATAACTAGACCCAATGGCAGGATGACTGGCAACAAGCTGTTGCACATGACGGCTGAAGTTGCTCTCACGCACTATATGCACCGCTGAGAATATGCTGGGAACTATAACAATTAGCAACAAAAGACTAACTGAGCGACGAGAGAGGTGACGCTGGGTATCGGTCTTTGATACAACAGGGTATTTCAAGTATTTGACAATGAGAAAAGTGGCGAGTGCAATGAAGATGCTGTTGATGAGGAAAAGGTATAAGGCACCAAAGATATAGCGGGCATTGAGAAGCGAAAGGCCATAGCCGACAGTGCACAATGGCGGCATCAGCGCGGTAGCGATAGCCACTCCCGATATAACGGTACCTTTCTTCTTGCGGGAAAGTTCCAATATACCAGCAAAACCACCAAAAAGGGCTATGAGTACGTCGTAGAGAGTGGGATTGGTGCGTGCTAGCAGCTCAGTAGGATTTTCTAAGCGCAAAGGAGACAAAAGGAAGTAAAGGAATGATGCTCCAATGCTGATGGAGACCATGATGAGAAAGTTTTTCAACGACGACTTGACCAACTGATTGTCGCGTATGCCCAAGCCGAAGCCAAAGCCAAGAATGGGCGCCATCACTGGCGAGATGAGCATGGCGCCAATAATGACAGGGATGGAATTGACATTGAGGCCCACTGAGGCGATGATGATGGCACACGCAAGAATGAAGACATTGGCACCTTGAAATTGGATACCATTGCGAATACTATTGCTGGCGCCCTCATAGTCGAGGTCATCGGACATGTTCACCAACCGTAAAAGACGGAACCTGATATTCTTTTTCATCACGAGCTAGTACTATTATTCGCTTTTATAAACGAAAAAGGGATAAAAATATTGTGACGTTCAACCCAAATCGGTTATTAGGCCGACATTTCAATGGTAAATCTAGGAATACAAAAAAGGGCACCCCAATAGGGCACCCTTTCGAAAAGAGATCATTGTACTAACTGATTAATGCAGGAAAGCAAGCAGAATACCAGCTGCCACGGCTGAGCCTACCACGCCAGCCACATTGGGACCCATGGCGTGCTGCAGCAGGTAGTTGGTGCGGTCGTATTCGAGACCCACATTGTTGGACACACGGGCTGCATCGGGCACGGCGCTGACACCAGAGTTACCGATGAGCGGGTTGATCTTGTTGCCCTCCTTAAGGAAGAGGTTGAAGAACTTCACGAAAAGGACTCCGCAGAAGGTCGCAATGATGAAGGAGAAGGCACCCAAGCAGAAGATAAGCACCGAACGACCTGTGAGGAATGTAGTGGCCTGAGTAGAGGCACCGACGGTGATACCGATGAGCAGGGTACAAATGTTGACGATAGCGTTGCTAGCCACCTCGCTGAGACGCTTGGTGACACCGCATTCCTTCAACAGGTTACCAAAGAAGAGCATACCCAGCAGGGGCAGACCCGAAGGCACGATGAAAGCGCAGAAGAGGAGGCCGACGATGGGGAAGGTAATCTTCTCCAGCTTAGAGACCTGGCGAGGCGGTTTCATGCGGATGCGACGTTCCTTATCAGTAGTCATCAGGCGCATGATGGGCGGCTGGATGACGGGGACAAGAGCCATATAGGAATAGGCCGACACAGCGATGGCACCCATCAGGTCGGGAGCCAACTGGCTAGAAAGGAAGATAGCGGTAGGACCATCGGCACCACCAATGATGCCAATAGCACCGGCCTCATTGGGCATAAAGCCAAGAGCCAGAGCACCAGCATAGGCGGCAAAGATACCCACCTGGGCGGCAGCACCGATAAGGAACAATTTGGGGTTGGAAAGCAAGGCAGAGAAGTCGGTCATGGCACCTATGCCTAGGAATATTAGTGGCGGGTACCAGCCGTTCTGCACGCCGTGATATAGGATATTCAACACCGAACCAGTCTCATATATGCCGATCTTCAAACCCGGATAGAAGGGGATATTACCCACCAGCATACCAAATCCAATCGGGACCAAGAGCAGTGGCTCGAACTCAAACTTGATACCTAAGAAGATAAATATCAAGCCAATGAAAATCATGATGATGTGGCCCCATGTGACATTGGCGAAGCCTGTATACTGCAGGAACTGCAGCAACTGGGTCGACATGAAGTCCATGAAACCACTTGATGCTAATAAATTGAACATAGCTGTACTTGTTTAATAGAAACTAAAAGGTAAAAACTAAGAACTAAAATCAGTATACACTTTTTACTTTTTAGTTTGTAGTTTACCAATTAATTAACTGATAACAATGAGTGTGTCGCCTTCGAGGACGCTGTCGCCTTTGCGGACATTGACGGAAGTGACCGTGCCGTCTGTGTCGGCCTCGATATTGTTTTCCATCTTCATGGCTTCGAGGAGCACTACACGCTGGCCAGCCTTGACCTGGTCACCCACATTGACAAACACATCGAGGATGGTGCCGGGCAGCGGAGTCGCCACCTTGGTGCCACCTGCGGCTGCATTGGGATTGGGGGCGGATGCACGCTGCACTTCGCCTGAGGCAACAGCCACACGGGGAGCGGGGTTGCTGTTGACGATGGTGGTGCGGGGCTTCTGGGCACGCATCTCTTTGTCGACGGTGACAATATAGGGGGTGCCGTTGACATCCAGTTTGATCTCTTGGCCATCTACTTCGTTAATATCAACGTTGTAATCATTGCCGTTTATCTTGAACTTGTAATTTTTCATGGTACTTATTATTTATAACAGCGGATGTCCTCCGCCCTTTTATTTTCTTGTGGAGAAATACTGATTCATATTATAGAACTTGGCATTCCAAGGAGTCCAGGCACGTTCCACCTTCTGGATGGTGATGACGGTGTCTTCCTCGTCGTGGAGGTCTTGCTCATAGGCATAGATGGCAGCGGCAATGGCAGCATATACCTCGCCAGCCACATCCTTGGTCTTGGCAGGAACAACGGCCTCACCTTTGGCGACAGCCTTGCTGCTCTTGCGGTCCTGAACCTTCATGATAATAGCACCGTAGCCTTTCATAATGAAGCAGACGCACACCAGAGCAAAGAAAACCACACAGATTGCCACTATTGCCAATCCCCAACCATGGGGGTCGGAAGCCTGAATGCGCTCCGACTGCTTAGGCACATGGTAGTGGAAGCTAGATGCCACGCCCATATTTTCCAGACCTTCTGTGATGTCGATCACATTGATGTCATAGCCTAGAGGATTGGTTCCAACGACTATGATCTCGTTATCGGGCGCCACCACCTGGAAGTATCTAGCATTGCTGCCAAAGCCCACCAGGTTGACTGCCTTGAGCGTGTCGTATCCATCCTCAGTTACGCAGGCAACGGGTTCGGGATTGAGCACGGCGAGGAAGGACGAATCCTTCACTGAGCTGGCAAGTACCAGAATCTTGTCGCCAAAAACGCCCACCGACACTGGACGAACCACATTCTTCAAATCGTGACGACCTTTTGCCACATCGGTAACAAAACGTCCCACACGGCGCAATCCATTGCCCTCGCGAACCAGCAGGTCCACTGCACAGTCGATGCTGTCAACCAGCACAAACGCCTGTTTTCCGGGCAGGTAGCACATCTTACAGGCCATCATATTCACGGGCTGAGGAGCGTGATGAGGACAAAAATCAGGCATATCGGGGACCATCGTCTCCATGTCGGGACGGGGTTCAGGATTTGCCACTGCCTTAGGGCGAGCCTCAACACTTCCGGCCATGAGAACCAGGCCTACAAAGATTGCGACTATTGATTTAGCAAGATATTTCATTTTTTGTAATCGGATGAAACAATCAAAATGTTAGCAAGTTTTTTTTCGAGGGTTGTAGATTGTAGAGTATTGGCAGTATTGACACACTAGCACAATACTCTACATTCTAACATTCCTCATCGCTTTACTTCTTCTGCTCGCAGCATTCCTTTTTGCAGTCTTTCTGCTCGCAGCATTGTTTCTGCTCACCTTCGCAGCACTCTTTCTGCTCAGCGCAGCATTCGTGCTTGCCTTCGCAGCAGGCCTTCTTGCAGCAGCACTCCTCGTTCACGCAACCCTCGCAGTGATTAGCGGCGCAGGCGGTGTCGGGGCAGTTGCACTGATGTTGGCAATGATGCTCGCAGCAAACTTCGGTAGTGTCAACAGTGGTCTCCTCAGGAGCATTGTTGTTGTTGCAGGAAGCCATACCGAAAGCGAAAGCGGCAGCGACAAAAGCGGTTAAGAAAACTTTCTTCATTTTGTGTTGTTGTGTTTTTGTGGGGTGAAGAACCCCTGATTAATTAAAAATGTTAACTATAATACAGTCTCGTGTCTGCATTCAACTACAAGGGGATATTGCAGTGCTTCTTCATCGGCAGTGTATCTTTCTTGGTGGCAAGCACCTGCAGGGCGCGGATAACGCGGAAACGGGTGTTGCGAGGTTCGATCACATCGTCGATGTAACCATACTTAGCCGCATTGTAGGGGTTGGCAAACTGATCGTTGTATTCTTTTTCTTTCTGTGCGACAAACTTAGCCTTCTCTTCAGGATCGGTAATCTCCTTCAGTTGGCGACCATACAGCACCTCAGTGGCACCGCTGGCACCCATCACGGCGATCTGAGCCGTAGGCCAAGCATAGTTGATATCGCCACGGAGCTGCTTGCAGCTCATCACGATGTGGGCACCGCCATAGCTCTTGCGCAGGGTGACGGTCACCTTGGGCACCGTAGCCTCACCATAGGCGAACAGCATCTTGGCACCATGCACGATGACACCGTTGTACTCCTGACCTGTGCCAGGCAGGAAGCCGGGAACATCAACCAACGTGACGATAGGAATATTAAAGGCATCGCAGAAACGGACGAAACGACCACCCTTACGCGAGGCGTTGCAGTCCAACACACCGGCCATAGCCTTGGGCTGGTTAGCAACGATACCCACGCTCACACCAGCAAAGCGGGCAAAGCCCACCACCAGATTCGGAGCAAACTTCTCATGCACCTCGAGGAACTTACCATCGTCAACAATGGCGGTGATAATCTCTTTCACGTCATAAGGAGCGTTGGGGTTCTCCGGAATAATGCTGTTCAGGCTGTCTTCCAAACGGTCGATAGGATCCTGTGAGGGGACGAAGGGAGCCTCCTCGAAATTGTTCGAAGGCAGGTAGCTCACCAAGTCGCGAATCAGGGCAATGGTTGCCTCTTCGGTCTCGCCCACAAAGTGAGCAACACCGCTCTTGGTGGCATGCACCATGGCACCACCCAACTTGTCAACGGTCACATCCTCACCCGTAACAGTCTTCACCACCTTGGGTCCTGTCAAGAACATGTAGCTGTTCTCCTTGGTCATCATGATGAAGTCGGTCAATGCAGGGCTGTAGACAGCACCACCGGCGCAGGGACCGAAGATGGCACTAATCTGAGGCACCACGCCGCTGGCCAAAATATTGCGCTCAAAAATCTGAGCATAGCCTGCCAGCGAGTTGCAGCCTTCCTGAATACGGGCTCCGCCCGAGTCGTTCAAACCGATAACGGGGGCACCCGTCTTCATGGCCTGATCCATAATCTTGCAGATTTTCAGCGACATCGTCTCGCTCAAGCTACCGGCAAACACCGTAAAATCCTGAGCAAAGACATACACCGGACGACCGTCGATGGTACCATAGCCAGTCACCACGCCGTCGCCGAGGAACGACTGCTTCTGCATGTCAAAATTAACACAGCGGTGAGTGACAAACATGTCAAACTCCTCAAAAGAGCCTTCGTCCAACAGAAGGGCAATACGCTCGCGAGCAGTCAGTTTGCCCTGTTCATGCTGTTTGTCGATGCGCTTTTGGCCACCGCCCATTTTGGCTTCACTTCTCTTGTCGAGAAGTTCTTTTATTTTTTCTTCAAATGCCATTATTTGAAAGTTATTTGGGTTATTGAATGGGGTTTCGCTCCTGGCGTTAGCCGCCGCTCGTTCCACCCAGAAATTCTTGTATCTTAAACTAAAAAGTAAAAGCTAAAAACTAAAAGGGCAGTAGCCAAATACTTTTTAGTTTTTACTTTTTAGTTTTTATTAAACTTATTTGCAGCAAAATTCGGTGAGAACGCCCAGTGTGCTCTTGGGGTGCAGGAATCCGATATGTAGACCCTCGGCACCGCCGCGGCTCTGCTGGTCAATCAGGCGGATGCCCTTCTCCTTAGCGTCGTTCAGAGCCTGATCCGTGTCCTCCATGCAGAAGGCGATATGGTGCATACCACCTTTGCCGCCGTTCTTCTCAATGAAGGCAGCAATCGTGCTCTCAGGGCAGGTGGGCTCCAAAAGTTCAATCTTCACTTCACCGCACTTAAAGAAAGCAGTCTTTACTTTCTGGTCGGTTACTTCTTCTATAGCGTAACATTTAAGTCCCATGACGTCCTCCCAGTAACGGATGGCCTCGTCAAGATTGGTAACGGCAATGCCGATGTGTTCGATGTGCGACGGTGTCATTTTATGTGTGATTTTTATTTATAATATATTTTTTTGTTATTTCTCAAATATAAGTACACTAATATTCAGCCCACTATACATTTTCTTGAAAATACAAAAATACAAACAATATTTGACATACACAAAAAAATCACACCACACCCCTAATATTTAACCTTTGCAGGGTGCAATAGTCACGAAAACAATCTATTGCTTTTTATGCAAACAGAGACTTCTTTGCCTTCAACATGAATCGCCTAAACATCGTATTAGTTATCTCTCACCAGCCGCACAGCTGAGCCGTAATAGCGGCCGTCGGCGTAGATGCCGATGGTGGTGGAGCCATCCGTCTCACGGAACTGTAGCGAAACAGCTCCGGGAGGGCAATAAGTGGTTGAAGCAGACCAATAGTAGCCGACATGGTTACCCCTATTTTGTATTTCGTCACCCAGTCGATAACCCATAGCGGGCAGAAACACACAGCTGTCGGGAATGACTCCAGCGTCGTGCGACTCTTGTTGCACAAAGCCGTCGGGATAGAGCAGTACGCCATATTGCCCGTCAATGCTGGTGGCAATCCACGAATGGCCTTCACCTGCTTGGCCGTTAACAAGACGTTCATTGAGCAAGTAGTCCCACTCTATCGCATCAAGGACTCGCCATCCTTCGCCATAGGTATCAACCACTTGAGGTATCGTTCCCCAGTCCACGAACGAAAACTCATAGTCTGAAGCATAGGTGCTGGTATCCAAGCCCCACAGTGTGTTGGTGGTGCTCCAAGTAAAGAGGTCGCAGTGCTCCGCGTCATAGAAGGGCAGAAAGTCGGTTTGCTTCTCAGCAAACCGCCACACACCTTCCACATACTGCAGATTGCCCGGGGCAAAACGCACCTGCTCGTTTTCATTGACAGAAAAAAGTGCAGGCACAGACTCAGCGACGACGATAGTATCTGTATCCTGCGGATCAATCGGACGTATATCATCATTTTTCTGACATGCAGCTATAACGGTCAAAACGACAACAATAAGGAGGGACTTTTTAATTCTCATATCCTTTCTACATTTTAATAGCGGCTATAATGCTTTCAGTATCGATGCCACAATCCTTTTGCAACTGGGTCACAGGGCCGTGGGTGACAAAGTGGTCGGGCAGGCCTAATATGGTGACAGAGGGTATCTCCTTTGTTGGGTCGGCTGAACGAACGGCAGCATAGTATTCCAGTACCGCGCTGCCTAAGCCGCCTTTCTTCACGCCGTCTTCGACGGTAACGATATGGCGCACGCCGCGTGCTAACAGCTCGTCCAATATACTTGTGTCGAGAGGTTTCAGGTAGCGCATATCGTAGTGTGCCACACTCATCCCCTCCCCTTCCAAGCGCTGGGCGGCTTCAAGGGCGGCGTTGCCCACATGCCCTATAGAGAGTATCGCCGCATCGCTGCCCTCATGCATACAACGCCCCTTGCCCACCTCCAGTTTCTCGAACGGGTTCTTCCAGTCGGCATGCACGCTCAGTCCGCGGGGGTAGCGTATCACCACCGCGCCTTGGTCGGGCAGCTGGGCGGTATACATCATGTTGCGCAATTCGTGTTCGTCCATCGGTGCACAGATTGTCAGCTCCGGTATGGGTCGCAGGCAGGCGAGGTCGAATGCCCCGTGGTGCGTAGGACCGTCGTCGCCGACTAATCCGGCACGGTCGAGGCACATCACCACCGGCAGCCGCTGCAACGCCACGTCGTGGATAATCTGGTCGTAAGCCCGCTGCATAAATGAGGAATAGATATTGCAGAAAGGAATCATCCCCTGCGCCGCCAATCCAGCTGAGAAGGTGACGGCATGCTGCTCGGCAATGCCCACGTCGAACGCCCGTCGGGGCATACGCTCCATCATCAGGTTGAGCGAACAGCCCGTAGGCATGGCGGGCGTAATGCCCACTATCTTCGGATTACGCTCGGCCAGCTCTATAATCGTGTTACCAAATACATCTTGGTACTTGAGTGGCTTGCCGTTGGACGAGCCCTTTATCTGTGCACCCGTAGCAGCGTTGAAACGCCCAGGCGCATGATAGGTCACAGGATGCCGCTCGGCGGTCTTCAACCCCTTGCCTTTCTTGGTTATCACATGCAGCAACTTGGGACCCTTTATCTCCTTCAGCTGCATCAGCACCTCCACCAGCTCGTCAACATTATGCCCGTCGATAGGGCCGAAATATCTAAATCCTAGCGACTCGAACAGGTTGGGCGCACCCAAGGCAGCTGTCTTCAGCACAAAGGTGGCACGCTGGAAGAAATTCAACGACTTCGCCTTGCTGCGTGTGCGTTTCTCCGTGTCGCCGTCCAACTTACGCCATACCTTTTCCTTGATGCGGTTGTAGCGGCGCGACGTGGTGATGCGGGTGAGATAGTGGCTCAGTCCGCCCACCGCCTTGTCGATGCTGATGCCGTTGTCGTTCAGCACCACCAGCATATTTGCCTTGGAGGCTCCCGCATTGTTCAATGCCTCAAATGCCTCGCCGCCCGTCATGGCACCATCGCCGATGACGGCAATATGCTGGCGCGAAGAATTGCCCTGCAAAGCAGACGCCACTGCCATACCCAGAACCGAGCTGATCGAGGTGGAGCTGTGCCCTGTGCCAAAGGCATCGAAAGGCGACTCGTCGCGGCGGGGAAAGCCGCTCAAACCACCATAGGTGCGGATAGTGGGAAATTGGTCGCGCCGTCCGGTGATAATCTTGTGTGCGTAGGCCTGATGTCCCACGTCCCACACCAGCTTGTCGTCAGGGGTATTAAAGACATAGTGTAGGGCTACGGTGAGCTCCACCGTGCCAAGACTCGACGCCAAGTGTCCGGGATGCTGGGAGAGGGTATCAATAATATATTGCCTCAACTCGATTGCCAACTGTGGGAGGTCGGCAGTCGAAAGAGCTCGAAGGTCTTCAATGGTATTGATATTATCAAGGATTACGCCAGTCAATTTGAGTCGAGAATTAAGAGTTGAAAAATGAGAGTTGATAGATTCTTTATACTATTCTACCGTTGTCAGTCGCGTATGACCTGGTAGTTGGGTGCCTCTTTCTTTATAGGTTTGTCAAAGTCTTTGTTGAGTTTCTTGTCGGTGACACGTCCTTGCGCCCCCTGACGCAGTTCCCACTTGCCGTCGACAAAGACATACGCCAGCTCCGTGCCCGAGGGGACATAGTATTGGAACAAGCCCTCCATGCCCGCCACCTGCGGCTCCACCTCATCGAATATAATCATTCGCATCTTCTTGTCGGTAACCTTCTCCGTGGGGCCCGAAGAGACCCTCTCGCGTACAGCCGAGGAGGTACGTGCTGCCGTCTCCACCACACGGCTACGGCGGTTTCGGCCCTTACCTTTCCGGCCTCTACGACCCGACTGTCGGCTGTAGGCCGGACCTGAAGAACGCCCAGTGCGTTTGGCCCTGATATGCTCCACCTTGCGCACCGTCTGCTCCTCATATCGGAGGTTCACCATCGCAGTATTGGTATATTCCAGCACCACTCTGCGCAGGTTTCTGTCCTTGCGGAAAAGATTCTGCCCAAACTGGGGCTGGCTGCCGCCCGACTTGAAGAAGACGGGCTCGATAATCTTGCGCTGGGTGAGGTTGTCCACCCCGTTCCAACCCAGTAAGGTATAATAATTCTTACCATCATGCTGGGTAGTGATAAGCTCTTGATACACGGCACCAAACCAGTTGTTCGGAGCCAACGTAGCCTCCTGGCGGTTGACTATCTCGTTCGACTTGTCGTTCAGGGTATACACGTCGTACTGGTCGGTCTTCTCATTGAGGGCCTGCACAAAGCCGAAGCACTCAAACTCACCCTCGTCGTTGACCACAGGCCATGTGATGATGCGGAACTTCTTGTCGGCAGAAGTGAGGACCGAGACCCGTGTGCCAAAATCCCACTGCCAACGGAAAGAGTTCTCCTCCCCCAACGCCTCTGCAAACAGCTGCAGGGCAGCCTCATTGGCATGATAGCGCTGGTTATCAGTAGGGGCGTTATACACCTCCTCAAAAATACTCTGCAACTGCGACTGATAATCCGCCATCAATTCCTTATCCTGCGCCGACACCCGTGGCACCAGCACCCCAAACAAGGCTATGAAGAGTAATCCTATTTTCCGCATAATATTACAATAATATATCTTAACGCCACAACCGACTATTTATTATCCCACCCTCAAATTATTCTTTACGATGCTGTCTACCTGCGCACGGGTATACTGCGGCTCAGCCGACCATGCTTGCACGGACATCATCAATAGGCGTAACAGCAATGCTGTCAGCAGTTTATTCAGTTTCATACCCCTAAAATAATCGTTCTTTTACCTTGCAAAGATACAGCTTTTTTTCGACATAACCAAATCAGATATGATTTTTCTGACTTATATCAACTTTCACTTCGGCATCCCTATACCTGATACCCAATCCTTCTACTTTCCTTAATCTCTCCATATTCGCATAGCACATCGAAAAATGAGAGAATTATCAAGGATAAAATATTGATTTACAATTACATTCAGCATAATAACAAAGACGTAGGGTGTCCTTGAGAAAGTGGGAGCAGCAAGAGGGTGAAATAACCTGAATTGGAAATATAGACTAAAGGAAACGAGACACTTAGCACAGATTGCAGACAAATGGTTCGGAGGCACACAATAAAAATGGCATTCGCACGTTTATCATTAACGATGAATACAGATATACAACAACTCATTGAGCAGGCGTGGGAGAACCGCGAACTGCTGCAGGCCGATGCCGCACAGCAGGCGGTGCGTACGGCCGTGGACATGCTGGACCGTGGCGAATTGCGCATAGCCGAGAAGGTGGACGGTAGCTGGAAAGTAAACGAATGGTTGAAAAAAGCCGTACTCCTCTACTTCCCCATCAATCAGATGGAGACCATAGAGGCGGGGCCCTTTGAATACCACGACAAGATAGCCTTAAAACATAACTATGCCGAGCAACAGGTGCGCGTGGTGCCGCCCGCGGTGGCTCGCTACGGCGCCTATCTGGCACCCGGGGTGGTGATGATGCCCTCGTATGTGAATATCGGTGCCTACGTGGACAGCGGGACGATGGTGGACACATGGGCCACGGTGGGCAGTTGTGCCCAGATTGGAAAGCATGTGCACCTGAGCGGCGGCGTGGGCATAGGCGGTGTGTTGGAGCCTGTGCAGGCGGCACCGGTGATTATTGAAGACCACTGCTTTATAGGTAGCCGCTGCATCATTGTGGAGGGAGCGCTCGTGGAAGAGGAGGCCGTAATCGGTGCCAACACCGTCATTACCGCCAGCACCCACATCATCGACGTCACTCAGGCAGAGCCCGTCACCTACAAGGGGCGCGTGCCGGCCCGCAGCGTGGTGATTCCGGGTAGTTACACCAAGCATTTTGCCGCCGGCGACTACCAAGTGAGCTGCGCCCTCATCATCGGCCGCCGCAATGCCTCGACCGACAAGAAGACCAGCCTCAACAACGCCTTGCGCGACTTTGGCGTGAGCGTGTAACCCTCAAATATCAACAAACTTGACAATATGAAAAAGCTACTTCTCATTGCTGCAATAATCCCCCTGCTCGTCACCGGGTGCAAAAAGCCCGACAACGTGTTTGACTTCTCGGGCACAATGGTGGACTATCTGGAATGCACCATGCCCAGTGTGGGCATCTCAGATTTCGACTACGGGCTGGTGCTCTCGCTCGACAAACCCGACTCGGTGGGCAAGCCCTTCACCAACATCTATGGCGAGAAGTACGAAAACTGCGTCATTCTCTACCGCACTAAGTCGCGCTACATGATAGACGACAAGGTGAGCGGCTCGATGTATTTTAGCGATAAATATTCCGACGCCTACTGCCAGATACACCATCGCCTAGACCTACCCGAAGGGGTCTGCTACTCACTCGATTAAGCCGCAAAGAGAGGACGACGACACATCTCCTCAAAGCACCCTGCGGACGCTACCCCCAACACGTTGTTGATAAAATATTCGACAACATATATAATATTTGAAAAATATATTATATCTTTGCAAATTGTAATTACAAGATAACAAAAAGATATAAAGATATGAAATTCATCATCAACAGCCTGCTGTTTTCCAAACAAATCCAATCACTGAGCGGTGTGCTGACCAACAACAACACCGTGCCCATCATCAACTGCTTCCATTTCCATCTTGACGAAGGGGTGCTGACCATCCGTGCCACCGACCTGGAGACCACCCTAGTGTCGAAGGTTGAAGTAGAGACTGGCCGACTGGAAGGCTTATCTGATATTGCCGTGCCATCGAAACTGCTGATGGACATACTGAAGAGCTTGGACGATGTGCCCATCACTTTCAGCGTGGACGACAACACCTACGGCATCAGCATCACTTCGGGCGAAGGCAAGTACAACCTCGCCGGCAACAACCCCGAGACATTCCCCGCCATGCCCGAAGCCCGCGAAACGTCATCCATTACCCTCACCAGCAGTGCTCTGGCCAACGCCATCGGCAAAACAGCCTTTGCTGCCTCGACCGACGAGATGCGCCCACAGATGGGTGGTATCTTCTGCCAAATCAATACCGAGAGCGCCACTTTTGTGGCCACCGACGCCCACAAACTAGTACGTTATCGCCGCACCGACATACACTCAGATACCGACATCCAATTCATCCTGCCCCGTAAGCCTGTGATGATGATGAAGAATATCTTGGCCAGCCGCAAAGAGGATGTGGAAGTGAAGCTGGAGTACAACAACACCAATGCCTTCTTCACCTTCGACAACTTCTACGTAATTTGCCGTCTGGTGGATGGCAAATATCCCAACTACGATGCCGCCATCCCAAAGGAGAACCCCAACAAACTGACCATCGACCGCGCCTCGTTCCTCAACACCCTGCGCCGCGTGGGTCTCTTTGCCAACCAGGCTTCGCACCAAGTGCGCCTCTCCATCATGGAGCGCGAGTTGGTGATCAGTGCCGAAGACGAGATGTTCTCGAACAATGCACAAGAGAAAATGCCCTGCCAGTACGAGGGCGAGCCCATGAAGATAGGCTTTAATGCCAAGTTCCTCATCGAGATGGTTTCCAACATCGAGACCGAACAGATACTCATCGAGATGTCACATCCCAGCCGCGCCGGCATCATCTTCCCCATCAACAACGAGGAAGATTCGCCCGAGGACGTGCTCATGCTGGTGATGCCCGTCATGCTGGCAAATTAAGAGTTGAAAGATAAGAGTTGAAAGTTGGCTACCGCACAACGTATCGACATATCGACAATAATTTAAAAATAAGGATTCTTCATTTTTCAGCTTTATCATGGCAAGAAGCAAAGTAAACCTTTGGGAGACGCACTCCTCGACGGTGCTGAGCATCACCTTGGTGCTTTTTCTGCTTGGACTATGCCTAATGGTGGAATACCACTCATATCGCACCACCCGCGACATGCAGGAGCGCATCACGTTTAAGGTAGACCTAGTGCCCGACATCACTGATGAAGCCGCCTTGGTGTTGAAAACTCGTATTGAGACCATTCCCTGCGTCAAGCACGTCGACTATATCTCCCGCCAGCAGGCTGCCGAAATCTTCTCAGAGGACCTGAACGACGACTTTGTCAGTTTCATTGGCTACAACCCGCTCTACCCCTCCATGATGGTGAACCTGAGGGCTGACTACATGCCCGAGACGAGCCACGACGCCCGAGAGAGCCACATCAAGGAGTTTGCTAACGAGGTGAAACAGCTGGAGTTTGTGACCGACGTCACCTTCCAAGAGAATGTGGTCAAGGAGCTGAACGATGTGTTTTACAAGGTCACCTGGTTCCTCATCATCTTTATGGTCCTTCTGGTGCTAGTGAGTGTGTTGCTGATAAGCAGCACCATCCGCATCGCCCTCTATGCCCAGCGCGACACAATACGCACCATGCAGCTGGTGGGGGCAAAGAGTGGATTTATCGCACGCCCATTCCTAACTCACAGCATCTGGTACGGATTGCTGGGAGCCTTGATAGCCATCGTAATCCTCGCCATCGCCACAGGCATCTTCAACCAGTCGCTTGGCGGACTTGACCTGCTCAACTCCATCCACCTATACTGGTATCTGGGAATTGCACTCCTTATCATTCTCACCGGAATCGTACTCTCGTACCTTTCCACCCTTTTCGCCGTAAGGCGCTATCTTCGACAGAACAATTAATACAATACACCGATAATATGGCAAAACAGACTAACACCCCCGAAGCCGAGAAGAAAGAGTTCACTTTCGTCTTCACCAAAATCAACTATATCATTATGCTAGTAGGCATCGTCCTGCTGGCATTGGGCTACCTGCTCCTCTGCGGAGGTGGCAGCGACGACCCCAATGTGTTCAACATGGAGATGTTCAACACACGTCGCCTCTATGTGTCGCCCATCCTCATTGTCTTGGGCTTTGTCGCTGAGATAGTAGCTATCATGTACAAAGGAAAAGGAAAAGAAAAAGAATAATACCAACATAACCCTCTCATACAATGGAATGGTTTGAAGCATTAATCCTTGGACTCATCCAAGGCCTGACAGAATACCTGCCTGTCAGCAGTAGCGGACATCTTACAATCGGAGCCAACCTCTTCGGGCTCAGCGGCGAAGAGAACCTGGCATTCACCATTGCCGTACATATTGCCACGGTGCTGAGCACCTGCGTCATCCTGTGGAAGGAGATAGTGTGGCTGTTCCAAGACCTTTTCAAATGGAAATGGAACGAGGGCACAAAATACATTGTCAATATCCTCATTTCCATGATACCCGTAGCCGTTGTAGGATTCCTCTTTAAGGATAAGGTAGAGGCCGTATTCGGAAGTGGATTGTTGGTCGTGGGCTGCTGCCTGCTGGTCACCGCCCTCCTTCTGGCATTTGCCTATTGGGCAAAACCTCGCCAACGGGAACACATTTCCCCGTGGCATGCTTTTGTCATCGGTATTGCCCAAGCAGTGGCAGTGCTTCCAGGTCTCAGCCGCTCGGGCAGCACTATTGCCACCGGATTGTTGTTGGGCAACAAGAAAGAGAAGTTGGCCCAGTTTTCCTTCCTCATGGTCATCCCTCCCATCCTAGGTGAAGCCCTCCTCAGTGCCAAAGATATGGCAGAAGTAGGCGTCAGCGAAACCATGGCTGGCCTTCCTACCGCTTCACTCATCATCGGGTTCCTCGCAGCCTTCATCAGCGGCTGTCTGGCATGCAAGTGGATGATTAATATTGTGAAGAAAGGCAAGCTGATTTGGTTCGCTATCTACTGCGCCATTGTCGGCGTACTGGCTATAGTGATTCCTTATCTTCAGTAATATTCTAGTATATTCTAGTATTCCTAGTATTTCTAGTATTTCTAGTATCACTAGTAGTTTTAGTTGGGTATGACTTTAGAGAAGTTGCTGGAGGGGACTGTACTGCCTATCGACAAGCCTTGGCAATGGACCTCTTTCCAAGCCGTCAATAAGGTCAAGGCTGCCATTCGGAACACCTATGGCATCAAAAAGTTCAAGATTGGCCATGCTGGGACGCTCGATCCTCTGGCAACAGGATTGCTACTTATCTGCGTAGGCAAAGCCACCAAGCGCATCGACGAGCTACAGGCAGGCGAGAAAGTATACACCGGCACCATGGTGTTGGGAGCCACCACGCCTTGCTACGACTTGGAACGAGCCATTGACCACTACTACCCTTACGAGCATATCACACTCGATTTGATAGAAGATGCACGCAAGCAGTTTATGGGCGACATCGAGCAGGTGCCTCCCATCTTCAGCGCAGTGAAGATAGGAGGCCAACGAGCCTACCAATATGCTCGCGAGGCCGCCAATGGAGAAGAGCCACCCTCACCCACCCCTAAGACAGTACATATTGAAGAATTTGAGATAACAGCATTTCGTAAAGTGGAAAGTGGAAAGTGGAAAGTGGAAAGTTTGGTTGACACGACAAATAGCTCTCAACTTTCAACTTTCAATTCCCAATTATATAAGCATCCTCAGGGGGTAGTTCCGCAACATCTGCCTCAAATCGACTTTCGTATACGCTGTGGCAAAGGCACCTACATCCGAAGCATAGCCCGCGACCTAGGACTAACACTCAACAGCGGAGCATTCCTCTCCGCCCTCCGCCGAGAACAGGTGGGTGATTATTCCCTCGCCGATGCCATCAGCCTCGATGAGGTAGACTCATATCTTAAAGATTAAGCGTTGACTATCTCGTCCAACTCCAACCAACGCAACTCCTTTTCGTCAAGGGCTGCGATGATTTCCCCTATGCGAGTGGAGGCTTGGGTAAGACGGTCAACATCATCAGAACCACTACCAAGAAGGGCTTCCAGTTCAGCCTTTTCGCTAGTGAGACTATCTATCTCGGCTGTCAATTGCTCGTATTCCTTCTGCTGCTTATAGGTAGCTTTAGGCTTATCCGACCTGTTTCGCTCATACTTAGGCTTCTCGTCGCGCTTTTGCAAAGACTCCTCTCGCTGTTGTCGGGTACGAGTAGCCAGATACTCGGTATAATTGCTGTGGTAATCACGTATTTTGCCCTCGCCTTCAAACACAAAGATATGGTCGACGATATGGTCCATGAAACTGCGGTCGTGGCTGACTATGACAAGACAGCCTTTATAGTCCTTTAGAAATTGCTCAAGTATCTCCAGAGTATAGATATCCAAGTCGTTGGTAGGCTCATCAAGAATCAGGAAGTTGGGATTAGCCATCAGCACTTTCAGCAGATAAAGCCTACGCTTCTCCCCCCCGCTGAGATTGCCAAAATAGTTATACTGAGTGGTATCGTCAAAACCAAAGTAGGACAAGAACTGATGCGCTGACATGTCCTTGCCATTATCCAGTTCGATACGCTCAGCCACATCCTTCACGATGTCTATCACCCTCATGTCGGGTCGCGCCGTCATGCCTGCCTGTGTGTAAAAGCCAAACTGGATGGTCTGTCCAACAATCACGCGTCCGCTGTCGGGGCGCAACTGTTCGGTGACCAAATTGAGGAAAGTAGACTTACCCACACCGTTGGGGCCTACGATACCAATCTTCTCCCCCTTCTTGAATACATAGCTGAAGTCATCCACCATTGCCACCCCGTCGTAACGCTTGGTCACATTATACATCTCAAGTATCTTGCCCCCTATGCGTTCGGTTTTGACCGTCAGTTGGGGACGACTTTCGTCGAAACGTGTGTGAGCCTTCTCCTCTAACTCATAGAAAGCATCAATACGGGCCTGCGCCTTGGTGCCTCGTGCCTGTGGCATACGCCTCATCCACTCCAACTCAGTACGGTACAGGCTCTTTGCTTTCTCTACTTCTACGTGCTCGTTATACTGTCTTTCAGCCTTCTTGCGAAGATAGTACTCATAATTACCCCGATAGTGATAAAGACGTGCATTATCCAACTCCAAAATATCCTGACATACATGATCAAGGAAATAGCGGTCGTGGGTCACCATCAGTATGGCCAGCCGCTGACGCGAAAGGAAATCCTCCAGCCACTCAATCATCTGTATGTCGAGGTGGTTGGTCGGCTCGTCCAACAGCAATAGGTTGGTGTCGTCAATCAGTATACGGCTGAGAGCTACCTTCTTCTGTTCGCCACCACTGAGAGTCTGCATAGGTTGGTCTAGTTTGTCGGACAGTTTCAGTCTCGACAATATCTCCTCTATCCGCTGTTCAAAAGTCCATGAATCCTCATGTTCAGGACACTGGGCAGAATAGACAAAACTGCGAACCGACTGCTGGGGCAACAATTCTGGCTGCTGGGGAAGATAGGCCATACGGACGTCACCTCGGAAAGTAACCTTCCCGTCATCCTGCAAAGCCTTTCCTGTGAGAATATTGAGCAGCGTAGACTTGCCATATCCGTTACGGGCGATAAGGGCAGTTTTCTGTCCGGCGTTGATGCCAAAGGAGATGTTGTCGAAAAGCAGTTTTTCGCCAACCGACTTAGTAAGATTCTCAACTGTAAGGAGCGCGTCAGACATTAATGAATGGTGCTAATTTATGAATGTGTGAATCTTTGCCCATCGAATTAACGCATTAGTCCCTATTTACTAATATCCATATTTCTGACCCCAACGCTCGCGGAGCAGACGACGGGTATCCTCCTCGCGCGGGTTCTGACCAGGTTCGTAAAACTTCATCCCTCTCAGTGCGTCGGGCAAAAACTCCTGCTCTACAAAATTGCCCTGATAGTCATGGGCATACTTGTAGCCCTCGTGATAGCCCAGCTGCTTCATCAACTTGGTAGGGGCGTTGCGTATATGCAGCGGCACAGGCAGGTCGCCCGTTTGATGCACCATCTGCTGGGCGTTGGCCAGCGCCATATAGGTGCTGTTGCTCTTCACCGACGAAGCGAGATAGACAGCACACTGCGAAAGGGTGATACGGCATTCAGGATAGCCTATCTTGGTAACAGCATCGAAGCAGGCACTTGCCAACAATAGTGCATTAGGGTTACTATTGCCTATATCCTCGCTGGCAAAGATAAGCATACGACGGGCTATAAACACCGGGTCCTCACCTCCCTCTATCATGCGCGCCAGCCAATACACCGCCGCGTTGGGATCACTGCCGCGCATCGATTTGATAAAGGCGCTGATAATATCGTAGTGCATCTCGCCCTGCTTGTCGTAGTAAGCTAAGTTTTGCTGAATGACCTGTGTGGTGTGGGCATTATCAATTATCACCTCCTCGCCCTCGGTATTATTGACCACCAGCTCTATAGCATTCAGCAGTTTTCGTGCATCTCCACCCGAGATACGGAACAAAGCTTCTTCCTCCCGAACTTCAACTTTGCGTCCCTGCGAGGCATAGTACCTCACCGCATTGTCCACTAGCTGGCGCAACTCCTCCTTCCCGAATTCCTTCAACACGTAGACCTGACAACGCGAAAGCAATGCCGATATCACCTCAAACGAGGGATTCTCCGTAGTGGCGCCAATCAGTGTCACAATGCCCCTTTCCACAGCCCCCAGCAGCGAATCCTGCTGGCTTTTCGAAAAGCGGTGAATCTCATCAATAAACAGGATCGACCCCTCTTCGGCCTTAGCCCTCTCTATCACCTCCCTCACCTCCTTCACACCACTGCTGATAGCGCTGAGCGTATAAAACGGCCGTTGCAGCGTGTTACTGATAACCGACGCCAAGGTGGTTTTCCCGATGCCTGGAGGTCCCCACAATATCATTGAGGGGATGCGGCCGCTGTCAATCAGTGTCCGCAACACGGCACCCTTACCCACCAGATGTTGCTGCCCAATATAGCTATCCAGTGTCGACGGCCTAAGTATCTCTGCCAATGGAACCATGCTTTGAGAATTGAAAATTGAAAGTTGAAAGTTAGTGACCAGTGAACTATGACAAGAATGCGCTCGTATCACTGGTCACAGGTCACAATAAATAATTCTCAAATTATCAGCATTGCGTCGCCATAGGTTGAGAATTTATACTTCTCCTTGATGGCGATGTCGTAGGCATAGTGGACAAACTCAGGGTCGCCAAAGGCACAGACCATAATAAACTGCGATGACCTAGGATGATGGAAGTTAGTCACCATCATATCGGCAATAGAGAAGTGGTAGGGGGCATAGATAAACCGATTGGTCCAGCCGTCGTAGGGGCTTATCTTGCCCGCGATGGTCACCGCGCTCTCGATGGCGCGCATGGTCGTTGTACCCACCACACATATCTTGTTCCCGTTGCCCTTGGCCTTCATCACGGCATCGCAAGTCTCTTGCGAGATATGCATCTCCTCAGCATCCATACGGTGCTTCGACAAGTCCTCCACCTCGATACCCTTGAAGTTGCCCATGCCACAGTGGAGGGTCAGCTCTTGCCACACGATGTCGTTAATCTCAAAGCGTTTCAACAGTTCGCGGCTGAAATGCAAACCCGCTATAGGGGCTGCCACAGCGCCTTCCACCTTTGCATAGATAGTTTGGTAGCGGTCGGCATCCCAATTCTCTATGTTGCGCAGAGCCTGCAACTCATCGGGAAGCGGAGTATGTCCAAGGCTACGGATATGCTTCACAAACTCCTCATGGGTGCCGTCAAACAAAAAGCGCACCGTGCGGCCACGCGATGTGGTATTGTCAATCACCTCTGCCACTAGCGACTCGTTGGGTCCGAAATAGAGCTTATTACCAATACGTATCTTTCGGGCGGGGTCCACTATCACGTCCCACAGACGCATCTCGCGATTCAATTCTCGCTGCAGAAAGACCGTAATCTTCGCTCCGGTCTTCTCCTTCTCACCATACAGCAATGCAGGGAACACCTTGGTATTGTTGGCCACCACCACATCACCGGCATTGAGGTAGTTCACGATGTCTTTAAACAGGCGATGCTCCACCTCGTGCGTGTCGCGGTGCAGCACCATCATACGGCACTCGTCGCGCAACTTTGAAGGTTTCTCAGCTATCAGGTCGCTAGGGAGATTAAAACTATAATACGACAGTTTCATAGTACGACAATTATTATTAAAAAACGTGCAAAGATACGAAATTCTAAAGCCGTTGTCAAGTTTTTTAACTTATCTGTGGGCAAAAAAACTTTTATCTTATTCTGTCTATGAAAAATAAAAAAAAGGACTTATTTAACAAACAAGCCCCTTTTGAGCGCCCCAAATCTAAAAATTATACTTCACCAAAAGGCAAATACGGTGGTTAGCCACAGGGTCCAGCACCTCGCTATCAGCAATGCTCCCATTCGTCGCCAATCTCTCACCATAGGTACACGCCGTCCATTCATACTCAACGCCCAAGTTGAAATGCGGCAGATTGTAGCTGAACGAAGGTGCCACGCGATAAGCACTATTAAGATGTATGAATGTGTCACCGCCTTTCATATAGATACAATAATATGGATCCCAATCAATAACACCTTCTCCTGTAATATGAGAATTGTATAAATCCTGTGCCGCACCCAAATTTTTCATGTAACCCAAAAATAGGTTGGCACGGAAGCGATGACCATACGCTATGTTGAAATAGCCGATGGCTGCCCGCAGTGGCGCATATTCCCACTTGCTATCAACAACATCCACCACGGCATAGCCATTGGGCTGGTTCACGTGGCTGGTATTGTTGGCATAGATAAGTCGTAACTTAGTGGCAATCTTATTCTGGGTGTATTGGAAATAAAAGGTGGGAGTGAACGTTGTCAGCACTTCGTCCACAGGGACTAATATGTCATCCCAATAATCAACTGCCTTATAGCCAAACAGTCGTGGACGGAGCGTCTGGCAGGTTGAACCCAATTGTGAGTAAAAATGTTCGTCGCGGTATTGCACACCGATAAACAATTCTGGGACAATGGCATTATGGGCAAAGCTGATGCTGCTGACGCTTGTCCAGTTAAGCATCCTACGATAATTACCTGCTTCTGGACAGCTAGGTCCATTATACATATATTGCAGCTGATAGAGGGCGGCAGCCGTGAAACCCAACCTGCCATGCATAAATGTGTAGCGCAACTGTGGTGTACGGCTATGTGCACGGAAAGGGGCTCCCGCAGCCATGCCCAACACCTCGGGCATAATGTCGCCACTAAGCGGATGCCAGTCCTGACCCACTAGCAGATCATGCTGTACGCCTGGCTTATTAGCCCAGTTCAGCTTCATATACGCCAAGCGAAGTCGCAGCACCGTGTTAGTCGTACCAAATCCCCCAAAGTCAGCCTCCACCTTGCCGCTGCTACGGGCTTTTAGTATAGTAGGGCCAGCAATGTTCAACCCCACCCGTGTAGTTAGTGCCTGCAACTGTGCCTGTGGTGTTGCATTGAGGTCTACTTGCTCGACTCCTTCATTATAACATCTTGCCCATGTTTCGTTCCATTCCACATCGTAGGGCAACATATTGTATTCGCCACCCACTACGGTATAGGTCTTGCGGCTGTCGTAAGTGAAATAATTGCGCACAAAGCCATAAACATCAATCTTACACTTGTCCGACAATTTCAACGCTTGTCGACTTGCAACAGTATCTTGTGCCTTAATGAAAGGCAGCGACACCACAAGTGACGCTGCCATAATCAACGCTTTTCTCATGCCATTAAAACTAATAGTTGTGCCGTAAAGATACGGAGGAACATCGTGAGCGGATACACCGTGGCATATCCCATGTTAGGCAGTTTGCAGCCCTCGGGTGCCACATTGTTGGCAAACGCCAGCGTCGGTGGGTCGGTGTGCGAACCACCGATAAAGCCTGCCAGTGTGTACCAATTCATCTTCAGTACCCATCGACCGAAGCCAGCCACCAGCAGCGGCGGCACCATGGTGATAATCACACCATACACCACCCACATGTAATGCACCTGCACGGTCTCTACAAACTTCTCGCCTGCACCCAAGCCCACGCCTGCCAAGAAGAGGGCTATACCCACTTCGCGCAGCATGTGCACACCTTGCCCTTCGGTAAAGTCGGTACCATACCAACCCTTCTTCACTCCCAGCCATCCGGCTATCAGTGCCACTACCAGCGGACCGCCGGCAAGACCCAGTTTCACCGGAGCCTTCATGCCCACAGGGATAGGTATAGAGCCCAGAACCAAACCTAAAGCTATTATCACAAAGATGGGGATCAGCAGTACACCACCTTTTTTGCCATTACTGCTCTTAGCAGCCGTAGCACTTGCGGCTGTCTCCACTGTGGTAGGCTCTGAGGCAAGGTCCTTCGGCCTAATCAACAGGCAGGTCACTATCATACCCACTACAGCCAAAGGATAGGCCACAGCGTAGCCCGCTGCCAGCCGTTCAGAGGCGCCCTCAATACCCAAGTCACCCACCGCCTGCTGGGCAGCCGAAAGACCCGGTGTATTGGTAATGGCACCCGTATAGACGCCTGCCATATCGGTCAGGTCCTGACTGGCTAACTTAGCTATCAGCACGGTGATGCCCACGCCGAGAGCCACATTCACCACAGCCATCAAGTTCATCGCCAGACCGCCTTTCTTAAACGAGGCAAAGAACCCCGGTCCCACCTGCAAACCCACGGCAGTAACAAAGAGAATCAGACCGAACTCCTTAATCACATGCAGCATATCGTGATTACAGGCAATGCCGCAGGCACTCAGTCCGATGCCCACAAAGAGCACCCAAGTGATGCCCAGCGAAATGCCCTTGACCTTCAATTTGCCAAGCAGCAATCCGGCAAATATTGAGATAGAGAGCATCAACACCGTTGTGCCCACTCCCCCACTAGTAAGCAAATTAGTAAACCACATAGTTCAAAATTAAAAATTAAAAATTAAAAATTAAAATTTGGCGACCGCTTTCATTTGTCTAATCACTATTTACTAATCACAATTCACCTATCTAAAAATTGAAAGGCTCTTATGATATATCTGACTGATTTTCCAACAGCCTCGGAGAGGCTGAATCTCAATAACGTTGCAAAGTCGAGCGCAGAGCCGAACTCGTTCGAACTATGCCGAGATGTAGTTAAGAATGTCCAGTGGACACTCGTGTCTCAAAGAAACCCCATACAAGAAACCTCGGGTCGCGACCAATGGGAGCACCCCCCTTTTTCGGATAGGTTCCGCAGTGTGAGGTATTGAAACTCCCTCCTTTCCAGCGTCTCGAAGAGACGCGACATAGATGCTATTTAGCAAAATCAATCATCTGTTGTACTAGAGCGAAATGAAAAAATTGAAAAATTGAAAATTGAAAACTGAACTGGGCATCGCTGCGACAGCCAATTTTCAATTTTCAATTATCAACTTTCAATTCGATCAGTCGCCCAGTGTGGCCACCATGACGGCCTTGATGGTGTGCATACGGTTCTCAGCCTCGTCAAAGACGATGCTGTTCTCGCTCTCAAACACCTCTTCGGTCACCTCGATGCCGTCCAAGCCAAACTGCTTGTTCACATCGCGACCCACCTGAGTCTCTAAGTTGTGGTATGCGGGCAGGCAGTGCATGAATTTGCACTTGGGGTTGCCAGTGTTCTTCATCATCTGGGCATTCACCTGGAAGGGCATCAGCATGTCGATACGCTCTTTCCACACCTCGGCAGGCTCGCCCATCGACACCCACACGTCGGTATAGATAAAGTCGCAACCCTTCACACCCTTCACGGGGTCGTCGGTGACGGTCACCTTGGCGCCAGTCTCCTTAGCAATCTCCTTGCACTTCTTCACCAGCCAAGCTTCGGGCTGCAGTTTCTTGGGGGCGATGATGCGCACATCCATGCCCATCTTGGCACCACCCACCATCAGGCTGTTACCCATGTTGAAGCGGGCGTCGCCCACGTAGGCAAAAGTCACCTGGTCGAGGGGTTTGCCTGCATGCTCCTGCATGGTGAGGAAGTCGGCGAGAATCTGAGTGGGGTGGCTCTCGTTGGTCAGGCCGTTCCACACGGGCACGCCAGCGTATTTAGCCAGCTCCTCAACAGTCTCCTGCTTGAAGCCACGATACTCGATACCGTCGAACATGCGACCCAGCACGCGGGCGGTGTCCTTCATGCTCTCCTTCACGCCGATCTGGCTACCGGTAGGACCCAGATAGGTGACGTGAGCACCCTGATCCTTGGCACCCACCTCAAAAGCGCAGCGGGTACGGGTTGAGGTCTTCTCGAATATCAGGGCGATATTCTTGCCCTTCAGGGTGGGCTGCTCTGTGCCGGTATACTTGGCGCGTTTCAGGTCGCGAGCCAGGTCGAGCAGATAGTTGAGTTCCTTGGGACTGAAGTCTAAAATCTTCAGAAAATTGCGGTTCCTTAAATTGTAAGCCATGTTATTGTTGTTTTAAATAATTAATTGTTATCTTCTTCAAATATTTGAATGTCTTTGTTCTTTTTATAGTAAAGTAAATACACCAACCATGCGATGGCACAGACGGCCAGGCATCCAGCGGCAATAATCATCAACTTATCGCCGCCAGGCCAATGCTTGATGATAAACAGCAGCCCAATCAGGGTGGTCGCCAGCGAGTACCCGGTGAGTGTCATCGCAAACTTCCAAATAGGTGCTCCGACGCGATAGGTGCCGGGAAACATCTGTCCCAGGAAGAATGCCACTATTGCCAATGTGCCGAAGCCCACCATGAGCAGGGCATCGTTGTAATGCACTCCAGCCAGTTCCAGCACCAAAGCCACCAGCAGCAGCCCGCCACCCATGATGGACACCTGCAACATAAAGCGTCTAAACTTGGGCGACTCTGCTATATTATCCAGTAGCGAACTCATAATATAAGAGATTATTGTTTTTTATGAAACCTGAAATTAAAACCTATGTTCAAACAGGGAGCCCACACACCCACTCCGTCCACATTCATATACATGATACCAACTCCAAAATCAAAATTCTTATAACTTGGGCCCACCGACAACCTATGGTCAGGAAGAGCGACATCACCCAATAGCAGCAGTCCGAGATGATAATCGACAAAAGCCGTCCATTTTGAGTCGGAAGCATATGCTCTAGCACCCACCACAAGCTCTGGAATCGCATAACCTTCAGTCAATTCCACTCCGCCACCTAACGCAATCTGAATATTAGGATTAATCTGGTATCCGAACTCACCCAGCACGGCACCATACAGCTCGGGACGGACAAAATAGCCCTGTGCTCTCGAGAATTCTGTCTCCATAGTCTGAGCATTCATCTTAGAAGGAGCCATCAACAACGACACTTGAACAATTACAAGAAGTGCGATTAGATTCTTTTTCATAGAGATTGATGATTAGTGAGAAGTGAACTGTTTTTTTTGTGACCTGTGACCAGTGACCTGTGAAACGAGCGCATTCGTGTCACTGATCACTGGTCACTGGTCACTAATTTTCAATTTTTAATTCAACTTACTATGCGGGTGCCGCAGTTGGGGTTGTCCAGCTGGCCGGCCTCGGTGATGATGCACTCCTTGCCACCGTTCTCCACAAACATGATGGCGGCGCGAATCTTCGGGGCCATGCTGCCTTCGGCAAAGTGACCCTCTTCGAGCAGTCTCTTTGCCTCGGCCACGGTGATAGTGTCGAGAGCCTGCTCGTTCTCCTTGCGGAAATTGATATACACTTTCGGCACATCGGTGAGGATATAAAACTCGTCGGCACCGATTTGCACAGCGCAGAGGGCACTTGCCAAATCCTTGTCGATAACCGCCTCGACACCGCGCACATAATCGCTCTCCTCCACCACGGGGATGCCGCCGCCACCCACGGTGACCACGATGTTGCCAGCCTTTGCCAGCTTCTCGACAATCTTGATATTGTTGATGCGCGTAGGCTTGGGCGATGCCACCACCTTGCGCCAGCCACGACCCTTGGGGTCTTCCTTGTAGACAGCGCCGGTGGCCTTCGACAGCTCTTCGGCCTGCTCTTTGGTGTAATAAGGACCTACCGGCTTGGTAGGATTCTGGAACATCGGGTCGAACTTGTTCACCGCCACCTGGGTCACCAGCGTCACCACGTCGCGCTGAATGTCGTGACGAGCCATCACGTTGCGCAAGCCCATCTCGATAAGGTAGGCTATCGAACCCTGCGTCTCGGCGACACAGAAATCCATCGGCATAGCCTCTATACCGGCGCGCTTGCCCTCCTCATGCTGCAACATCACGTTGCCCACCTGCGGACCGTTGCCGTGACCGATTACGATGTTATAGTTACGCTTCAACAGGTTGTAGAGCGACTCGCAGGTCTGCTCCACATTCTCTATCTGTTCCCGATAAGTGCCCTTTTGACCGCCACGCAGCAACGCATTGCCGCCAAAAGCCACCACTGCTAATTTTCTCATATTATTATATAGTATTAATCTATAATTATTTATAACACTCAAACAACAAACGTTTGAGACTGCAAATTTACACTATTTTTTCAAATTACAAACAACTTTGAGATACAAATAATAATCTGCCATAAAACCTAATGCCCAATTTGAGTTAAAACTCGTCTCCTTGCACCATAGATGACTACCGTCTGGCATCACCGTGATTCCATTATTTATCCTATATTTAGTTTACCTTTCTTTTAGATTTCTTTTACATTTTGTTTAGCTTATATAAACAAATAAGAAAATAAATAGAAACAAAATCACTACTGTCCCGTTAAAGTGGATAAATTGTTCTCTGTAATCGCTGAAATAAAGTCATTTCCGAGCAGTTTTAAGAGTCAACGGACTTGATTTTGTAACTTTGCAGCCTCAAAGGTCTGCATATGTTTCAAGATAAGTTTG
>JAEEGL015698985.1_pt1 | contig 35950 bp, 31 predicted proteins | sample 9134231 | NCBI WGS metagenome assembly JAEEGL01 (sample SAMN16246548, study PRJNA631951) | gut metagenome | biome: gut microbiome; feature: rumen; material: fiber-attached | host: Bos | place: Iran: Karaj | collected 2018-10
TTGTTCCATAGCCTTTAGATAATCTTCATCTAAGTCCATAGTTTCATCATCGCCTTGAGCCTTTTGCTTTAATTGTTCTTCAAAATTAGCTCTTTGGATTTCAGGATTTACTAACTCAGAATATGCATTACATATTTCTGCCCCAGCTATTATAACCTGGAATACATCAACAACTCTATCATCATCATCATTACGTCTAGCAAGTGGCTTTAAAACAGCGGGGTAGTTCCACATAATTGTTGGTTCAAATATATTTGCTCTAACTAATCTTTTATAACAAAAATCAATTAATTGAGCTACTGAATTACATTCAGCTAAATCCTCTTTACTAAATTTATGAGCTTCAATAATTTTACTTCTTAATTCTTCTGGATCGTCAATTGATAGAAAATCAAATCCTAATTCTTTAGTCAAAGCTTCAACATAATTAACTCTATTCCATTCTCCGCCTAAATCAATTGTCTTATCACCAACAGTTATTTCTGTTGCTCCTTTTAAGTATAAAGCAGTTTCTCTCATAAACTTTTTAAAGAATTCAATATTATCTTCAAAGTTCCAGAAAGAAGCATACCATTCAATTTGTGTAAATTCTTGTAAGTGTTGAGGATCCATTCCTTCATTTCTAAAACACTTAGCTACTTCGTATACTCTTTCATAACCAGCAGCGTTACATTCCTTTAAATAACATTCAGGTGCAATTCTTAAATTACAATCAATATCAAGTGCATTATGATGTGTAAAGAATGGCTTTGCACTAGCTCCAGATACTGCAGTTTGAACTATAGGGGTTTCAACTTCTAAGAATTTATTTTCATACATAAAATTTCTTAAGAAATAATAGAACTTACTTCTTCCTAAGAATAATTCTCTTGAATCCTCATTCATAATTAAATCAACATATCTTTCACGATATTTAATTTCTGTATCTTGTAATCCATGGAATTTTTCAGGAAGAGGTCTTAAAGCTTTACCTAAGAAAGTAAAATCTTCTACTAAAAGTGATTTTTCACCAGTTTGTGTAGTAATAACTTCACCTTGAGCTCCAATAAAATCTCCTGAATCAAATATAGTTTTCATTTGATTATATTTTTCTTCACCTAATACGTCAACTTTAAATTGTAATTGTATAGCGTCTTCAATATTTTTTATTTTGAAAAATGATAATTTACCCATTTTTCTCATAAAGCCAATTCTACCAGCTATACGTACATTTTTAGTTCCGTCTGGCAATTCTCTAGCTTCAGATATAGTATGAGTTGCATCATACTTATCTGGGTAAGGTCTTTCTACATTCTTTAATTTTTCTCTTCTAACTAATTCTTGTTCACTTAGTTCTCTCATAAAATCACCTAGAAGTATAATACCATAATAATTGTAAAAAAAGAATAAAATATGCATAAAAAAAGCATTCTTAATAACTTAAGAATGCCTAATCTACTATCTATTGTAGAATTCAACGATAAGTTGTTCATTAATTTCTGGATTAAGTTCACTTCTTTCAGGAAGTCTAACGAATTTACCAGTTAATTTTTTCTTATCCATATCAATCCAAGCAGGATTAGATACTGTTGCTTCAATAGCATCAAGAATTGCTGGATGGTTAAGTGAGTTTTCTTTTACTGAAACTACGTCACCAACTTTTAAAGTATATGATGGAATATTAACTTTATTTCCATTTACTAGAATATGTCCGTGGTTAACAATTTGTCTTGCACTTCTTCTTGTTCTAGCCATTCCCATACGATATACCATGTTATCTAATCTAGATTCTAATAACATAAGTAAGTTTTCACCAGCGATACCCTTCATACTAGAAGCTTTATCAAATACTTTTCTGAATTGTTTTTCAGTTAATCCATAAAGAATTCTAACTTTTTGTTTTTCTTGTAATTGGATTCCGTATTCGTTTAATTTTCTTTTTCTATCATTTCCATGTTGTCCTGGAGCGTAAGGTCTTCTTGCAAGATCTTTTCCATTCTCTAATGTAGAAAATTCTAATCTTCTTGATTTCTTATATGCAGGTCCTGTATATCTAGCCATATTTTTATTCTCCTTTCGTAATATTACAAAATAACGTCTTTGTCTTAACTTTGCTTTAGGGAGTATAACTTAATTTCTTTAGGGCAGTCCTAAATACTTTATATTTAATATACACATTAAAGCAAGTTAAAAACACTGCCAATTAAAATGCAAGACTATTATATCAAAAAAGAGCCTATTGTCAAACAATTTTAAGCGTATTTTACAAAGAAATCTAGAGTATTATTTTATTAATTAGTATGATATAATTAACCAAGTGATAAGTATGAAAGATTATGTATATAAATATATTGATGAAATTGATAAAAAACTAGAAAAAAAAGAAATAACAAAAGAAGATATTGACGAGCATTTAATTAAAATTCAATTCTTTCAACACGAAAGATTAATTCACTTACTAGTAACATTATTTTATGCAATTTACACGATTGCTTTTGGTGTATTAATGTGTATTAGTTGGTTATTCGCAATAATATTTTTAATATTAATGATTGTTTTATTGTTCTACATCGTACATTATTTTAGATTAGAAAATAAAACTCAATATATGTATATACAATATGATAGGATGAAGGAATATGATAAAAGCAGAAAACATTAGGAAAAAATTTATAAAGAAAGATTCTCACAATAAAAAAATAGAATTTTATGCTGATGATGGAATATCATTTAAGGCAAAAGAGGGAACAATATTAGGTATATTAGGTCCTAATGGGGCAGGTAAAACGACATTACTTAGAATACTTGCTGGTATTATGGACCCAACTGAAGGCACAGTAGAAATAGATGGTATGAATTACAAAAATAATGCTATCGAAATTAAAAAAGAAATAGCTTTCTTATCCGGTAATACAAAAATATATAAAGATATATCTCCAGTAGAGTTATTAACTATGTGTGGAGAATACTATGGATTAGATAAAGAAACTCTAAGAAAAAGAATAAATGCTATTGTAAAGAAATTAGGTATGGAAGAATTCAAAAATCAAAGAATTGAAAATCTCTCAACAGGCCAATTACAACGTACTAATTTAGCAAGATGTTTAATTCATGATCCAAAAATATATATATTGGATGAAGCAACAAGTGGATTGGATATAATCTCAAGCAAAATAATTCTAGATTTTATTCTTGAAGAAAAGAAAAAAGGCAAAATAGTTTTATATTCAACTCACTATATGGAAGAAGCAGAAAATATCTGTGATGAAGTATTATTAATTCATAAAGGAAAAGTAATAACCACAGGTACTCCAGAAGAAGTAAATAAAAAAGGAAAAGCAGGAAACTTAAGAGATGCCTTCTTTAACTTATTGGAGGATAAATATGAAAATTAGAAACATATTAATTACAATAAAAAAAGAATTAAGATCAATTTTTAGAGATAAAAAAACATTTATTAGATTATTAATCTTACCATTATCAATTCCTCTTATGGTAGCTTTATATAGTTATATTTATAGTTTGGATACAGCAGATTACTCAATTGGTGTAAATTATCAAATGACCGAAATTGAGCAATCAATTGTCGACAGTTTAAATCTAGATATTAAAAAATATAATTCTCTAGAGGAAATGAAAGAAGCATACGATAACGAAGAGATATCTGTTTATGTCGATTTGAAAGATAATAAATACACAATATATGCTGATAGTGGTTCATCATCAGGAGTAGTAGCATCCTCAATTGTAACAACGTATTTGGATGCTTACAAAACAACGCTGGCTGATCAATATTTTGAGAGTATGGGGGCAGATCTAGATTATGCATATTCCCAAGTAAATTACGAGATGGTAGATGTTGGGGGAAATAACTATTTCTTAGTATTGTTATTCTCAGTATGCTTCTCATACATAACAATGGCTATTGTTACCTCAACAAGCAATATGGCAATAAGCGCTACAGCACAGGAAAAAGAATCTGGAACACTAGAAACATTATTAACATTCCCAATTAAAACTAGTGAACTTGTAACAGGTAAATATATTGCCGGAGTACTAATGGGAATTTTATCAGGATTCATCGGTTTAGCATTAACAGTAATAAGTTTAAATGTCGCAACAGGTACTTCAGAAGTATTTGATGCTTTAAACTTCAGTTTATCTCTTAGTAACATATTATTAAGTGTAATAATTGTTATATCAGCATCAATCTTTATTGGCGGTTTAGCTATTGCATTAACAAGCTCATCTAAATCATTTAAAGAAGCACAAAGTTCAACAAACTATTTGACATTTATAACTATGATTCCAATGTTCACATCAATATTAAATGTTAACTTAACACATAAATTTTATTTAATACCAATAGCAAACTATACTCAAATACTAATGGATATCTTCTCAAACGTACAAGATATGATGAATATATTTATTGTATTTGGATCTACAATTATTTACACAGTAGTTATCATTTACATGATAGTAAAACTATACAAATCAGAAAAGATATTATTTGGTTAATATCTTTTTTTTTACTCTAAAACATGTTAATATTGAATTGAAAGATAAGAGGGTTTTGGTGTTTTTTATTTGACTATTTTTATGGAGGAAAGATGAATACAGAATTAATTAAAAAAGTAAGTATAGAGTTAAATATAAATGAGAAAGATGTTGAAGCAACATTAAAACTATTAAGTGAAGGTAATACAGTTCCTTTTATAGCTCGTTATCGTAAAGAAGCTACGCATGGACTAGATGAAACTCAAATAAGAGAAATATCAGAAAGATATGAATATGTTGTTAATCTAGAAAAAAAGAAAGAAGATTATATTAGATTAATTGATGAAAAAGGACTTCTAACTGATGAAATAAGAAATAATATTAATAATGCAACTAAGTTAGTTGAATTAGAAGATATTTATAGACCATTTAAAGAAAAGAAAAAGACTAAAGCAACAGATGCAATCAATAATGGCTTAGAACCACTTGCTAAGATGATTATGAGTTTTCCTACCAAAGGAACTATCGAAGAATTAGCAACTAAATTTATAAATGACAAAGTTAAGAATACTGAAGAGGCAATTCAAGGCGCAAAATACATTATTGCGGAATGGATTAGTGATAACGCTTATTATAGAAAATATATAAGATCATATTTATTCAATAATGCAAAAATTGTTTCTAAGTTAAAAAAAGATGCAGTAGACGAAAAGAAAGTATATGAGATGTATTATAACTTTAGTGAAGAATTAAAATATATTAAATCTCATAGAGTACTTGCAATTAATAGAGCTGAAAAAGAAAAAGTTATAACTGTATCATTAGAATATGCTAAAACAAAGTTGATAGATAATTTAAAGGATAAAATAATTAAAAATAAAGATTCATATGTAGTAGATATTGTTAGCGATGCTATCGAAGATTCTTATAAAAGATTAATATATCCATCTGTTGAAAGGGAAATAAGAAGTGAATTAACTGAAAAAGCAGAAGTTGTGGCAATAAAAAACTTTAGTGACAACTTAAAGAATTTATTAATGCAGCCTCCAATTAGGGAAAAAGTTGTACTAGCTTTAGACCCTGCGTATAGAACTGGATGTAAATTAGCTGTATTAGATAAAAATGGAATGGTTCTAGATATATCTGTTATATACCCACATGAGCCAGTTAACAAATACGAAGAAGCAAAAAGAATAGTTATTGATTTAATTAATAAATATAATGTTGATATTGTATCAATCGGTAATGGTACAGCCTCACGCGAATCAGAAGCCTTTATCGCAGATGTTATCAAATCATTAAACAGAAAAGTGGAATACATATTAGTAAGTGAGGCAGGAGCTTCAGTATATTCTGCATCTAAACTTGCTATATCAGAATTTCCTGATTATCATGTTGAGCAAAGAAGTGCAGTATCAATTGGAAGACGCTTGCAAGACCCTCTTGCAGAGTTGGTTAAAATAGATCCAGAATCAATTGGTGTTGGATTATATCAACATGATGTAACAGCAAAGAACTTAAAAGAATCATTAGATTTTACAGTCTTAAGCTGTGTAAACCTAGTTGGAGTAGATGTTAATACTGCATCAATTTCCTTATTTAAATACGTATCAGGAATGACTCAAAAGATGGCCGAAAAACTAGTTGATTATAGAGAAAAAGTTAAGAAAATAATGTCTAGAGAAGAACTTAAAAAGATATTAACACCAAAGGTATATGAACAATCAATTGGTTTCTTAAGAATTAATGGGGGAGTTAATCCCTTAGATGAAACATCAATTCATCCAGAGAGTTATTCTATTGCAGAAAAGATATTAAAAGATGCCAATATTGATCCTAAAGAATTGGGAAAAGATGAAATTATGACTATGAAGTTTAAGAATAATTATGACATTGATGAATATACTTTTGCAGACATAATTAGTTCAATTAAACAACCACATCGTGATCCTAGAGATGAATTAGCTAAACCTTTATTAAAGAGTGATATAACTCATATCGAAGATTTACACGTTGGCGATAAATTACAAGGAACTGTAAGAAATGTAGTTGACTTTGGTGCCTTCGTAGATATCGGTATAAAGTCAGATGGTTTAATTCATATTTCAAAAATAACAAAAGACTATATAAAGCATCCTAGTGAAGTATTATCAGTTGGTGATATTGTAGATGTTTATGTTGAAAAAATAGACTTAGAAAAAGGCAAAGTTTCCTTGACAATGCTAGAAGATTAAGTGATAATTTAATTAGGAGGTTTTCTTATGAAAAAAGGCGAAATAATTTCAATAGTTTTAAGCAGTATTACTTTATTAATGGTAATCATAATGTTTATTGTTATGATAGTAAGAACAAAGAAAGAAGTAAATACATATGATGTTTCCGCATTCCATGAAGCATCAGTTGATAGCTTACTAAGCAGAATAGAAAATAAAGATACATTTATTCTATATATAGGTAGACCAAAATGCTCTGTATGTGAACAAATACTTCCAACATTGAAACAAGCTCAAGTAGAGTTTGGCTATATGACAGAATATATGGATATTGCAACAGTTGATAGAAATGCTGAAAATTGGGAAAAACTAGCAAAAGCGTTTGATTTAGAAACAACAGCATCAGTAACTGAAAAAGAATCTGATAAAGTTGAAACTAATACATATGGATATTTCATAACTCAATATGGCTTTACACCAACAGTAATGTTGTTCAAAGATGGCAAGCAAGTTGCCGGTTTTGTAGGCAATAAATCTTTAAAACAATTCAGTGAATGGTTCACTAAGAATGCTAAATAAATACAGCCAAATTAATTGACTGTATTTTTTTTTTAAGATATAATTATTTTGAAAATTGGAAGTGAATATATGCGTAAAATCGTAGCTGGTTTAGACATCGGTAGCAACAGTGTAAAACTAGTTGTTGGTGAAATATATAAAAACAAAGTTAATACATTAGCATGTGTTGACCTTGTTTCGCGTGGAATAAAAAACGGCTACATAGTAAATCCTGAAAATGCTACAGAAGTATTTGAAGAAGCATTTTCTAAAGCAGGAACAATGCTGGGCCTTCCAATTAAAAAAGTAGTTGTTTCACTACCATCATTTAATCTAGATTCATTCATGGTACAAGCATCAGTCACTGTACCAGGACCGGATCATGTTATTACTAAAAGAGATTTGAAAAAGGCCTTGGATGCATCTATTGCAGATAAGATTAGTCCAAATATGCTTAAAGTATATTTAACGCCAATCTATTACATCTTAAATGACGTAGACAAGATTTCTAATCCTGTTGGTATGACTGCAGAAAAATTAACTGTTAAAGCAGTACTAGGTGTAATACCAAAAAAGAGTGTTAAACCAGTTGTAGAATGCATCAAAAGAATTGGCGTTGAAGTATCTGACATAACAGTAGGACCTATGGCTGATTATTCATATCTTAGAACAAAAGAAACTGATGAAAAAATTGGAGCTGTTATTAATATTGGTGCAGTTAATACAACAGTATCAATTTTCAACAAAGGCGTATTAACAGCATCTGAAGTATTAGAAATTGGTGGATACGATTTCGATAAAGATATTTGCTATATGTATAAGATAGGAAGAGAAGATGCTCTAGGATTAAAGAGAAATCTATGTTTGGCGAATATAGAAAATGCTCAAGCTAGTGAAATGGTTATTATAAAGAATAAAAATGACAATGAGGTTAGAATTAACCAATATGACATAAGTGATATTTGTATGGAGAGGCTAAACGAAATCCTTAATTTATGCAAAAAACAAATAAATCTCTTAACAAAAAAGAAAATTAGTTATATAATTGTAACTGGGGGAGTGACTGAATTTAGCGACTTTGCAATCACTTTAAATTCACAATTTGATCAAGATGCAGAAGTTGGTCAAGTAACAGAAATTGGAGTTAGAAACAATAAATTTGTCACTGCATTTGGCTTGATAAGATACGAGTATAATGAAATGAAAATAAATAACACTGAATATTCTATATACACATTAGAAGAACAAGAAGAATTCAGTGGACTACACAGGAAAGTGAATGTTACCGACAATTCTGTATTAGGTAAATTATTCGGATACTTTTTTGACAATTAGGAGGAAATTATGAATGGATTACAAATGGATCAAGTTGCCAAGATAAAAGTAGTTGGCGTAGGTGGCGGTGGATGTAATGCCGTAAACCGAATGATCAAAGAAGGCGTTAAAAGCGTTGAGTTTTATGTAGTTAATACAGATTTACAAGTTTTAAATATTTCACTTTGTGAAAATAAAATCCAAATAGGAAAATCAATTACTGGGGGAAGAGGAGCTGGAGCAAATCCTGAAGTAGGAAGAGCTGCTGCGCTAGAATCTAAAGGAGAATTAGAAGAAGCATTACGTGGTGCTGATATGGTTTTCGTTGCCTGTGGTATGGGTGGTGGAACTGGAACTGGTGCTGCACCTGTTATCGCAGAGATTGCACAAAATCTTGGAGCATTAACAGTTGGTATTGTTACTAAACCATTTAGATTTGAAGGTAAGAAAAGAATGGAAAATGCTTTACTTGGTTTAGAAGAACTTAAGAAAAGCGTAGATACATTAATTATTATTCCAAATGATAGATTAAGAGACTTAATTGATAAACAAACATCTTTCCAAGATGCTTTCAAAGAAGTCGACAATGTATTACACAGAGGTGTACAATCTATTTCCGATTTAATTGCTGTAACAGGTATAATCAACCTAGACTTTGCAGATGTTAAAACTGTCATGGAAAAAAGTGGTACTGCAATCATCGGAATTGGATGCAATGCTGGTGAAAATAGAGCTATTGAAGCTGCTAGACAAGCTGTTGCAAATCCACTTCTTGAAGCTACAATTGATGGGGCTACAAATGCAATCGTAAATGTAACTGGTGGATCTAACTTGACATTATTTGAAATTGAAGATGCTGTTGAAACTGTTAGAGAAGCAGCTAATTCAGATATCAATATTATCTTTGGTGCAATCCAAAATGATAATTTAACTGATGAAGTAATTGTTACAGTTATTGCTACAGGATTTGATGAAGCAACAAGTAACGAAGCATTATATAGTGCAGAAGTACCTAAGAGAAGATCTGTTGCAAATGTGGATGATGATTACGAAATTCCTCCATATAGAAGCAGTTCAAAAGATAATTATTAAGAATGAAGAAATTCATTCTTTTTTTGTCAAAAAAGTAGTAAAAAAAATACGACTTTTTTGACAAATTTATAATTTGTAAATTATATAATAAAAATGCTTGACATAAACATATTGTTAATATAAAATATTGTTGTTATTAAAAAGGAAAGAGATTTATATCCACCCGATCTTGATTTATAGATGGGTCAAAGGCCGAGAGTTATATTTTATAGAATATATTATATATTTAAGGTTTTTAAGGTGGATTATATTTAATTCATCTTTTTTAATTATTTGGAGGTGCTTTAATATAGCAAAGGAGACAGATCAATTAATAAATGATCAAATTAGAGTCCCAGAGGTAATGGTAATTGGACCAAATGGGGAAAAATTGGGTATTAAGAAACTTGAAGATGCAAAAACATTAGCGGGTTATGCTGGACTTGACTTAGTTTTAATGAGCGCAAATACAGATCCTGCAGTATGTAAAATAATGGATTACAATAAGTTCCGTTATGAAAAACAAAAGAAAGTTAAAGAAGCCCAAAAGAAGCAAAGAGAAGCAAATAAAGAAATCAAAGAATATCGTTTATCACCAGATATTGATATTCATGACTTTGAAACACGTAGAAAGAATGCTTATGACTATTTAGTAAAAGGGCACAAGATAAAGGGCTCAATTAAACTTAAAGGACGTCAAATGGCTAGACCAGAAAGAGCAATCGAAGTGTTAAACAGATTTGCAGAAACTCTAAGCGATGTTGCTGTAGTTGAGCAAGCACCAAAAATGGATGGTCGTAACGTATTTATGTTACTAGCACCAAAATCTAATAAGTAAAGGAAGGATAAATTATTATGGCAAAATGTAAACAAAAAACACATAAGGCTTCAGCTAAAGTGTTAACAAAAAAGAAAAATGGAACTATTACATACAAAATGTCTAATGGTAACCATAAGACTGGTAAAGATAGTTCTAAACAAGTTCGTCAAAGAAAGGGTACAGCAGTTATTTCTAAAGCAAATGCTAATAGACTTAAATCTGTAATCTAATAAGGAGGTATAAACAATGGCAAGAGTTAAAGGCGGAAACGTAGCAAAAAATAGAAGACGTAAAGTATTAAAAGCTGCTAAAGGTTATTTTGGTTCTAAACATAGACTATATAAGACAGCTCAAGAACAATTATTCCATAGTGGACATTATGCATTTAGAGATAGAAAGCAAAATAAGAGAAACTTCAGAAAATTATGGATTACAAGAATTAACGCTGGATGTAGATTAAATGAAATTAGTTATTCTAAATTCATCAACGGTCTAGATATGGCTGGTATCGCTATTAATCGTAAGATGTTAAGTGAATTAGCAATTAATGATCCAAAAGCATTTGCAGCATTAGTAGAAACTGCTAAAAAAGCTCTAAAGGGTGAAAAAGTAGAAACTGCTAAAGCTAGCAAACCAGCTGCTAAGAAAGAAGTTAAAGAAGAAAAAGCTCCAGCTAAGAAAGAAGACCTAAGTGGTAAGACATTAGCTGAATTAAAAGAATTAGCTAAGGCTAACGGTGTTAAAGGCTATTCTTCAATGAAAAAAGACGAATTATTAGCTGCTTTAAAGTAATAATTTTGTAAACTATAAGGTATTTCTTATAGTTTTTTTCATACATGGGGTTGTTTTTTAGAAAAAAAGTACTATAATTTGTGTATGGGGAAACCCTAATAAATCTATGATAAAAAGATAAACGTTATTAAATGATTTTTATAGAGAGTCTATGGCTGGTGTAAATAGATAAATAGTTTAATAATTACTACTTTTTTAGAGAACTAATAAGTTCCGGTTAAAAGCCGTTATCAAAATTAAGTAAAAAATAGGATGGTACCGCATACTTTGCTCCTTGCAAGGTATGTGGTTTTTATTTTTAAAGAAGGAGAGGATAATATGATAAATATTAAGGAAAACGAAAAATTAAGTGTAATGAATCACTCATGCGCACACTTACTTGCTCAAGCAGTAAAACATTTATATCCACAAGCTAAGTTCTGGGTAGGTCCTGTTGTAGAAGAAGGATTCTATTACGATATTGATTTAGGAGACAAAACGCTAACTGAAGAAGATTTACCACTTATTGAAAGAGAAATGAAAAAAATCAGTAAAGATGGTAAGAGAATAGTTAGACATGAATTAAGTAAACAAGAAGCTTTAGAGATGTTTAAAGATGACTCATACAAACTAGATTTAATCTCTAGAATGGATGAAAATGAGAATGTTATTTCTTGCTATACACAAGGAGATTTTACTGATCTTTGTCGTGGACCACACGTTGAATCTGTTAAGGAACTAAAGTATTTCAAACTACTTAAATTTTCTGGAGCTTACTGGAAGGGTGACTCTAATAACAAAATGCTTCAACGTATCTATGGCGTATGCTTTGATACTGAAGAAGGCTTAAATGACTACTTAACTGAATTAGAAGAAGCTAAAAGTAGAGATCACAGAAAAATTGGTAAAGACATGGAATTGTTCATGGCTCATGACCTAGTAGGAAAGGGTATGCCTTTATGGTTACCAAACGGTGCATTAATTCGTAAACAATTAGAAAATTATATTTATGAAAAAGAACATAAACAAGGATATTTACATGTATATACTCCATGCGTTGGAACTGTAGATTTATATAAGACTTCAGGACACTGGGATCACTATAAAGAAAACATGTTCCCATCAATGAAGGTTGATGAAGAAGAATTTGTTTTAAGACCAATGAACTGCCCTCATCATATGTTAATATATGGAAATAAGATACATTCATATAAGGATTTACCAATTAGAATTGGTGAATTTGCAACAGACTTTAGATATGAAGCTAGTGGCGCTGTTAAAGGCTTAGAAAGAGTAAGATGCATGTGTCAAAATGATGCTCACTTATTTGTTAGACCAGATCAAATTGGTGAAGAATTTAAAAAAGTTGTAGGTTTAATTCTTGATGTATATCATGACTTTGGAATTAAAAATTACAAGTTTAGATTATCATTAAGAGATCCAGAAGATAAAGAAAAATACTTTGATGATGATCAAATGTGGAATGAAGCAGAAGATACATTACGTAAAGTATTAAATGAATATGGAATAGAGTACTATGAAGCTATCGGTGAAGCTGCATTCTACGGACCTAAACTAGATGTTGAAGTTAAACCCGCGATTGGACCAGAAGTAACATTATCAACATGTCAATTAGACTTCTTGCTTCCAAGAAGATTTGAATTAAATTACATTGACAGTGATGGAAGCAAAAAGACTCCAGTAGTATTACATAGAGCTATATTTGGAACATTTGATAGATTTACTGCATTCTTAATCGAAGAAACAAAGGGAAACTTCCCACTTTGGTTAGCACCTGTTCAATTAAATGTTATTCCAGTTAATAATGATTATCATTTAGAATATGCTCAAAAAGTAGTTGAGGAATTAAAGAATCTTGACTATAGAGTAGAATTAGATGATAGAAATGAAAAATTATCATATAAGATGAGAGAAGCTCAAGTAAGTAAAATACCTGTATCGCTTATCTTGGGTCAAAAAGAAGTTGATAACAAAGAAATCAGCTATAGATTATACGGATCAAGTGAAACAGTAACACTATCATTTGATGAGTTTAAAAAATACTTAAGCGATAGAATGAAGAATAAACAGTAAAGAAGCGAAAAGATATTTTGCTTCTTTTTTTATTATGTTATAATTTTTTTATAGTAAGGAGTTGTAAGTGTGAAAAAGAAAACTAAAAAGACAACTAAAAAAGAAGAAATAAAAGAAGTTAACAACAATAAAGACATTTTAATTCAAATATGTTTAGCAATATACTTTACAGTTTACTTTATAGCTCATCATTATTTGGGTGTGTACAATACAAGATGGATACTTTACATAGGCTTTGCTTTAATGGTTCTATATGCAATTAAAGCAAAAACAAAAAAAGATAAAAAATTTAGCGAAGGCTTTTGTTTTAATAAAGTATTACTTCTGTATATAATAGGTTGTATGATAGGAACTTATTATGAAGAAATATTAACATTTGTAAGAACTAACACATGGGTATCTAGACAAGGCATTATATATGGACCATTTAATCCAGTTTACGGTGTAGGATTCTTCTTGTTTACAATTCTCTTATGTAGAAATTTAAAAAGAAAATGGTATCTGACATATATTTATTCTTGCTTACTTGGAGGGCTTACTGAATGTGCCTTAAGTATGGTAAGCGAATATGTATTTAAAGTTAACGCTTGGGATTATTCAGATAAATTTTTAAATATTCTAGGAAGAACTACGGTTCCATATATGTTGTTCTGGGGACTAGGCGGCCTAGCATTTGTTAAATTAGTATACCCAGCATTCTCTAATTTAATTGAAAAATTACCAGCACGAATAGGTAATGCAATTATGCCAACATTCTTAGTATTTGTAGTAATAAGCCATGTATTCTCATACTCAGCACTATATAGATACGGAACAAGAAGTGAAGGTAAAGAAGCTACAAACATAGTTGAGAAAGTATTAGATAAATACTACCCAGACGAAATCATGAAAGAGTATTATGAGAACTCTGTACATGAAACAATTGGTGGAGATAAATAAGATGCTTAAGGCATCTTTTTAAATGTTAAAAAGAGTAAAAATCGCGCTTTTATTTGATTTTAAGGGGTTTGTTGGTTATAATAAGAAAAGGTGATAAATGTGGGCAAATATGATGAATCATCGATTAAGATCCTAGAAGGCCTAGAAGCGGTTAGAAAAAGACCGGGTATGTATATAGGATCTACCGATAAAAGAGGTATGCATCATTTAGTCTGGGAAATTGTTGATAACTCTATAGATGAAGTTATTAATGGATACGGAGACTATATTAAAATTGTTCTTAATAAAGATGGCTTTATTACAGTTGCCGACAATGGTCGAGGTGTTCCTATTGGAATGCATGAATCTGGCAAATCTACTCCAGAAGTAATATATACTATATTACATGCTGGTGGTAAATTTAGCGAAGATGGTTATAAAGTATCAGGTGGTTTGCATGGAGTAGGTGCCAGTGTAGTTAACGCTTTATCTACAGACATGAGTGTAGTAATATATCGTGATGGTAAAATATCTGCGATTGATTTTACAAATGGCGGAGAAGTTAAAAATCCTCTAAGACAAATTGGAGAATCTAAGAAAACAGGAACAATTGTTAAATTTAAACCTAATCCAGAGATATTTAAGAATTGCAATTTTTCCTATACAACAATTTGTGAGAGAATGCAAGAATCAGCATTTTTACTTCCAGGATTAACTATTGAAGTAGTAAACGAAGAAGAACAAAAACAAGTTAAATATCATTATGATCAAGGTTTAATTAGCTTCGTAGAATATATTAATGAAGATAAAGCTCCATTACATAAAGTAATAAGCTTTGATACAACCAAACAAAAGATAGAAGTTAATATTGCTATGCAATATACTGATTCATATCAAGAGAACATCTTATCATTTGTAAACAATGTAAAAACAACTGATGGAGGATCTCATGAAGTTGGTTTTAAAACGGGAATTACAAAAGCATTTAATGATTATGCTAAAAGTAATAACTTATTTAAAGCCAAAGATGGTACACTAGATGGTGCTGATGTACGTGAAGGTTTAACAGCTGTTATATCTTTAAAAATACCAGAAGAATTATTACAATTCGAAGGACAAACTAAAGGCAAATTAGGTACACCAGAAGCTAGAAGCGTAACTGAATCAGTTACTTATGAATCATTAAAATTCTATTTAGAAGAAAATAAAGAAGTTGCTATGAATATTCTTGATAAAGCTTTAAAAAGCAAATTAGCTAGAGAAGCAGCAAGAAAAGCTAGGGAAGATGCTCGAAATGGAAAGAGTAAATCTAAAATTGAAAGAAATCTATCTGGTAAATTGGCTCCTGCTCAAAGCAAGAATCCAAAGATTAATGAATTATTCCTAGTTGAGGGTAATTCAGCTGGAGGTTCTGCAAAAGGTGGAAGAGATAGAAAATTCCAAGCAATACTTCCTTTAAGAGGTAAAGTTATCAATGCAGATAAATCATCTATGGATGACTTACTTAAAAATGAAGAAATTAATACAATAATATATACAGTTGGTGCAGGTGTAGGACCTAGTTTTGATGCATCAGAATCTAATTATGACAAAGTAATAATTATGACCGATGCCGATGTCGATGGTGCTCACATTCAAATCTTACTATTAACATTCTTTTACAGGTATATGAGAGGCTTAATTGAAGAAGGTAAGCTCTATATAGCATTACCGCCATTATATAAGCTAGAATACGGTAAAAAGAGGTATTATGCATATACTGATGAAGAACTAAATCAAATAAAGTCAGAGAATACTGGTAAATATACTATCCAAAGATATAAAGGATTAGGTGAAATGAATCCTGAACAACTTTGGGATACAACAATGAATCCTGAAACAAGAAGCTTAATAAGAGTTAATATAACAGATGCAGCACTAGCGGATAAAAGAGTTAGTGTATTAATGGGAGATAAAGTTGAACCACGTAAAGAATGGATAAATGAAAACGTTGAATTTACGATGGAAGACGATTATAGAAATAAATAAAAGAAGGTTTTGGTTTAAAAATGACAAAAAAAGATTATACTTATGGCGAGATATTATTCTCGCTTAGAGAAGAGTATAAAAAGAATATGGAACTACTTAAATTATTAAAACAACATATTAAAGTAGTTGATAGTAGTGTCGAAGATTATAGTTATAGAGTTAATTTTAATAATATTTATTTAAATATTAAAATGAGACAAGGATTAATTGAAAGAGTCCTAGAAAAAATTGGTAAATTTATAGGATTTAGTTCAGAAGAAATTGACACTATTACATATTCACTATCCCCAGGAAATCCTATAAGGATAGTGGACGCTGAAAAAATTGGATTTGTTCCAAATTATCAGGTTGAAAATCCCGAAATAGCAAATAAAATTATTAAAGAGGTAAGTAATTATCCAATTGATATGCTAGGTGGTACTCAATTTGGAAGATGTTCTTACTTTAAGGGAGATGTCGCTGTAGTTGGTGAAAGAATATATATCAAGCGTGAAGGGGTTGATATCTTACTTCCATCATCAAAAAGTCCATTTAGGTCAATATCATATTATCCACAAGATATTCTAGTAACTAAAAGACCACCTCAAGAATCAGGAACAAATTATTGTACAGTTCTTTTAAGAGATATACTATATACTAGAATACCAGCAGATATAATTCCTGATAATGTTAGAGAAATAATAGATAAACATATATTTTATGATTTAAGAATAGATGTTGAAAGACAAATAGTAAATGAAGATGAATTATCATATTCAATAGAGAGAAATAGAGAAAGAGTATTATTAAGACCAAAAAATCCAAATTAGAAAAGGGTGATTAAATGCAAAATGATATTTTAAAAAGAATTCAAGACTTCGCTCTAGAAGAAATCATGGGTGATAGGTTTGGCAAATATGCTAAAGAAATCATTCTAGATAGAGCAATTCCTGATGTTAGAGATGGTTTAAAACCAGTACAAAGAAGAATATTATATGCAATGTTTAAAGCAAATAACACTTGGGATAAAGGTTATATCAAGTGTGCAGCAACAGTTGGAGACGTATTAGGTAAATTCCACCCACATGGTGATTCATCAGTATATGATGCAATGGTTAGAATGTCACAATGGTGGAAACAAAACCACATCTTAGTTGATATCCATGGTAATAATGGATCTATGGATGGTGATCAAGCTGCAGCATATCGTTATACAGAAGCTAAATTAGCTAAAATAAGTAAAGAATTACTATCTGATTTATCTAAAGATGTTAACTATGGAGACATAGTTCCATGGGCACCTAATTTTGATGATAGATTTTATGAACCAACAGTATTACCTGCAAAATTCCCCAATTTATTAGTAAATGGAACAAACGGTATTAGTGCTGGTTATGCAACAAATATTCCTCCACATAATCTAGGGGAAATAATTGATGCTACTATAAAAAGAATTGATTCTCCAAATTGTTACTTAGATACAATTTTGGAGATTGTTAAAGGCCCAGATTTTCCAACAGGCGGTATTGTTGAAGGAAAACAAGGAATAATAGATGCCTTTACTACTGGTCGTGGAAAAGTAATAATTAGAAGTAAAGTAGAATTTACTAAAACTAAAGGAAAAGAACAAATAATTATTACGGAAATACCATTTGAAGTTAATAAAGCTTTATTAGTTCAAAAGATGGATTCTATCAGACTAGATAAGAAAATCGAAGGTATCGCAGAAATAAGAGATGAAACTGATAGAGAAGGATTAAGAATTGCAATAGATTTAAAAGCCGGAGCGAATAAAGACTTAATTCTAAACTATTTATTCAAAAATACCGAATTACAAGTATCATTTAATTACAATATGGTAGCTATTGTAAATCGTACTCCAAGAACATTAGGTATCTTAGAGATATTAGACGCTTATATAGCTCATTATAAAGAAATAACCACTAAAAGAGTTAAACATGACTTATTAACATATCAAACTGAATATAATATTGTGCAAGGTTTGATTAAAGCTATTTCTATACTAGATGAAGTAATTAAAGTAATTAGAGCTAGTAAGAACAAAGTAGACGCTAAAATGAACTTAGTTGAAAAGTTCAAATTTAACGAACAACAAGCTGAAGCAATAGTTATGTTGCAATTATACAAACTAACCAATACTGATATTGTTGAACTACAAAATAGAGCAAAAGAACTAGAAGAAAAGATCGATTTTTGTAACAAGATTCTAGGGGATGAAAAAGAATTAAAGAACTTAATGAAATCTGAATTAAGAGATGTTAAGAAAGAATATGCAACTCCTAGAAAAACAGAAATCAAAGATGAAATATCTGAGATTAAGATTGATATGAAACAAATGGTTCCTGATGAAACTGTTGTAGTAGTGGTAACTAACGAAGGTTATGTAAAACGAGTACCAATTAAATCATATCAAGCGTCAAATAATGAAGAGACAACACTTAAACCTGGTGACTTTGTAAGAGATATGTATCAAGTATCTACGCAAGATTACTTATTGTTATTTACTAATCTAGGTAACTATCTATTTATACCAGTTTATAAGTTACAAGAAACTAAGTGGAAAGAATTAGGTAAACATATTTCTAATACAATAGTAATTTCTGAAAATGAAAGAATAATTGCAAGTATGATTCTAAAAGAAAGAAATAAGAATCTAGTCTTATTTACTAAGTTAGGAATGGCTAAACAAGTTCCTTTAAATGATTTTGAAGTAACTAGAGCAAATAAGCCACTTACGGCAATTAAACTAAAAGAAACAGATGAACTACTAAATGTTGAAATCGAAAAAGAAGATGTTATCTTAGTAACTAATGGTGGTTTATATTTAAGATATAAAACAAATGAAATACCTGTTTCAGGTGTTAAAGCAGGCGGTGTAAAGGCAATTAATCTAAAAGATGATTATGTTGTTTATGCATCAACAATAAAGAATCATGCAGAATACTTAACAGTATTTACCAATCAAGGAACTGCTAAGAGAATAAAGATTAATGAATTAGTAAGTATATCAAGAGCAAAAAGAGGTAACTCACTTTACAAGAAAGTTAAAACAAAAGACTATAGAGTAATGTGTGCTTGTCAAACATGTTCAAGAGATATTAATCTTATGAAATATGAAAATGATTTCAAAGAAATAAAGAATAGTGATATTCCAATCATGGATTTAGCATCAACTGGAAGTCAAATTGTTAAACATATTCCAGAGTGCTATATTACTAAAAATTCATTAGTACAATTCAATGAAAAGAATAATGAATCTAATAATGACGTTGATGTTGTAATTGAAGATGAAGTTGAATTAGATTCTTTGGAAGAAATCAAACACAACAAACAACTATCAATGGCAGAATTTCTAGAAGATTTTAAAATATAAAAATCAATACGCAAGTATTGGTTTTTAATTGCTTTACACTATTTATTGGGGTATACTTAAAATAGATTAAGATAGGAAGGAATGAAGTATACATATGTTTCAAAACTTAGGTAAATATACAATCGCTATATTAATTGTATCAATTGTTTTCTCAGCTGTAGCTTTTATTGCTCTTTCTAGTACATCTTATTCTTATTTTGCAATGAACAGTAATCCTAAATCAAAAACAAGTGTAAAGCTATATTTCGATAATCTTGATGCAGAGTATCCTTTATTTATAAACAATTTAACTATTAATGATAATAATCTATTAGAATCAGGAATATATAAAATTAATGATGAATATACAAGTAAAACAGGTTTAGAAAGTATTTATTATCGTGGATATGTTGATAATAATTGGTTCTATTATGAAAATATGTATTGGAGAATAGTACGTATTAATGGAAATGGTGATATTAAACTGATCTATTATGGTGATAATGAACCAACAGAATTAGATAGTATAACTAGAACAGATAACTCCATCTATGCAACCGCAGTAAATATATATAACAATATAACTATGATAGACGATGTTCAAGAAATAAGTTACAAAGATAATTGTGAAACTGATTCTATAAATTATAAAGAAAGTAATTTAGAAACATTTTTAAATGAATGGTATGAAGAGAGATTAATCGATGCAATTGGAATAGTACCTAATAGTATTTATTATAATGATAGAATGTATGAGTCAAACGATGAATTAAATGGCTATTATGCAGGTTATTCACGAATTATCAACAATAAACCAAGTTTACTAAATCCAAACTATAGAGATTCATATACAAGTGATAAATTATATGGAAATGGTGAATTAACTCACCCAATTGGAGTACTAACTGCTGATGAATATCTTTTAGCAGGTGAGGGATATCTTGATGAGAATTATTCATCTTGGACAATGACCCCAGCAAATATTGAAAATGGATGTTCATCAATGTTTGTATATAAAAACGCATTAGATATACAAAAAACAAATGAATATGCTGGTGTTAGACCTGTAATTATAATTGATGGAAGTTTAGAAATAGTAGGTCAAGGCTTATATAATGACCCATATAGATATAATTAAGTAGAAAAGAATAAATAATTATGGTATTATTAAAGAGTAGAACTTAGGATGGTGAATATATGAAAGATATTAACTTTTTAAAAGAACATGGTGTAAATGTCGATAAAAGTTTAGAACTTTTTGGTGACATGGAGATTTATAACGAAACCATGAAAGATTATCTTGAAGGAATTGATGAAAAGAAGAGTTTATTAGCAAAATATAAAGAGGCAAATGATTGGGCAAATTATGCAATTTATGCTCATTCAATTAAATCAGATGCTAGATACCTAGGTTTTGAGGACATTGCAGCAATATGTTTAGAACACGAAACTGCTGGAAAAGAAGGTAATTCAGCATTCATTTTAAGTGATTATGATCGTATTGTAAGTGCGGCTGATAAAATGACTGAGGTTGTATCAGAATATCTTGATGGTGGGGAAACAAATTCTACTCCAACAAATGCTACTGCAACACAAACCGAAGTAGCTGTTGAAGATAAGCCAATAGTTATCATCGCAGATGATTCCGATTTAGTAAGCAACTTTGCAGCAAATATGCTAGGCGATTCTTACAACATTGTAACAGCAAAAGATGGAAAAGAAGTATTAGATATTGTTAATACTGCAAAATATAAAATAGCGTGTTTATTACTTGATTTAAATATGCCAAATGTTGGGGGATTCCAAGTTCTTGATTATTTTAAAGAAAATAATTTATTTGCTAAAATACCAGTATCAATAATAACAGGTGAAAATGGCAAAGAAAGTATTGATAAAGTGTTTGGATATGGTATAGTGGATATGCTTGAAAAACCATTTAGTAAAGACGATATAAAAAGAGTTGTTGAAAAAACAATTAGAAATGCAAACATATAGTAAAATAGGGAAGTTTAACTTCCTTTTTTATTTTAAAAAAATTTAATTGTGATATAATTATCATTGAGAAGATGAAAAAAATGAAGAACAATAAAGTAATTATTTTGGGTTTAATTGCAGTATTATTAATAGCAATAGGATTAACTCTTATTTTTTATGTAAGTAGCACATTTAAAATAAATGGAGAGAACCCCATAACAATTTCATATAAAACTGATTATAAAGATAAAGGTGCAACTTTTAAAAATATATTTGGTGACTTTACAAAAAGAATTAAAACTTATAACTATGTTAAAACAGATAAAATAGGGGATTACAAAGTAGATTATTATGCTAAATTTGCTGGAATTAAAATACATAAATCAAGGCTAGTTAGTGTAGCAGATAAAAATAGTCCTGTTATAACATTCTCAGGCGGGGATTTACTTAAAGTATGCCCTAATAAAACATATAATATGGATGACTTTACAGCGATAGATGATGTTGATGGCGATTTAACAGATAACGTAAAAGTATATAAAGAAGAAGATAAAATGGTATATTCTGTATCTGATAAATCAGGAAATTCAACAGTTATTCACAGAGATTATTTCCTAGGAGATAATGAGAATCCCGTAATAGAATTAAAAGGGGAAAGTTTAATAAGTTTATCTATAGGTGAAAAGTACTTTGAACAAGGATATACTGTTACAGATAATTGTTTTGACTTACGTGACAAAGTTGTAGTAACCGACAATATTGATAATACAAAAGCAGGCAGCTACGCTGTAACATATTCTGTAACAGATGATTCAGGAAACACAACTAAAATAGAAAGAACTGTAAATGTAAAACCATCTACTACAGAGAAAAAGCCTAGTGCTGCAGATAACCCAGGAACTCCAGGAGTTATCTATTTCACATTTGATGATGGACCATCAGGATCTGGCTCAACCGCTAAAATACTAGACACATTAAAGAAATATAATATTAAAGCCACATTCTTTGTTACCGGAAGTGGACCAGATGATCTAATTAAGAGAGAATATGAAGAGGGACACAAAATAGCAGCCCACACATATACACATGATTATTCTAAAGTATATTCTTCAGTAGACGGATATTTCAATGACTTAAATTTAGTAAACGCTAGGATTAAGAAAATAACGGGCACAGAAACAAACATTATAAGATTCCCCGGTGGAAGCAATAATACAGTTAGTAACAAATATAATAAAGGAATTATGAATACTTTAACAAAAGAAGTTACAGCAAGAGGATATATTTATTTCGACTGGAACGTTGATGCATCAGATGCCTTTAACTGTGCTAAGAAAACAGTAAAGGATAAAGAAACATGTGTTTATAAGAATGTTATTGGTGGATTATCAAAAAAGAAAACAAATGTAGTATTAATGCATGATATTAAGGGCTATAGTGCAAATGTATTAGAAAAAATAATTATATATGCACTCGATAATGGATATTCATTCCAAACAATATCCGAAAATACTAAACAAATTAAGTTTAAATAATAAAAAGTATGGTATAATAAGTGAGGTTTCGTCCTCGTAGCTCAATAGGATAGAGCGCGAACCTCCTAAGTTCGGTCTGCTGGCAGTTCGATTCTGCCCGAGGACACCATATAAAATAAACAGTTTATTCCAAACTGTTTTTTTGTTATAAAAAAATACACTATATTATATAGTGTATTAGAAGTTATTTAACATCATGTTGATACCTTGTTGATCAAGCATTCCATTATTACCTTGAACAACTGCTTGGTTATTAACATATTGGCCATTGTCATATGCTACAGGTTGTCCATTATTATCATATACAACTTGTTGAGGAATATCACTTACCATAATAGGTTCTATTCCCATATTTTGAGCATAACCATTATCGTAATATCCTTCACTTGGACCATCAAGCTCTACAATAGTTTCCTTAACTGTAGGTTGTGTTCCATCTTCAGGGACTATATATTGAACTTCCTGGGGTTGAACTACTTCTTGATAAGGAGCAGTAGTTGTTTCAACACTAGGAGCTGGTGCAGCAGGTTGTGCAGGGGCTTGAGTTACCGGTGCAGCTTCTGGAGCAGCCTCTGGCATAACTGGAGCCTCAGCTGGTGTTACCTCAGCTTGAGCTGCTTCAACTTGCGCAGGTTGTTGACTACCATCGCTTCCAATAGTATTAAGTGCTGATTGAAGCATTGAATCTAAATTATTGCCTATATTAACTTCATTTTCTCCCTGAGAAACATCAACAGTTTCACTAGCAGCAGGGGTACTTGTATTTTGATTAGTTTCCTGAGCAGCTACAGCTGTAGTCTCTGGTACAGGTTCTTCTTTAGCAGGAGCTGGAGTAGCTACAGGCTGTTCTTTCTTTCCAACCTCAGTTGCCTCAGCAGTATCTATTTTAGCATTTACATCTAATTTACCAGCCACATTTGTTTTAGCAGTGTCTCCACTGTTTTTACCAAAGATAGCACTCTTAAGTGAAGCATTACTTTCACCGATATCATCATCTACGTCGATAACTCTTAAGATTTCCTCAAATGAAGTATCTCCGTTTTTAACTTTCATTAATCCATCTTCTAGGAAAGTAATAACTCCTGATTTATTATATGCAAGATCACGTAGATCTTCTTTTTTCATATTATTAACAATTGCATCACGGATATCTTGGTTAAGCGATAATACTTCATGCAAAGGCATACGACCATGGTATCCTTTTAAACACTTAGGACATCCTAATGGATTTGGTTTATAAATTTGATCAAGGTCTATACCAAGACCGGCTTTAAATATACTTTTTTCATATTCAGAAGTAGGTAATAATTGCTTACATTCTGGACATAATCTTTTAACTAATCTTTGTGAAACAATACCTGAAAGAGCACTTCCTAACAAGTATCTTTCAATATCCATATCTAGTAATCTTTCGATTGTATTAAGTGAGTTATTGGTGTGGATTGTAGATACAACCAAGTGTCCTGTAATAGCGGCACGTACGGCAATTCTTGCAGTTTCGTCATCACGAATCTCTCCGATCATAATAACATCGGGGTCTTGACGTAAGATACTTCTTAATACATTAGCAAATGTTAAACCAATTTCGCTTTGAACTTGTACTTGGTTAATACCAGGAACACGCATTTCGACCGGATCCTCAACTGTAATAATATTTCTATCTACAGTATTTAATCTACCTAACATAGAGTAAACAGTTGTTGATTTACCTGAACCAGTAGCTCCTGTTAATAAGATGATACCATTTGGCAACCCAACCATTTTGTTAACTTTTTCTAGGTTTTCAGGTAAGAAACCTAATTTATCAAGTCCTTTAGATGAAGTTGTGGTATCCAAAATTCTTATAACTATTTTCTCTCCAACAAGAGTAGGTAAGCAAGATACACGGAGGTCGATAATAGTATTCTTAACCTTCTTGATTGCACCATCTTGTGGAAGACGTGATTCTGTTATATTCATACCAGATATAATTTTAATTCTAGTAGTTAGATTTCTTTTTACAGATGCAGGGACTTTAGCATATTCAACTAATTCACCATCGATACGTATACGTACATTTAGTGTATCTTCTGATGGATCGAAGTGAATATCGGAAGCAGTCTTCTCGTTTGCATCTAGGATCATATCGTTTACTATGTCTACAACTGGAGTTTTTTCATAATCGTATTCTCTAAACATAATATACTAATCACACCCTTATTCTTTTTTAATTATACATTATTAATTAAAATTTTACAACCTTATTAATGATATTAAATTTTAAAAAATTACTAATAAAATTGTTTTTGAAAGGGGAAATATAATAATGCTTCATTTAAAGTGTAAAAAAGTTGTATTTTTCTCCCTATTTATAGGTGTTTTTGTTTGACATTATGCACTATTACTGGTAAAATTTAATTGTTTTAATTCATTTTGTTAAAACCACTACGAAAAGGTTTATAAAACCTAATGGTTACCTTAAGTGTGCGACTCGAAAGAAAAGGAGGTATGAAATGAAAGCAATTATTGAAGTTGGTGGACATCAATATGCTGTATCTGAAGGTGAAAAAATTTATGTTGACCTATTAGATGCTGAAAAGGACCAAAAAGTTACTTTTGACAAAGTTTTATTTGTTGATGGTAAAGTTGGAGCACCTTACGTAGACGGAGCTTCTGTTGAAGCTGTAGTTGTAAAGAATGGTAAAGGTAAAAAAATTAAAGTGTTCAAATACAACCCTAAAAAGAAATATCGTAAGACTCAAGGTCATCGTCAACCATATACTTGTGTTGAAGTTAAAAAGATTAATGGTTAATTTATGATAAAGATAAATGTTAGAAAAGACTTGATAACAATATCAGGACATGCAAACTATGACGAATACGGAAAAGATATTGTATGTGCTAGTGTATCAAGTATCGTCTATACAACCGTAAATGGGATATTAAATATTGATAAAGATAGCATATTATTTGAAGATAAAAAAGAAATGACTATTAAAATATTAAAACATGATAAATACACTGATACTTTAATTAATAATATGATTGAGTTATTAAGTGATTTAGAAAGTCAGTATCCCGAAAATTTAAAAGTAAGTAAAGGAGAATGAAAATGTTTTTTATTAGTTTAAATATTCAAAGATTTGCTCATAAAAAAGGTCAATCTTCTACAGATAATGGTCGTGATTCAGCCGGACGTAGATTAGGCGCTAAATTGTCTGATGGTCAAAAGGCTACAGCAGGTGCAATAATATATCGTCAAAGAGGAACTAAGATCTATCCAGGTACTAATGTAGGAATGGGTAAAGATCACACTTTATTTGCTAAGATTGAAGGTATAGTAAAGTTTGAAAGATTAGGAAAAGATAAGAAAAAAGTAAGCGTTTATGAAGTAAAATAACATTTACTTTTTTTTTGCCTATTTTTTCATAAAAAAAGAAGATGAATTATCATCTTCTAAAAGTCATTATCATCAGGTTTTATTTCAATATTTTCATCCGGCTTAGTTGGTTCAGGAGTTACTGGAGTTTCTGGAACTACCGGATTATCAACTGGTGGAACAACAGGAATTATAGGTTCATATGATTCCACTGAAATAGTCGTTGTAATCGCATTAGATGCATTACTCTTAAATATTGAATATGATGATTTAACAGAGAAACTATAAGTTCCAGCAGAAGGGGCTGTATATTTGAATGTACATATACTGCTTGAACAAGAACTATCATTAACTGTTCCTATTTGTGTTAGGTTTCCATTGTTATTCAAGTATACTGGATAAGTTAATACTCCAATATTCTCAGCATTATATTTCTTTCTGGCCTCATAATATTTAACATTATAATCACCATAATAAGTAGTGAAATGTTCTGATAAATAAGCATCACTAATTGCATCTGGAGTAGGAATTTTACTCCATGTTAATGTAATTGTTTGATTATTCTTAGTTGCTGTTAAATTAGATGGAGCATTTAATTTAGAGAATCTTGTTGAAACAGTATTTGGTTCTGTTCCAGCTTTGAATAATTCTGTAATAATTAAATCGCTTGGTGTATAAGCACTCGGTTTCTGTGGTGGGAATGTTCCTTGTTCAACCTCAGAACGCACTACAGAAGAAGGCTTTTTAAATTTACCGTCTTTTTTAGTATATACTTTTGGAGCAACTTCTTGCATAACAGCACGTCTTATATTACCACCCTTAGTAGATGTTAAATAATAACTACTTGTTGTTGTATCATATCCAATCCATAATGCAATAGCATATTTAGGATCGTATGTAATATTCCATGCATCTTGTGTTGCACTTGATGGAACTCCAATTAATTTTGCTGCCTTAGAATCAATTGTTGATGTACCGGTCTTTGCAGCGATATTAACACCATCTTTTTGAATCTTACCACCAACACCTCTATCACCAGCAGTAACTAACATACTAGTAATCATATAAGCTGTTTCTTCACTCATTACTTGTGTTTGTTTATATTTGTAATTTATAACTTCATCAGTTTCAACAAGTTCAATCTTTGTAAATGAATATGGTTCAATATAATATCCTCCACGTCCATATGCTGCATATGCTGCACTCATTTGAAGTGGGCTAACACCAATACCTCCTCCGATTGCTGCTGATTCGTATAACTCATCACCATAACTAATTCCTAAACTATGTACGAAAGTTTTGATATCTTCTTTATGAGCTTTAGCAGTCTCTTGGAATGCTCTTAAAGCTGGTATATTTCTTGATCTTACAAGAGCTTCACGCATGTTCATTAATCCTAAATACTTTCTATCGGCATTTCTAATTGTTGTACCATTTGAATATTTAGTTTCCTCATCAAGAAGTGGGGTATAAGTAGATGCATCTAAGAACTCAATATATGGACCATAAGCAAACAATATCTTTGCAGAAGATCCTGGCATTCTTTCAATATCTGCTGCTCTATTTAATCCTTTAGCAACATAATTTCTACCACCCGATAATGCTACGATTGACCCATCTTCCATAGATGTAATAGCAATACCTTCTTGTATCTCATCATCAGGGAATAACTTTTTCTTTTCGTCCAACTCAACTTTATTTAATACTTCCTGAATTGCAGGATCTATGGTTGAATATATTTTCATTGTCTCTGAATATGGGTTATGTCCTGTTTTTTCTTTTACATCATTAACAATAAAGTCAATATCTGCTTGGAAAATACTTGTAGCAGCTTCTTCTTCGTGACTTACTAATAAACTTTTAATTGGAATTGCATTAGCAGCTTTCTGTTCCTCTTCCGTAATATATCCATGTCTAACCATTAACTTAAGAACAGTTTCTCTTCTTTTAGTTGTAGCATTAGGGAATTTATATGGATTATATGCATATGGGTTTTGGAACATTCCAGCAAGTAGGGAAGCTTCCGCTAAATTTAAATCAGAAACTGATTTTCCAAAGAAATAATCACAAGCTTCTTCAACTCCAGAAATAGATGCATAGTTTGTATTACCTTTATTAAACCATTGGTAATTAACATAGAATTCAATAATTTCTTCTTTGGTATAGGAGTTCTCTATTTTAAATACTGCCATGTAAATATCTTTAAATTTACGAATAATACCGCCAATACCTTTAGACTCTTTACCATTATAAATATTCTTTGCAACTTGCATGCTTAATGTTGAAGCACCACCGGCACTTGAATTACCTAATAACTGTCCAAAAGTAGCTTTAATAAATCTCGCACCATCTAATCCATTATGTTGAAAGAAACGTGAGTCTTCGGTAGCAATTAGTGCATCTATAAATACTTCTGATAGATCATCATAAGTAACTAATGTTCTATTATCAGCACCAATTTTAGCAAGCTCATTACCATTTTTATCATATATTATTGTAGATTCCTTAGAATATAATAATTCCTTGTTAAAGTCAGGAGAAGTAATAATAATATATAAACCGAATACTAGTACTAATGTTGCAGCCCCAATCATTCCGACCATTATTATATCAATTAATATTGATAATACAGGTATTTTATTTTTCTTCTTAATTCTTTTTTTTACCTTTTTTTCTTTTTTCTCTTTTATCTTGGATTTTTCAATATCTTTATCTTTTTTCATATTTTACCTCCAATAATCTATCTAAAGCTTCTATATAGTCTAGACCTTTTAAATAGTTATACTTTATTTCAAAAGAATTCTCAACTATAAAACTATATGGAATGCTTTTTCTATCATTATTATTTATAAAATCAATTAATGTGTTTCCATCAAATAAAAAGTATCTACAATTCATACCTATAATAAGGAAACAAATTCCATGGTGTTCTAATATTCTTTCCATGTGTTTAATTTGATGATCATGTATATTTCTAAGAGTAAAACTTGTTTTGTTATTACATTCCTTTGCATCAAATTCAATATATAACCCCTTATATACACCATTATAATCTAAAGTAGATGCTTCTTTAAAGAAGGCATCAGTAATTCTTTTTTTATCATAGTCAATCTTAACTATATTTATTGGTGTAGGTTTCTTATATATTATAGCAATATTTTTATCTAAATAATATGCATTAGCATCATTAATTATATGTTCAAGTTCCATTCCTCGATTAGCATGACTAATTAATTCTTTTTTGAATTGCTTTTTTGCTTTTCCTGGATAATTCACATAATCACCGCATCTATTATACCATGTATTTCATTTTTTTTAATAAATAAAATAAATATAATATGTATAATAATGTAGAAGATAATAGTATAACGATAGGCCTTGGTTATCTTGACGAAAAATGATAATGTTGCTATAATTTATGTGGTTGGAAGGTGTTGCTATGAATGATGGTAGAATAATTCTTACAGTTAAAGATTTACTAGAACAAGATTTTAATATTGATGCTAGAGGCTATAGACCTCAAGAAGTAGATAAATTCTTGGACATTGTAATCAAAGACTATACAGAATATATGAGCATTATTAAAGCACAAGAAACAGATATTAAGTCTCTAACTGAGGAGGTTACTAGTTTAAAACAAGAAATTCGTAGATTGAATGATGAACTAGAAACAGCCGAAAAAGAGAATAGTAAAGCATCCAACAATTTAGATTTGTTAAAGAGAATTTCTAAATTAGAAAAAGCCGTTTATGGTTCAAACGAATAATCTTTAGACAAATGCTATATATTTATTATATAGAGGAAAGTCCATGCTCGCACTGTTCTGAAATGACAGTAGTGTTTGTGCTTAGGGAAAGAATAACCTAAGGTAGTCGAAAGACTAACGGCTTCGAAAAGGCCTGTTAAATGGTCTAAGTAGATGTAAAAGTGCCAAAGAGACGAAGAACCGGGAAACTGGGGAAGTGGAACGTGGTAAACCCCGCAAGCGAGAAACCCAAATTTGGTAGGGGAACTCTTACAAGAGAATTTTAATTGAGTAAGGGATAGCTTAGGCTATAGATAAATATTTGTCACTTAACGAAAGTTGAGTACAGAACATGGCTTATTAAGATTATTTTTTTAATTTGTAACCAAAAATAAAGGAGTGAATTATTTTGGATGGAATAGGTGAATCGTTAAGAGAAGCCAGATTATCATCGGGAGTAAGCCTTGAAGAAGTAAGTAGGGATTTAGGGCTTAACGTATTAATACTCGAAAACATTGAAAGTGGTAAAATAGGGGCATTTAAAAATGTTTTAGAATTAAAAACAAATATTTCAGATTATGCAAAATATCTTGGCTTAGACTCTGAAGCATTAGTAGATGAATTCAATGATTATATGTTTGAATACACATCAAAAATTCCTGTTAAAGAGATTGAAAAATCTATTGAACAACAGCAAAAGAAAGAAGGAAAAGAAAAAACCATTTCTTCTCCATATACAGCAGAAAAAAGTAATTCTTTATGGATATATATTGCTATTGGAGTATTGGTGTTTGTTCTAGTGATATTAGCGATATTCTGGTGCACAAAACAAGTTACAACAAGGAATGTGGAAGTATCCACGACAGTATTAAATTATAGGAGGTAATTATGAACTTAGCAAATAAAATTACAATGACAAGAATAGTTTTATCAGTATTATTATTGATAATGTTATTATTCCCTTGGAGTGAGGTTGGTTTTGAATGGCCAACATATGTTATAAAAGGAATAACTAATCCAGTTAATTTGAAATTTCTAATTGCTGGTGGGGTATTTGCTTTTGCGTCAATTACAGATTTCTTAGATGGTTATATTGCAAGAAGTAGAAATATGGTTACAGACTTTGGAAAAGTAACAGATGCTATTGCGGATAAACTATTAGTAAATGGTTTATTGATTATCTTAGCTTATGAAAGAAGTATTTCAGTCGTTATTCCGGTTGTAATTATTTCGAGAGATATTATTGTTGATTCATGTAAGATGATTGCCGGCAACAAAGGCCATGTTGTTGCAGCATCTATTGCGGGAAAAATTAAAACAATATGCATGATGTGTGGATTAACATTAGTATTATTCTATAATATGCCTTTTGAATTTATACATATTCCTGTAGACACAATATTATTGATATTAGCAACATTAATGTCAGTAATATCTGGTGTTCAATATGTAGCTAATTTGAGCGTATATTTTAAAGATATGAAATAGTCTTGTATGGCTATTTTTCTTTTGTTATACTTTAATTGGTGGTAATGTGAAAAAGTATTTAACAATTATAGTTATATTGTTATTATTATGTGCGGGGTGTAAAGTGAAGAATGACAAAACCAAAGGAGAATATAAAATGGTAACTTGTGAAGAGAAAAATGAAATGATTCAAAATGGAGCTATTTTACTAGATGTTAGAAGTGCATCAGAATATGACGAAGATCATTTAGATGGAGCTATCAACCTTGAGTATACCGAATTGGAAAACAAGTTTAATGATCTTGGATATACCAAGGAAACTAAAATAGTTGTATATTGTAGATCTGGAAAAAGAAGTTCCATTGCAGCAGAAACATTAAAAAAGATGGGTTACTTATATGTTTACGACTTAGGTTCAATTAATAATTGTAAATAGCAATCAATAGATTGCTATTTTTATTGGAAAAATACTCTTTAAGTGTAAACCAATAAAAAAAAGAAAAAAATTATTATTTTTTATGATATATTAATAATGGTGATAGTTATGATATATTACTATATATTATATATACTAGGAATATACATATCCATCATAGGGTTCATTAATTTAGCGGGAATCCCTTTTTGGAGAGGTATAATACCAGGTTTAAATATTTATTATTTAGCTAAAGTAATACACGTACACTGGGTTTATATCATTCTTTTAACATTATGTATAATATTCTTACCAGTAAGAATGCTTTTTGTAACGTCAATTTTCTTTATATTACCATTTGCCATATCGTATTCATATGGTGGTGGTTTTTTTGGAGGGCTGTTAGCAATCGTAGCACCATTTCTTGTATATCCATATTTAGCATTTTTTAAAAGAAGATATAATGAAGATGAGAACTTCTTTGGCGATCATTTTTTGATATTTATAATATTATTTATAATTTCATGCGTAGCATTTTATTTATTCTTTAGACCAATTGAAGGAAATAAACTGATAGATAAAAAGAACGAGGCATATTTTAATAACTTATATATGTCTGATGAAAGAGTGTATAATGAATACTTGACTGATACACAAAAATTAATGTATAAAGATTTAGTAAAAAGTTATAAAAAAAATATTATGGAATTAGATATTGACTTTGTTAAATACAATTGCTTTTCTATGACTGCCTGTGTAACAGATTTTTATATAGCGCATGATGCAATTTATATTGACCACCCAGAAATTCTTAGGGCAAGCGGAATTGGTTATAAAAAAGTCGATGCTGAAACTGGAACTATAAAATTATATAACGCATTAGAATTGTCGTTTGCAAATGATTTGTTCATATACAGAATTGAAAGAATGATTGATGATGTAAAATATGCAACAAAAGATATGACGGATAAGCAAAAGATAATATATGTTTATAAATATATAGATAAATTAGCATATTATGATACAGCATTTATGAGAACGGCAAAAAACCAATCAGCATATAATGTGTTTATAATGCGTAATGCTGTATGTGCAGGATTTGCAAAAACTGCCCAAATATTATTCCAAAATATTGGCATAGAATCTTATAGTGTTGTTGGTGTAGCCAATGGTGGAGGACATATGTGGAATATTGTAAAATACAAAGACAATTATTATTATTTTGATGCCACAGTTGCTGTTTCGCTAACTGAAAGTACTCCAGAGTATTATGACGGACTAAATCAGGAATTTATGAATTCATATTCAGAAGAATACCCAACATGGAATCCAAAAGTTAGATCAACAAAAATGTTTGAACTAACCGATGAAGATAGAGCTATGAAAGCATAAAAAGAGAATTAATAATTCTCTTTTTTCATATATACTGCATTTATTTGACTTTAAAGTAAAAAAATGGTATTAATTAATTGTAATAGGGAGGTTATTATGGCAGACGATGGACAATGGCAAAAAGAAATGTGGGAAGAACAACGAAGAGAAAATGAAATAACTATAAAACTTATAGAAGGGTTAGTTCCAGGATATCACATTCTTATGAACTCTGATAAATTTAATGTACTTGGAAAAGAAAGAGATGTAATTCGCAAATTAGTAGAGGAAGCAGTAAATAGAATCCCAGGATTACTTCCAAGTGATATGAAAGAAATTATAGAAGCAGTAAATCGTATATATAGGGGTTATATGAATATTTCATATAATAATGCAACTGTTAGTAAAGAAGCCGATATACAGTCGGCATGGTATGGCGGAGATGATTCAGAATATTATGGGGATCCAGATTATATCGTGCCAGAATATAAAACAATAGAAAATTTAGAAGATATTACACGTATAACAGAAACATTTCTACAGGAATATAGAGCTTTTAAGGGAAGAACTCAATAAAAAAAGACGATATTAATCGTCTTTTCATTTTATATATAATATTCCTTTACAACAAAGACTCATAACTTTATAATAAAACAGTAATAGAACTTACTTATAAAGTGTATAGGAGGCAAATATGTTTAAATTGGTTTCAAAGTTTAAACCAAGTGGTGATCAACCGCAGGCAATTGAAGAATTAGTTAATGGTATTAAATCAGGTAAAAAAGAACAAGTTTTACTTGGAGCAACAGGAACGGGCAAAACCTTTACTATCGCAAATGTAATTGAAAAAGTTCAAAAGCCAACTTTAATTCTTGCTCATAATAAAACCCTTGCTGGCCAATTATATTCTGAGTTTAAAGAATTATTCCCCGAAAACCATGTCGAATACTTTATAAGCTATTATGATTATTATCAACCAGAAGCATATGTGCCTCAAAGTGATACTTATATAGAAAAAGACTCATCTATAAACGATGAAATTGACGAAATGAGACATGCTGCAACATCAGATTTAATTAAATACAACGATGTTATTATTGTAGCATCAGTTTCATGTATATATGGTATTGGTGAAAAAGAAGAATATGAAAAGAATATGTTTGTTATCTCTCTAGGGGATAAGCTAACCAGAAATAAGATAGCGGCAAAATTAATAGATATGACATATGAAAGAAATGAAATGGACTTTCATCGTGGAACATTTAGAATAAGGGGCAACAATGTAGATATTATACCTGTTAATGATAAAGAATCAGGAATAAGAATTATATTAGATGATGATGTTGTTGAGGAAATATGCACATTTGATTTATTAAATGGAACAGTATTAACTAGAAAAAATACAGTAGTAATATCACCAGCATCTCACTTTGTTACAAGCCAAGATAAGATGGATGAGGCTATTAATAGAATTGAATTAGAACTAAAAGATAGAATCAATTACTTTCACGAAAAAGGTAAATTCCTAGAAGAACAAAGGATAAAAGAAAGAACTAATTACGATATTGAAATGCTTAAAGAAACTGGTTTCTGTTCAGGTATAGAAAATTATTCTAGACACTTATCGCTAAGAGGAGAAGGGGAAACCCCAAGTTGTCTTATTGATTTCTTCCCTAAAGATTTTCTACTAGTCGTAGATGAATCACATGTTACACTTCCTCAAGTAAGAGGCATGTATAATGGTGATAGAATGCGTAAAACTACTTTAGTTGATTATGGCTTTAGACTACCATCTGCACTAGACAATAGACCATTAAAATATGATGAGTTTGAAAATCATATTAACCAAGTAATTTATATATCTGCAACTCCTGGTGATTATGAACTAGAACATATTAATAACAAATATGTTGAACAAATTATTAGACCTACAGGCCTACTTGATCCTACGATCGAAGTACGTCCAAAAGATGGACAAGTTGATGATATTATAGCTGAAGTTAACAAAAGAAAAGAAAGAAATGAAAGAGTTCTTATTACAACTTTAACTATTAGAATGAGTGAGGAATTAACTAGTTATTTAAAGGGAATGGGTATTAAAGTTGCATATCTTCACAGCGAGATTAAATCGTTAGAAAGATTAAAAATAATTCACGATTTAAGATGCGGAGTATATGATTGTATTGTTGGAATCAACCTTTTAAGAGAGGGCTTAGACATCCCGGAAGTAAGCCTAATATGTATATTGGATGCTGATAAACAAGGATTTTTAAGAAGTACACGAAGTTTAATTCAAACTATTGGTAGAGCTGCAAGAAATGAAAATGGACAAATAATAATGTATGCTGATGAAATAAGCGAATCAATGGATGAAGCAATCAAGGAAACTCAAAGAAGAAGAGAAATACAAGAAAAATATAATAAAGAAAATGGAATTGTACCAAAGACAATTGTTAAAGAAATAAAA
>JAEEGL015588852.1_pt1 | contig 35947 bp, 31 predicted proteins | sample 9134231 | NCBI WGS metagenome assembly JAEEGL01 (sample SAMN16246548, study PRJNA631951) | gut metagenome | biome: gut microbiome; feature: rumen; material: fiber-attached | host: Bos | place: Iran: Karaj | collected 2018-10
ACAGGTGATACCGCATGGAGAGATCCTGATGGTTATATCTGGTTCGTCGGAAGAAACGACGACGTTATCAAGTGCTCCGGTTACCGTATCGGACCTTTCGAAGTTGAGAGCGCTCTCATGACACACGATGCAGTTCTCGAGTGTGCAGTTACGGCTGTTCCGGATCCCATGAGAGGTCAGGTGGTAAAGGCCACCATTGTCCTCACAAAAGCATACAAGGAGAAGGCTTCTCCCGAACTCGTAAAGGAACTCCAGAATCACGTTAAGAACGCAACTGCGCCTTATAAGTATCCGAGAGTTATTGAGTTTGTTGAAGAGCTTCCCAAGACTACAAGCGGAAAGATCATGCGTACGGCAATAAGAAAAGCTGATGAGGCTAAATACAGAGAAGCTCAGGAAGCCGCAGCCAAAGCTCAGGGTTAAAGGAAATCTTCGATTACAGCATTAGCAAAATCAAGACCGCTCCGTGTTAAACGGAGCGTTCTTTCGTTACGCTCTAATAATCCCTTATCGATATTCCTCTTTACGGCATCTGCGAAGACATCTTCGAACTCAATGCCGAACATCTTTTTAAACTCATCGAGCAGGATCCCTTCCGTCGTTCTTAACCTTAAAAACGGTATCTCGCGCATCCTGTCCTCTTTGGTAAGCATCTCTTCGGCATAAAGAGACTTCAGACCGCCCATATTACCCTCCAGGAAAGCTTTTAGATCATCAGCGGTAATCGTATTCATTTCCTCTATGTAAGCTCTCACATCATCCCTGTGAGCATATCTTATATCGCCAAGAAAACCGTGTGCTCCCGCACCGACCGCAAAGTATTCACAAGAGTTCCAGTAAGATGAATTATGGATGCTCTTAAAGCCCGGAAGCGCGCTGTTGGAAATCTCGTATGTCTCATAACCGATTTCATTCAAAAAATCACGCGTTCCGTGGTACATTTCCCGCTCCGTATCAGGCGGCACCAGATCTTCTATCGTCTTTTTGTATCTGTCGAAAAACGGTGTGCCTTCCTCAATGCTCAATGAATATGTGCTTATGTGTTTTACACCAAGATCTTTGAATGTTTGAATATCTTTTTTTATTCCATCCAGAGTCTCACCCGGAACACCGGTTATAAGGTCAGCGGATATGTTTTCAAAACCTGCTTTTCTTATCTTCTCTATGGCGTCTGCTGCACCTTTTGAATCGTGAAGACGGCCTAATGTCTTAAGGACCTCATCGTCCAAAGACTGTACGCCAAGAGATATGCGGTTAAAACCCGCCTTACGGTACCCGTATAGTTTCTCCGTGCTTGCGGAAGACGGATTTACCTCTATCGTTATCTCGGCGTCAGAAGCGATGTTAAAGGCCTTTCTGACAGCATTCAGCAGTTCACATATAAATCTGCCGTCAGGAAGTGACGGTGTGCCTCCTCCGAAATAGACAGTATCCCTGCCTCCAATATCTGTTATCGGGTTGGTGCCGGCAGAATCAGATATCACAGAACCTGTCAGTTCAGCCTCACGGACTGCTGCCTGATAGTATGCCTCGCAAAGCGATGTTTCCGTAACCGAATAGAAGTCACAGTACGGGCATTTCCTTGCACAAAACGGATTGTGGACATAGATATGTCTTGCCATCAGAAATCACGCTTGCGGTATATCGGAACAGGATTTTTCAGTGCCGTTATCAACGCCAGCTTGAATGTGTTGAAACTGGGTGATACATTTCTTTGCGGCATCATGTATCTTGAGATATTCTCGGTCCAGAGAGCCTTATAGTGTCCGATAGCAGGATATCCGATCTCTATCAGTTCCTCCGCATTCTCGCTTATTGCTCTGCAAAGGATCTCCCATGTGCCGCAGACAGAATCCTGTTCATAAGAATCAAGGATCTTTTTGTTGCAGTCAGGATAAGCATCGAAGATCGCATCCTTATCACCCAATACCCATGCTTCTATCTCTTCCGTACTTATGCCTACAACGCTTCTTATATCAGGTGCAAACTTTGACGCACATGAGTAGATTTCCTGCCTTAACAGCTGAGGATCCTTATCATCTGAATCCATGGCGATAATGAGGATGATATCCTTGCCGCCATATACTTTGTTATATGCGCGGAGCTGCGCCGGAAGAAGATCAAGAAGAGAACTTGCAAATTTGGGCGGCTTTGCCGTCATGTCTTTAGGAAGACTTCCGCATCCTCTGTGAGGATGCACATTGACTTCGCATTCAATCCCTTCGTTTTCTGTTATACGTTCTGCCAGACGCTCAACTACAACCGCGCCGGACTTATCTTCTGAAAGTATCTCGATCAGCATAAAGCTCTGCCTTTACCATTATTCTTCTTCAGGTTTTGTATCCAGATGTCCGCCATACCATATGGCACCCATTCCGACACCCTGATGGAACATCTCCATAACAAGAGGATTCTCGCCGGCGCAACGGATCGTTACGTCTCCGTTATCCTTCTCAAACGAACGCTCGAAGATCCATATCTCCTTAGGCGACAGTGTCTCGATGATATACGGGTTGTGCGTCGAAAACATTATCTGGCAATAGTGATTCTTCATCGTATATTCGCGCATCTCATCACCTAAAACATCGACCATATCGTGATAGAGGTCTTTGTCCGGAGTCTCGATAAAGATCGTTGAACGCGGGCTGGAATCACGAAGCAGAAGAAGATACAAAAAGAGTTTGTCAGGGCTTTCTTTCAGCGCCAGCGGAAGATTCTTCTTACGCTTCATCGCAGGGATCTTATCTTTGATCTCACCGACGATCCTTTCATATTCTTCCTCATTTTCCATTCTGATATATTCGAGAACATTGCCTACATTTGAACCGGTACTGTTAAGGTGTTTATGTCCGCCCGGAGCACCGCCTTCGTAGTAATATGAACTCTGTTCCTCAGAAGAGAAAGCACAGAAAAACCAGTTGGAGATCTCTTTATAGAGCAGTACGAAATCCTTGTATCCTGTTATCTTTCCGTAAAGGCTGAGAGCTGTCAGGTGTTCATCTTCGACACCGATATCCGTCGCTTTATCACCCTCTTCGAGATTTACGATAGTACCCATTCCCTGCTTTGTATCCAGTATCGTCTTTGCGGCCTTAGATCCGTTCTCACCGGTTACAAGGACAGCTTTCTCGCTGTCTATGACAGGGCTCTTGAATCTGTTTGTGGCGATAGCAAGTTCATACTGAATGAACTCGGGTCTTCCGTTCTTTATATCTTCGATCTTAAAAAACACCCTGAAGACAGAAGGTTTTGTTATATCGGGAGTCATGTTGGCAAAACCGGGTCTGCCGTAAGAGATGGATGCCACTGCACAGCCCTGGGTTATCGTATCTTTAAGAAAAGCCATACAGCCCATAAAAGATGTCTTGCCGGTATTGTTGCGTCCGATAAGAGCATTGAGGCCTCTTAAGGCATTAATGCTCCTGCCGTGACTGTTATCTCCCAAATAATCTTCTATAAGTATTCCCGCTTTGTCCTTATCGAAAACATCAAAGTTCTCAATCTCAATACCAAGAATCATGTAAGGATACCTCCTTTAATTCTCTGCTGATAACATAATACCAATATATCAAGTATACTTCTCCGGGATACAGAATGGCAATTGATTCATAATGTTCATTAAAAAGGCCGCGGATCTCTTCCGCGGCCTTTGAAAAAGCAGTAATAAAGTCTGTTACATCACTCTGTCTCGTCGAGAGTAGAATTGATCTCAGTAAGATTTGTCTGGATCTTTGCGATATTGTCTGAGAGAGTCTCATTAACATTCTCAAGAAGAGACTTAACGTAGATGTGTGCATTTCTTCTGAGTTCTTCAGCCTGAGCCTCAGCGTTGGCAATGATCTGGGCAGCTTCTTCTCTTGCGCCTCTTGTGATCTCATGATCGTTGACCTTCATTGCATACATGCGGTTAGCGTCATCGATGATCTTCTTGTTCTTCTCTCTTGCTGTGCTGATTATGTCCTGAGCTCTTGCTACGATGTCGTTGGACTGGGCAATGGAAGCCGGAAGATTATTCTTGAGGATCTGAAGCGAATTTATCGTCTCTGTTCTCTCGATAGAGCACTTATCCGAGAACGGAACACTGGATGCGTCCCTGACCATATCGATGAGATAATCGATATGCTTGATAGCGTCATAACGCTGTCCTCCCTGATTGAAATTGCTGTTCTCCATTGTTATTGCCTTCCTTTCAAAAGTTTTTCCTTAACAAGATCTATTATCTCTGCCGGAACCATCTTGGAGATGTCTCCGCCGTATGAACCTACTTCCTTGACCATTGAAGAACTGATAAGTGAAAGATCATCCCTGCAAGGCAGGAGCACCGCATCATATCCTGCGAAAAGCAGACGGTTGGCAAGCGCATGTTCAGATTCATATCTGAAGTCAGACTCTGATCTGATACCCCTTACCGAAGCACAGCACCCGAGCTTTTGATACAGATCGACCAGAAGACCGCCCCAGGCCATGACTTCAACATTTTCCAGTTCATCATTCTTCAGCGAGAGCTTTATGAGTTCCACGCGTTCTTCAGGAGTAAACATCGGAGTCTTTGCAGCATTCTCCATGACTGCTATGACAAGCTTATCACAGAGCTTTGAAGCTCTTCTTGCAATATCTCTGTGTCCTCTTGTGAAAGGATCGAACGTCCCGGGGAAGAGCATTACCTTCAAACTATCATCCTCCGATATTATTATCCTTAAAAAATGTTATCACTGTAATCCCGTAACTACAAGAACGAACACATTTCAGGCCGTTTATTTCTTCGGGCATCACACAGTCTTTGTCATGCTCTACGATAAGCATTCCGTCTTCTTTAAGCATACCGAATGAACTGATAAGCTTCGTTGCCTCTTCAAGCCTTAATGGAACATCCTTATAGGGAGGATCCATGAATATGATATCAAATTTCTCGCCGGCCTGCCCTAACAGCTCTAATGCCTGGGCTGTACTCTTCTTATGTACCCTTATCTCATCGGAACCGTCAAGTTTTATCTTGCTTATGTTCTTTGCGATCACTGAAGCAGCCTGTCCGCTCCGCTCAACGAGTGTGACACGCTTTGCGCCGCGGCTTAAAGCTTCAATGCCGATCTGCCCCGATCCCGCAAAAAGATCCAGGAACTCCGAATCCGGAACATAAGACTGGATGATCGAGAACAGGGCTTCTTTAACCTTGTCGGTAGTGGGTCTTGTCTTATCTCCTTCAGGTGCCTGTAATATCGCACCCCTGAATCTTCCTGTTACAACTCTAGGCATTACATCTGCTCCATCTTTCTTGCAAACTTTAGCTCAAACATCTTCTTTATCGCATTATTCAGCCTTTCGGCTTCTTCCCCGCCTTCTTCGATCACTCTGTTCACAGCTTCCGTGGCTTCAGTCGCGATCTTCATATCAGTATAAAGGTTTGCAGCGCGAAGTGTGGGAATACCGTGCTGCCTTGTCCCGTAAAAATCTCCGGGACCCCTTAATTCAAGATCTTTCTCAGCAAGTTCAAAGCCGTCTGAAGATTCACACATCATCTTCATTCTCTGAAGTGCGATCTCGGATCTTGATTCGGATACGAGAAGACAGAATGACTTCTTATCGCCTCTTCCTATACGTCCTCTTAGCTGGTGCAGTGTCGACAGGCCGAACCTGTCGGCATCCATGATTATCATGACATTTGCATTAGGATTATCCACACCGACTTCGATAACAGTAGTTGATATCAGGATCTTTATATCTCCGGATATGAATCTCTCCATGGTATCGAGTTTGTCCTTTTCCTTCATCGAACCGTACAGCACCGCGCTTTTGTACTGTGAGAGATTGCTCATGGAATCAATGATCTTCTTCATCTCGAAAACGCTTGTAACGGAATCATCTCCGCTGACAGGCTCTCCGACCATGTTGTCAAGACCTGACTCCGTCTCATCCTTATCGATCTTTGCACACACGATATATACCTGTTCCCCGGAAGAAAGCTTTATGCTCATCATCTCTTCGATGGCTTTGCTGTTCTTGGAATTAACAAACCATGTGGTGATCTTCTGACGGCCCGCAGGTTTTTCTCTGATCACGGAAGTCGCCATATCACCATAGATCACCATTGCAAGCGTTCTTGGAATAGGAGTAGCCGTCATTACGAGATTATGCACGCTCTTTACAGTGCCATCCTGTGCAGTATCCTTAAAAAGGAGTTTCTCTCTTTGCCTGACACCGAAACGGTGCTGTTCATCTGCGATTACCAAAGCCAGATCATTAAAGCTTATGTCGTCTGTCAGAAGCGCATGCGTACCGATTATGACTCTTGCTTCACCATTTGCAATCTTCTCTTTTATCTCTGCCTTCTCGGAAGGCTTAGTCTTGCCTAGTAACAGAACAGGTTCCATGCCGCTGTTATTCATCAGTCCGGATATAGTCTTATAATGCTGTGAGGCAAGCACGGATGTGGGTGCCAGGAGTACAGCCTGTTTGCCCATGAGAGCGGTAATGATCATGGACAATGCTGCTACCATGGTCTTGCCGGATCCTACGTCTCCCTGTATCAGTCTGTTCATCGGGACAGCAGACATAAGATCAGTCTGGACATCCTTAAACGCATCAGTCTGATCCTTAGTAAGGGCAAAACCGAGATTGCTCTTTATCTGATTCCATTTTGCAAGCAGATTCCTGTCAATGCCGTTATGATCTGACGGTATTACCTGCTCTGCAACTTCCTTAACGCCGTGGCCTGAGCTGTAGAGCTTCATACCGATACCCAGAAGTATGAGTTCTTCATAGGCAAGCTGCTCCCGTGCTCTTCTTGCTTCATCTATCGAAGCAGGAAAGTGCGCCATCTCATACGCTCTTGAAGGCGGCACAAAACCTTTCTCCTCTGCGATCGCAGAAGGGATACACGACAGGAGTTCATTACCGCAAAGCTTTAATGCAGTCCTTACCCATTTGGAAATGTTATTAGAAGTAAGACCTGCCGTCAGGTGATATACAGGTCTTACGAGCGCATCGTCCGTGATCTTCTCAGCCTTTTCGATATAAGGATTAACCATCTGCATCTGTCCGTTAAACAGCGTAACCGATCCGTGCACAAAGCACTCGTCACCCAAAGCGAATTTGCCTGCAAGATACTGTGAATTAAAAAATGTAAGCCTGATCCTTCCGGTACCGTCAGTTACAAAAAAAGTAAGAGGCTTTTTCCTGCTCGTTATGTTGACCGAAGGATTGGTCGATATGGTTCCTCTGAAGGATATGTCATATCCCGCATCATTCTCATAGCGTTCGCCCATGTCAAAAGACCCGATCGTTCCTACCGAAGACCAGTCATCATAACGCCACGGGATAAATGCAATAAGATCGTAGACGGTATAAATATCAAGCTTTGCGAGTTTTTCTTCTGCCGAAGGACCTACTCCGTAAAGATCCGTTACCGGACTCGACAGATGGATCGTTGCCATAACTTATTTCCTCCCCGCACAGAAAGATGAACACGGACAATCATCACACTTGGGATTATTTGCCGTGCAGTACTTTCTTCCGAGATCCACAGACAGGTGTCCTAATCTGATCCATGTGTCTTCAGGAAATACCTTCATTATGTCCTTCTCAACCTTTGCAGGGTCATCACTTTCTGTTATTCCTATTCTCTTCATCACGCGCTTGCAGTGCGTATCCACAACGACTGCAGGTATCTGATACACTTCACCGACTATAAGGTTAGCGATCTTCCTTCCGATGCCCGGGACCTCCATCAGGAGTTCCACATCATCAGGAACCCTGCCGCCCCATTCCCCGGTCATCTTCTTCGCAAATGCGATAACAGACCTGGTCTTTGAAGCAGTAAGGCCGCACGGCTTTATGACAGATGCTATAACATCCGGATCCTCACCGGCGATAGATTCCATATCCGGATATTTACTGAAAAGATCCGCTGCGGTTATATTAACCCTTTTATCGGTGCATTGTGCGGACAATATTCCTCTTATAGCGAGGTTTTGCGGACAATCGTATTCCAAAGAACATGCGGAATCGGGAAACTCCCTTGACAGAGCATCATACATTCTGGCAGCGAGAGCCTTTCCTTTCGTTTTCTTATCCGCCAAACCTTTTACTCCTGATCCTCAGGCGGGAAAGGGAAAGAAAAAACAAATCTTGCGCCGCCTAATTCCCTGCCTTCATCACATATGATCGTCTGACCGTGACCTGCAAGGATCTGTTTACAAATATATAATCCCAGACCGAAGCCCTCCGCTTTTCTGGAAGGATCTGCCTGATAGAAGCTCTCGAATATCCTCTGTCGCTTTGATTCCTCAACGCCGGCTCCGGAATCCTCGACTGAGATAATGACCTTACGGGCTTTTGGATTGGACTCTGTGGATATCTTGATATCACCGTTCATCGGTGTGAACTTTATAGCATTCGTTATGATGTTGATTATTACTCTGCAAAGCTGCTGTGCTTCACCGTAGACCATGATGCCGGGTCCGGGATCCAATGACTTGATGACCCTGATCTGCTTATCCGTAAGCTGAGCTTCGAGATTATCTACGATATCATTGATCATGTCATTGATATTGAATTCCTCCATCATCTCGGGATCGGGATGCGAAAGTGAAGAAGCTTCAGTCATCTGCGTTACGAGTGTCCTGATCCTGTCAGTCTGCTGCTTGATAAGCTCCAGATAGTGCGACTGCTTATCTTCAGGGATCGTACCGTCAAGCATCGCCGTTACAAATCCGTTTATCGAAGTAAGCGGTGTCCTTATATCATGAGCGATAGAGGAAATGAACATCTCCCTGTCGTGTTCCTGGTTCTCGAGTGATTCGATCATCTTATTTACTGTCGCACCCATCTCGGAAAATTCCGATGATACCGACAGTGTTGTAAAATCGTTTGTCTCGGAGTATTTGGGACTTACTCTTACCGAGTAATCTCCTTCCGCAACCTTTGATATAGCCTGCGAAATATCCTTGATAGGCATAAGGCTGAAATAAACAAAGACCGCATAGAGGATTATAGCAATGAACATTGCTATCAAGGCAGGAATAAGGATAACGTTAATATATTCTGCTTTTGTCTGCTCGGTTCCCTCGCTGTTGCTTACAATGCAAAAATACGGAGTCCCGAAGATCTTGATACAGCTGATGGAGATGACTTTTCCTGTATTATGCGAACTCGTTCTTGAAGAACCGTTAATATTCGCTTCGTTAAGAAGATCTAATGCATCCTGCTGCGCAATGTAAAGAGGTCCGTCTTCAGTCGTGAGAAGGTTGTCTGCAATATCCATCACGAATGAATTCCGGCAGTAGATCTTGCCGTTCTTGTCGGTAATATAAACGGAACCGCTTGAACGGTAAGTCTGCGAACTTACGAATCTCTCTATTATGCGGGAATTCTTGAAATTGTCAGTGCCGTCATCATTGATGGTATATTCGAACGGCTCCATCTGAAGTGAGGTAATGGATGTGATATCAGCAGCAAGATCCGTGGCGGCATTCTCAGTGCCGGACTCCACTTCATCAATGAGATTCTTGTACATATTCTCATAGGAAAGAAACAACAAGACTGCAAAAACAATCAGCGTTGCAAGTACAAGAAATGTTATCAGAAAAACGGCAAAGCCCGCCGATACCTGCTTACCGTCGGATCTCGGCGCCATAAATCTTACCTCGTCTCGAATTTATAACCCTTGCTCCAGACAGTCTTTATGCTCCAGTTCTGTTCCCTGTCGGGATTCTCGATCTTCTCTCTGATACGCTTGATATGAACATCCACAGTACGTGATTCTCCGTAGAAATCATATCCCCAGACATTCTCAAGAAGCTGTTCTCTTGTGAACACCCTGTTCGGATTGGATGCGAGGAAAAATAAAAGTTCAAGTTCCTTTGGCGGCATATAGATCTCGTTGCCGTCAACACTTACAACATAACGGATCTTATCAACTGAAAAGCCGGGATATGTGATTACATCAGAAGAGCCTTCCTTGCTGTCAGTAGCAGCAGGAGCCTGATCGCGCTTATCGGTACGTCTTAATACAGCCTTTACTCTTGCAAGGACTTCCTTAGGTTCAAAAGGCTTGGGAATATAGTCATCGGCACCGAGTTCCAAACCGACGATCTTGTCCAGAGTGTCAGTCCTTGCTGTAAGCATTATGATCGGTGTGTCAGATGTCTTCCTGATCTCACGGCAGATATCATTACCGTCCATACCGGGAAGCATAAGATCCAGGATAACGATATCAGGAACAAAACTGTGGAATGCTGCTACGGCCTTATCGCCCTGCATGCATGTGGATACCTGATATCCCTCTTTCTCGAAATAAAGCTTGAGTACTTCAATGATGCCCTGATCGTCGTCTACGAGCAAAACCTTATTAGCAGCCATATGATCACCCCTATCCTGTAACTTTTTTGGCTATTCCTTTTTGTAACAATGTTACAAACCTTTATTCTGCGCCGGAGCTGTCGCTCCCGACTTCAAAATTATTGATCTCGGCAGTATAGGAATCCAGATCAGTGAAATTCTTATATACCGAGGCGAAGCGGACATAAGACACGCGGTCTATATCCATAAGCTTCGACATTATAAACTCGCCGATCTCCGACGAAGTTATCTCTTTATTAAATCTGCCTTCAACAAGATGTGTTATATCAGAACAGATATTCTCTTTGACCTGTTGTGATACACCGCGTTTCTGGCACGCTACGTCCAGGCTTCGTAATATCTTATCCGGATCGTACGGCTGCTTGGAACCGTCCTTCTTTACGACCATCGGCTTTAAGCCTTCGATCTTCTCTATCGTAGAAAATCTGGCACCACAGACCAGGCAAACACGCCTTCTTCTGATAACAAAGCCATCGTCACTCGGTCTTGAATCGAGGACCTTATCGTCATTCTCGCCGCATTTGGGACAGACCACGGAACCTACTCCTCAGATTACTGTCCGTCCTTACCGAACATGAACCAGGGCTTAGCTGATTTCTGTGCCTTCTCCTCGGTAGCAGGGGCTACGTTAGCCTGAGGTCTTCCGCCCATCTGAACCGGCTGCTGTACCGGAGTAGGTGCAGGTGCTGCCTGCTGAACAGGAACCTGCTGAACGGGAACCTGCTGTACGGGTACCTGCTGAACAGGAACGGGAGCAGGTGCAGGCTGATTGACTGAATCGTCACCGAATCTGAAACCGGGCTGAGCTCTCTGTACCGGAACGGGCTGAGGCTGAGGCTCTGCCTGTCTCGGTGTGTAGTCTGTTCTCGGCTGAGGAGCAACAGGCTGTCTGGATGTGATTATTGTAGGATTCTCTCTTGAGAGAACTGAAGTGCTTGCTCTGTGACCTGCAGAAGCATTGATGGTGTTATCAAAACCTGAAGCGATAACCGTGATCATGAGCTCATCTTCAAGTGAGTCATCAACAACTGCACCGACGATGATCTCAGCTTCGGGAGCAGCAGCCTGACGAACAACAGACGAAGCTGCATCGATCTCGGAAAGACGCATTCCGCGTCCGCCTGTAAAGTTAAGGATAACGCCTGTAGCGCCGTCGATCGTTGTATCAAGGAGAGGCGAATTGATAGCCTGCTTGATGGCAACTGTAGCTCTGTCTTCACCTGAAGCACGGCCGATACCCATATGGCAGATACCTGCATCCTTCATGACACGTGTAACGTCTGCCAGGTCGAGGTTGATGAGTCCGGGAATAGCTACGAGGTCGGAAATACCTGCAACACCGAACTTCAATACCTGGTCAGCCATATTGAATGCTTCTTCGAAGCTTGTGTTATCGTCTACTACGTCAAGGAGTTTGTCGTTGGATACAACGATGAGCGAGTCAACTGACTTCTGGAGTTCTCTGATACCGCGCTCGGCATTTGCTGCTCTCTTTGCGCCCTCGAATGTGAACGGTGTGGTAACAACAGCAACTGTGAGGATTCCGAGATCCTTGGCGATCTGGGCAACAACGGGAGCAGCACCTGTTCCTGTTCCGCCGCCCATGCCTGCTGTAATAAAGAGCATATCTGTATTTGCGATAGCTTCTGCGATCTCGTCTCTTGATTCTTCAGCGGACTTCTCTCCGACACTGGGATCTGCACCGCATCCCAAACCTCTGGTTACTTTCTCACCGATCTGGATCTTGATCTCTGCCTTGTTGCGGGCGAGAGCCTGATTATCTGTATTGACAGCGATAAAAGTGACGCCCTGGACACCACTCTCGACCATTCGGTTTACGGCATTACTTCCGCCGCCACCTACGCCGATTACCTTAATGCTTGCGACATTAGATTCGTCCATTGAATAGCTATGCTTGCTCTCAGACATCCTTTTTTCCTCCGTACTCTTTATAGTTGCAACCTAATAAAAAAATTCTTGATTAAATAAATATTATTAACCATTCAAAATTTTAACCTAAACACAAGTTTCAATCAATACAAACAAGGGGAAATACTTGGTGAATGTAAAGAAACTTTCATATTTATATTAGCATTAAATGAGTGAAATCAAGTATTTTTATCAGTATTCCTTGAAAATCGGGTCATCGTCGGTCATATCGAGCGCACCGTCCACGCTGACCTTGTCGATTCCTTCGGAATTAAAGAGATAGAGAAGCCATGCCATATCATCACTTATGGTCTCGAGGCTGTCGAGCTTGATCTGTATCAGGTTGCCGGACGGCGAATAGATCGTAAGGAATATATAACCGCTCGGCAATATGCGGACCTCGGAGGTATTTTCAAACATCGAATAATTGCCGCCAACACTGGCGTTGTCTGCTGCAAGGATCGCTCCAAGGACGATTATCGCCTTCTTGTAATCGTAGGTATTAGAGATCACGACTGGCTTGCCTAATTCTGCTGATCTGATATTAAGACCGCAGATAACGGGACCGACATCTCCTTTTGCGTCAAAAGAAGAGAGTTCGAGAACAATGCCGTCTTTATCAAGTGCGGCATATCCGTCAGGAGTTTTGATGTAGCAGATCTTGCTGCGCTCCCTGACACGGATATCAACAGTGGACGGCAGTTTTATCGTTATCCTGATATCCTCGATATAAGGATTCTCTTTCTTGATCTTTTCCTCCGTCTTGCCGTAGTTAAGCCTTATGACGTCGAAAACATTACCGCTTACTCCGCTCATCAGATGGGCATTATACTCAAGCCCTACTTCATTCAGGATTTCCATGTCGGTCAGGACAACATTCCCGTCAATATTGGCATTCTTTACTCTGAATGCCGGAAGAAATGCTATAAGGATGACCATTACGACTACAACAAGAGCAAGGCAGATAACCACTATGCTCTTCACGGATAAAGGAAACGGAGCATTAAACTCCTTTGCATTATCTTCAACCGGTTTGCGTTTGAACTTTTTTACCGGAGCAGGCCTCTCAGTCTGAAGAACTTTATGGGATCTTTGTTCTTTAGATTCTGAGTCCTCTCCGATGTTTTCTTCGGTCAGGTCAGTTTCCTGATCCTCAGGCTCATCTTCCGCAATATCATCTTGAGGCTCATCCTCAATGTTGTCATCTTCAAGATCATCAACGTCTGCTATATTACCTGACGGTTCGCCGCCTGATTCAAAAGTGAACGGATTGTCATCAGAAGAGGCTTCTGACAGTTCAAGACCGTCAGAATCCGGGGCATCTGAACCGGTATCATCGGGTGTCATGCCTTCAGATTCGCTGTCTTTACCGAACAATCTGTCTAATTCGTTATCATCCATAGTTACTATTCTATCAGTTTACGGATTATTCCCAAGTGCCTCTTTGATCGCTTCGGTTATTCTCTTACCGGTATCTCTGATCGCAAGATCACTGCCGGCTTTTCTGATACTTTCCTGTCTTGCCGGATCGTTTAACAGATCTATAAGTATGCCTTCGAGTTTACCCTGCTTTACGTCGTTGTCACTGACAACGATCCCGGCACCCTTGGAGGCAAGTGAATTCGCATTGTATGTTTGATGATCATGTGCGGCAAAAGGATAAGGCACCATTATCGCACATGCACCCGTTGCCGTGATCTCTGCACATGTAACTGCTCCTGCGCGGAGTATTGAACAGTCAGCTGCCGACATATACAGATCAGGCCTGTCGATGTATTCCTTTATCTCAAGATTCGGAAGGTTCATTACATCGGGAGTGATCTCGACCGAGTTATGCTTGCCGACCGAAATAACAAAATAGATATCCCTGTGTTCGGGCTTTTTCACGAAATCGAAAACAAAGTTAGTAAGCGTGGCTGAACCCAGTGAACCGCCCATGACAAAGACCAGTTTGCGGTCATTATCAAAGCCAAGTTCTTTTCTCGATCCTTCCTTTGTCCTTCCGAACATCATTCCCCTTACGGGATTGCCCGTATAAACAACTTTTTTCGCCTTTGAAAAGATCTCCTCCTGACCGGGAAAGCCGGTCATTACAAGAGCTGCGCCGCGGGACAGGAATTTGTTGGCTCTGCCCGGAAAAGCATTCGCTTCATGTATCATTACCGGGATATTGGCTTTTCTGGCTGCCGAGAGGAGAGGACCGCTTACATATCCGCCGGTGCTGATAACACAGTCCGGCTTGAAATCCGCAATAAGCTTCATGCACTGCTTCTTGCCGCGCTCCAAAGCTCCCCATGCATTGACCATCTTCAAAGAAGGCTTAGACGGCATCGGCAGTGCTTCAACATCTCTGAATTCATATCCTGCTTTAGGTACAAGTTCGCCTTCAAGTCCGGCTTTTCTGCCGGTGAAGATGATACGGCATGTATCGCCGTTTGCTTCGGCATCTTCCTGCATAAGGCCGGCGATCGCAAGAGCCGGATTTATATGCCCGGAAGTTCCGCCGCCTGTGATCATGTACCGTCTTTCCATCAGATCATCCCTCAGCCTTAACGCTCTTTTTTGCGGAAACACTCTTCTTTTCAGGATGAACCGTCCCGTATTTGGATACCGACAGGATAAGACCGTATGCAATAAGAAGACTTACCTGCGCGGTTCCTCCGTAACTTACAAACGGCAAAGTAACACCCGTGGCGGGAATGACCTGAAGCTCAACCGAAAGATTCATCAGGACTTCAACGAATATCAGCGCCGTACATCCGGTCGCTATAGTCCGCGAGAACACATCTTTTGCCCGCCAGCAAACCTGAAGACACATAAAAAACATCACAAGATACATCAGTATCAATATGACACCGCCCATAAATCCGGTCTCTTCTATATATATCGAGAAAATGTAATCGTTCTGGGCCTCTGATACGTAGTTGTATTTAGACCTCGAATTGCCGAGTCCCACTCCCCACATACCTCCTGAACCGAGAGCGTTGTGAGCATTATCTACCTGACGCGTATCATCCTTTGTAAGTCCTTCTTCCTCATCATCGATCTCCTCATCCGCATTGAAGATCTGAATACGCTTAAAAACGTGCGCGTAGTTCTTCATGAAGCTCTCTCTTTTTTCGGCAGGAGCAAGGGCAAGTACACCGACACCCAGGACAGCACCTGCCAAAATGAGGATGATCACGCCGGTAAACCAGGATCTTGCGGGGATCTCCGATACCAGTGCGCACATGAATATGACTGCAGCGACGATGATAAAGCAGGACAGGTGAGGCTGAAGAACTATGACGATGTCGACAAGGATGCAAAAACCTACCGGAACGATAAAATCCACAGCAGCATTCGTAAGATGTCTGGCAAGATCCGATTTGGGTTCCCTGATCTTTCCTTCTTCACGGAGTTTTGCAATAGTCGCACGGTAGCCTGCAAACGCGACGATCAAAGCGACTTTTATGATCTCTGAACTCTGGAGCTGAACAGGTCCGATATTGATCCAGCGGCTTGCTCCGTGCTCACGGCCTACGCCGAAACCGAGCGTTGCAAAAGCAAGAACGATACTGACTATGTAAGCGGTAATTCCGACCCATTTCTGTTTATAGAAATTAACGGGGATAAATGCCGCAATGAGCATTAATACAAGGCCGCCTATGGTAAATCCGAGCTGCCTTGTAAGAAAGTATGCGGAATTCTGGAACTGACCGTATGCATCCGGGCCCGAGACCGAATAGAGGATCACAAGACCGAAGACAACCATGATGAATATCATCAGGATCATCGGGATGTTAGCGCTTCTTACGGCATTTTCGATCTTAGCGGCGCTTATGACATCTTTTTCGGGTTTTACCGGAGGTTCGATAAGGCTGTCGATATCGGTGATCACGGCTTTCTCATGCTCAGCAGAAGAGACGTTCTCCGTCACTTTTTTCCGTGGCTTAGGCTGTCCGTTCTTCTCAGGCATTTTCAGGCATTTCCTTTTTCGATAAAGCTCTCGGCTACAGCTTCAAATCCGAAACTGTGTGAAGCCTTAAAGAGTATTGCATCTCCGTCTCTGACATATTCCTCAAGACGTCTTCTGACATCTTCCGTATCTTTGCATTTTACTATTCCGAGTTCCATATTGACCATGTGAGCTCCCCTGATGAAATCATCAGCATTCTCACCTGTTACAAACACCCTGTCAAAGTTATATGCCGCGCATGCTTTGCCTGTCAGTTCATGAAGGCCCGGAGCTGAATTGCCGAGTTCGAGCATTCCTCCCAGGGCAAGGACCTTACGGTGGTCTCTTGCTTTTTTCGAGAAGTTCAGGAAAGCATTTTCCATTGACTCGGGAGATGCATTATAAGCATCGTTCATAACAAGATATCTCGCCGTCTCGGTTATGGCACCTCTGCCGTCCATAGCGCTTCTGTTGCTGATAGCTTCCGCTATCTTTTTCTGATTTTCCAAAGTTTTGGTAATACCGGTCATATATGCGCAGAAGATCGCAAACAGAGCATTCCTTATCGCCGGTCCACCATACATTCCGACATTTAACGGAACGGAAAAACTTGATAACTCGCCCATCCTGTTAAGCATTGCGCCAAAGGTCATTCCGGTATCTGTCTCTCTGACATCTGTCGCGGAAATAACAATAGGACATGGAAGATCCGCTTTGGAATTGACCTGGATCCCTGCGATGAGATTATTTATCGGAAGTTCCTTGACACAGCGGTCAAAGAGATTCCTGTCATCACTGTTTACTGCGATGATCCCGCCGTCGGTAAGGCCGTCGCAGATCTCCATCTTGGCTTTTAATATCGCGTCCTTGCTTCCCAATATTCCTATGTGCGAATATCCGACATTTGTAATGATCGCTATATCAGGTCTGGCTATCTTTGTAAGATAGGAGATCTGACCCTCGCCTCTCATTCCCATCTCCAGAACGATCACTTCAGTGTCTTCAGGAGCAGAAAGGATGGTCTGTGCCATGCCGATCTCATTGTTGTTGTTCTTCTCTGTCGAATGGACTTTAAGTCCGGTCCTGAGGACATCCGCGATCATGGTCCTTGTAGAAGTCTTTCCGACTGAACCTGTTACTGCAATGACCTTGCAGCCGAGCTTAAATCTGTAGTGACTGGCAAGAAGACCAAGCGCGTGAACAGTATTATCAACAACAATGGCGACAGAACCTTCAGGGATCCTTTTCTCATCATTGGTGATAAGCGCGCATGCACCCTTTTCCATCGCCTTTGAAAGGTAATCATTGCCGTCAAAATTCTCGCCCTGCAGAGCAATAAAGATCTCACCGGGTTTTATCGTTCTGGTATCCGTGGATACTCCCTTAACTTCGATCGAAGTCGCAAACACAGTCGAATCAGTATTCGATATCTGTCTTCCACCCGTTGCCTTCTTTACTTCCTCAAGCGTAAACATTAATTCTTTCCTTCTCGTTCTTTTACTGCAGCTGACGCTTGTTCACAATCATCAAAGTGTATCGTTCTGTCCGCAAAGATCTGATAATCTTCATGACCCTTGCCTGCGATAAGGACAGTATCGCCTTTAACAGCCATATTGACAGCAAGTCTTATCGCGCTTGATCTGTCGGGTTCGATAGAATAATTACCTGACGTCTTTGAAATGCCGGTTACGATATCCGATATGATCGCGTCAGGCTCCTCGTTCCTCGGATTATCCGATGTAATGACCGTAATATCAGACAGGTTGCCTGACACCTCTCCCATCTCAAAACGTCTCGTTCTCGAGCGGTTTCCGCCGCATCCGAAGACAGTGATGATCCTGCCTTCCGTATACTCTTTAAGCGTATTAAGGACACTCTCCAATGCCGCTGCATTGTGAGCATAATCAACAAGGATATTTACGCCGAGAGAGTTTTCCACCGGCTGCATCCTTCCCGGAACGCTGATGCCTGACAAAGCTTTCTTTACTGCTTCAACATCAATATTCTCAACGTATGCGGAACATATTGCGCAGAGTGCGTTATAGACATTGAACCTTCCGGGAAGAGCAACAAAGATATCACCTTTGTAATACTCTGAATCGAGCTCGAAAACAGTTCCTGTCACATGTCCTCTTCTTTCAGGTCTCAGGTTCTTTGCCGTAAAATCCGCATTCTCTTCAATTCCGTAAGTGATCAGCCTTACTTTGCCGTCGCAGTATCCTGTCACTTCTTTTGCCGCAGCGCAGTCGGCATTCAATATTCCGATATCACAATCATCAAATATCCTGAGCTTGCAGGATAAGTAATCTTCCATATCAGGATGCTCGTTTGGAGCGATATGATCTTCGTAAAGATTTGTAAAAGCCGCTGTTCTGTATCTGATCCCTCTTACCCTGTCCAGTTTCAGTCCCTGCGATGAGACCTCCATAACAAGACTGTCTTCTCCGGCATCAGAAAGAGATGACATCATCTCATAGAGATCCTTTGATTCAGGGGTAGTATGCGCGGCATGTGTCTTCGTGCCGGCAATGATATTACAGACAGTTCCGATAAGGCCAGCCTTTTTTCCGCTCTGTTCAAGGATCTCCCTTAACATGAAAGCCGTGGTGGTCTTGCCTTTGGTTCCGGTGATCCCGTAGATATTCAGTTTTTTCTCGGGGTGATCATAGAAATTTGCGCAAAGATCGGATAATAACCTGTGTGTGTTATCGATCCCGATGACCGCTGTTCCGAACCCGTCACTGATCTGCTTAAAGACCTCATCCGGATATTCTTTTCTAAGGTTATCGATAACGATTGCGGCAGCACCCTGTTCCGCAGCTTTTGATGCAAAGGAATGTCCGTCGACCGTAAAGCCCGCAACACAGACAAAAAGAGAACCTGATCCGGCTTTACGCGAATCAAATTCTACCGAGGTGATCTCTTTTTCGATATCACCTGCAATAAGCTTATATTCAATGTCTTTCAGAACATTAAGGAGCTGCATCTCTTACTTCCTCTGTCTGTATTTGCCTGCCCTGTTTTCCGCAGGGCGAACGACAACTATATTAAATCAAAAAGTCCAAACTCTTATGTGGCAAAAAGAATGAAATTAATGATACGGTGCCTCCTATGTTTGTGAATCAATCCATTAACCGTCCTCATCGCGGCGTCCTTCAGGCGGCAGAGCATCCATTCTGCCGTCCTCATCGTATTCGCCTCCGGTACTGACAGCTGTTTCCTCTGTCTGTTCTGTATTTACGGCTACCGTTGACAGTGTTACCTTGATTATCTCGCCGGCAAATACAGTCGAACCCGACGCGGAACTCTGTGCCACACACACTCCCGTGATCTGACTCTCACTGTCTCCGAAATCACAGTTGAGATTGACTTTTCTGAGAGCATCGATACATTCCAAAGCTGACATTCCTATAAGGTTCGGAACTCTTGTGGTAAGCATCTGTTCCTTGGTTATGCCCGCCGGATAGAGTATTACTATGCTGTTTTTATACAAGTCATGATATATATCGGGATATGTCGATCCGATTATCGTCTCGGAATTCATGTCAAGTGTGCCGTAGACTGTTGTATGACCGCCGACCTTAGAGATTGCGGATGAAGCTCTTGCCGCAGTATATCCTTCCACTTCCTGAACATAGTATTTCTGTGTCATCTTCTCATATTCGGCTGCGGAGAATCTGCGCTGAACACCCATATATGAGAGCGTCTCCTCAACGATCCTTGCCGCAGTAGAAGCAGCTGCAGACGAACCGACCGAATTATCCCTCGGTTTATTGATTACCACAAGAACAGCGATCTTCGGATCGTATGAAGGAGCATAGCATGAGAATGACAGAACGTGTGCTCCTTTAAGTTCACCGACATCGATCGTTGATGTGGATGTCTTACCTGCCACTGCATATCCGTCAACCTTACCTGCAGATCCGGTACCGTCATTTACAACGCCTTCCATCAGGGTCCTTACTCTCTTGCATGTATTCTCAGAGAATACCGTACGCACTACTTCAGGTTCAATCTCATCCACGATGTTGCCGTCAGGATCGGTTATATATTTTGCAATATGCGGAACAAGGAGATTTCCGCCGTTTATTATCGCGCAGTATGAGGTTATAAGCTGGATAGGGGTAACCGTTGAAGATTCGCCGTATGCTAAAACCGCCATGTCAACTGTAGTCGGCTCTTTATGGAAGATACCCTTTCCTTCGGCGGGAAGATCGATACCGGTAGGCTCGTAGAAACCAAGCATACGAACATAAGAATAATATTTGCTTAATCCGATCCTGTAAGCCAGCTGGGTAAAGACAGGGTTGCAGGAATTCTCGAACGCCTTTCTCAAAGGCTCTGTTCCGTGGTTGCCGAAGGATTTCTGTGCCCAGCAGGAGATCGTATGCTTTGATGAGATCGCGATCGGGGCATCACTGAATATCTCTTCTTCGTTAGTAAGATTCTCTTCAAATGCCATACATGTGGTAAGGGACTTGAATGTTGAACCGGGCTCGTAAGTATCTGATACGCATCTGTTGCGCCATGCATTTTTCATAACGTACTGGACTTTGTCATCAGCACTCATATAATTCCAGGCTTCCTGACCGACTCCGTATGGCTTTCCGTACGGATCGTTGCAGTCGTAATTAGGGAGCGATACCATTGCATATATTGCTCCGGTATATGGATTCATTACGATAGCGCAGACTCCGTCGATCGGATCGTATTTCTCGTACGCATCCTTGGCTGCTTCTTCGGCGATTCTCTGGATACTGATATCGATATTGGTAACCACGTTGTTGCCGTCTGATACCGGAATGGTCGTCGCATCGGAATAAGGCAGAACGCCGCCCGTGATCTCATCTGTTTCCGAATATCTGTATCCGTCTTCACCTGACAGAACATCATTATAGTAAGCCTCAAGACCATAAAGTCCGTTGAGGCTCACACCATCATTTTTTGCATATCCGACAACCTGGGATGCAAGACTTCCGTAATTGTAATATCTCTGCGGAACAGCGACAAAACCGAAGCCCTTGACCTTATTATCCTTTAAGAATTTGTCGAACTGATCCTTTGTCTCCTGGGGAACATTCTTTATTACATCGCAGCCTGCAACATCATTTCTCGGATCAGTCTTATCTGTCGGATCGACAGGTATTATCTTATCGAGTTTCTCGTAATCAACACCAAGTATTGCAACCGCATTCTGCATTATCTCTTCTCTGGAGATCTCTGTTGAGGTGATCATCTTCGGAGAGCAGATGACCGTAAAATCATAAGTATTCGAAGCAAGAGGCGTCCCGTTCGAATCGTATATCACTCCTCTTTTCGCACTGTATGTCATCAGTGTCCACTGCTCATTTGCAGCTGCCCTTGCATACTTGTCATAATCAGTAACTGTTGTGCGGTACAGGTTATAGACCAGATATCCCGAATATGCGAAAACTGCAGCAGCCACGATAGCGATCCAGCCCTTCGCAAAAACCGAGGACTTTATCCTTTTAACGTGTGTTCTTCCCTTTTTTTCAACTGCTTCATCAGCACTTTGAATGTGCTCTTTTCCGGGGATTGCTTTATGACTCTCAGGCGGCCTTTTTACAGGCTCCCGGCTGTTATTTATCGGGGTGTGCTGCATAGTAATCAGCCAATGCATCCTTGGAATTATTGAACACTTCTTCAGTAACTCCATCGGTATTGTAGTTTATTTTTGTCTGAAGTGAATCCGTGTTCGGAAGCGGCAGATTTATCACCTGGTTCTGGTTCGGATCCTGCATTCCGAGTGCCATTGCCTGCGCACGGATAGTATCCATGTCTGCGATCCCGTTGGACTTTTCTTCAGCGTTTACGATCTCTCTTTTTGCAACGTTGATCTGATCCTTAAGATTCGAATTATCTCTTGCAAGTTCCGAGAGCTCTGTCTGAGGATACAAAAGGAGCATTACGAAGAATCCGACAAGGATTACCAGACCGATGGATAAGATCGTCTCGAAAAGTTTTCTTCTTGTAAGTCTTCTGCTCTTTTTCTTGTACTCGCGCCTTACTGCGGCATCTTCATGTTCAATGACGTATTCCACGCCTCTTTCATGAACCGCTTCATATGAGACTACCTGTTCATTTGAAATAATGTCCAAAGGTTCCTCTTCGATCAGAGAGGGTTCATCGTGGATAAATTCACCGTTCTTATATGTGAGGTTCGTCTTTCCGGCAGACAGCACTTCCCGGAGCGTTTCATCTCCTCCGCCCACATCAAAGCTATTCGCTTTTCTTCTTGATGCTACTGCCATTATCTTTCTTCTTTCCTCTTACTTTATATACTAGTTGTACTGTTCGTTGTCGTTCCTCTCAAACACCCTGAGCTTTGAACTCCTGGCTCTCGGATTGAATTCGATCTCTTCTTCAGTCGGTTCTATAGGTTTTTTGGTTATGACCGTTCCGAGTGATTTCTTTCCGCAAACACATACAGGGAAATCACGTGGGCATGTGCAGGGGCTCTCTGCTGTCCTGAATGCCTCTTTGACTATCCTGTCCTCCAGCGAATGGAATGATATGACCGCAAACCTTCCGCCGGGTTTAAGTTTTCTTATTCCGTCCCTAAGCAGGGATTCGAGTCCGTCCAGTTCGTGATTGACCTCGATCCTTATTGCCTGGAAGCATCTCTTTGCCGGATGCTGGTCTTCTCCTCTTCCGTGGCCGGGCATATATTCCTTAATGGCCGCAGCAAGTTCCGTAGTTCTGGAGAAAGGCTTTGTCCTGCGTCTTTCAACGATTCCGTCAGCGATCCTGCCGGCGTGATGTTCTTCACCATATTCCCTGAATATTCTTTCAAGTTCATCTCTCGAATATCTGTTGACCACTTCAGCAGCCGTAAGCCACTCGTCCGGATCCATTCTCATATCCAAAGGACCGTTCTTCATATAAGAGAATCCTCTTTCGGCTGTATCGAGCTGATAGGAGGAAACTCCGAGATCAGCCATGATACCGTCAACCTTACCGATCTTAAGGCTGCGGATTATATCATCGATATCCTTGTAATCAGCCTTGACCGGCATCCAGTTGATGCCTTCAAACGATTCCTTCCGGTCCATGCACGCTGCAAGAGCGGCGCCGTCTTTGTCGATGGAAACCAGAGTTCCCTGTCCCTTCATCCTTCTTGCTATCTCAGCACTGTGGGATCCGCCTCCGGCTGTACAGTCAACATAGATTCCGCCCGGTCTGACATTAAGACCGTCAACAGTCTGATAAAGAAGTACGGGAATGTGATCAAACTCAGAGACCTTCAACATAATACTTTGTCTCCAATCCTTCTATGCCGCTTAAATCGTGATCTTCATTGTCATAGAAATTCTTAGTGCAAATATCCAGCTTGCCTTCATCGTCAAAGACACAGATCTCATCACCGGGCTTTGCTCCGATCCTCTCCCAAAGCTCGCTGTTGACAGAGATCCTGCCTTGAGAATCAACATTCACTTCGCACGCCTCTCCGATGATAACTCTCTTTATCCTACGGGCATTGGCATCCATAGTATTGAGTTTCTTGAGCTGCGGCTTAACTATATTTTCGAAATGATCCTTCGAGTAAACGCATAAATACCCGACATCAAGGCTGTTGGTAACAACAACCTCAGTACCGAGCATCTCTTTCTGCTTTGACGGGATAAAGAATCTTCCCTTTGCGTCTACCTTCTTGATATCTCTCATCCTGAGTCTCTGTTTTTTTCAGATTTTGTGTTAAAGTGAAGGCCGCGACTGCATTTCAGCCACTTTCCTCCACCAGAATGGGAATTATCTCCCCGAATCACCACACATCTGTATTCTATTCGTAATCTTTTTTTAACGCAAGAGGTTTTTTGTAATTTTCCGGAAATTTGTTAAATATTTTTTCACGGCGGAAATTTCTTTAGTCTGAAGACATCAATCCTCCCGTCGGCTTCGGAAAAGGGCATGCAAAAACGAGTACCAAACCCCTAGGTTTGTGTACTGATCTATGTAACGCTGTCTCCGCGATAAAACTTAGGTTAATTATTTAATTCACTTAATCCGGGATATGACGGGATAGCACCTTTCCGCTGAACACTTATGGCGCTGAAGCGGTTTGCAAAATCCAGACATCCGGATAAAACGCTCAGCGGGCAGCCGGAAAGATCATCCCTGACTATCCCCGAGGATCTCAGTTTCCAGAGGAACGAACCAATGAATCCGTCACCTGCACCGGTGGTATCGACGGCTTTGACTACAGGACTTAAAGAGGACACATTGCCTGAAGCACTGTAACAGGAAGCTCCGTCCTTGCCTTTAGTAAGGATCACCAGCTTTACGTTGCCGCAAAGCAGCGTCGGAACAGCCTCATCAGGATCTGAAGAACCTGTGATAAACTCCAGTTCCTCATCAGAAACCTTGATAATGTCGCAGCACGGGATAAATTCCCAAATGACACGCTTTAATTCATCCCTGTCATCCCACAGCATAAACCGGAGATTAGGATCAAAGCTTATTATCGCACCCTGACGTCTTGCGATCGTTACAGCTGCGCGGTGGGCATCTTTCATAGGGAAATTGCCGAGAGAAACACTGCAGAAATGAAGTGCGTAGCAGTCGTCAAACATCTCTGCCGTTATGTGTGAAGGATCGAAAAGCATATCCGCAGACGGATTCCTGTAGAACGAATAAGTGCTCTTGCCGTCCGTTGTCTGACTTACGAAAGCCAGAGCGGTATTTGCTTCGGATGTATATAAGATACAGGACGTATCCACACCTGCATTATCAAGCGTCCTTGTAATGATATCGCCGAAAGGATCTCTGCCTAACTGCGTGATCATCCTCGATCTGCCGCCAAGCTTCGAAAAAGCTCCGCAAACATTAGCAGGAGCGCCGCCCGCAGCAGGTGAGAACGAACCGACCTCGTAAAATTCGCAGCCCTTCTTATCAGGAATGAAATCGATCAGAGCTTCACCTATGGCAACCAGCGTATCGTTAAGCCTTAAAGCAGCGATCCCTGCACCGGCACCTTTCACTGCAACTCTGACCTGACGGTGCTCCGGATAGAATCTGGTGCTCATTACATATCTGCCGCCGTTTATATATATTTCCAGTGAGGAAACATCTGCGATGATACGGAGTGAATCCAGTGATAATAGTTCTATCTTCCGCTCTTTTCTTCCGTATCCTTCTTCATTGGTGAAGTGAAGGCTCAAGATCCCGTCATTTCTGTTCCATGTGATCTCAGCCCCCGATATGCTTACAGATACAACATCCGAAAAACACGCTGCATTTACTTCAAAAGGCAGTCCCTGCCATGTTTCGCCATCGATCTTCTCAGCCTGTTTTCTGATCGAATCCAGTTCACGGACAGGATTTTGAAGGATCTTACCGTCAGATCCCAATGTAAGTTCTCGAGGCAAAGTAAGGCAATGCTGCCAGCCGAGATCAGTTGTCGGATTGGTATAAGAATCATCGCCTATGCCCATCCAGCCGATAAGAAGTCTCCTGCCGTCCGGTGCGGCAAATGTCTGCGGAGCATAGAAATCAAAACCGTGATCGAATTCTTCAAAATCAGTAAGGACTCCGTCATCATCTCTGAAATAACCGCTGTGGAATATATTCTGGAACTTAAGATCTCCCCTGGCTGTTCCCTGAGGGCAGAGCGCGATAAACTTCTTTCCGTCAATAGAGAATGCATCGGGGCATTCCCACATGTATCCGAAATCAGGAACGGTCAGTAATCCTTTGTATTCAAAAGGGCCGTCCAAAGAAGCCTCATAAAAAAGCACACATCCGTGATCATCTTTAGTCCGTGCACCCAATACCATTTTGTATTTTCCGTCTTCAAGCCAAACTTTCGGATCTCTTACGTGGCATGAACAAAAATCCGGATAATCGGTATTTCCGAGAAGGACTTCCTTGGCTGACATTTTCGAGCCGTCAGAAGATCTGACGCGGATAACATTTGCTCCGCGCCCTTCAAGAATGTGATCGAAATCTCCTTCCTCGAGAACATTTCCGGTATAGAAGAATTCCATGTGATCTTCGAATGCAACTGCAGAACCGGAAAAAACGCCATCTCTGTCTTCCGGTATGTCAGGCTCGAGGACTATCCCCGAATACTTCCACGATAAAAGGTCAGGACTTACATAATGCCCCCAGCAGCGGTTGCTCTCACCACATGGCGTTCCCGGAGAGTACTGAAAATAAACATGGTAGAGGCCGTCAAAAAAGCAAAGACCGTTAGGGTCGTTCATCCAGCCTTCAGGCGGCTCGATATGAAGATTCTGTCTCCACTTCCCCTTCATCAGAAGCCTCCGCTATGTTATATTGCGCGACATCGAATAGTTCAGTATGACCCCGAAGGCAAGATAATTGATCAGCATGGCCGTGCCTCCGAGACTGATAAACGGCAGAGGTATTCCCGTGATCGGAAGAAGGCCTACTGCCATGCCCATATTCTCGATAAAGTGGAAAGCAAAATAACCGGTAAGTCCGGTGATGGTATATGAAGCAGTCTTGGAATGGCTCTTTGCTGCCACATAAAGGCATCTGCAAAGGAAAAAGAAAGCCAGGATTATCACCGTCGTTGTACCGATAAATCCCATGTGTTCCGATATGGCGGCATAGATAAAGTCGCTCTCTTTTACCGGAACGCTTGTCAGGATTCCCGTGTGGTTTCCCGAAAGACCTCCCGACATGATCGCGTATTTAGATTGGGTAAGATTATACTCGGAACGCGGATCCGAACCCTGGAAAACAAGTGATAATATACGGTTCTTCTGATAAGGCTCAAGATAAAATGTCCATACAGCCGGGATAATAACAACTACAAATGTCGAGAAAGCAAGAAGGAAATACCTGTATCTTACTCCCCAGGCGAAAAGCATACATATAAAGGTAAAAATGATAACCATCGCGGTACCGAAGTCAGGCTGCAATAAGATCAGGAGCATCGGCGGCGCATAGACCGCTGCCATCAGACCAAAACCCTTAAGAAGTGAATACTCTTTATTGGACATCCTTTCAAAGATATCGGCTGCAACCATAACAAGACCTATCTTGGCAAGCTCAGAGGGCTGGAAATTACCGATTACCGGAAGATTAAGCCAGGAGTCGGCACCCCATGTTGCTTTGAGCGAATAACCGTCGATCGGGACAAGGATCAGAAGGAAAAGTGATGCCGCATATATAAGACGTCCCAAAACCTTCATGAAGTGCTCATCGAGCAAACCTATTATCAGGGCAGCTATGATACCGCCGACTGTGGCGGCTATCTGTCTGTAATAATTTCCGGGATATGCTGCATATCCTTTGGAAAGAACTTTCTGTAAGACATAAAGACCTATTATCGTTAACAAAAGGATCGGAACGACAAGATAATAGTCGACGGTCTTAAGGCCGTCTTTCCCGCGAAGTCTGACAACGCCGGAACCAGCCTTATCCATTATTTTTTCTTTCCTTCTCCTGATGAGGCTTCAACATACAGTTTTTCAGGAAAACCTCTCTTCTCGAACCTTTTCGTTCTTGCGAAAGCGATATAAAGAAGAGCCAATATAACGAAGATAAGTGACAGGAGCTGAGAGATCCTGATACTCGTGTGCCCCAAATACAGCGAATCAGTCCTGACTCCTTCTATGAAGAACCTTGCAGTACCGTAAAGCGCAAAATAAGCACAGGATGTCTCAAAAGGTATCTTCGAATGCTTTCTTATATAAAGAAGGATAAAGAATATAGCAAGATCTGCGAGCGACTCATAAAGGAATGTAGGGTGCACAGGTGATGTTGCAACAAGTGTCGGACAGTTGCTGCTTAAGTACATCTCCACAGTCGAACTCGTCATGCCCCAGGGCAGATCAGTCGTTGTGCCGAAGCATTCCTGATTAAAGAAATTGCCCCATCTTCCGATAGCCTGTCCCAAAGGAAGATAAACGACACAGTAATCGGCCAGTTCCCTGAACGGGATCTTTCTTATGTAACACATGACCAGACCGCCTATAAATACAAGGATAACTCCTCCGTAAATTGCCAGTCCGCCGTTCCTGATATCAAAGATCGTCTTCCAGTCAAGTTTGTAATAGTCCCAGTTGCAGGCGACAAAATATGCTCTTGCTCCGATAATTGCACAGGGGATTATCATAAGGATCGTGTCATAAACAAGTCCTTCCGGGAAGTTCAGGCTCTTTGCCTGCTTCACGGCAAGGATAACGCTCAGTATCAAAGCCATGGCGATCAGAAGACCGTACCAGTAAACCTCGATGCTGCCTAACTTAAAAGCAACGGGGTTAACGTTAAGGTCGATCCCCAACCCCGGAAATTTAACTTCAACAAAATCAATCATGTTTCCTTATCCTTCCTGCCCGTAACTTTCGGGTCAGATAAATCCCTGATATATTACCACAAAATAGATAATATGACTTTGAAACAGCATTTTCGCGGTCTAAATGAGGTTTTTGATGTATTCCATTGCCTGCGTCTTATTGGCATTCACGGCAGAAATAAGCTCCTCTTTACTTCCGTAATGCTCCTCAGGTCTTAAGAAGCTCAACAGTTCGACCGTGATCTTTGCTCCGTATATATCCTCATCGAAATCAAAAATATATGTCTCGACCACATCATTTACCGCTTCTTCAAGCGTCGGTCTTCTTCCGATGTTGGTTACTCCGTAAAGCACTCTTTTTCCCAACAGGACACGGGACACATATACGCCTCTTCTTACCACGAACTTGTCTTCGGGAACGATTATATTCGCAGTGGGGAAACCCATCGTCCTGCCAAGCATCTTCCCGTGAGCACAATAACCCGAATAAGAATAATTTCTTCCACCGCAAAGTTCCTTTGCAAGTTCTGCGTCGCCTTCGGAAAGCACCTGCTTAAGCCATGTGGTCGATATCTTCTTTCCGGTACTCTCGTGAAAACGGTCTTTGACCACGATCACTCTGATATTGTTTGCTTCTGCAAATTCCTTTATCAGACCGGCATCGCCTTTAGCATCCTTTCCGAATCTGTAATCCTCGCCCATTACGAGTGTATCCGCAACAGCACGGTTCAGAAGTATATCCGTAAGATACTGTTCAGGTTCCATATCCTTAACAGCATCAAAATCAAGTACAAGCATTTCATCAGCACCAAGATCGCTTATGAGTTTCAGTTTTTCTTCGGAAGTATATAAGGATCCTCCGTCTGTCTTGATGAGATTTCTGAATGTCTGGACCGTAGACGTGAGGTCGTCTCTTTGCGCAATCGCAACCGTCTTTTTAATGATATCCGAATGTCCCTGATGGATCCCGTCAAAAAGCCCCAGCGCAATAACTCTTCCCTTCGTCTCCAAAGGAAGATCATCAAGGGAATATGTGCTGCAAACTTTAATCATGCGCGTAGAGCCTCTCGATCCTCATAGTCAGAACGCCATTCTCCACCGCCGGGAAAACGACCGCAATGAGTTTACCCTCATGAGTCGCCCTGTAGTATATGCGTTCCTCATTATCCGGAAGGCTTTCTGCCTTTGCCGGAAATGCAATCTTTCTTCCAAACCCGATATCCTTTGCCTGTTTTGTATCAAGTCTTATCTCAGGAAGGAAGCTTATAGTCTCAGCTGCATCTCTTACAAACGAGAAATCACTTTCAGCGGCCATCTTCTCAAGCTGCTCCGGTGTATATGCATCCTTCACATTGAACTGTCCGTTGACTGTTCTTCTTAAAGACCAGGCATAAGCACCATAACCTGTAATATCACCTAAGTCGGAACATATAGTCCTGATATAAGTTCCCTTGGAGCATAAGCAATCGAAATCAGCATAAAAGCCCTTATCAAGTTTCCCAATACCGGTTATATCAAGCGAATATATCGTGACGGGCACGGGCTTTAAGTCAGGCATCTCGCCTTTCCTGGCAAGCTCATATGCCTTTTTGCCGTCTATCTTCTTTGCGGAATATGCAGGCGGGAGCTGTTCTTTTGTATCCCTGACCTTCGCAAAAGCATTACGTACGGTTATGAAATCATTTGCAGCAAGTTCCGTAAGTTCTGTATCTGACGGATAGTTCTCGGATATGACTTCCCCGGTCTTATCCATACTGTCCGTTCTTGCTCCGAAAATGCATCTGCAGGAATATCCTTTGTCAAAACCTTCACAGAATCTTAAGAATTTAAGTCCCTTTCCGGCAAACACGGGAAGAAGACCCGTTGCAAAAGGGTCAAGTGTTCCCAGGTGTCCGACTTTACGGGTGCCGAGAAGTCTGCCGACAAAGCGGTCAGTCTTAAAGGAAGTCCATCCTTCGGGCTTATCTACAAGGATGAATCCGTCCTGAATCATAGATCTGACTGAACCCTCTTGATAACTTCTTCGGCAAGTTCAGATATTGTACCGTCCTTATAAGTAAATCCTGCTGCCCTGGCATGTCCGCCGCCGCCGAATCCTGATGCAAACTTGCTGCAGTCAAAATATTCCTGTGATCTGATATTTCCTCTGATCTCGCCGTTATCCAGTTCTCTTAATACAATAGCGAGCTCGACACCGTCAATGTCACGCATTGCGGAAACAACATCATCAACACCGTCAGGACCTGCGCCGCATTCAACAAACTGTTCATAAGGAACGACAGTAAGCGCAAACTTGTCATCGTAAAAAAACTGAACCTGCGATCTCGCCTTTGCAGACAGAAGGAATTTTGCTTTTGTCTTTCTGTCGAAAAGGTTATAGCAGACAACGGAAATGTCTCCGCCGAGATCGATCAGGGAACCTGCAGTCTCCAGTGTCTCGGGACGTGTATTCTTGAAAGTGAATCTTCCTGTGTCCGTAACGATTCCGGCAAGAACAGCCTTGGCTGCATTAACCGCCAGAAGGTCCTTAAGTTCTTTTCCCGTAACTGCAGAGATCTGTTCGGCAACATAAAATACCATTTCACTGGCAGAAGAACTGTCGGGATCGATCCAGTAATAATCGGATCTGGCAGTGACCGAAGCGTGGTGATCTATAACGATCTTTGTTTCTATTGAATCGAATATCTCTCCGCTTACGCCCATTCTCGAACTGTCGGAAATGTCGGTCGCGATCGCAGCTCCTATCTTTTTCCCGCCTATTGTCCCTTCGGATCTGTATTCTTCAGCTATAGCCGAATCTCCGTCAGGACGGAACAGGTAGTCTCCGATACCGAGGAACTCCATATTCTCGGGAAGTTCCTCAGGTATGGCAACATATGCATCGGCTCCCATTGACCTGACGATACTTACGATGCCGGAGGCTGATCCTACACAGTCCCCGTCAACGCTTCTGTGAAGGAAAACAAGTATCAGCTCATTGTTTTCCTTTACCTTTTCTATAACGCTTAAGATATTTTTAGCGGCTCTGGCACTGCCTTCCTTATAGCGTTCCCTCATCTTTTAACTCCGTTCTAACCGGCTCGTTAACGGGATCACTCCTCTGCCGGACCTTCGTCTTTACCTTCTCTTTCTTCCCTTGCAATTCTTCTTGCTTCGTCATCCCTGATAGTCTGATCGATCAGTGCTTCCATCCTTAAAGCCTCATTAAGAGTGTTATCGAGCTTGAAGCTCAGTTCGGGAGCAACTCTTAAGTTGATCTCCTGAACTGTCTCATAGCGGATAAAGCCCTTAGCGTGCTCTATTGCTTCCATGGCTTCCTTCTGCGTCTTCTCATCGCCGTAAACGGAGATGAAAACTGTCGCATGCGATAAGTCACGGCTCATCTTGACGGAAGTAACAGACGTAAGCAAAGGAACTCTCGGATCCTTTAACTTTGTCGAGATTATCGTGGAGATGATCTTCTGTATCTCATCTCCGACTATCTCGGGTCTTCTGTTCTTCATATCAGTCCCTCTTAACTTCGATATTGCCGAATGCTTCGATAATATCGCCGATCTTTATATCATTATATCTCTCGACCGTAAGACCGCATTCATGTCCTGATAAGACTTCTCTTACGGAATCCTTCTCATGCTGGAGCGAGCCGAGAACACCGGTATAAACGACAACGTCGTCTCTTATTACTCTTACGTTAGCAGATCGCTGGATCTTACCGTCAGTAACATAGCAGCCGCCGATAGTACCGATACCGCTGACCTTGAAGAGCTGTCTGACTTCTGCATGGCCCCAGATGACCTCTTCGATCTTGGGAGCGAGCATACCCTTCATGGCATTCTCAACATCTTCGATAGCATTGTAGATGACGCTGTAGAGTCTGATGTCAACACCGGTCTCTTTTGCTTTATCGATGATCATCTGTGAAGGCCTTACGTTGAAGCCTATGATGATCGCATTGGATACATCGGCAAGAACGATATCAGATTCATTGATGGCACCGACTGCACCGTGGATAACATTGATCTTGACTTCCTCGTTCGTAAGCTTCTCCAAAGACTGCTGAACGGCTTCGACGGAACCCTGAACGTCAGCCTTGATGATGATATTGAGATCCTTGACGTCACCTGCCGCCATCTGTGCTGCGAGCGTATCAAGGCTCATCTTGGAAGATCTGTGGAGCTGCTCTTCCCTCTGCTTGATCTTACGTTTTTCAACGAGCTGTCTTGCAGTCTTATCGTCATCTACGGCGAAAAGGATCTCGCCGGCCTGAGGTACTTCAGGAAGACCTAAGATCTCAACAGGGATCGAAGGACCTGCCTTCTTGATGGGTGCGCCCTTATCATCGTACATAGCTCTTACGTTACCCAGGATAGGTCCGCAAACGACAGTATCTCCCTGTCTAAGTGTACCGCGCTGGATGAGAACGGATGCGACAGCACCTCTGTTCTTATCGAGCTTAGCCTCGATAACGGCACCCTTTGCCTGACCCTTGGGATCGGCTTTGAGTTCCATAACGTCTGCGGTGAGCAAAACGTTTTCGAGAAGATCATCAATACCTGTACCCTGCTTTGCGGAGATAGGAACCATGATCGTCTGGCCGCCCCATTCCTCACAGATAAGACCATAGTTGGTAAGTTCCTGCTTTACTCTGTCAGGATTTGCGCCGGGCTTATCGATCTTGTTGATGGCAACGATGATCTCTGTGTTGGCAGCCTTGGCGTGGTTGATAGCTTCTATCGTCTGAGGCATTACACCGTCGTCTGCTGCTACAACGAGGATAGCGATATCCGTAAACTGCGCGCCTCTGGCTCTCATCGTCGTAAACGCTTCGTGACCGGGGGTATCGAGGAATGTGATCTGACGTCCCTTGAGTCTTACTGTGTATGCACCGATCTTCTGTGTGATGCCGCCGGCTTCGCCTTCGGTAACGTTGGAAGATCTGATCTTATCGAGGAGTGATGTCTTACCATGGTCAACGTGACCCATAACGACTACGACAGGAGGTCTTGTCTCGAGATTCTCCGGATTGTCCTCATCGTTGAAAAGGATATCCTCTTCTGTCTTCTCCTCAAGAAGTTCTGCATTTATACCGAAGCTGTCGGCAACAAGACAAGCTGTATCAAAATCGAGTTCCTGATTGATCGTAGCCATAACGCCAAGCTTCATCAAAGCCATGATGATATCTGAACTCTTCTTACCGATACCTTCGGCAAATTCCTTGACCGTAATGAATGCGGGGATCTTGATCTCCGTGATCACCTGCTCGACAACAGCCTGCTGGGTCTCCTGCTTCTTTTTCTTTTTCTTGAATGAGAAATCGTCATAGTCACCGTCACTGTTAACACGTCCCGTGAACTGTGATGTGCGTGACTGTTTTCTCTTATCGATGTTTGTATTTTTTTCGCCGTCTCTTCTGTCGGCATTGCTGTGCTTCTTATCGAAAGCGCTCTTCTCTGCATAAGAGGATCTGCTCTTCTTTGCATCTTCGATAGGAGCCTCTGCTCTCGGCTTCGGAGCCCTCTTGAACTGGGGACGCTGGTTATCATCGTCCTTGTCCTTATCGAAGGCACCGCCGCCCTGTTTCTGGAAGCCGCCGCCTCGGTTATTGAAGCTTGAACCGCCGCTTCTTACGGGGCTCTTCTTATCTCTGCCGGCATATGTAATGACCGTGGAACTTCTGATCGTCTCGCCTCTTGCGGGAACATCAGGCAATGAGATAACCGCAGAAGAAAGTCTGGGCTTAGGTGCAGGCTTAACTTCCGGCTTGGGCTCAGGCTTCTTTTCTTCTTTAACTACAGGTTCAGCCTTAACTTCGGGCTTCTCCTCTTTGACAACTTCCTTGACCTCGGGTTCCTTTTTCTCAGGCTCCTCAGGCTTGTCTGCCTTCTCGGTCTTCTCAGTCTTCTCAGTCTTCTTGACTGTCTTAGTCTCAGTCTTGGTTGTTTTAGCTGCCGTAGTCTTCTTGGCAGCCTTCTTATCTTCAGCAGGCTTTTCTTCAGCCTTTGCTTCAGTTTCCTTCTTATCAGCAGTCTTCTTTGCCGTTGTCTTCTTGGCTGCAGTCTCAGTCTTTGCAGCAGCGGTCTTCTTTGCCGTCTTCTTCTCCTCGGCTGACTTTTCCTCTGCTTTAGCCTCTGATTCAGCAGTCTTCTTTGCTGCAGTCTTCTTCACAGGCTTGACAGCTGCTTCCTGTGCGGGAGCAGGTTCCGGTGCCGGTGCGGGAGCAGGCTTAACTTCAGCCTTAGGGGCCTCTGCCGGAGCTGCTGTTGTATCTGTAGTCTTCTTATGTACTCGTCCGAGCCTCATCTTCTTGCTGCCGGAAACTCCTCCGACGGTCAGACCGCTCTTCTTTTCATTGTCTTCACTCATCAAGTATCTTCCTCCTCGTTGATATTCTCGAGTATGGCGGAAATGCCTTCCGCAAAGCTTTTGTCCGTAATAGCCGCAACTGTTCTGTCCGGTTTTCCCAGTGCATATCCCAAATCTTCCGAAGTGCCGAAGCTAAAGCAGGTAATCTCTTTATCTCCTGTCAGATTCTTCAGGATCTTATCTAATGAGTTCCTCGAAATGTCTTTTGTTATTATCAGCAGTTCCGCATTGCCCGAACGGATCGCTCCGGTAACAGCGTCGCTTCCCGATACTATCTTGCCTGCACGGGCGGCAAGCCCTATCATTCCGTAAACTCTTTCCTTATCTGTCATCAGTTATCAGCAATGCTCCCCAAAAGTTGTTTTGCAAGTTCTTGGATCTCGTCTTCCGTCAAAGGCTTCTTAAGACCCCTGGAAAGCTTTGCCGCCTTCTTAAGCTCAGCAGTTATGCATTTCTCGTCAGGACACAGATATGCGCCTCTTCCGGCAAGCTTGCCGGTCGGATCATATACGACATCCCCTTCGGGCGATACCACAACACGCAGGAGATCTTTCTTATCTCTTACCGTTCTGCAGGATACACAACTTCTTTGCGGCTTTTTCTTCATAACTTCAATACGCTCTGCTGATTATTCCTCTTTACCTGCTTCGTCATCAACGACCTTGAAGTCATCGATAAGAGCCTTTGATGCCTCAACGCTCTCGTCGGATTCCTTCTTGATGTCGATCTTAAAGCCCGTAAGTCTTGCTGCAAGACGAACGTTCTGACCGCTCTTTCCGATAGCAAGTGAGAACTGCTGATCGGGAACGATAACCTTTGCATATCTCTCAACTTCACCATTCTCATTTGTGGTGATCTCAGTATCAACTCTGGATACCTTTGCAGGCTGAAGAGCCTCACTGATGAAGAGTGCCGGATCTTCCTTCCAGTCAACGATATCGATCTTCTCTTCAGCGAGTTCATTCATGATCTGCTGGACTCTCTGTCCTCTCTGGCCTACGCAGGAACCCTTTGCATCGATATCAGGATCTTTGGAGTAAACAGCGATCTTTGTTCTTGAACCTGCTTCTCTTGCA
>JAEEGL010715617.1_pt1 | contig 35943 bp, 26 predicted proteins | sample 9134231 | NCBI WGS metagenome assembly JAEEGL01 (sample SAMN16246548, study PRJNA631951) | gut metagenome | biome: gut microbiome; feature: rumen; material: fiber-attached | host: Bos | place: Iran: Karaj | collected 2018-10
GCCTTCGCTACCGGTCTTGGTGGTCACGAGGACGACACCGTTACCGGCCTGGGCGCCGTAGATGGCTGCGGAGGCGGCGTCCTTGAGGACCTCGATGGACTCGATCATCGAAGGGTCGATGTACTGGATGCTGCTGACCTGGAGACCGTCAACGATGTACAGAGGAGAGAGGCTGCCACCGTTGGAGGAATAACCACGGACGCGGATGGAAGCACCTGCACCAGGAGCACCGTTGGTGAGGACGTGGACGCCGGAAACCTTTCCCTGGAGGGCGGCGGCGGCGTCAGCGGTCGAACGGTTCTTGAGGTCTTCCTGACGGACGGATGCGACGGCGCCGGAGAGGTCACTCTTCCTCTGGACACCGTAACCGATGACGACGGTCTCCTCGAGGAACTCGGTGTCCTCTTCGAGGGTGAAGTTGATGACGGGACGTCCGGCGACGGAAACGGTCTGGGACGAATAACCGATGCAGGAAACTGTGACGCTGGCCTGAACGGGGACATTGAAATTGTAATTACCGTTAACGTCAGTCACTGTTCCGATGGTGGAGTTGCCCACCACCATGATGGATGCACCCACGACGGGCTCTCCATTCTGATCGACTACCTTTCCTGAAAGGGGCCTGTTCTGGGCGAAAGTTGTAAAGCCCATGAGCAGGATAGACAGGATAACAGCCGATCTTTTTAGGATCGTTTGTTTCATTTGGTTAAAAGGATTAAAAGGTTTTAACGACGCTAATTTAGCCTCTTAATCCTTAAACCAATTTCATTTTTCCGTCAAATGCGGTAGTATTTCGCTCTATATATATTAAATGAATAATATTTAAAATGATTTGACGGATTTTTAAAAGCCTATCCTTGTGGTGTTATGCGTTTTTGACAGTATCCGAGCCGATTTTTAGAAGAATCCTGAAAACTTTCCCAGGATTTCTGTCCCAGAAACGCAGGGCTTCCGGAGCCCCTGCCCAGTCAACGGCGCGGCTGATGAGGGTGTCCGTCGGGCAGGTCCCGCGCTCCATGTAGCGGATAACGGCCCTGAAGTCAGAAGGTTCGGCATTGCGCGACCCTCTGATATCCAGTTCCTTCTGGACGAAGAGCCTGGTCTCGAAGGTAACATCTGCCTTGGAGTAGCCGATGCAGACGACACGTCCTGTGAAGGCGACGGAGTCGACGGCGAGCCGGTAGGTCGCCGGGCTGCCGACGGCCTCCACGACTACGTCGGGGCCGTCGCCTCCGGTGACCTCTGCGAGCCTTTCGCTGAAGTCCGGAGCCATGGTGTTGAGGGCATATGCAGCACCCATCTGCCTGGCTATGAGAAGCTTTTCTTCGTCAATATCTGCGGCTATGACCGTGGCGCCACGGAGCGCTGCGCGCACTACGGCGCCCAGGCCCACCATGCCGCAGCCTATAACCATGACGGTGTCGATGTCAGTCACTGCACCGCGTGAGACGGCGTGGAAGCCTACGCTCATAGGCTCGACCAGTGCGGTTTCGCGGGTGCCGAGATTCCCGGCAGGAATGACCTTCTCCCATGGGACTGCCATGAATTCGCGCATTGCGCCGTCGCGCTGGACGCCCAGTGTCTGGTTGCTGCGGCAGGCGTTCGGCCGGCCGCGGCGGCACGACGGGCACGAGCCGCAGGCGGTGTAGGGATTGACGGTGACCGTCATTCCCGGCTTAAGGTTCTCCGGAACTCCCGGCCCGACGGCCTCGATGACTGCGCCTATCTCATGTCCCGGGATGACCGGGCTTTTCGCCATGGCATTCCTTCCTCTGTAAGTATTGAGGTCGGATCCGCAGAATCCTACATATTCCATCCTGAGGAGGACTTCTCCTGCCCCTGCTTCAGGTGCGGGCAGCTCCACGTTGGTCACGTTTCCCGGAGCGCTGATTTGCAATGCTTTCATGATGCTGTTATGAGTTTTTCTTATTTCCCAGTAATCATTTATTTCTGCTCTATTACTGAGCCGTGCTCCTGCGCTACGACCTTCTTCCACAGGTCATTGTATCCGCCGTACTGCAGTCCCTTGGGGGTACCTTCGTTGTACTCCGAGTGTGAGAACGATCCGTCCTCCTCCTGGGCCTTGATATTTCCGTCAATGAACTTGATGAGGAGAGTCTCCTCAAGTTTCGCCCAGTTGGCGAACTGCTCCTGGGCCGTATCTACAGAGTAACGGGTCAGCGCTTTGCGTATCTTTTTCAGCGCGGACTTCTTTCCGGGCTTGTACTTGGCGAGCAGCTGTTCGTCGTTCGCTTTCACCTTGCTGAACATCTGGTCGTTTTCGAAGCGGTCTGCCTCAGCGCGCACGAACGGGGCCATCTTATCATACATCTTGTAGCAGGCGTTTGCCACGCGGTTGCACATCCAGAAAGCAGAGGTGGGGGAGTAATGCAGCATGTCGCCGTTGCCGACGCGGAAGCAGTCGGGCACCTCGGTGGTATTGACGTATACGGGGGTAAGATATGAGGTCGCGGCATCGTCGCAGCCGAACCAGATGAGGCTTCCGATCTCGTCGGGGAGCCAGCCACGGGCCTGGCCAACGAACCAGAATCCGGTCTGCTGGGTAGCGATGGCGCGCTCGTTGACATAGGTCTTGCCGTCCACGGTGAAGCTCATGGGACGCCAGCGGTAAGGCAGGGCATTGCCGCCTGCACCGATGTCCTGCGTCATGTCCATGGGCGTGCCCTCATAATGGTCGCGCATGACGTCTGCGACGTCCTTGACAGTGATCTTGCGCGACGGCTTGACGAACAGAGGCATCTCTCCCTTCAGGTCATATCCCATGGCATAGTCGAGCCAGTCGGATGCGGGGGCGCTGACCTCGCGGCCTTCGGCGTCGAGGTAGGTGAAAGTCCCGTCGCAGAGGATGTTGAAGGCGCTCCAGGCGCGGGCGTCGCAGGCTCGCGCGCCGCCGAAATCCAGAGGATTGTAGGCGTCGCGGAAGCTGAAGCCCGCGTCATCTCCTTCGTACCAGCCCTTGGAACGGGCGAAGGAGATCACATCGGGAGCGAATAGACAGTTGTCCGGATCGTTCTGCGGGAAGGTCGTGATGCGGGCCTGGTTGGCATGGGCGCAGATGTACCCGTCGGGTATCCTGCGCGCAACCCATACGATGCCCTTCTCCTCTCCTTTGCCCACGAGGTCCATCACCCAGGCTTCCTGTGTATCGGCGATCGAGAAGGTCTCTCCTTCGGAGGGGTAGCCATACTCGTTGGCCAGGGCCACGATGATATCTATGGCTTCGCGTGCCGTGCGGGCCCGCTGCAGAGTCACGTAGATGAGGGAACCGTAATCCATGATACCGTCAGGGTTGACCTGCTCCTCGCGTCCGCCCCAGGTGGTCTCGCCGATGATGAGCTGGTGCTCGTTCATGTTTCCGACCGTCTGGTAGGTGTGTGCGACCTGCTTGATGCTCCCGAGGGGTTTGTAGGTGTCCCATTCGATAATGGGGAGCATGGCTCCGGCTTTCCAGTCTGCGGCCTTGTGGAAATAGAGCTCACCGAACAGCATGTGGGAGTCGGCGGCGTACGAGACCATGCAGGAGCCGTCAGCGCTGGCGCCGCGGGTGATGATTACGTTGGTGCAGGCGTCCGCAGCCCCTTGCGGGACCAGCAGCATGGCACAGGCCAGGAATATGGGAGGAAGTCTTCGCATTTTGCAGTTTTTTATTAATTGTTTATTTTTGTATTCTGATTCATTCGTACAAATCTATTAATTTTTTGTCACTATGCGTCGGTTTGTCCGTTCATTTGTGCTTTGCGCCGTTCTTTTCGCCGGTTTCTCCATAGGGCTGGCGGCCCAGGCGCAGTCTGCCGACGAGGCCAAGGCGGAGAAGGAGTTCTACGAATCCGTCGAGAGGGAGATCGAGCGCCTTACCCGTTTGCTTGATCTCAACGACGCGCAGATATTCTTCGTCGACTCCATCATCGTACACGACTACAAGGCCATGCAGGCGGAGGTCAAGGAACTCAGCGATCGCAAGGTTTCTAACGTCAATATGTACTACGACGTCCAGGACAAGTGGCAGGAAAAGATTTATGAGGCGTACGAGAAGGTTTTCGATGAGGACCAGTGGGCCAAGTACCTCAAGAGCGGCGCGGCGCGCGACAAGAAGTCGCGTGACAAGCGCCGCGCCAAGGCCCAGCGATAGCGTTGAATATAAGGAATTCAAGATATGAAAGAAGAGATTGAGAAACTCCTTGCCGAGGTCGCTGACCTCAAGTGCAAGACACGGAAGGAAGTGGAGGAGGCCCGCGTGCGTTTCCTCGGAAAGAAGGGCGAGATCACGAAGTTGTTCGACGACTTCCGTGCCATGGACAAGGAATCCAAGAAGACGTTCGGCCGCGTGCTCAACGAGCTCAAGAACGCTGCCATGAACAAGATAGAGGAATTGAAGGATACAGTGGCCGACGATACCGTCTCCGACGGTCCCAAGGCCGATCTCTCCATGCCGGGAGATCCTTTCGAACTCGGCTCGCGCCATCCCGTGTCGATCGTCCGCCAGGAAATCGTGGACATTTTCCGCAAGTTCGGCTATGACGTGGCAGAAGGTCCGGAGATCGAGGACGACTACCATGTGTTCGAGGCTCTCAACTTCCCCCAGAACCACCCCGCCCGCGACATGCAGGATACCTTCTTCATTTCTGCAGGACATCCCAATCCTCTGCTTCTCCGCACCCACACCTCTTCCGTGCAGGTCCGCGCCATGGAGACCATGAAGCTCCCCATCCGCGTCATCTGCCCCGGCCGTGTGTTCCGCAACGAAGCCATCAGCGCCCGCGCGCACTGCATATTCCATCAGGTCGAGGGCCTCTACATCGATGAGGGCGTGACGTTCGCGGACCTCAAGCAGGCCATCCTCCTGTTCGCCCGCGAGATGTTCGGCCCCGAGACCGAGATCCGCATGCGCCCGTCGTACTTCCCGTTCACCGAGCCTTCTGCCGAGGTGGACGTCAGTTGCAACATCTGCCACGGCAAGGGCTGCAACATCTGCAAGGGTACCGGCTGGCTGGAGATCCTCGGCTGCGGAATGGTCGATCCCAACGTCCTCGAGGCCAGCGGCATCGATTCCAAGAAATACACAGGCTTCGCCTTCGGTATGGGCCTGGAGCGCATCGCGATGCTCAAGTGGCGCGTCAATGACCTCCGTCATTACTTCGAGAATGATATGCGTTTCCTCAAGGAGTTCAACACCGCCGTCGAAGTGTAGTCTTAGCGGCCGCAGACTGTGCGGCCGCATTTTTTTGACAAAAAGTTTGGAGAATACAAAAAACTTCGTACCTTTGTCTTCCCGTTTGGGAACAACGCGGAAATAGCTCAGTTGGTAGAGCGCAACCTTGCCAAGGTTGAGGTCGCGGGTCCGAGCCCCGTTTTCCGCTCCAGAACAGTCAATCAGCCATCAGAAACGCTCTGGTGGCTGATTTGTTTTATGTGGATAACACTCTCACCTGCAACCACTTGACAAGTTTGCGCCCTACCAACTGAGCAAAATCCCAAACAGGCTGCAAACAGAGAAAAACAAATCAAAAATGTTATTATTTGTGACTGAACCTTCCCAAACAGTCACCCGTCACAAACCAGTTGTCACAAATTGTGCGTAATTGTTTAATATTTAACAAATTACGCATTATGCGGCGCTTCGCGGACACCTCTCAATCTGGTTCAATTGCCGTGCTTCCAGAGTAGGCTCGGACGGGGCACTCCCCATAGAACAATTCTTCCGGCAATTCGATTCCGTCCGAGAGCAAAAATGGCGTTTCAGGGCGGTTTTCGCGGCAGATGCGACATTACAATCCCGCATCTGCCGCATTTTTGGCCATCAAAGGCCGATTCTGCTCTTGATCGATATTGTGATTAATGCAAAGCGATCCTAAACGACTCACCCATTCTGGCATGAGGCAAGGTACTCCGAGAATGCGGGGCGGTACAGTTCGCCCACGGTGAGTACGATGCCATTGTCTAGCCTTACGCTGGTGCGGGATGCTTCCGCGATATGGTTCAGTGCTATGATGTAGGAACGGTGGATGCGCATGAACCGGTCTGCGGGGAGCTGTTCGATGAGCTTCTTCAGACTAAACAATACCACTACGGGCTCATCGGCATCAGTCAGATGTAACTTGACATATTCGCTCATGCTCTCGACATATACGATCTTGCGTACGTCTACGCTGACGATGCGGCGCTCCGCCTTGAAGTGGAGGAAAAGCTCGTCTTCCTTGGAAGAGAGAGCCTCCTGCATCCGCTGGGATTCAAGCCGTCGACGGGAATTTTCATCCAGCAATGCTTTTACCCTTTTTTCCCTGCGCCTGTTTTCAACATAGTAGTATGCGCCCAAGTCCACGCCTATCAGAAGGATTCCTATTATCAGCTTTGAAAATTCAGGCCTCATAGGTCTATGGCGCCTTGGCGGCTCGGGGCCTCTTCCTCCCGGATCCGGAGGAGGTGGCGGGACACTACCGGGAGGAGGGGCCATCCCTTCCATCCAAGGCGGAGGCGGAGGCCCTTGGGGGCGGCCTGAAGGCAGGAAGCACCAGACTCCGAATATGATGATGAGCAAAGCCGTGAGGCATAAATACAGCGGAAGCTTCTTCCTGATGAGGCGTGCCAGGAAGAAATGGTGTATCAATAAGAGAATAAGAAATGGAAGAACCAGTAACATCCCCTTTCGTTTGTTCAAAGTTACTTTCTTTTTTCCATAAATAGAACCTGTTCGTTGAAGAACAAGCGGCGTTCGCTGAATTCCGGCCTTTTGGTGGTGAACGTGGTTTAATTGTTGGAATACCGGATGGGCAGTGAACTAAAATCAACGGTATATGAAAAAGGTTTATATAATTCTTGCAGCGATAGTCGTCGCCGCTTCGTCGTGTGAACGCGACGATTTACCATTCGATATGGATGGTTTTGACGATCAACAGGTAGTATCTGAGCTTAAAGATCCGGCCCTCTCTTGGAGCGCTGATTCTTTCGAGGCTTCCATCGGAGCCGATAACTCTTTTCCCACGCTTGAAAACAAATACAGTGTCGGTGTTACTTACGAATCCTCCAAGCCGGAGGTGGCAACCATCAGCAAGCTCGGTGTTATCACGCTTGTATCCGAAGGAACCACCCTCATTTCCGCTTCATCTGTGGCGGACGGGACTTATTCCGCATCCAGCGATTCCTTTGTCCTGACAGTTTTGAGTCCTTCCTCCGACGAGCCCGACGATGAGTCACTCAGTTTCGAATCCACCGGCGATCCTTCATCCGACGATGACATTTCCAATACTACATTCAAGGGGAGGATTACCATTTCTTATTCCGAATCGGGCGACGCTTCCGTGAAAGGGGACAGCTACGGCTATGTCGCTGTGGACGGCAATAAGGTCACGGTGAACAACACTGGAGGCGAGGTCCTCATCTACGAACTCACCGGAACGACATCCAATGGTTTTTTCAAAGTGTATGGAGCCAAGAAACAGGCCATCGTGCTCAACGGGGTCAATATCACCAACCCGGACGGCGCTGCGCTCAACAACCAGAACAAGAAACGCACGTTCGTAGTGGTCAAAGGCAACAACACCCTCTCGGACGGTCCGTCTGCCGCCTATGCCAAAGAGGGAGAAGAGGACCTCAAGGCTGTCGTTTTCAGCGAGAGCCAGCTGGTCTTCAGCGGCAGCGGTCTGCTCACCGTCAATGCCAGGAACGCACAGGGCAAGGCCGGCGTTTCTTCAGATGATTACATCAGGGTGATGAACAGTCCCACCATCAAGGTGAATTCCGGCGCCGATGCAGGGAATGGCCTGAAGGGCAAGGATTATGTCCAGCTTTCGGGAGGTGCGCTTGTAGTATCCATCGAAGCCGCTATGGCAAAGGGAATCTCGACCGACGATTACGTGTTGGTGGAAGGTGGAACGCATATGGTCACTTCAACCGGCGGCGTGGATTATGACGAAGAGGATGAAGAATATACCGGCACGACTTGTGTCAAGGCGGACAACTATTTCGCGATGACAGGCGGTTCCCTCACCCTGAAAAACACCGGCGACGGCGGCAAGGGCATCCGCGCAGGAAGTTACGATTTCGATGAGACGGACCATACCCTTTCCGACAGTTTCATTTCCGGCGGCATCCTAAACGTGACCACCACCGGCCGCGAATCAAATGACGTGTCCGCCAAGGGAATCAAGATAGGCTGGGTGACCAAGGACGGCAGCGGAGATAATGCCAAGGTAACTGGAAATGCCGGCAAACTCGTCATAAGCGGTGGAAACATTTTCATCAACAGTACTTACGGCGAAGGCCTGGAGGTCAAGGGAGACCTGACTTTCGATGGTGGCGAGACCTATGTCTCCTCCACTAGCGAAGACGCCGTCAACTGTCAGGGAGACCTGACTGTGAACAACGGCTTTGTATATGCTTACTCTTCTGGAAACGATGCGATGGACTCCAACGGCAACACCAACCTCAACGGAGGATATGTGATGGCAATATGTACGAAGGGCAATCCGGAAGTGGCAATCGATGCCAATACTGAAGGGGGTAAGAAACTGTATATCAACAACGGCGTTACGCTGGTAGCCTACGGCGGTCTGGAAAACGGCTATTCCGCATCGCAAAGCGTATATTCGATGAGCGGCACCGCAGGCTCATGGAACGCCCTTCATGACGGCAAATCCTTCATCGCGGCATTCAAGGCTCCTTCCAATATCTCAAACTACATCGTTTCGGCACCTTCGCTCTCAAGTGGGTACAAGGGTGTAAGCGTAAGCGGTGACGCCAAATGCAATGGCGTTTGGGCAGTTGACGGCATCACCGGAGGATCGTCGGTATCGCTCTCCAACTATACCGGCGGCAATGGCGGCCCCGGAGGCGGTGGCCCCGGCGGCCCTGGCGGCGGCAGACCAGGCGGATGGTAGGACAATATCTTCTATTGTCAACTCAGCCCAATGAACAAATCAGGCATCTCAGAAGGACAGCAGGTTATAGTTTGCACTTATACCGATCCCGGCGTAGATGCCTGGTTTGCTGTTGATTACATCGAACCCGAAGCCAAGCTGGGGCCCTATGCCGACGGAGAACTTAGGCTTCTTCGGCTTCGGGATCGTAACGCCTTGGATTTCGTTGTACAATACATATGGATTGTCGGAGGATAGATATACCCGGCCATCCTTGATAGCAAGAGTGTAATCGGCTCTTACGACATCCCTCGTGATGTTCAATCCGAGATTGTTGTCATTCAGTTCCATGTATCCTTCCAGGTCCCTGAAACTGTTGCTGAAGCTGAATTCCTTCTTCAGATACTCGAGATTGCGGTCGATGATGTAGGTCGTATCATGGACCTCGTTCACCACTTCGGTTTCGACATATACGACCTGGTCTGCATTCCTGACCTTCATGTTGTCCAGCTGCTGCTGCAACTCCTTGAACCGCTCCTCGAAAGCCTCGTTGATCGGTCCTACCCAGATGTCCTTGTTCGCCACGTTGACGCCGTTCTTGCCCGTGTAATAATGGATGGTGTCGCTCAACGCGTGCATGTTGTGCTCGTAGGTCTTCTCCATCTGTTTGTTGGTGTGAATGCTATAGCCCAAACCGGCAAGACTCCCGGCCAAAGCAACCCCGAGGATAATGGTGGATGCGCTCTTTTTCAACGCTTGTGATAATTCGCTCATAATAATTCGCTCTTGATTGGAATAACAGGTGTTAAAGATAGGGAAAAATACCGGAGAGCCCTATCCATTTATGTGCATATCAGTTTTGTGTAAAACAATGAAAAACCTTATATTTGAGGAGACATATAAGACTATAATCAAATATCGATGCTTATGAAAAACAAGATTCTATGGCCCTTATTGGGAGTTTGCCTGCTTTTGGTCGCTTCGTGTCAGAAAGAGCCCCAGCCCGTAAAAGTGACGGGGATAACGGTGAATCCCACTTCGCTTTCGTTGACGGAAGGTGATTCGGCGGATTTGACAGCGACTGTTTCCCCCTCGAATGCGGACAACCAGTCCGTCACTTGGGACAGCAATGACAAGTCTGTGGCAACTGTAAGCAACGGTAAGGTCACTGCTCTCAAGGCGGGATCGACCTCTATTACCGTTAAATCGGTCGATGGCGGGTTTACGGCTTCGTGCGCCGTAACGGTTGTGGCAAAGACCGTCGATGTAAGTTCCGTTACGCTGTCCAAGTCGGAACTGACGCTTACGGAAGGTGAGTCAGAGACAATAACGGCTACGGTCAAGCCGGATGACGCTACGGACAAGACGGTCAGCTGGTCGTCATCCGATCCCGCCGTTGCAACTGTCGATGGTGGGAAGATCACTGCCGTCAAGGAAGGCACGGCGACGATAACGGCCAAGGCCGGAGACAAAACTGCGACTTGCAAGGTTACTGTCGAGAAGAAGGTCATTGCGGTAGAATCTGTCGAACTTGACAAGACCGAACTTGAACTGACCGAAGGTGGCTCCGCTACCCTTGTCGCCACCGTGAAGCCTGACAATGCTACGGACAAGACGGTTACCTGGACTTCGTCCGATCCCGAAGTCGCAACAGTCGACGGCGGTGTTGTCACTGCCGTCAAGGAAGGTACGGCCACAATCACGGCCAAGGCCGGGGACAAAACGGCTGCCTGCGAGGTCACGGTCAAGAAGAATACCGTTGCGGTAGAATCTGTCGAGCTTGACAAGAGTGAACTCGAGTTGGCTGAGGGTGAGTCTGCTACCCTTGTCGCCACCGTGAAGCCGGACGATGCTACGGACAAGACGGTTACCTGGTCTTCGTCCGATCCTGAGATCGCAACAGTCGACGGCGGTGTGGTCACTGCAGTAAAGGGAGGCACGGCCACGATAACCGCATCCGCCGGTGATAAGACGGCGACCTGTGCAGTGACGGTGAAAGCTGATGAGCATCCCCTTGCGGCGCTGTTCGGAGATTATACCTTCTATTCCTTAGTCCTTGGTGTGAATGAAAAAGATGAAGATGCCTTTATGTACGGTAATTGGGATATGAAGATCAGTCCTTACGAGGGCAATCCTTCCCGTATCTGGATTGACAAGGTCACTATCTTCCAGGCACCGGATGTCTATGGCAGGCTCTTATCCGAGGGTGACGTCTATGCCGATGTGTCAGAAGATATGAAGACCATCACCATCCCCGTACCTCAGACAGTAAAATCAACTGCGGAAGAAGGTTTTGATGAGAAAGAGCCGTTCATACTCTATCTGTTTGATGATAATTTTGATGCTGTTACGACTCCAAGTGTCATCACATTCACTCTCCAGGAAGATGGCAAATGGAAAACCGAGGATAATTACGGATTTTCGACCAAATCTGCTGTAAAGGAAGATCAGGATATATACTTTTATTTCTTGAATTGTTTCGGAGGGGTCAGCGTCTATTATCCGACATATTTCGTCAAGAACGAAGATGCTGCAGCACAAAGCAAGCTGAGTCCGGCGAGGACAGTATCGGTAGGAAGGTCTCTCTCCAATAGAGGAGCGGTACGGCCTCCGCTTCGCGCCGGCGCCCTTGCTCCCGGCAAGTAAGTGAAACATGAAAAACCTTAAGACTATTGCCATCGGTCTTTTGATCCTGGCATCCTGTGCGTCGGCCAGCGCGCAGTCTGCGGAGAACCTGAACCTGAACAGGATAGTGCAGCCTCCTTACAACAGCTACGGCCGGCTGGCTGACGGCTGTTCCAACGCTGAACTGTTGGGCTGGAAGGTTGGTGTACAATTCTACACTTTCAACAAGTACACCTTCTTCGAAGGTATCGACCTTACGCGTGCCCTTGGCCTCCACTACATCGAGGCCAACATGGGAGCACGCATCACGGCTGACAGTGACCAGCGCATCTCCGCCAATATGCCGCAGGAATGGAAGGACAAGATCAGGCGTAAGCTCGTGGAGAGCGGTGTAGAATGCCTTTCCTTCTACTGCGGAATGAACGGCAGCGGAGAGGGTTTCGAGGACATCGTCAAGTTTGCCAAGGAGATGGGATGGATGATAGTCACCGATCCCAAGCGCGCTGACAATGGCGGCAAGCCCGTCTCGTTCTATGAGGAGATCCTGGACAAGTATGGCGTAAAGATGGTGTTCACCAACCACCCCAAGGACGGCGGAGCCGCTTACTGGAATCCTGACTATACCGTCGCTGATACCCAGGGCTATGGCAAGAATATCGGTGCATCCATCGATATCGGCCACTATATGCGCGGAGGTTTCGATACCTATGAGATAGCACGGCGCTATATCGGTATCGATAAGCTCTACCATTTCCACATGCGCGATGTCAGCGAGAGGGGCCCTCACGGGCTGGATGTCCCCTGCGGGACCGGCCAGGCAAGGGTAGGGGAAATATTCAACATGATGAATGACACTCAGGTCAAGCCGCTCATCATGCTGGAGTACGAGCATGATTTCGACAATCCTCTGCCATACCTTATCCAGAGCGTGAACTATATCAACCAGCTGTGCGGAGAGATTGTCAAGGCCAACGAAGAGAAGGCCCGGCTGGGGGACCCTGTCCTACTGTATGCCGACGCCGCGCAGATCTCCCCAGACTTGCGCGTCCAGGACAGCGGTGCGAAGTCCACCATCCACGATTGGAGCAAGCCGGAACAAAGCATCTCCTGGACGACCAGTCTTAAGCCGGGCAACTACCAGGTGAAGCTGCGCTATTCCCAGCCTTTCGCCGGCTCGGCCGTGACGCTGGCCGCTGACGGTGAGGAGCTGGCCTCCCTCATCCCTTCCACTTTCACGTGGTTCGACTTTACGGAGCAGCCGCTCGGAGTTATCCGCATCACCAAAGGCGGGCAGACCACCCTCACCTTGAAAGGCATCCAGAACAGCTTCAAGCGCAACAGGCAGAACGGAAGGTTGAGGCAGGACGAAGCCCTTCCCGATGTCAATGCCCTGGTGCTGGTGCCTACTTCAATGGAAGCCACTTCGCAGCCGGTGGACATCATAAGCCGGTTCAAGGGAGTCCAGATCTTCGACGGCAAGACCTTCGCCGGCTGGGAGCCCAACAGTGACGGGGCAATGGACCATTTCCGCATCGAGAAGGGAGCGATAGTCGGCGGTAGCCTGAAGGCGGACCTCGAGCACAACCAATTCCTCAGGACTACGAGGTTCTACCGGGATTTCGAGCTTCACCTCAAGTACAAGGTGGTGGCGAACGATAATACCTACAACGGCGGTGTGCAGTTCCGCAGCGTCCACTCCGAGAATCCTCGTACTCCTTATGAAATGTATGGGTACCAGGCTGACATCATGGAAGGCAGGATAGGAGCCCTCTATGACGAGAGCCGCAGGAATACCTTCATAGGGATGGCTCTTGACTCTCCGGAGAGATATCAGGCCCGCGACTGGAACGACATGGTGATCCGATGCGAAGGTCCGCGTGTCCGCATATGGCTCAACGGAGTCAAGACGACGGACTATATGGAGCCTTTCACTCAAGAACCGTACGAGCGAATCGGCACGATAGCACAGGACGGATACATAGCCGTCCAGATCCATGAAGGTAAGGCCAGTGAGGTCTGGTACAAAGACATTTACATCCAGGATCTGACTCCGGCAGACTAACCGGGCTGTTTCCCTGTTCTTACTTTTTTTAATCGGGACAATTCCTTTTTAGGCAACAATAAGCTAACTTAGTAGGAGATTAACACCATTTGATATGAGAAAGATAATCCTTTTAATCGCCGGCTGCCTGTTCTGCGCAGCGTCCTATGCGCAGCAGCCAGTCACTTTCACTGCCCAGCAGGATCACCAGAACATGCTTGACCAGCTGGGTATCAAATCCATCAGGCATGCCTTTGATGCAGACGAGAGCAGCCCTCACGCTGCCAATTACGATGAGAGCAAGGCCAATCCCTATCCTGTGCTTCCGGAGATCCTCAAGACGAATGCAGGCAAGAAAGTGACCACCGCCAAACAGTGGTGGGAGGTCCGCAGGCCGGAGATCGTCGAAGGTTTCGAGAGCGAGGTTTACGGCCGCGTTCCGGACAACGTCCCTCCCGTCACCTGGATTGTCGAGGCGGAGGAGATCGAGACGGTAGGTATGATCAGGGCAAAGGCCAAGCAGCTCAGAGGACATGTGGACAACAGCGCCTGCCCTTCTATCAACGTTGATATCAAGATGGTTGTCGTGACCCCGGCCAATGCCGAAGGTCCGGTCCCGGTGCTGATGATGTTCGGCGGAGCCAATCTCCCCAATCCCGTCAAGCCCGGTGCCGCCGACATGGCGGTCATCAACAAGACACTCCGCCGTTTGCTGGAGAGCGATCCGGAGACGGCCGAACTCATGAAGAAATATCCCGCCTGGCAGCCTTTCGAGCCGGCCAATCCTTTTGCGGCATTCGCCCGTCCCGCTCAGCAGACTCCCGGCCAGGATCCGCCGTCAAACCAGCAGCTCCTCGCTGCCGGATGGGGCTATGCGATGATAGATCCCAGCAGTATCCAGGCTGATAATGGTGCCGGTCTTACCCGCGGTATCATCGGCCTCGTCAACAAGGGCCAGCCGCGCAAGCCGGACGACTGGGGCTCCCTCCGAGCCTGGGCTTGGGGTGCCGCTCGCGGCCTCGATTATCTCGAGACTGACCCTGACGTCGATGCAAAGCATGTCGGTATCGAGGGTGTCTCAAGATATGGCAAGGCCGCTCTCGTGACACTCGCGTTCGAGGATCGTTTCTACATGGGACTTATCGGATCCTCCGGCAAGGGTGGAGCTACCCTGCACCGCCGTCTGTTCGGTGAGGGCCTGGAGAATCTCGCCAACTCCGGTGAATATCACTGGATGGCAGGCAACTATATCAAGTACTGCGCAACCGAGTCGAAGACGGGAGCCTGGAACGCCGACATGCTGCCGGTAGATTCTCATGAGCTCATCGCCCTGTGCGCTCCTCGCCTTGTGTTCATCAGCTACGGCGTTCCTGAGAAGGGCGATGCCCTGTGGCTGGACCAGTACGGCAGCTGGCAGGCTACCGTAGCCGCAGGCGAGGTGTTCAAGCTGCTCGGCGCCAAGGACCTCGGCCTGTCCAATGACTACCGCAAGGAGCCCATGCCGCCTGTACTCACCGGCCTTCTCGACGGCGAGCTGGCATGGCGTCAGCACGACGGCGGCCATACCGACGGCCCGAACATGAAGTATTTCATCGAATGGGCAACCAAGAAGATCAAGGAGAGTCAGAAATAGTTTTATTCGCTCCAATATGAAGAACCCCGGAAGTCACAGACTCCCGGGGTTCATTTTAGTGGCTTAAGGTTTATTTTACGTTGTATTCGTAAAGGATGACGCTGTGCGGAGGAACTGTGAGGTTGGTGTTCAGCTTCTCAGTACGGGTCTGGACAGTGATCACGTTCGGATTGTCTATGGTATTGGCATCCGTGCTCTGGGCGGGGGCTAGAGCATAGACGGTGACCTTGGACTTGGGGTCGGGATTGCCTCCGTCGAACTTCAGGGCGACGCTCTGAGCTTCCTCGGTGGGATTGACGACGGATACCATCACCTTTCCGGACTTGCTGCACTTGGTCGCCATGATGTCCAGAGGATAGGTAGGGCTGCCGGACGGCTCAAGAGGGATGTCCACGAAAGGAGTGCCGCGCATGGGCTTCTGGGGAGAATTGCCGGTCAGGCCCAGCGGGAGGTCTCCCAGTTTCTCGATGAAGAGCTTGAACAGCAGACCGGTAGAGCTGATGGTGGCCGTGTTGTCGTCATAGGTATAGAGACTGCCGACACTGGTGATACCTGCCATCATCACATAGTAGCTGTAGCGGTACATCTCGTGCAAAGTCACGGCTGCGCCGATGGTGCCCTGGAAGCCGCGGCCGCGGCCGCCGGCCCATTCATCGATCCAGTAGGGCACATGCTTTTCCTTTACGCCGGGAATCATCTCCTCGTACTTGTCCATGGACTCGGCGGAGTTCTTCACCCTGTTCGCAGCCAGGCGGATGGACTCGAGGAAGTCGAACTGGCAGGGGACCCAGCTGTCGGTGGCATCGTCGAAGTAGGCGCTTGAGTTGGGATAGATGTGCTCGGACATATAGTCGATGTACTCCAGGGAGCCTTTCAGGAGCTGTCCCGTCCAGTCGAAATCGCCGAGGAACGGAACAGGAAGCTCAGTCTGGTAGGGCTTGCGGTAGTTGCGGTACTGGCTGCTCTGCTCAGGGACCGAAGCACCGGAAGCTATGAGCTTGATGTTGGGATCCTTCTTGAGCATCTCCTCGCCGAAGTAGTTGTGCTTCAGCACATAATGGGCGGGGGACATGTGGCCGAGCTGCCACTCGCCGTATCCTTCATTGCCCACTCCCCAATAAATCACGCCATAGGGAGCCGGATGTCCGTTCTTGGCGCGCCAGGTACCCATCGGGGTATCCACGGATCCGTTCACATACTCGACCCACTGTCCTGCGGAGTAGGCGTCTCCGAATCCGGTGTTCACGACAAGATAGGGCTCGCTGCCGAGCAATCTGCACCATGTCATGTACTCGTCGGTACCCATGTCGTTGGACTCGACGGTATTCCAGGCATAGTCATAACGGGGCGGACGCTGGTCCGGGTCGCCGATACCGTCGCGCCACTCATATCCGGAAAGGAAATTGCCTCCCGGCCAGCGGTAGATCGGAGAACCGATGTCCTTGAGGATGCCCACCAGGTCGGCTCGGAATCCTTCCATATTGTCAGCGGGCATGAGCGATACTGCTCCGACGGAGAAGCTTCCGCTGCCTTCACCCACGATCTCGAGGGCGGCGTCCTTTACGTCAGCTCCTGCCGTGAATGAGAAATAATACTTCTTGTAATCCTTTGTCAGGCCGTCGAATACAACAGTCTGGCGGTCGGAGGGACCGTTGCCCCAGACAAGACTGACGGAGACTTTGGCGGAGCCGTCGGCTTTGAGGACTACGCGGCCCTCATAGCCGCGCCCGTTCTCAAGCCACAAGCCCGCCTGGCGGATACCGTTCCTGCCGGAACCGAGCTTGATGACGGGTGACTGCTTGCCCACATAGGGATTGTCCTTGTCCATGGTCACCGATGACTCGGGTCCAACGGGACGCCAGCGGAGCTGGTGACGTCTGGAATTCCGGGGAGTCAATGTCTCGGAATTGTCCACGGGATAGAAGAACTTGCGGTCGGAGAGCATCTCCGCCCAGATACCGTTCTCGAACATGTTGCCGAGGAGTTCGGTGAACATGCCGTGGACGAAGGGATGGATGGGAGCACCTTCCTGGTCAAGATGGATGGTGGCTTCGATCGCGGGCTGGGGCGCTGCCTCCTTCGCCGATGATGCGAAAGGGAGGCAGATCTGCAGCGCCAAGGCGGCGAGGCAGCAAATCAATACTTTCTGTTTCATGTGGTTATAAGTTTATGGTCGCTGATGACACTATAGGCCTAGTTCATTTTAAGCGGAGTAGGGACCGGTACCTGTGAAGGTGAATAGCCGGTGGCCTTGCCGAAGACGGAGAAGTCGAGGATGCTCAGCGGGCTGGTCTTCGGCCAGTCGAGCATGGTCAGGCGGACAAAGCGGCATTCCACGGGCTTGATCTCGTCGAACAGGACGTTCCTGGGAACGGTGTTTCCGGATGTGTTGAGTACTTCGGTGAAGCTCTCTCCGTCCATCGAGACCTCGATCTTGTATTTGAACACAGGGGGAGCTCCTGCAGCACCGAATCCTCTGCCGCCGCCCCCGAACAGGATGCGGGAGCCGTCGATCTGGAATGTCTGAACCCTGTCGCGGTCAACTGCCGGGGACAGGCTGATGGTAAGTGTCGGGTTGGCGTCGTCATCGGCGGGCTCCCACCATGTCGCGGTGGAATTGTCAAGCGCGTACTCGGGGCCCCTTCCGGGCTTTTCGCTGGAAGCGACCTTCGCTGCGCCGGGGGATCCGCCGCCCGTGCTCCTGGTGGTCTTGCCGACGGATACGATGAGCGAGCCGGAGTCACCCTTGGCGGGATCCTTGACTACACCGGGGGCCCACTGGGGCGTGTCGGTCACGTTGCAGACGAGGTTGCCGTCCTTGTCGACAGTCACGCGGTCCATGCCGATGCGGCGTCCGCCGCTGCGGAGGACGATGGTGTAGAACTGCCAGATGTTGCCGTCAGGGCCGGTCACCATGCTTCCGTGCGCAGGGCCGGTCACGATACCGTCCGTACGGCGGAGGAGCGGGTTGTTCGACGCATACTCATACGGTCCCTGGACGTTCTTGGACTTGTAGTAACCTTCGGCATAGGTCCTCCACTGGGTTCCGGAAGCGGAATACTGGAGGTAATAGGTTCCGTTGAGCTTGTAGATCCACGGTCCTTCGATCCAAGCGACATCGGGGAACTCGTTCTGCTCTCCCTGACGCTCCCAGACATGGTCCGGATTGAAGCTGAAATGGTGGGTGACGGGACCGACGAACTGGGTGAGGTCGTTGGGGTCAAGCTTGACGGAATAGATACCGCTGATGGCCATTCCCGGCCAGAACAGGTAGGGCTGGTTGTCCTCGTCTACATAGATGTGCGGGTCGAAGCCCTGGCTCCAGCCGTGCTCGCGGTCGGGAGTGCCTTTCCACTGTCCGAGCACCTCGTACGGTCCGAGGGGATTGTCGGCCACCCAGACGTTGCTGCTGTTGCCGGTCATGTAGAACTTGCCGTTGTAGGGGCATACGTCAGGCGCTACGGGTACGCCGGCCACATAGTGGTACTCCCAGTTGAGCATGTCGGAAGATACCCATGCACCGCCACCCGTGCAGAACATGTAGTATTTGCCTTCCCATTGGAAGACGCTGACGTCTCCCGAGGCGCTTCCCTGCCCGATCTCCATGGGGAGGGGATTGCAGTAGCGCGCATCTTTGCCCAGGGTCTGAGCATTGAGCAGGCCGGCCGAGAACAATACGGCGGCTGCCAGAATGAGGAATCTTTTCATAACGAAGTGTATTATGTGGTTGAAATCTGCTTTGGTATACAAATATAAACAATTATGGGAAAATGTGCTACTTCCGGTTCGGCTTTGCCCACAGGGCGAACAAGGGAGTCGTAAACAACCGCCCCTTAATGGAAGTTCTTATCAAGTAATGGGAATCCGACAAGAAAAATGTTTATATTTGGGGTTAAGAAAAGCATCGTGAACAAATATTGTCAATTATGAAAAAAAGGTCTGTTTGGTTTTTGTCAGTGATTTGCCTGCTCTTGTTGGCTGCTTGTGAAAAAGAGCCCCAGGCTGTCAAGGTAACGGGAATAAGCGTGAATCCCACGTCCCTTTCCCTTGTCGAAGGAGAGACAGGTAGCCTGACCGCGACCGTCTCCCCGTCGGACGCGGATGATAAAACCGTAATATGGGATAGTAGCGACAAGTCTGTGGCTAGCGTAGTGAACGGAAAAGTAACCGCGCTCAAGGCCGGATCTGCTAATATAACGGCCAAGTCCGTTGACGGTGGATTCACGGCGTCGTGCTCCGTTTCAGTCTCGGCAAAGACTGTAGATGTCGCCTCCATTTCCCTTTCAAAGGAGGAATTGACTCTCAAAGAAGGGGATTCTGAGACGATTACGGCCACTGTTAAGCCTGATGACGCTACAGACAAGACTGTCACATGGACGTCTTCCGATCCTTCCGTCGCAACGGTCGATGGTGGAAAGATCGAAGCCGTCAAGGAAGGCACGGCTACGGTTACCGCCAAGGCCGGAGACAAGACTGCAACCTGTAAGGTAACCGTTGATAAGAAGGTCATAGCCGTCGAGTCGGTAGAGTTGGACAAGACTGAAGTCGAGTTGACCGAAGGCGATTCCGTGACCCTTACTGCAACCGTCAAGCCGGATGATGCAACGGACAAGACCGTCACGTGGACGTCTTCCGATCCGGCGGTAGCAACGGTCGACGGCGGAAAGATCGAAGCCGTCAAGGAAGGCAGCGCGACGATTACCGCGAAGTCCGGCGAGAAGTCTGCTACATGCCAGGTTACGGTCAAGAAGGTCATAGCCGTCGAGTCGGTAGAGTTGGACAAGACTGAAGTCGAATTGACCGAAGGCGATTCCGTGACACTTATTGCAACCGTCAAGCCGGATGACGCAACGGACAAGACCGTCACGTGGACGTCTTCCAATCCTTCAGTCGCAACGGTCGACAAAGGAAAGATTGAAGCCGTCAAGGAAGGTACCGCCACTATTACCGCCAAGACCGGTGAAAAATCTGCGGCCTGTACTGTGATTGTAAAGGCAAAAGTGCCGGAACACCCCCTTGCCGCCCTGTTTGGAGATTACACTTTCACATCCCCGATAGTCGCTTTTGACGAAGAAAGGGAGAATCTGGTTTATACTTACGCTTCGTGGGAAATGGCGATCAGCCCATATGAGGGCAGCAAATCCCGTATCTGGATTGACAAGATCGTTCCCTTGTTCTCCGAAGGGATTGGCGCAGAATTCTTCCCTCACGGCGAAGTCTGTGCCGAAGTGTCCATTGATATGAAGACCATCACCATCGAAGTACCCCAGCAAGTTGAAGCCACGGCATCCTTCTGGCAGATCGAAGAGCCATTGATCCTCTACAAATGTGCAGGAGATGATGCAGATGCGGAGTTCGAGACATTCAGCGGTACCATCACGTTCACCCTTCAGGAAGACGGAAGCTGGAGGACCACCGACTCCTACGGTTTTTCCACTGAAAGCGAAGTCAAGAATGGATTCTTCTATCCTTATATGAACTGTTACGGAGGACTCAGCTACGATTATCCGACCTATTTCGTCAAGAACGGGACTTCGACACAAGGCAGCATGAGTCCGTCCAGGAGAATGTCTGCCGGTAAAGTCTCGAAACCGGTGAGAGCAAACGGCCTCCGCCGTGTTCTAGGCAAAATTCACTTAGGCTTTTAATCAAATAACACTAATACTATGGCAGAAGAGACAAAAAACCCCATGGACCTCAATGGTGATGGAAAGGTAACCCTCGGCGAGAGGGCCCAGTATTATGCCGGCAAGGCCGGAGAGAAGATCGAAAAGGCCGCGAACCAGGTTCGTGACGAACTCAAGGAAGACGCCAAGGAGTTTGGCGCAAAGGCTTCCGTAAAGGCTAAGGAACTTGGCGCAAAAGCCTCAGTAAAGGCAAAGGAAGTAGCCGCCAAGGCCTCTGAGAAGGCCAAGGATGTCTATGCCGACGCCAAGGAGGAGATTGCCGAAGCCGCATGCAAGGCCAAGGCCAAGGTAAAGGAGATGAAGGAAAAGAAGGCCTGACACGGATACTGATCTGGGCCTGTATTATCCCAATCATCCTTTAAGCGACCTCCTTGTGCAAGGGGGTCGTCTTTTTTGATGGAAAAGGATTATCTTTGCCGGTGATATGAGAATCGGGAACTTGGATCTGGGAGAGCGGCCGGTGCTGCTCGCGCCGATGGAGGATGTGACGGACGCGTCCTTCCGCATCCTTTGCCGCGAGCAGGGGGCCGCGATGGTCTATACGGAGTTCGTTCCGTCGGACGGCCTGATCCGCGATGCGGTAAAGGCCAAGGCCAAGATGCGCACGATCCCGGAGGAGGCCCCCGTAGGCATCCAGATATACGGCAATATCCCCGAATCGATGGTTGAGGCCGCCAGGATGGCGGACCATGCCGCGGAGATCTGCGGCGGTTATGGCTGCGATGTGGTGGACATCAATTTCGGCTGTCCGGTGAACAAGATCGCCGGGCGCGGGGCCGGCTCGGGCATGATGCGTGAGCCAGGCAAGATGGTGATGATCACTAGGATGATCGTGGACGCCGTGTCCAAGCCTGTGACGGTCAAGACCCGTCTGGGCTGGGACGAGGGCTCCAAGATCATCGTGGAGCTTGCCGAGCGTCTGCAGGACGCCGGCATCCAGGCCCTGACGATACATGGCCGCACCCGCCAGCAGATGTACAAGGGCGAGGCTGACTGGACCCTCATCGGCGAGGTTAAATCCAATCCCCGTATGAGTATCCCCATCATCGGCAACGGAGACATCAATTCTCCCCAGAAGGCAAAGGAGTATTTCGACCGGTATGGCGTGGACGGCATAATGGTAGGCCGTGCGTCATTCGGCCATCCTTGGATATTCCGCGAGATACGGCATTACCTGGACACCGGCGAGCTCTTGCCGAGCTTGAGCGTGAACGACCGCGTGGCGCTGGCCAAGAGGCATTTCCAGCTGTCGCTGGACCTGAAAGGCCCGGTCCGAGGCGTGTTCGAGATGCGCCGCCACCTGTCGTGCTATTTCAAGGGGCTGCCGGACTTCAAGGAGACCAGGATCAAGCTCGTGACCAGCACTGACATCCCCGAAATCTTCGCCACCCTGGACTATATTTCAGAAAAATGGGGAAATGTGACGATGGAGGGGGCGGAGAGCGTCTACGGTCTCTGATTTTTTCGTATTTTTGTAAAACATCCGCTGCGGCGACCATGATAGACAAACTTATTCTGTTTCCATACTACCTCGTGCTGAGTGTCCGGCACGCTCTCTTCAACAAAGGATTCATCTGCAAGACCCGGGAGGCCGAAGTGCCGACCGTATGCATAGGCAACATCACCGTAGGGGGGACGGGAAAGACCCCGCATACGGAGATGCTCCTGCGCGTGCTGCAGCGCAGCGACGACTGGGGCTTCCGCAACGTCGCCGTGCTGTCGCGCGGCTACAAGCGCAGGAGCAAGCGTTTCCAGCAGGTCGTCAGCGGCTCCAGCGCCACCCTTTACGGCGACGAGCCGGTACAGATCAAGAAGAAGTTCCCCGCCGTCACGGTGGCGGTGGACAAGGACCGTATCGAGGGCTGCAGTTTCCTCTGCCATCCTGACCTTATTCAGACGTCCAAAAAGGCCCGCAAATGCGTCCACAAGGAATTGGAACCGGCCGAGCTTATCGTCCTTGACGACGCTTTCCAGTACAGGAAACTGAAGGCCACTTACAATATAGTCCTGGTGGACTACAACCGTCCTTTGAATAAGGACATGCTCCTGCCGCTGGGCCGCTTGCGCGACCTTCCGTCGCGGCTGCGCGCGGCCGATGCCGTGATCATATCCAAGTGTCCGCATTACATGGAGGATGAGGACAAGGCTGAGTTCCTCGCGGGACTCGGATACAAGGACTTCGATCCGGCTTTATGCGAAGCCTTGAATGCGAAGGGAGGCCGTCAGAAGGTCTATTTCACCTGCATCAACTACCAGCCTCTGGAACAGATTTATGAAGAGGGCGATTCACGCTATATCTACACTAAGAAGCTTATCCTGTTCACGGGTATTGCCAAGGATACGCCCCTGAGGATGTTCCTCAGCGACAAGTACAAGATAGTCAAGCACCTGTCGTTCAGCGACCATCACAACTACACCAAGGCGGACATCCGTACGCTTGAGTCCGCGTCCAAGTCCTTCCCCACGGCGGCTATCGCCACCACGGAGAAGGATGCACAGCGCCTTGTTGACTGTCAGAAGGTGACACACAGGCTCAAGGAGCGCCTGTTCCAGGTGCCGATCGAAGTGGCGTTCCTGTCCGAGCTGGAAGAGGCCGTGTTCTCGTCAACGCTCATCGAACATCTCAGAAAATATCAACAGCAGAAATATGTCGAGTAAAGGAAACCGCGGGAAAGGTTCCCGCAGCGGCCGCGGCGGAGCCGCCCGCAGGGCCCGGCCTTCGGCCGGCCGGCGGGGCGGCGGTGGCCGCGGCACCAAGTCCCTCCAGCACTATCCCCAGTTCATAGGAAAGGTCCAGATGAGCCGCGAGGGATTCATCTTCGTAGTCGTCGAGGGAGAGCAGGACGACATCTTCGTAAAGGCTACGAAGACACGTAACGCCCTGAACGGCGACACCGTCCGTGTAGCCCTTACAAAGGAAAAGGTGGGCACCAAGCGCCGCGAGGGAGAGGTCGTGGAGATTATCGAACGCTCAAACCGCCCTCACGTAGGTATACTCCACTTCATGGGTTCACAGGCCTGGGTGCTCATGCAGAGCAGGTCCATGCCATATGACATCGAGGTCGACCAGCAGCAGGCCCTCGAGATGGGCGGCAAGACCGGCATGAAGGCCGCCGCCGTCGTGGACCGCTGGGAGAAATACGACCTTGGCCCCAAGGGGCATGTCGTCGATATCCTCGGTATGCCCGGGGACAACGAGACCGAGATGCACGCAATCCTCGCGGAGTTCGGTCTCCCGTACCGTTTCACCAAGGAGGTGGAGAACGCCGCGGACAAGATTTCAGACAAGATCACTTCCAAGGACCTCAAGGGCCGCAAGGACTTCCGTGATACCCTTACTTTCACCATAGATCCTGCCGATGCGAAGGACTTCGACGACGCGCTTTCGTTCCGCAAGCTCGAGAGCGGCAACTACGAGGTCGGCGTACATATCGCCGATGTCTCGTATTATGTCAAGCCCGGCACTCCCGTGGACAAGGAAGCCCAGGAGCGCGGCACGTCGGTATATCTCGTGGACCGTACGGTCCCCATGCTTCCGGAAAAGCTTTGCAACAAGCTTTGCTCCCTCCGCCCCAACGAGGACAAGCTCACTTTCTCCGCAGTCTTCGAGATCACTTCCAAGGCCAAGGTGGAAAACCGCTGGTTCGGACGGACCATCATCAATTCGGACCATCGCTTCGATTATGACCAGGCTCAGGCCGTCATAGAGTCCGGCAAGGCGACTGAGCCTGTCGAGGAGGCCCTCATCGTGCTCAACAAGCTCGCCCTGACACTCCGTGACCGCCGCTTCAAGGCCGGAGCCATGAACTTCGAGCGCCCCGAGATGAAGGTAGAGGTGGACGAGAAGGGCAAGCCCCTGAATGTCTACGAGAAGATATCCAAGGAAGCCAACTGGCTTATCGAGGAATTCATGCTGCTGGCCAACCGCAGCGTTGCCGAGTATGTCGCCACTGGCGGTAAGATGAACGGCGTTCCGTCAAAGAAGGCCAAGACCTTCGTCTACCGTATCCATGACGAACCGAACATGGAAAAGGTCGCCGGCCTGCGCGATGTTGCCGGCAACTTCGGCTTGAAAATGGGGCCGATCGGAAGCCCTTCCGAGGTCGCCGAGTCCATTGGCGGCTTGCTTGCATCAGCCAAGGGTACGCCTTCCTACGATGCCCTTCAGATCATCGCCCTGCGTTCCATGGCCAAGGCCAAATACAGCACGGACAATATCGGCCACTACGGACTGGCTTTCAAGTTCTATACGCATTTCACCTCGCCCATCCGCCGTTATCCCGACCTCATGGTCCATCGCCTGCTGTCGATCTATCTGGACAATGGTGACAGCCAGGACAAGGGATTCTACGAGGCGCAGTGCGTCCATTCCTCTGAACGCGAGATCGTCGCGACTGACGCAGAGCGCGCTTCCGTCAAGTACAAGCTCGTGGAGTTCATGCAGGACAAGGTCGGCATGGAGTTCGACGCGCATGTCTCCGGTGTCACCGAGTGGGGCATGTACGCGGAGATAGAGCCGACCAAGGTCGAGGGCATGATACCGCTGAGGACCATCCGCTCGGACTTCTTCGAGTTCGACGAGAAGAATTTCCGCATCGTGGGCCGCAGGACACGCAAGGTCTATACCCTCGGCGACCCTGTCCGCATCCGCGTCAAGTCCGCCAATCTCGACCAGGTCCTTCTGGACTACGAACTGGTCGAGCCGGAGCATGTCGCGGAGGAGGTGCCGGTACGCAAACCCGCAACAAAGAGAACTACCAAAAAGAAATAACCTATGAAACGGACTTTCACCACCATCTGTCTGGCCATGTTCATGGCCTTCACGCTGGGCGCGCAGGACAAGGTCACCAAGGCTGTCCTGGAGCTTGGCCGCACTGACAACCGCGTCATGGAACATGCGGACTACATCGCCCGCAACATCGGCGGCCGGCTTGTTGGAACGCATATGCTGCATCACGCAGAGGACTGGGTGGCGGAACAGTTCCGCTCCTGGGGCCTTGAAGTGACTTTGCAGGAAGCCGTCGAGATCGGCGTGGGATTCGACCGAGGCCCCTGGTCCGGCAGGATGCTTTCCGAGGACGGCATGACGCTGCATTTCGGCACTCCGGCGTATACCGCCGGAACCCGCGGCCCGCAGAAAGGCCGCGTGCTGCTGGAGCCGAAGACCCAGCGCGATTTCGACCGCGTCAAGGGCGCGCTCAAGGGCGCCTGGGTGTTGCTTGAGACCGGCCCGACCAGCGGTCTGGCCATCGATGCCAGCGCCAAGGCGGACTCTACGCGCGCCGCGCAGCTCGCCGCGGGCAAGGAGGATGTCTCCGTGCCGTTCTACCGCCAGATGGTCGATGCCGGCGTCCTGGGTTTCATCCGCCCTTCCAAGATGCCCATGCAGGTGCTCTACAACCGCGCCATGTGTTTTAACCTCACCATGGACACCCTCCCCAAGGCATGCGACATCCTGCTGGACGAGCATCAGTTCGAGACGATCAAGCAGAAGGTGGTCGACAGGCAGGATTTCCAGCTGGAATTCGACATCCGCAACCATTTCTTCCCCGGTCCCATGAAGTATCACAACATCCTCGCAGTCATCAAGGGAAGCAAGTATCCCGACGAATATGTCATGATGGGAGGCCATCTGGATGCCTACGACATCGCTACCGGCTCCACCGATGACGGCCAGGGCGTCTGCGTGACCATGGAGGCGGCGCGCCTGCTGGCAGCCGCCGGTGCCAAGCCCAAGCGCTCCATCATGTTCTGCATCTGGACTGCCGAGGAGTACGGCCTGCTCGGGTCGAAGTATTTCGTCCAGAACAAGACTATCCCTTGGGACAAGATTTCCAATTACTTCAACCGTGACGGGGGTCCTCTGGCGGCGGTTTCAATCACCGTTCCCCCGGCAATGTATGACGATTTCTCCGAAGTATGCGAGCCGCTGAAGGACTACAATCCCGACATCCCCTTCGAGGTGATCAAGCGCGAAGGCGAGCCTCAGGCCCGGCCCACCAGCGCCGGCGGATCCGACCATGCCTACTTCGCCATGAACGGCATTCCGGCGATCTCCTTCAGGGAGCAGGATATCTTCGGCTACGACTTTATCTACCGGGACATCTGGCACACCGAGGATGACCTCTATGACAAGCTGATCCCGGAGTATCTGGAGCACTCGGCTGTGGTTCAGGCCGTTACCGCCTACGGCCTTGCCAACCTGAACCATCTCCTCTCCCGCGACGGTCTCTACAAGGATTAGCCATTTCCCGGCGTTTATAGCTTAGGCCAGCCACTGCAAGGGCTGGCCTTAATTCGTTTCGCTGCCGCCTTGGTCGGTTATCTGAACAAATGTGGCCGTTTTGTTCAGAAATGAAATAAGAATGCTCGATTCTGAACGGATAGACGTTTTTTGTTCAGATTTCGGGGATAGGGAGCAGATTATCTGGCGGAGGAAGTTGAAAAGCGGGGTATTACTGTGGGCGATGCCTTCAGATGGAGAAGTGGCGGTCGAGGACGTCGTGGTGGTAGCGGAGGGTCAGGACGATGGTGCGGGCGAGGAGGTGTGCGAAATAGGCTACCATGAGGATGTGGATGGCCTGGACCTGGAATGAGGGGCTGTCGTGGGGCAGCGGTGAGACGGCATTGAGGATGCCGATGCCGGCGAACCAGCATGCCAGGAATGCGCCGGCCGCCCAGAGCATCGCGTCGCGGATGCCCTTGGAGGCCGTGGCGCCCAGATAGATGCCGTCCCAGGTGAAGGCGGCGCAGCCGGTCAGCGGCATCAGGACCAGCCACGGGATGAATTTCCGGCAGGCATCCATGACGGCCGGATCTGATGTCATCATCCGTACCATGGGCATGCCGCCGAACCAGTATACGGCCATGAATCCCAGCACTATGCTCATGCTCCAATAGAAGACGTACCTGACCGACTTATTCGTCATTCCTGGATTCTTTTCGCCGATGAACCGTCCCGTGAGGGCCTCTCCTGCATAGGCGAATCCGTCCGTGAAGAAGGAGAAGATCATCAGGAGTTTCATCATGATGGTATTGGAAGCAAGCATGAGGTCGCCGTAGTGGGCGGCGATGGCCGGAATGCTGATATAGATGGCCGTGAAGCAAAGTGAGCGGATGAATATGTCGTTGTTCATCGACATGAATCCCTTGATCTCGGATCCGGCAAAGGACTTCCGGAGGTCTTCTCTTGAGAAACCGTCGAAGACGCTTCTGTAACGTATGGCGGTCTTCAATGAAGCGTACAGAAGGCCGGAATACTGGGCTGTGACGGTGCCCAGGGCGATGCCGGGAAAACCGAGGCCTTCCCATCTGCCTATGCCGAGGGTAAGGACGATGCTCGCGGCTATGTTGACGCCGTTGACCACCAGGTCCGTCATCATGGAACTGAACGAGTCCTGCATCCCTATGAACCATCCCCGGAAAGCCATCAGGCCGAGTGTGGCGGGGGCTGCCCATACGCGTATGAAGAAATACTTCAGTGCCAGTTCCCGTACCTCTGACGAACTGTCGACGAGCAGGAATGCAATCTTCGTGAAAGGCCACTGTATCAGGAGGATGAGGGCGGCGCAGCCGAGCGCGAGCAGCACGGCCCGCATCAGGATGCGGGCGCACTCGCGCCGGTCGCCCCGGCCGAAGGCCTGGGCTGTCAGGCCGCCCGTCCCGACCCTCAGGAACGCGAAGTTCCAGTAGAGCAGGTCGAAGAGCATCGAACCAATCGAGATGCCGCCGATGAAAGCGGCGGCGGTGAACAGGCTGCTTCCGTGCAGATGCCCTGCGACTGCTATGTCCACCATCCCGACGATGGGGACGGTGATATTGGCTAATATGCTTGGGATGGCAAGGCGGAGTATCTCCTTGTTGAGAGCGTTCATACGGGAGGACTAGCGGAATTTCGTGTCCTCCTCGAGCATTCCGAGGTAGGAGTTGTATCGCTCGGCGCTGATGCGGCCTTCGTCGACGGCTTCCTTTACGGCGCAGCCCGGCTCGTGGGTGTGCGTGCAGGGGGTGAAACGGCATTGGCGGGAGGCTTCGAGCATCTCGGGGAAGTAAAGCGCGATCTCTTCTTTTTTCAGGTCCACTAGCCCGAATCCGCGGAGCCCGGGGGAGTCTATGATACATGCCCCGTCGGCGGTCCTGTACATCTCGTACAGCGATGTGGTGTGCTTGCCTTGCAGGTGAGCTGCCGATATCTTCCCGACCTTGGGGTCCAGTGAAGGGTCTATGGCTTTGATGATGGATGATTTGCCGACTCCGGACTCGCCTGACAACAGGCATACGCGGGTTCCGATGGCGGAGCGCAGCGTATCGATACCCTCGCCCGTACGGGCAGAGGTCTCGATGACGCGGTAGCCCGCCCCTTCGTATATCCTCTTGAAATCCTCTATCTGTTCCGCCGCGAAATCCCTGTACAGGTCCACTTTGTTCAGGACGATAGTCACCGGAACGTTGTATACCTCGCAGGTGACGAGTATACGGTCCAGGAACGGCAGCTTGATCTCGGGGAAATACAGCGATACGATGATGAATGCCTCGTCGACGTTGGCGGCGATGACATGTGCCTGACGCGAAAGGTTGGTGGAGCGGCGGATGACATAGTTGCGCCGCTCGTGCACCGAAGTGATGGTGGCCGGATGCTCCGGCGTGGGCCGTGCATCGTCGTCTGCCTCCCAGCTCACGCGGTCGCCGACCGCCACCGGATTGGTGGCGGAGCTCCCCTTGAGCCGGATGCGGCCGCGCAGCACGGCCGGGAACAGGTCCCACTCCGGCAGGCAGCTCAGCAGATAGTGGCTGCCGGCATTCTTGACAACTGTCGCTTCTCCTTTCATCTCCGCAAAATTACGCACTTTCCGCGAAATGTCCAATCTCCGTATTATCCCGGAAAAATGACTATCTTTGTAGAGACTAATCTCAGACTCTATGATTTCCGAAGCATACATCAACAGGACGGTGAAGGAGATTTTCGAGGAGATCGAGTTTCCGGCCGCTCCTGCTGGGTTGTACGACCCTCTGCGCTATATGATTTCGATTGGAGGCAAGCGTATACGGCCCAAGCTCTGCATCCTCACCTATTCCATTTTCAAGGACGACCTTTACAACGAGATCATCGAACCGGCGCTCGCGCTGGAAGTGTTCCATTCGTTTACGCTCATCCACGACGACATCATGGACCGTTCCCCGCTCCGCAGGGGAATGCCGACCGTATGGAAGAAATGGAGCGAGGACACCGCTATCCTTTCCGGAGACGTGATGAACATCGACAGTTACCGCCGTATTGCGATGACGCCCGAGCGGGTGCGCGGAAAGGTGATGGATCTTTTTACCAAGACTGCGACGGAGGTTTGCGAAGGCCAGCAGATGGACATGGATTTCGAGAAGTCCCCTCAGGTACCGATGGAGGATTATATGAAGATGATCGGTCTGAAGACCGCCGTGCTTCTGGCTTGCTCTGCCAAGATCGGTGCCCTGATAGGCGGAGCCTCCGAACTGGACGCTGATTTCCTCTACGATTACGGTTACAGGCTCGGCCTGGCATTCCAGGTTGCCGACGACTATCTCGACGCCTACGGCGACGAGAAGGTTTTCGGCAAACCGATCGGCGGAGATATCGTCAATGACAAGAAAAGTTGGCTCATCACAAGGGCCCTCGAAAAGACCGAAGACAAGGAAGAGATCTTCGAGGCCATGGCGATGCCGTCTGGCACGGATGAGGAGAAGTCCGCCAAGATCTTGGCGGTCAAGGATATCTACAACCGTCTGGGAGTGGATGACGACGCCCGCGACGAAGTCGCCCGCCTCACTACGCTCGCCATGGATGCTGCCCTGAAGGTCAATGTCAACAGCGTCCGGATGGAGATGCTCCGCCGCTTCGCGGACTCCCTGGTCTCCCGCGCCAAATAATCCGCCATGGACAGGAAGGAGCTGGAGATAATGGCCCCTGCGGGCAATTTCGAGTGCCTCTCGGCTGCCATCCAGGGAGGCGCCGATGCCGTGTATTTCGGCGTGGGACGCCTGAACATGCGTTCACATTCGGCCAACAATTTCAAGCCAGAGGAACTTTGCGACGTCGTCCGGAAATGTCGTGAACACGGGGTACGGTCCTATCTGACGCTCAATATCGTACTCTATCCGGAGGATCTCCAAGAGACCTATAAGGCGCTGGATGCCGCAAAGGCGGCAGGGGTCAGCGCCGTGATCGCGTCCGATATGGCGGCAATCCTCTACTGCCGCAAGATAGGCCTGGAGGTGCATATTTCCACCCAGCTGAATATCTCCAACGCCGAGGCGCTGCGCTTCTACGCGCAGTTCGCCGACGTAGTCGTGCTGGCGCGCGAGCTGCGCCTCGACCAGGTCCGCGAGATTTACGACACTATAGTCCGTGAGCGGATCACAGGGCCTTCCGGAGAGCTTGTCCGCATCGAGATGTTCGCCCATGGGGCACTCTGCATGGCCGTCAGCGGCAAATGCTACCTGAGCCTCCACGCCTACGGCGCTTCGGCCAACCGCGGCGCCTGCCTGCAGGTTTGCCGCCGCGGCTACGAGGTCACCGACCTCGAAACCGGGTACAAACTGGACATAGACAACAAGTATATAATGTCCCCCAAGGACCTGTGTACCATAGAGTTCATGGACAAGATCGTGGAGTCCGGAGTGAAAGTATTCAAGATTGAGGGCCGGGCGCGCAGCGCTGAATATGTGAAGCGCTGCGCCTCCTGCTACCGGCGTGCCGCCGATGCCGTCTGCGACGGCACGTACACGCCGGAACTTGCCGCTTCCCTCAAGGCGGAACTCTCCGAAGTGTTCAACCGCGGCTTCTGGGACGGATATTATCAGGGCGCATATCTGGGACAGTGGAGCGAAGTCTATGGCAGCCAGGCCACGCGTACGAAAGTCTACTGCGGCAAGGTCACCAATTGGTTCGCCCGTATCGGCGTTGCCGAGATACAGGTGGAGTCGGCTCCGCTGCGCGTCGGTGACAGCGTCATGGCCATAGGCTCCGGCACCGGTGTTGTGGAATTCACTGCAGAAGACATCCGGGTGGACTTCCAGCAGGTGCAGGAAGCCCCCAAGGGCAGCCGCTGCTCAGTCGCCGTCCCCTCCGGGGAGCGGCTGCGCCGCGGCGACAAACTCTATCTCTGGATTGAAAAATCCTAACGCTTCAGAGTCTTTACCGGGAAGGTGAAATAGGTGTCGGGATAAGGCTCGTCCTTGAGCGAAAAGTGCCACCATTCGCAATCATAGGGCTGGAAGCCGTGGCGGAGCATGGCTTCGCGCAGGATCATCCTGTTGCGGAACTGCTCCTCGGTGATCTGTACGCCGCCGGTGTATTCGCCCGTATAGGGATTGCCGCCGTAGTCGGGATGGCTCTCGATGCCGAACCAGTCATGCACTCCTCCCATGTCGAGTTCCTTGCCAGTCGCCATGTCGAACAAAGTCAGGTCGATGGCAGAGCCGCGGGTATGTCCCGATTTCTCGTCGATGTATCCCCGTTCGAAGAGTAGCGACTTGTCCACCTCGGGATAGAAATAAGGCTTCATCAGCGAGTCCGCCAGATCTTTCCCCCAACGTACGAAATGGTCGACAGCACACTGCGGCCGGTAAGCGTCGTAGACCTTGAGCCTGTAACCCCTGGCCTTTACGTCGTCGCTGACGTCCTTCAGCGCAGCGGCCGCTTCACGGGTATAAAGCACCACCGGCTCCAGATAGCCGTCCACCCTCGCCCCTACGAAATTGTAAGTGGCGAAGTAGCGCGCCTCGATGATGGCATCAGGCACGACATCGGAGAGATTGATGAATCCGCTGCTGTCCATTTCCGGAGTCTTCTCCGGACTCCTCATGAGATTGATCACGATGGGAATAGCCAGCAGTATGCCTACTGCCAGCCAGAACCTGTAACTGAGTCTTTCCATAAAGGGGTGTCTAGATCTGGATGAGAGGTTTCCCGAGGGCTTCCTTCAGCTGTTCGTCGGTGCGCAGGCGCACCTTGATGCCGGCTTCCTGGAAATAGTAACGTACGGCGATCTCCTCCTCGATGAACGGGATGATCTCGTCTTTCTTGAGGTTGAGGAACGTCTCCTTGTCCATGTCGATGGCCTTGTCGAGAGCCTCGATCTGCTCCTTCATGCTGTCGGCGAGACCATCGCTCTCCAGTTCGCGCTTGACCTGGTCGAAATAGGTCTTGGCGCTGGAACGGTAGTCGAATTCCTTGCCTTTGGCGAACTCCACGAAGTCCTTGTAATCGCTGTCCGTGAAATGGAAATCGTCCAAAGGAGCGATGCTAGGATGCTTGCGGACGAACTCCAGGGCGTACTGCTCCACTATGCCGCTCATCACGACGGAGTAGGTCAGGCGGCTGTACTCCTGGTTCTTGAGGGTGACATCCGGAGTGATGCCGCCGCCGTCGCGGACGGTCCTGCCGTGAGCGGTCTTGAACTCGCGCGTCAGCGAGTCCGGGATGTGTCCTACGGACCCGTCCTCGTTGCGGCGCGAGTAGTCGATAGCCTGCACGCAGCGGCCGGACGGGGTATAGTACTTGGCCGTCGTGACCTTTAGCTTGCCGTTGTAGGGGAGCGGGCGTATGGACTGCACGAGCCCCTTGCCGTAAGTGCGTGATCCCATGATGGTTGCGCGGTCGAAATCCTGAAGCGCACCGGCTACGATCTCGGAAGAGGATGCCGTGCCGGAATTGACCAGTACGACGATGGGAAGCTCCGTGTCGACCGGATCGGCAGTGGTCTTGTATTCGATGGTGGCGGCAGCGTCCTTTCCCTTGGCTGTCACGACTACCGAGCCTTTGGGGACGAAGAGGGAGACGATGTTTACGGCTTCCTGGAGCAAGCCGCCGCCATTGTTGCGCAGGTCAAGGACAAGTTTCTTCATGCCCTGGGCCTTGAGGCGCTGAACAGCGGCCTTGATCTCCGCGCCCACGCCCTCGGTGAATCCCGACTGGAGGATATAGCCCGTCGTGCCGTCATCAAGCATGCCGGCGTATTCCACGTCGGGGAGCTTGATGCGCTCGCGCACAACGGTGACGTCCTTGACCTCGCCGGTATAGACCTTCTTGACGGTGAATACCACGGAAGTGCCGGGCTTGCCCTTCATCTTCGTAGTACACTCGGCGGCGGTCAGGCCCTGGACGGGTACGCCGTCGATGGCCGTGATCTCGTCGCCGCAGCGGAAGCCGAGCTTGTCGGCAGGAGAGCCCTTGTAAGGCTCGTTCACTATGACGTTGGACTCCTTGTCCGGCTTGTAGATGACTGCTCCGAAGCCGCCGTAGGACTTGCTCAGGAGCATCTCGAGGTCTTCCTCATCCTCCTCGGGAATGTACTGGGTATACGGGTCGAGGTCATCGAGCATGGCGTCGATGGATACGCGCTGGATGCGGTCCAGCGGCAACGAATCGACATAGGAGCGGTTCAGTTCCTTGAGGATGCCGTTCCGGATCTCGACCCACTGGCCGAGTTTGAAGCTTTTCGACTGTCCTGACAGGGTAGTTGCGGCGAGGAGCGCCGCCAGGACGATGCATATTGTTTTTTTCATAATAATCGCTTTTCAGGCTTTGTCCGCCGGATTCCTGTTCCCAGCAAACACCATTCCACAAATTTACGCTATCTTTGTCTATTATGAAAATCATTTTTGCCACTGGAAACAAGGGAAAGCTCCGCGAGGCCGCGGAGATCCTCGGCGATGGCTTCACGCTGATGAGCCCTGCCGACATGGGCATCACCGAGGATGTCGAGGAGACGGGAGAGACACTTATCGAGAACTCCGTCATCAAGGCGGATTACATACACACCCGCACGGGGCTTGACTGTTTCGCCGATGACACTGGGCTCGAAGTGGATGCCCTCGGGGGCGCGCCGGGCGTGCATTCCGCACGCTACGCGACCGAGGGGCACGACTTCGAAGCCAATATCTACAAGCTCCTGGCGGAGCTGGAGAAGCATCCCGGTGAGCCCCGCACAGCCCGTTTCCGCAGCGTTGTAACGCTTATTTTCAAGGGAGAATACCATTTCTTCGAAGGGACGCTCGAAGGTGTCATAGCCATGGCTCGCAGGGGCGGCAACGGCTTCGGTTACGATCCGGTATTCATCCCCGATGAGTATCCCGACAACACCGTGGCTGAACTCGACGACGAGACCAAGAACTCCATCTCGCACCGCGGCAAGGCCCTCCGGGCGATGGCGGACTGGCTCCGCGAATACGCTTAGCAGATGTATTCCGACTTGATCGTCCTGAACCTCACCAAACTGGGAGAGAGCTCCGTAGTCCTGCACACCATCAGCCGGGAGTACGGACGCAAAAGCTTTGTGATCAAGGTATCCCGCAAGACTCCTATGTCACAGTTCCTCCCTTTGAACATCCTCGAGGCGGACGTGACGGAAAGCACGCGCACCACCCTCTGGCGGGCCGGGCGCGTGACTGTCAAGTATCCCCTGACCGGTATCCGTTCCAACATCTACAAGAACACCATGACACTCTTCATGAGCGAGGTCCTGTACAGGGCTGTCAAGGATGGCGCGCGCGAGGACGGCCTGTTCGAATGGCTTGAGCGCAGCATCCTGACACTGGATGCCATGGAGAGGGATTTTTCCAACTACCCGCTCCGTTTCCTGACGGAACTGGCCGTAGCGATGGGCTTCAGCCCGTCAGCCGAGGCTCTCGCTCCGTTCGCGGGACGCTACTATTCCTTGCTTTCGGAGTTCATAGAGGCACCTTTCACCGAGTCCATGATCATCCCCATGAACGGAGAGGTGCGCAACGCACTGTCAGAAATCCTTCTGAAGTACCTTGCGCACCACTCCGAGTCTTCCCTCAACGTCCAGTCGCTGAAGGTCCTGCGTGAGTTGTACGTTTAGATGCTTGAGCCGTAGAGCAGCAGGGCCATGCCGGCGAGGAGGATGGCAAGGTCGACGGCTTTCTCCTTGATCTTCTTTTCCTTGAAAACGATGGCGCCGAGCACGAATGTCACGACGACGGAGCAGCGGCGGATGAGCGAGACAACAGACAGCAGCGCTCCTTCCTGCTTGAGGGCATAGAAGTACAGCATGTCGGCTCCCACGATGAACAGGGCTATCACCGGCA
>JAEEGL015324770.1_pt1 | contig 35941 bp, 56 predicted proteins | sample 9134231 | NCBI WGS metagenome assembly JAEEGL01 (sample SAMN16246548, study PRJNA631951) | gut metagenome | biome: gut microbiome; feature: rumen; material: fiber-attached | host: Bos | place: Iran: Karaj | collected 2018-10
GGCAAGATTTTAATTGACAGAAAAGTAGAAATGTAATACAATGAAGATAAGGCGAAGCGTGAGTGGTGAGATTCGAGATGTTCGATAATTCAATTCACTGTTCGATTTTTCGAGTCCCCTCTCGGGTAAATCTCTTTAAATTATACTTTTATTATGTAAATGTTGAAAGAAACAAGTTTTACGCACACTTCTTGTTTTTTTCGATTTTCGGGATAGAGACTCGAAAAAATGCCTTTTCTTCAACAATGTGTTGGAGATTTCGAGCATGAAATTAGTCAAAAAAAACGACTCTTTCTGCATTATTCATCATTCTAAGCATGTCTTTCTTGGCACTTCTGATGAAGTGCTGGCAAAAAATATCTATGCCAATGTCGCAACGCAATTCGCTTTGCAGACACTATTGTCTGTTCCAATGACTGCAACGGCTGCCGCATCCACGGCGGAGTCTGAAAATAAATCAAGTAATATCTCTGTCGAAAGTGTCTTTGCCGAATATCTCCGATCTTGTGAACTGAAAAAAGTTACCAAGTTTACACTCGCATTCAAGAAGGCTGTGCTTAAAAAAATCTTATCTGTAGGCATTGCAACATTCGGCGATTTCACACAATCTAAAATCAATGCTTACATTGAATCGATACAAAATTACGCTTCCGACACACAGCGGAAATATGTCACAAATCTAATTGCCTTTCTGAATAATTCGGCAAAGAAAGGTTATATCGCTCAGGATATAATCTCCCGGATTGATACACCGAAATTCCAATCAAAACCGCGTGAACTGATAATAGAAGAAAGTGATTGGGAAAAAATCCTGACTACAGCGAAAAGCAAAGACAAGGATTTCTATCTGTATTTACAGACACTTTTCCATACATTTAGCCGTCCAAATGAAGTGACTGAATTGAAAGGCTCTGACTTCAATTTGCCTGAACGTTATGTTGATATTTATCAAAACAAAACTCAGAAAATGAAACGTGTGTTTCTTGAATCTGATTTTGCAAGTGAGATTTCCGAACTCGTCTGCGAAAAGAAAAACAATTATCTGTTTAATCAGCATGGAAAGAATCCGGAATCCTATGCAAAAAAGTTTAAATATCTGTGCAAGAAATTGGATCTTAATCCTAAGTATATGCTTTATACTGTTCGACACACTTCAATAACTTACCTTATGAATAAGACTAACGATGTCGAATTCGTCGCACGGCAGGCAGGAAATAATCCGTCAATTACAATGAAACATTATATAAACCGCAATAACAAGCATTGTCTCGAGATTTTAGATAAAAAAATCTGATTAATAAATTATAAATAAAAAAATGCGGCTTCAGACCGCATTCTTTTTACATTTCTTTGATATATCTTACAGGTGCAGGTGAATAAACAGGTTTTGTTTTCTTGTTTTTTCTCATTCTGTATTTTTGATCCATACTAATCCAAACATCAGACGGCACACCGATAACAGATTCTATTCTTGAAGCAATATCTTTTGTATATTCAATATTGTTATTCAGTATATTCTCTGTCATTGCGATCGGTAAATCAAGTTTTTCTGCAAAATCTTTTACAGTCCATTGACGATACTCTATTTCATCTTTAAGTAAATCGCCTGCTCCTACATTATAAAACGGCTCAAGTTCATAAGAATAAGTCATATCAATCTCCATAATGTTTCGTTAAATCTGTTAGTCCAATAATTCCAACAGTGCAATTTTCATCAGTCCAATCTATTTTCATCTCAAGCCGCCAGCGAATATCCAATCTTATAGAATATTTGTCTGTATTTATCAGCTTCTCAAAATGTAAAGAACCGATTTGCCATATATTCTGAATAGATTTAGCTGATTCAAAATATAAAATTGCTTTTGATAATTTGCAAATAACATTTTCAGGAACTTTTTTATATTTCCGTGAAAACCTTTTGCAATATAAATCCTCTAAGTCCTTATTTAAAAATACAACTGTCATATTTTACCTTTTATAGTATCGAATTTAATTTTGATTTTGTCAAGCAAATTCAGTATTGTTATAAAATTTTTCCAGCATTTCAATTTTTTTCTCCAAAGAAAAATTACGCTCGCCATGCTTAACCTTTGACAATATTGCCTGGTCCGTTCCGGTAAGTTTCCAAATACGATAAGCCGTGTTATTGTTTATCATATTATCAAACTCTGATTCAATCTGTCGTATTGTCTTATCACGATAAATTTCTGTCATTTTTTTTACACTCCATATTTTTCTTGACAAATTATAAAATCTATATTATCATACACAATGCAGGATCGCTCCTGCACTGTGTCTTAATTATTCATAGTAATTAAGAATTGCATAGACCGCTAAGCCGATAAACAGCAGAGTGCCAACAAAGTGTATTATCGCTTGCGGTTCTTTTATTATGTAATCCACATATCACCACCTCCTTTTTTGCGATGTATCGCTGTTTCATCGTTTATGTCTGTATTATATCATATACTTGATTATTTGTCAAGTATATTTTACAAAAATATTCGATTTTTAGAATATTTTTCTTGACAAATCGAGCAGAATAAAGTATAAATAGAGTATCAGTTGATACGAGCTGCTGATATGGTCGAAGTAATAACTACCGCTTAACGCTCGTATCGTTGGGCGGTGTTTTTTTTGTGAAGAATTGGCAAAAAAGTGTGCGGCTTTTTCAGTTCTTAAAAAATTGGTGATAATATGGCGAAAAAAGACATTAACAGCGTAATCCTTATAGGAACAATGACCAGAGAACCGGAGATTAAATATACTCCGGCTGGCAAAGCAATAGCCAATATTGCTATTGCAAATAATCAAAGTTTCACGAATGGAAACGAGACAAAAGAAATCGTCAGCTATTTCAGCGTGACCGCTTACGGACAAACGGCGGTCAATGTGCAGAAATTCTTGCATAAAGGCAGCAAGATTGCAATATGCGGTTATCTCAAACAGGACAGATGGACTGATCAACAGACAGGTAAAACTGCGACAAAGATTAATGTAATCGCCGAGCAGATTCAGTTTATCAGTCATTCGGCGACACCAGGTCAGACTGCACCACAGCAGCAGAACCAACAGCAACAATATCAGCAGCAGACACAAAATCTGAACCAGCAGTATCAGCAGCAGGACGGACAACAACTGCCACAAAATCAGCAGTATCGGTCACAGACAACACCGCCGCCTGCTCAGCAGAATAATCAGTCATTCGATCCGTGGGAAGATGGCGGCAGTTACGGCGTTTTGGCTTCGCCGGATGACGAAATCCCATTTTAAACTAAAGAGTTCCAAATTATTGTGTTGTGTTAAACCCACCATTGGGAGTATCTGCACAAGTGTATGTGGATGTGGCTGACGCATAACTGGATACAAATCCAGTGGGAGAATAGCACCCTATAACGGTTTGGCAATCTCGGAATGCAGGATATGATGAAGAGTAAGAAATTCCCACACAAATATGCACTCTATAGCAATTATAAAATCCTGCGTATGCTCCGGACATATAACAATTTGATATTCCAACGCAGTTATAGCAACCAACACCATTCGTGTATGATGAAGATGAAGAAACAACACTCCCGAAACATGAAGTAAGATATTCACAATTCTGATAGCCGTAACTTGATCCGACACCTTCTGTAACCGAAGTATCGTTACGTTTGACATACGCTTTGCAATTTGACAGATACTGGCAAGTTCCGTATCCGCACGCAGTGCCGAAGGCTGTGTTTACAGCTAAACAATTTGTTAAATTATAGCAATATCTATAACCAAATCCATTGCTCCGACTGTTACTAATCTTAGCTTGGCATTGATCAAGAAACCAACAAGATGAAAAACCGATATGCGATGCCTTTCCGCCAGTAGATCCATCTCTGTGAATATACACTGAGCAATTCGAGAGATTAGCAACTTTTGTAAAACCACCAATTGTTCCAGAGGCACTGGTCGAAACTCTGTCGCTAATCTCGATATTAACATTATGAATCCAAGTGTCGTATAGATTGCTATCAATCATTTCGGCCGAAACACCAGGACTATTATTGTTAGAGAAACAATAAAAATTACCTGATAAGGTAGTTAAAAAGTCTACAAAAATCTTACTTCCAGGTTCCCCATAAACATGCTTGGTTCCCACAGTGTCTAAAACTATACCTTTCGTTAATGTCCAAGTCCCTCGCTTAATTAAGACATTTGTATAATCATTTCCTGTTGCATTATTCGCCCAGTCCAATAATGCTTGGTTACTGTCTACAATGTATGTAAAGGTGATTGCATCATTCGACGCTGCTCCCGGAGGACCTTTTAACCCTTGAAATGAAAAGGTATATTCAGGCTCAGTCGGTGTTCCGGATTCTGACACTTCGACACTTGGTGATCCAGAAGATCCATCCACTTCTGCAACGACAGATATGTTAGGAGCGAGTTTATTCCTAACAGCTCCAAGACCTATCTTCTTTGTCTTGGAATCAGAATGATCGAGTATAACTAATACATCGTTATCGTCAATGCTGCCGCTAAATGCAGGTAATTCAGATATTTTTTTATTCGCCATTTTTACACTCCTAAAATCCTATATAATCGTAATCTTCTGTTGTTATCTCATTCCCTTCCTCTGTCAGAAGAACTCCATCTGCCCAAACAAAATCAAGTAAATATTTCAATTTTAATTTGACTTGATAACCATTCCCATCCCAACTTTCCTCTGTTTCTTGAATTCTAACCGCCGTTTTGTTGCCGAAAATATCCTTGATTACAACTTCGTCGCCGAGAAAATAGTCCTTGTTGAGTCGATACATGTTGCTATTGGCAATAATTTCGCAATCCCATTCTGTTTTTTTTCTATTTTCCTCAGTATTTAATTCTTCTTTGCCTCGATTAATGAGCGTGTTGCGAAAATCGTCTATTCGGATAATCGGACCGTCATCGCCGTTTCTGTAACTTATATCACTCGCATCAATATGGACTTCCCGTCTGTATATGTCATTATTGGCAGTTTGTGTGTTAGTCGTAAGATCAACTTCTTTAATATTCGCGTCTGCCGGATTAGACGGATATTTACTTGTTATGTATGCAATATTCTTATAGTCCTGAATGTTATCCGTTATCTTTGCAGAGATGAGATTTTCCATATCTTGCGAAAATTCGATATAATCTTCACTGTGTGTTCTGTCCTCACCGTCATAAAATGCCCATTGAAGATCGTGACTCGTTAGCGGATAACGGTCTATTCTCCCAATCGGGTAAAGACGAAAACCAACATCATACTCTTTGCAAACATCAGAGAGTATCTCATAATAATTTTCGTGTTCAATTTTTTTGGATAACTGCCATGCTGCCGATCGTTCTTTATAGACGAGCGTTCTGTTGCCGTAATATATATAATTATTAGATGCCTTAGTCATACCTAAGATAAGAAAATCCTGCATAGTATTATTATATTCGACTGTTGTGTTGTTTGATGTTGTTGCATAGTAATTTTCTGTCCACGCATATACAGGCGAGAATTTGTCGTCAATTATATTATCAGGGTTGCTGATACTAAATTGAGGAGTTATCTGTGTATATTCTTGCCCAAAACATATTCGCTGATAATCTGGCATAGTGTCTGCCACAGCAATAAAGTAAGTGTAAGGGTATGTTAGTGAATTAGGTAACATACTCATATAATTGTAGTAGTAAACATCAACAAGAGCGAAATAATCATTAATCGATATATTTAGGTAATCTACTTTAACACACAAATAACGACGCATAGAGCAAGTTACCCCTTGCGAAGATCCTGTCCCACCCCAACTTGAGTCTATTCCAACGATATAATAATAGTCGGTATTAGAGAGCCTAATAACTCGATCAGTTAAAAGATAACCGTTTGCAGGCCTTTCGTACATATATAGTGCTATCGCGTCTATAGGTGTCGAATTGCTGCTTATTGTCGGTGTGTTAAGTTTTTTCAAGGGTAATGGCGGCTCGGTTGGGAGATTAATGTGTAAGTCCGTAACGACCTCATCCTGTTCCTCGTTGTAGTCGCTAAAAGATGTTAAAAAACCATACGCCCGACAACGAGCCATATCTCCTATTGGATCTGTCCAATCAGTCCAAGTTCCATGATAATATTTAGTTTTGGGAACATATATGTATGATATTGGCAACCCTCTCCGTCCGTTATTGAGAATTACTGAAACAGCTCCCCAAAATCCGAGAATATTTTTATCAGTTATCACAGTTGGATTAATATTTATACGTCGTTCTAAGATGCAGGTTATATCGCTTCCACCAATACATAAATGAGAAACTCCATCCGAATCAGTAGATAGCTCAACAGCCTCAATTACCATAATATCATTACAATAATTCATTGACCGGCATCCGTTGCTTTTATTGTAAGGCAGCCAATCTAATTTATCTGAGCGAGAGATGTAATAATCCAATTTAAAAATCTCAAGATTATCTTTTGTTGCCGGAATTTCCAGATCAAAACCGCCATAACCGTCATTGTATTTTGCAGTCCATATAAGGCTAATCCATTCATCAATAACAGTGACAAGATTGAAGTTTTTATCATATATGTATAATGATATACCCATAATTTACAACCCCGCAAACTCATCTGCAAAAACAAAAAAAAGCTCTGCACAATCGCCATCAAAACTATAATTCATCTCAGTGTCGTGTGCCGGTATACGAGGGAAATCACCGCTCATGCGTTGGTATCCGTTGGACACAGTGTAATTAGAGATGAGATAAACGCCTCGTGAACCATTACGGCTGTCAATAATAACGATGTCCCCTTCTTTGCCTGTAATCGTTGTGACACTTACTGTTGAGTCAAATGTCATGCTGCCATCAGCATAAAATATAGCTATTAAAACACAGCCTCTTTCAATACCTAAATCACATATATAATAATAAGCACCATAGTATTCAGAAGTCATCCCTCCAAGTCCGAGTTTCCAATATAACCTCGGAGCGACAGTCTTAATGCTGGCGGCGGCAAGAGGATACTTCTCGTCAAGATTTCCCCAAATATCATTCTCGCGAAAATACGGATAAGGACATACAAATGTAACAGAGACTTTCTCTGGTTTATTAAATACATCGTATTCTATATTTTTAATAAATCCATCAATGAATACACTTGGTATTGTGTGTTCGGCAATAAAAAGTCTGAATTCTTTATCATAATCCGAGAAAAAATCTAAAAAGCGTTGTCGGTTATTTCCAATGTCGTTGTTCCTACTTTTAAGTAGGAACACCTCAATCGTTATCTCGCGATCTGTAATACTCCAACTTCGATATAATCCGCCATAATGCAATGTTGTTTTGTCTACATTAATATTGGTATCAGGAGGATCTATCCCTGTTATTTTGGTAACACAGAAATCTTGTTGTTTATCAGCAAAATCAAACTCATTATTGTCTTCTCTCTGAAATTTTATCATCATCATTTTTTTTATCCCCTCCCAATCGTCAGCAGTCTCTTGCCGTCGCGATACAGATCAAGCCTGCTCGGTGTCTTTGGAGCATTGATAACTTGTGTATAATTATAAGTGCTTTTCTGATTATTGAATGTATCGCCACCGTAGTTGTAATTGTTGCCGTTGCTTATCCCTGCCGCTAAATCAACACGCTGTAATATCGTAATCTTCTTTGCTAAATCGCTAATCCACTCGGTATTATTTTCGAGCGGCATAATCGCTTCTTTTCCAGCTTCGCCGACAAGTCCGAGAGTAGGGCGATTGACAATACCACCTTTGGCGAATGCGGAAACATATTGTTGGCTCGCCATTGCGACTGTCTCGGCGATTGTCTGCGTCAGTATTGCTCCGGCGGTTATACCTCCGACAATAGGACCGGCAGGAAATCCCAAGTCACGAATAGCATTGACAACTGCAGTCACCTGTCCTATACTTGATTGAATCCATAGCATAGCAATATCTGAAGCTTTCTGTGCTTCAAATATCTCTCTCTGTTTTGCATCGCGTTCACGTTCAATCTCTTCTTCTTTCGCTGCACGCTCATCTTTTTGAGTGCCTTCCTGATCGGTTATGTCTTGCTCGATCTCTGCTTTCTTCGCCTTGAACTCGTCGAGCGTGATTTCATAATTCATATACTGCCGCTCGATCTCTGATAGGTTGTGTTCTCGCTGTTCTGTCTCTGTCTCGGCAGATTCTTCAAGCTCTTTCTTTCGCTCGTCGTAGTAGTTATTCCAGTATGCAGATACGGCATCTATGACAGAATTAACAGTGTCTTGCACTTGCTTTGCAAGGCTATCAAGCGTGCTAAATATCTGCTTCATCGAGATATTGATACCAGGCAGAGCTTTCTCCCATGCTTCGACGAATTTTTCAGCAGCGTTTTTGCCCTTGTCGGCTACATTGTCCGTCGTCTTGCCAATATCCTCGGCTGTGCCTTTGGCAGCATTTTTGAGTCTATTCATCGTCGCAATATAATCGCTTGCAAGTTTTTCATTTTCTTTAATATGACTGTCAATAACAGAAGTATCAACAGCCTTCATCTCTTCGGCAGTCTGAGCATTGTATTCAGCAAATTTATATCGCCGAGCCTGCATCCATTTCATGTATTCATCGTATGCTTTTTTTTGCTTAGAAAAATCAGTTTCGGCAAAAGCATCTGTTTTTTCGTCCTCTTTTTTTGCAGGTTTGGTGTCTTTCCCTTCTGCTTTCTTGTTGGCTTCGTTAAAATCATCAACTCGTTTTTTTGCTTCGGCGAATATAATCCCGACCGCATTGGCATTAAAACCTATCTTTTGGAGGTATGCAGACACATCTTCTTCCGACTTGCCTAAGTCAATCATGTTGGCGGTAAGAAGGACCGCATCTTCTGACATCTCTCCCATTCGTTTTTGGATAAGTTTCGCTTGATTACTTTCTCCTCTTTGAGAATTTACAAGACGTTGATAGCCATCAGCGAGAATATTTAATCGTTCAACAACTTTGACGAACTGATTGCCGTCTTCCGTAACTGATTCTTTAATCTCTTTTGCCGCCGCATTAAACGCCCTTTCTTGTGCGATTAATTCAGAGTATGTTTTTGCCACTCTGCTAATAGAAGAAACAAACCCAGTCATCGCTTCGTTATAGGCTTTGAGTGTTTCGACGGCTTGCTTCTTTTTCTCGTTGGCTTCTTTCTCAGCCTCGCTTTCTTCTTTTTTCTTCCTGATATATTCACTAACTTTCCCAATCAAAAAACCAACCGCCGAAGCCGCCAGTGCATAAGGATTTGCCAGCATTGCAATATTCTGTGCGAGCTGTGCTTTCGTGACTTTTTTTAATTCATTCCCAAATTTGGATAATGCTGTCCGTGCGGCATTGATTGAGGCGGATATATTCGCCTTATTGAGTTCCTCAAGGCTTCTGTTATAACGCTTTATCTGTCCCTGCGTTACCTTAAAAGCTGCTTCTGCTCCGGCAAGTTTTGTTCGCAGGCGGTCAAGCTGCAAGGTGTGATCGCCTTCGAGTTTTGATACTCTTTCAATCTCCGCCTTGTATCCTGCTATTGCTTTAGCTTCCAGACTAAGCTGAGTGTTGAGCTGTGTCAGTTTTGCGGTAACGCCATCTGTTGATTTCTGCCAATTATCCAGCGATGCCGTTGCTGTCGCAAAAACCTGTTTTGATTGCTTGATCTCTTTGTTTACTTCGGCAAGTCCGGCTTTAAGGTCGGCTACATCAAGCTCCATTGCAATGCCGATTACATTTCTTTCTGTCTCTGCCATATCTCCACCTTAAAACCAATTATCACCGGCTCTGCGGCGAATTCTGCCGTCTGCCGTGAATTTCTTCCTTTGCCTTGCTGTATAATCCTGCATTCTCGCAAGAAGTTTACAGAACTCGCAAAACCTCTTTTCTCTCAAGTCGATAGGATTGATGTGAAATGTCTCACATATAGCGTATTCTACATTGAACAGTCTCTGATATAAGGACAGCGGCTCGTCGTCGCTGTCCTGACTCAGTTTTTTGAGTCGTCACCTATTTGCATGAACTCATTTACCGAGTATACAACTATCTGCATAACGCATTTAAGTACCTCGGATATTGAGGTTTTTTTGAAGTCCTCATCTTTAAAATCCTTAAAAACATCTTTCAAGAACGGCTTTATCAAGCCGATGTTTTTAAAAACTTTTTGCATTATTTCTTTATTCAGCGTTTCGTCGTCTTTTTTTGCGTCGATTAAGCCGTCAATATCGACCGCCTGCAGAATATCTTCTACCGTTCCTGTCGTTATAAACGCCTTGTCAGCCGTGTAAGTTTTGATAATTTCGCCGTTATCGTATATATTTAACTTCAATTCCATTTTTTATTCCTTATATATTATAATTTTATTCCTTAAAATGCCCGGCAACGCCGGGCGTGTGAGTAATACAAGGAATAAAATTAAGATACCGTGTAAGTAAATGTTGCGACATTAGAATCAGTCAATCCTGACTTAACCGCAATAGCCTTGATAGTTGTTGTTGCCGTCAATATTATGCCGTTCGCATAGGCAGTGCTTGCCGATGTCGGTGTCGAACCATCTGTAGTATAATAAATATCTGCTCCGGCAGTCGCACAATCAAGATAAACCGTATTTCCTGATGTAAATGATCCTTCTGGCGGATATGCTGTCGGCGTTGCAACTTTATTCACCGCTGGAGGGATTGTGTCCCAAGTAGTGACCTGATCAAAGAATGTCGATACATCAGCCTTGCCTTCGGCTAAATCAACGACGATCGCTTTAGATGTCTTTCCGCCTCGCTTTGTGAATTTGTGCTCGGTTTCAACGCCGGTGAAGGTCAATGTGTTGCCATTAGCAGACGCATCGTTCTTCTTAGTCGAGTGCTGATCATCAGGAAGACTGAACTTGCCTTTAAATCTCCACACATATACATCATTACCATCCGTTGTCTGAGTCTTATAACCCAAGGCAAAGTATGGCGGATTAGTGTCGCTCGATTCTGACAAAGCTCCTAAATCATCATCATAATCCTGTCCGGTGATTTTGGCACGCTCTTTCAGTCCGATAGCCGAGGCGGTGATTGATACGGTGTCGCCGCCGACAGAGTTAATAATAACCGCCGGAATATTGTCATAGTAATGTGTCTCCGACGAATTCTCGGTCGCTCTGGATATTTCCGCTACTCCAGCTAACCTAAAGACAGGACCATAAATCAAATTTTCTTCCGAGTCTTCAAGTAATTCTGCACATACGAGGTCTTTACACCCTCGCCATTCTACAATTTTCATAAAACGCTCCTTATAATTCTTCAATATATTTTAATGTTATTTCTCGCCCATACACAGCTGGACTAACTGTTGCCGTGTCTTTACCTTTACCAACAGCAATAAAACCAGCTGTAACCGCGGCATTAATAAGATTATCCATAATCCCATAAATGTCCTCTGCATTGTCGGTAAAACTCCATACTTGCCAAGTCCACTCAATGCGATGCGGCTCGTTGTCGTAGTGCGACAAGTCTGTCGTGCTTGTATTCCAGAATGTATAATACGATTCAGGAATATCGTCGTCTTCAGTAAGACTTCCTTGCCTGTAATACGGCAAAGCCAAAAAATCAAAAACTTCCTGCAGTTTATCCCACATACTATCTCAATAAGCCCTTTAATACATCAAGCTGTGCTTTTGCCACTTCATCGACCGATTCTTCGGCAACCTCGTCTATAAAGTGAGTTGCTCGAATATAGTCCGTGCCGACATTCCAGAATGCGGCGGCAATACCGCCATCTCTTGCACTAAATCCGGCTCTTGCTTTCACAATATCGCCATCAATCTCAATCTTTGTCCTCATACTTTTGGCGGTGTCGCCTGTCGAGTTTTCCTTTGGCAAGGCGATCCATGCACCGAGCAGCCGAGCGGACACTAAGTCCAAACTGTCTGCCAATGCCGCCGCACATGCTTCAACTGCGTCCATTCCGGCATCTTCAATCTTCCTTACGAGTTCATCATCGCCGTAAAAACGCATTCTCGCCATCAAGCACCGCCTTTCACTCGTCTAATCGTAAACACCATATAAGCATGTCTCATCTCAATATCTTCCGGCGTGCCAACAATATCATAATCAGCACCGCTCTCCAACAATCGCACGCGGCATCCTGCCTTGATCGCAGGATTATACCAAGTTTCACATTTAATCGTATCTTCCAGCACATACACGCCGTCAACCACCTTTTCAGTGCCGCCGAAACTCCGTGCCGAGCAGAAAAATCTGACTGTCTCGGTGTAAGTCTTGCTTACAACGCCATTGACCTTGCTTTCGGTCGGCGTAAGAATCGCGGCGGCAACTGTAAAGGGTAGGCGAGGCGTATACATAGACTAAGCCGCTATCCCTGAAATCACGTATATCAATGTGTCGGCCGCAGGCGTGTATTCATCACCTATCGAACTAAACTTAAATGTCATGTTCAGCGTTGCAACAGGTGCGGCGGCTATGTTAAATGGTAATTTTGGAATATACATTTTATGAACCTTTTTTATATACAATAAAATAACAATGAATGCGGTTACCGGAATAATCAGTGATTCTGTTATTATTCACAAAACTTGCTGTTATAACGATTCGCTCTGTGTTGGGAGCTGCTGTTGATTCTTTAATAACAGATAATGTTACATTTGAAGTCACGCCGCCCTGCGACCAAGTATAATTAGATGTTTTTGTTTGTGAATATTTCGGATCTAATTCTAACAATGAAATATTATTATTTGTATTTGTTGCACTTGTGCTATTACTAATTGGAATAGCAATATATAAATCATAGTCCCCGCTTGTTGTATCATAATTATAATTATAAGTAAAAGAAACCGCCGTCCCTACCTCTGCAAGATCGGATTGATTTACATTTTTAATTGTTATATCACCACCGCCGCCGCCGATAATATTCTCAAGATTTTCATTAGTTACCGATAATGCTTCGGCTATACTCTGTGCCTTGACATCAGAGCCTTTCGCAGCTGCTGCAATCTCATTCAATGCCGACTTAATATCATTTGCGGCGACCGTCTCGCCCTTGATTGCTGTTGCAATCTGATTTATAACACTTAACTTTGTCATGTTTCTTCCTTTATAATACAATAAATTTTAAGCAGACTTATCAATCAAATAAGTCTTTAAACCGTCCACTCCGGTATTATCCTTTGAGACTATTAAATAGCCGTCAATATTGGCTGTGAAAGTGACAGAAGAATAAGGATCTATAGGTTCGTTTTGATCGACAACCTTAGTTCCTTGAAGTCTTCCAGAGTTATATGCCCTTATGTCTTCCGTTGTTGTCATAACCTTAAATCTTGTTCCTGTCTCACCGCTTAACATTAATAGATATTTATGTCCATTGATAATTTCGTAAATATCCATATAAGTCAGAGTCGGGTATTCATACACCCAAACACCGTTTTGGACATAACCAACATTGTAATCAAATTCAAGCGGCGTTTCTACAGGTATAACAGTTAATCGTTCGATAGCTGCGGCGAGGTCAGCCGGACTGTTAGATGTCGGAGTTTGCCCCTTATCTATAATCGCCTGTGCCGTTACTGCAAGATCAGATAAAGAATATCCGCTCGGCGGCACATTGACATTTACTTCAACCGTCGCCATTGCATCATAACCGTCACTCGGACTTACAGTGAACTGACCGTTGCTATTGACTGATACTGTCTTTGTGTCCTCAATTGGCACATTAACATCTACTTCAATCGTCGCCATCGCATCATAACCGTCACTCGGACTTACAGTGAACTGACCATTGCTATCGACTGATACAGTCTTCGTATTCTCAATTGGCACATTGACATTAGCCACAACTGCTGACATTACATCGTAGCCGTTACTCGGTTCTATGACGACTTGACCATTACTGTCGATAGCAATAGTCTTGACTCTTTGGATTAATATTTTATTGTCATTGTTCGGTTCATCCTCAGAATCGTTGCCCGAATCGCTTTCAGAACCAACCGACTCCACCGCCAGCTGTATGACACGCTCTCTGAATATTTCAGAGAACTTGCCGTCTGCAGCACCCATATTCCATTGGTCAGCAACACCACGAGCGAGACAGCCAATCGCCTTGTCACTGTCGATAATGGCAGACGAAATGCCGGCAGATCGCATATATGCCTTTGTATCATCAATCAGTGCATTCAGCACATCGTCATGATACTCGTCCATTATGCTAAGCCGTTTTTTAACTTCGTCTAACTGAACTTCCGTTGTTAAATATGCCATTATCACACCTCAAAAGGCGGCATTGCTGCCGCCTGTTACCAACTTATGAACCTGATTTTTTCAGCAGGTAAATATAAGCAGGATTAAGAACCTGACCATCTGTAATTAAAACTGCCTGTCGAATCCACTGCAATTTATCGCGGTCGTAGTATCGCTCGATTGCAAACTGTAAGTTTGTATTGATTGCATACGCCTTTTCCGGAACCCATAACATACCGAAATAATCGTCTGCAGATGCCGTGTCGAAATCCTCAATACCGAGATCATTCTCAATGAGAGTGACTTCTTTGCCTTTGAACTTCAGAACTTCATCGCCTGTTGCCGGATTATACCAATCGGTATGAATAGGGCGATCGTTATCATCTGCAAGCGTCTTAATATTGCTCTCCCAAGTGCCTGGCGTGAAAACAAACTTAGCCTTGCGGCCGCGTAATCCAAGCGGAATCTTGGCGAAGAGTTTCTCCTGCCACTTCTTCCAGTCTGCAACATCGGAAGCACTCATGCTGATAATATTGCTTGATGGAATTCGTGAAGAAACAGCTGCTGCCTCGGTCAAAATACCTGTCATATCTTTAACGCCTGTCCCGCTCAGAATCTGTTTATCCATTTCTTTGACATAACTTTCGACGATGCTGTCAGAGAGTTCTTTCTCAAAAACGGCAACTTCCATTTGCTCAGCAACAAGCGTTCGTGCAAGGCGAATGCGACCTGTCTTGTAGCCGAATGTAACTGAACCTGTAACACCGCCACCGTCCTCGTCGTCCGGTTTACCGTCTGTTTCGCCAACCCAATTAAATGTTGCATCGAAAGCACCGATCGGATACTGCACACCGCCCTTGACATTTGTCTTCTTTACGCCATCATATAGCTGACCATACACGCCGTCAAGACCTTTGATAATCTCCTGAATAACAGTATTCGGCAAGAGAACACCCATATCAGAAGTAGTCGAAGGATCATCTGATCGAGATGTGTATTTCAGCACCTCACTTCGTTTGCCTGTCTGCACATAGTTCATAAATGCCGTTCGATACTGCATTGTGCTTGTCTCACTTGCATTGCCTCGCAGATCTATCCCTGTGAGAGGATTGAAAGAGTTTCTCGGCTCTCTATCTGAGTTGTTTTCCTCGTCAGTATTGTCTGCCGGTTTCTCTTCCTGTTTGTCTTGCTCTTTCTTAATAAGCTCAGCAAGTTTTGCCTCTGCCTCGGCGAGTTCAGCTTTAATCTCATCAATCTGTTTTGCAAGGTCTTTTACTTCCTGCAGATTTTGGCTTTCGTCCTGTCTTTTCAACAGTGCCGAAATTTCATCTTTCTTTCGTTTAATAACACCTTCCAAATAATCTTTCATATTCGCTCCTTATTATAATTTGCTTCGTGTCTTAATCCGTATCATCTCGCAAGCCTCTTTATTCCTTCGGGCGGTTTCCTCCGCTGTCCGCTGTCTTGCTTCCGCTAAGACTGAGAAGTCCGCTTCCGCGTTACTTCTCGCAGTGACCGAAGTCTGATTGTATGCCGGACTGTGCACACATGATACTTCATGTACGATTGATATTGATTTGATATAGCGGATTGGAACATCTTTATCCATATCCTGCCATTCATCGTTATCTACTCTAAAAGCAAACGACATTCCGTCAATGTCGCCTCGCTTTATCGCTGAGAAAAGATTCTTTGCATCTGTATTATTTGCAATATCCAACCCAGCCCTTATGTGAAGTCCATCCTCTTTGACTTCGCATTTCATCGTCGAATCACTTCTGCCTTTTCTGCTTCGTGCGAGCGGCAGTTTATATTCATCGTGATTGACGAAAAGCAGCACATCACGCATATCGGTTTTGTCCAATGCTCCTGGCATAATGATTTCCCGAAAGTCGCCTACAAGATCATGGATAATCGTCTCTTTATTAAAGACAATCGGCACACCTTCGATGACACCCTCAACGGCATCATCTGTTCTGAACTCTGTGCTGTAAAATCTATGCGTAAGTCTGTTTTCGTTGTTCATTTCTAACACCTCAATTAAAATATTATGAAAAAAAGTTTATAATTTTCAATACCAAAATTATAAACTTTTTTTCATAAATTATTCGCTTTTGTCTTTATCATTCATATCTTTAACGCTTCCGGCATCGCCCCAATATTTACTCATAATCGGTGTATTATTCAATTCATCATCATCGTATGGAGCATATCCGACAAGATCTCGCAGCTCGCCGACAGTAATCGCAGCGACCGATGATGCAAGTTTTGCATATTCTATTTTTTCACTCATTGTCATAAAGTCAAGAAGTTTATATCCGAATTCAATTTTATGACCAAATCCGACACGCTCTCTCTCTGTGAATATCGTTTTTGTAAATGCCTGATTGAACTGCACAATTAGCGGCTCAAGAGTTTTTTGGAAGAATGCCTCGTATTGTTGCTTAGTATAATCACCTGTTAATATAGGTCTCGGCACGCCGAAGTATCTTAAAATCTTTTCATCGATAAACTTCAAAGTCGTTTCATCGACAATCTTAGGTTTATTTGTCAGTGGTATAAATTCGCCTTTCATATCCAGCGGCATCAGTCCGGACTTGTTATTCAGCAGTGCTTCTGTCAGTTCTTTAACAGCTTCCTCAGTCTTGCCATTATCCATTATGGAATTGTATTTGATAACGCCGTTAATGGCGAAAGACGACTTTAACGCCTTTTCCACACCGTCAAGCATTGACTTATTCAGATTTACGCTATCAGTCAATGCCTGTTCGTCAGGCTGTCCGAACTCATTACCGCCTAAAAAGTCGTTTGAGTGATAATTATATTTGATATGTATCAAATCAGAATATTTAACAGTAGTTTTAATATTATTAGCCAAAGTCAATTCTACAAAGAATGTCCCTGCCTGGTCCTGTAAAAACTGCACATTCAGCGGACGAATAGGGTATAATGCAATTAGTCTGTTGTTATTGTCCCACTGTGGCAGAACAAAAGAGTTGTATGTTTTATACACTTGCCATACAATCAGCTCTATAAAATCCGTTGTTGTCATAAGCGGATTTGGATTATTCAGAACATCTTGTATATTATCATTGACAGTTGCTTTGGAATTCTCTGCTTTCTGAACAATATGAAGCGGTGTGAGTTTCTTCATCTCCCGGACGATACATCCTATAGCTTGGATAACGACATCACTTTCAGCGGCTGTTATTCTTACCGGAGAATAATAATCGTTCATATAGTTCCAATAGTTAGGGCGTGTTAATTTGTCGCTTTTTTTCTTTTTGATAAAATCGAATAATCCCATTTACCCATCCCTTTTAATGCGTAATGCCGACATTATCTCTTTCAGATTCGTTTTAATGTCCGTGAGCTGCTCTCTGAGAGAATTAAGACATTCGGTAAGATGTGCATCCGCCGTCGCTGCCTCAAGTCTGAATTCATATAAGTCTTTCAGCTTGTCGTCAATGACTTTCTTTTCTTCATCTTTGTCTTTTTGAAGCCGATCGATTGTTGATTCAAGTTTACCGTAGTCTTTACCGTGTTTCCAAAAAAAGCCGACAAAAGTTAAAGCTGTAACGCCGAAGGCTGCACCTGTCATTAAATCCATTATATTACATACCTCAATTAAAATATTATGAAAAAAAGTTTATAATTTTCAATACCAAAATTATAAACTTTTTTAAGAAAATTATAGATTATTTACAAACTCAGTCTGATGGCGGCGGAATGTTTCATACAGTATAACAAGACTGACAGCACCGTCTATCTTTCGCTGAGTTTGACCTTTGATTTTCTCCAATATGCCGAAGCCTTGACCATTGACATGAAGTGTAGCGTTAGATATACACCATTTGTCGATTTCATTCAGTCCGATAATCAGCTTTGACTTCAAGTCTGCCTCAACCATATTAATTGGATTGCTCATCACATCAGGACGCTGCCACACAGTCTCACTCTCAAACCCATAATCATTTATACGATTGATAAACTCATTGGCAAACTTTGCATCGTAACCAATCTTGTAAGTTCTCAAACCGTATTTTTGATACATTTCAAGAAACCAATCGGCGATAAGAGCTGTATTTATATAGTTGCCGTCAAGGATTCGCACAAGTCCGTCTCTTGCCCATTCTTCATATTTAGCACCTGCCGACTTATCGTCGTTTCGTTCCATCTTCCCTTGTGGGATGAAATATTGAGATAAGATAAACTTACGGCTATCATTGGGCAGCATTAACATAATCTTTGCTGAGCATAAATCTGTTGTTTCGGCAATGTCCACAGCTCCGAGACACAATGCACCGCGAAAAACTTCAATGTCATATTCTGATATATATTCGTAATCTTCGTTTTTCATCCACGCTTCGGAATTGGACTGCTTAATGTTAAAGTCTTTGGACAGGACAAAAACACGGTCAGACTTATTGGTTCGTGCCAAATCCACCTGCTGTTCCAAATAACTCCACCGCTTAATAACGCCAATTGTCGGATTGGACTTTTGCCACAGCATATTTTCCTGCGTTCCTTGCCATACTTCATTTTCGTTATCCTGAGTATATAGCCAAGGCAAATATCGCCTTGCTGCCGCATCGTCAATTTCACCGTTCAGAATTGCTCTTGCCCGGATAAGTTCATTGTCAAGGAAACCGCCATTAACAAAGCCTTCCGTCGTTATGAGTATTAATTTCGGGTTGATTTTGAGTGACTGTGACTGCTCAATTGACTTGACAATAACAGGCTCTTTCATCTCATGCACTTCATCAATAACTGCAATATCAATGTTTCATTAATAGGTTTGCTGCCCCTCTGTTCCCAGAAGGGCAGCAAACCCGTCCCTCTTTATTCCTCGTCCGGTCGGACAGTTTGAATATTCGATTATTATTGACAAGGCATTTTATGCCTTGCTGATTCCGCCAAGTGTCGAGCTGTTCAGGATCGACCATAAGCCGCATTGTGTCGATTGAGTTAGTGAGAATACTCGCCTGATTATCGTCGTTCGATGAGCATACAATGTCAAGACCTTCACCGCCAATGCAAAGTTCGGAAAAAGACAACGAAGAGCAGAACTCACTCTTGCCATTTTTTCGAGGAATCATCAATAAGAGACGCTGAAACCGGTCTGTGCCGTCTAACATTTTGAATCCATATAATGCGGAGATGATGGCTTTTTGAAACAGCATTAATTCCATCGGCTGACCGTAAAACGGCGACTTCGTGCAACAGCAAACATGCTCTATAAAGTCAATGCGTTTATCGGCAGCGGTAGTGTCATAAATATATTCATTTGACTGCATGTCAGACATAAGCCGTTCAAGACACTGAATAAGCTCATAACCGGCAGTGATTGTGCCGTTCATAATCTCAGAATAATATTCTTCAAGATAATTGTTTGTGTGATTAATCATATTTTATCTTGTCTCAATATTCTTGAAGTATTCTCTAAGTGGCGAGACTTTCTCGGTCTGTGACTGTTTCTTCATCATTGAAAGCAGCGTTTTAATATATGCGTTGTAACTCTGCGACAGTTCTTTATATTGCCGTCCTGCAGGCGTAACACGCTGTTTTGCAGGATTGTCAGGTTTTGTTTCAATAAATGGCATTTTCTCAAGGTCTGTAAGCTGCTGCCGGATAAATGACATCTTCTCTATAATATCAGCGGCAAGCAGTCGCTTGTCATCGTCAATTTCATTCAGTAAACTGTCAAATCCAGTCATAACATCTCCTAAATATCTCGAACTTTTCGGATATACCTCTAAAACTTAGAAAATCCGCCAATTTCAAACCCAAAAACTTTTCAAAAATGGTCTGCGGTGAGAAAACAGCTCACTGTCCAGTCTCTCACCCAATTTTTTCTGCGGCACATACCCCTTTTATGGTGTGTATTTCTTCCACCAGTCAAGAACAATTTTGTCGTAATCAACGGCTCGCTCAGCCGCACGCTCTAAGCAAGTCATCTTATCTGTATCGATAAAGATTAACTCAGCATCAAGTTCGTCAGCTAACCTCTGCCGCTCTGCACAATTCGGAAAACCTCTGACTATCCAAGCATTGTGCCAGCTGCCTCGTCTTGTCTTCACCATATCAATCAAACATCGATAGACTTCCATCACATTATTATATACAGCATTATTCCGCTCGTTGTTTATCGCTGTATATATCCTATCAATATCGATAATCAAATCCGCACTGTCGGCACTGTTATTTACAAATGTAGTTTTGCCGGCACAGGGCGAACCGTAAACAATATAAACTTTCTTAGCCGGATTATATCCGAACCGCTCGTGTATCTTGTTATGGCAATGATGATGTAATAGCTGAATATTATCCTCATTCAGACTTATCGAATAATCATTGACATTTTGCTGTGTCAGATACTTTGTATGGTGACAAATACAATCATAATGATTGACAATAGCGTTATGACAATAATCACATATAAGCTCACCGTCACGCTGTAACCGTTGAGCAATAACAATACTTCTTAATTTCTTCCATTCCGGAGAACGATAAAAACTTCCAAGAGTAAACATTACCAATCATCCTCATGCCATTTCTCTTTGAGTTTCAACTCTCGCTTTTTCAAATCGACTTCCATCTTCTTGAATCTATAATTATCCCAATTCTCTTTCCAATGCTCCGGATCAATGTTTTTCAGTAACAAATGAATTGCTCCTATAGAGCCGTCTTTTTCCTGCTCAGTTATTTCTGTATATTCCGTTTCTTTTCCGCTCTCATCTACTCTGACATACGTTTTCCTTGTTGTGAGTGTATGAAACTTTGACTGTCTTACAAGCTCCCCGCGTAACTCAACAGCAAGCTCCAACGATCCTTTTTTAAGTGCGTCAGCAATGTCAGCGTTGTTATTCCTATGCTTATATAAAGTCGATTTTGATATACCGAGAATTCGGCATACCTGAACGTCAGTTATTCCGAGCCTCTTCCATTCACGAATATCATCAAGATGTGTTAAAATATAACTTTCTTTTGAGTATGCCATATTTTAATAATAATTATTTTTTTATATAATTTTCAATATCAAAATTATAAACTCTTTTTAAGTGAGTCCGAAATGTCCGAAATGTCATTTTTTTACAATCTGCCAAATCCGTGAATACGAATAATGGTATTTGTTTGCTAAATAATTAATTATTTTTGACTGTCGAATACCACCGAATGATATAAAGGCGTTATATTCTTCTCGAATATGATACGCATCAAGATCAGCTTTACATCGGCTGCTTATGCGGATTGTGTCTCCTCGGTAGTATTTCAACAAGTCTATTACAAGCGGATAACCGACAATGTCAGCAAGTTCCGACATCTCATGATAGCGGTTTATAATCTCGATTTCTTTATTCATGAACCGTTCGTCCTTTTTGCCGCTTCATCGCACTTTGCCTGAAACTGAGCCAAAAACTCTCTCGTGTCTTGTGCCGTTGCGGCAGCGTAGAGTTCGGCGAGTTTATCTCGCAGATCTCGGCGGGTTATCAGTTCGGCAAAGCTCTTGACGTTATTGTCCGCAACGAACTTTCTGAATGCATCCGCCCCGACACCCTCGGCGTGCTTAACGCATAGCATTACTCTGCTTGGCGTTCCTGCATAGTTGACCGCCTGTATATATGCTTTCTTGTCGCTAAAATCAGCGTTAAATACTCGCCGATACTCTGCACGGAAAGCGTCGTAATCTTTGCCGCCAAGTGCATTGTCACTATTCGCAGCCGTGTATATTGGCGGCGGTGCCGACTGCTTGACAGACGGCCGCCAATCATGCTCTATCGCTTGAATTAGCCATGCTGCCGCATTCTGAATATTATCCTGCTGACGGAGCAAGTCTATTTTGCTATATATATAATTCTTATCAAAACTGTTTATCAGCTCAGTTGCTTTAACGTCAGAGATGCCGAAAGAACCGAGTAGGGTATGAAGTTCGTCAACCTCTTGCTTTTTGCTCGGCGGTTCTTCCTGCTCAGGCGGATCAAACTCAGGAACATCGTCAAAGTCGTCAATCATGATTGAGTCTTCAGGATCTGAGAATGTTATGTCATCAGGATTATCTGAGTCGGGAGAGTATGTATCAGTTTTGTTTTGTTGTTGTTTGTTTTTATTTATTATATTTTCTTTTATTTTTTTCGTGTTGCAAACCGTTTGCACTTGCTCTGCATTTGCACTGCATTTGCATTTCGCTTGCTTATCCGTTTGTATTGCGTTTGCATTGTCGTCTAAATTACTTTGCTTTTGCAAATCGTCGTCATTTGCAGTGCAAGAATTATCTTCTTGCATTTGCGTTTCGTTCGTATTTGCAGTGCAAGTTGTTTGTGCTTGCTCAGCTGCCGCCATTGCTTCTTCAAACTTACGGTTGAGTGCTTCCATTGCTCGTGCAGCAATATCTGCATCGGTGTTATTATTCTCGGCATTATTATTCTGAGGAATGTTTCGATTGTCCGGCTGATCGTCGCCTGCTCGTCTGTTGTATCGGCTTAACGCTGCCGCCCTGCGTTTCTCGCCGAGCTGCTTGAATGCCTGAATATCTGTCAGCATTCTCTCGGAGTAGAGTAGGTCGCCATCTCGCTTGAAGAGGTCTATCGAAACGCAAAAGTCGATAAACTGCTCCAACCATTCGTCGTCGATGCGTTCCTGATATGCGACATCGTCAAGAATGTCACTTGTCACAAAACCTGTGTTTGCGTGAAGGACTTCCAATAATAGCCAATAAACTCCGTAACCTTCATATCCGAACTTTCGCTTGATACGAATTATCTTCGTATCATTATGAGCGTTGTTGTCGTGGTCGAAATAATACATCCCTCTCATAAGTTACTCCTTGATTTTCATCATGTTTTTATCCATACATATACGCATCATCTCTTCTGCATCCCAACCCATAACATGAGCCACTGTAAGCATATACATTATCACGTCAGCAACTTCGAGCATAAAAAGCCGTTCTTTGCGGTCGTGGTCGTTGCGGCAACTAAACAGATCGTGGCGATATTCCTCGCACGCCGAAGTTGCTTCGATAATCTCACCGGCGGCAGCCTTCAAGTCTGCAAGAATATTGTTCACATCATAGCCGCGTGCTTTGGCATTTTGATAATTTTCTTCCATGAGTCTATTAAGGTCGATCATTTATTTTGCTCCGAAAAATATAAAAACGCTCGTTACGATAGATAGGACGAATAAGGCTGTGGTATAGACAATCATCATTATTTTGTCAAATTCATATTTAGGCTCTAATTTACCCACTATCTTAAACTCTAAATCACAAATATCATCTGCTAAGCTGTCAATGGCACATGCTAACAAATGTTCGTTCTTGTCGTGTTTGTCGGAATAGTTCGGCTTTAAATCTTTGCGAGCTAAAAAAAATTTCACGCTGCGATTTACAAATTCTACTCCCTTGACCCTCTTGAACCATGCGTCAATATTGAGGGTAGGTTCGGTGCGTGGCTTTGTGTTCATTTAATCTCCTCATTTAATTTTCTTATTGCTCTTAAAATTAAATTGATAATTGGACATAAAAAGACAAAGCCGACACCAAAAATAATCCAAAAATTATCAGTGTATTTACTAACTTCTTTTTGCAGAATAAAACTTGAAAATACAGAATTTATTCCGACTAAGATTAAGATAATAGTAGTGATATATTTTATAACCCCAAAATTATCTTCTTTTTCTTCAATTCGGTCGCAACAATCCGTAGGTTTGACATCTTTCCAGCTTAACCTGCATATATCCCCTATAGTTTGCTTATGATAGAATTTACATTTTGCACAACATTTTTCCATTTTAATAATCCCCTTTAATCTAACTCACTCTCTTCCCACACATCATCGCTCAATGCCCAGCACTTAGCACATACTTTGTCTTTGCCCTTGCTGAGGCAGCTGCCGCATAAATCCATAGATTACCTCACTATGTCGGAATAAAATTATTAAACTCCTTCTTGACAGTTTTGACGGAATTGGCTTTAGGTAACAATAAAAACCATTTAGTAGGATCTGTGTCGTCAATAACTTCAAGCATTAAATAAAATGACTTGTCGCAATTCCAAAGATCTTTTCCATCAAACGCATTCTCAGGGAAGAGAAACAAATCATAAATTGCATCATCGATTGTTGTTTCTCCGGCATATGTAAGAGGCTTTGAAAACTTCAGTATTTTATTGTCGCCTGTTGGTTTACCGCTACCGAAAGAATAAATCTTTTCGGGATAATTCTTGTCTTTTGGATTTATAATTGGATCTCCGACGAGCACAGGCAAGTCGCTGATGCAATACAATTCGTAATCACTCATTCTTCACCACCTTTTATTACCTCTCCACAAAAGCAACCAAGACCATTAAATCTTTTAATTCTTGCCCCACAAGCACAAGATTTGTCGCCATTACCACCACGATTACATTCTGAGCAGGCAACCCATAATCGCCCATCTTTATCAGTAAAACTATGTTTTTTGCTCATTCATCCCGCCTTACACCGTCTGATATTCAAGACTTTCCATAACAGAGATATTTTGTTCTGTAGGTTCAATATTAAGTCTCTTGCACAATCTTATTCTTAATCTATGTTTTATTATTGTAAAAATAAAATTTGAAATAACACCGCAAAAATTATTCACAACCAAAACAACCCCGATTTTAATTAAATCATTTATTTTTATTTTTGATAACGCAAAAGTTCCAAACATAATAAATACTGCATTTAAAATCTGATAAGGAAAAGTTTCAATCAATCTCGTCTTTGCTGCTCGCATTTCATTAAATACAGGTGTTGTTCCGCTTTCAATGGAATTTTTCACTCTGTCAAACTCTTGTTTATATGCAAGTAAATCTTGTTTCTTGTATATGAAAAGATAATACATTATTTATTCCTCATTTTTCCTTAAATCAATATAAGGCACTTTATGCCTTATCTGATTTATCAATTCTTTAATATAGGCGGTTATCTCAACCGCCCATTGTGTGCTGCTCTGCATATACTCATCTACCGTCATATCACTGCTGACATCTGCCTGTGGAATGCTCCGAATTATAATCGGAGTTGGGGAGCTGTAGCAGCCGATAAGACTAATTGTTAGAATTAACATAATGGCTAAACGCTTGATTATAGACCAAAATCTTTTTCTACAACCCATACTTCCATCTTTAAATCTTATCATAGTTGTATAGTCTTTAATGCGACATATATCGGGAGTATATTCTAATGCTGGGCAATCTTTACATCTCATACTAATACATCTCCGCAATTATTTTACCGCCATCTTTCAATACCATTTTCCCATCTTTAAATTCAACTTCACTTTTTATAACATTATATAAATTAAAACTCGTAAATGCTCTTTCGCAATCAATCAAATAGCTTAAATGTTGCCAAGCGTTTTTTCTTACCTCGCCATCTTTAGTATATAACATACGAACAAATTCTTTATCATTGTTTTCGTTTAATAATATATCTTTATCTGTTATTTCTGAAAAAGGCCTGTCTACAAAATCATTCTTCTCATCGCTCCAAACATTAGTTAATACTTTCTTCAGATATTCAAGACTGTCTTTCTCCACTGCATCCATTAAACCTTGTGGGTCTGTAATTTCAGTTTCAGGCAATATGAGATCTTCTTTATCCCACACACCACCTTGTCTTGCAATTTCATCGTGCGTGTTTTGAAACATTTCATTGTTTCCGAAAATCTGCTCACCATTAATGTAAAATCTCTGACTCATATTCACTCCTTTTATCAATTAATCGCATTCACGACTTTGGTATAATTCTTCTTCGCAGTCATCTCCATTCATATCAATCTCTATTTTAATATCATTAAGCATACATTTTAAAATCAAACATTCAAATTTATCATATTTTTTCAGCGTATTAATCCCTGCTTTGTATGAATAAATGTTGTCTCCATTATAATCAACTTCTGATATTTTATATCCATCATCAGATTTGTAAAATTCAATCAACCATTTTTCCTCATTATCATAATCTGATTCCGGCTCAAATCTGAATTTTTTATATATAAGTCCATAATTGCTAACTTCATCGCTCTCATATACATTAAATGAATATTCTTCATCATCATCGTAATTAACTTCTTTGTAACATTCTATTATTGTAGATAACTTAACCGGAGTATCATCTATTAACATTATATCTTTGATCTGAGACTGAACTTTTTTTGCTAAGTCTTCACTTAATTCTTTTTCGATAAGATTTTTAACAGTTGTTGCGATTAAAGAATTATAAGAATTGAGTTTAATATCTTCAGCAATATTACCAATATGTTTTTTTATTTCATTTCTAAGAGCAGTCCGAATATCCCAATCAATAGAGTCCCTGATTGCATCGGAGACGATCTCTTCAACTCTTTTTTTGATTTTTTCTTCAATAATATGATTATCTTCCATTTCTTTAATTTTGCTCAAAATAATTTCATTAAAATCAAAATTCATAAATTACTCCTTTATTTCCATTTAATAACAATGTGTTTTACCAGCCATATTACAATATCCACCAAATAATCTCTAACAGTAAGCGAATTCTACATTATGGTCTTCAAGCCAAACTCTTTGATACTCAGTAACTCTATGTTGAGAATAAACGGGTGCCCCATTTTCTACACTTCCGAAAACTTTCACCCATCCTTTTGCTTCTAATTCACAAGAGTCTTTTTGACCAAAATATTCTACTGCCACCATTTCGTGACTGGCCCAATCACATCCATAAAATTTGCCATTCGGATCTAACCAACCCAAATCAGAATTAGGCTTAATTAGATAGGAATATATCTCTTCTCTATGGGAGTCTATAAATGAGTCTTGGTCAGGATAGTCGGTAACTTCAAGAATCTCATCATTTTCATTTTGCAAGCACCAACCATTGTTCATATTCACCCATATTAGACCATATTCATTTTCGGATTCCGTGGCCCAATACGGATTTTTATGACAATTTTTTATTTTGTAAAAAGTCATAACTTCACCTCCTCAATATCACTTAAATGTATCGCATACACGGGTTTGTCTATGTGCAGATCAGTGTCCTTGCCGTCTACTATTTCTACTCTCAAAATAAAAGCAGTAAGTCTGCCGTTCGCATTATCATATCCACACCGCAAAACGCATTCAACAGGAAATGTCATTGCGGTTTTCTGTATTTCAGCGTAATCCCAAGGCTCGTTGGTAGGCAAACAACCAGCGTGCCATAATCTTGTTTCCCAATAAGGTTTAACCTCTCTATACTCAACAACCTTTTCACCACTCTTAATCTTTTCATACCATTCTTTTTTAAGTGGCAATATCAGCATTTCATCTCCTTTGGCAGCTTCAGATATTGCCAAGCAACAATGTTCCTTGCATATGTGAATCTCTCAACTGTGTGCCAGCTTGTTCCGCCACGGTCCTTAAGGTCTTCATGGTAAAGTATAGCGTATTCGTTCTTGCAATCCAAAGCTATCACTAACTCATTACATTTGGGGTAGTCTTTGTCTTTAATATAGTGCCATTGTGGAGTGTTATCTTTTGCTCCCGCAAGATAAGCATCTACAAGCCGCATTTCTTCAATAATATCATAACCACCTTCTTCAGTTCTCTCAATATGATTCCTTGCATAATCGTGTGCTTTATTTAATATTTCTTCTGTCATTTCACACGCTCCCGAAAATAATTGTTTTGCTCTCTCGGATAACACCGCCCATACTTGCAACGATCACAAGTAGTCATTTTGCGACCGTTGTAATCTTGACACCTTTCACAGTATCTGTGAAAGAGCTTTCCTTGCCGAGCTGCTTTGCAGTTGTTTATTAATGTTTTCAAAGGCTCTATTGGCATAATAGAGAATACCCCTAAAACACATATTGTCGCTGCTATAATGTTCACTATTTGCAATATATAATCCATTATTCCATTACTCCTTTAACTGCCAATTGCAGCTTTCGTCATCGTGTTTGCCGTAATCACATTCTGCAGTGTATTGATTCTTGCAATTATTGCAATTTTTCATCTTGTCAATCTGACTATTCAGTTGCTCAATCTCCCTGGCCAATTTTTGTATCCGTCGTTCAAGTTTAAGAACCTCGGTTGTCCGTTCTTCATAATCTTGTCTGCATCCAGCAAGATTTCTTATTGCATCTTCATAATTCCTTTTCAATTTTTCATTTTCCTCTTTCAGTCTCTTGTTCTCATCAATCAACTGCCCTGCATAACTATCATTCTTTGCCATACTCACTCCTCATTAATTCCGCACGGTGTGCCGTCGAGATATGTAAATTTATCAAACAATTCTGTCAAATCATACCAAGTATCAATTACACATATTGCATAGTTTTTATTATCAAATGCCATTATTTGTGCTGGAGTGTTGTTATATTTTACCCATATCAACGGCATTGTGTTCGCTCTTGCCGTGATACCTGTCTTTCCCTGCCAAGCCGTAATGAGTTCATTTACATCTTTGTAAGGTCTCCACTTCTCAGCCCCTCGCTCTACAAGATAGGCGAAAGCATAATTTTTATTATCCTCTGTCTGAAAGCGGAAGTTCGCCGTATCCCTGATACACTTTATTGTATCAGGATTACCTTCATTATTAACCAAGTCTTTCAGAATCGCAAAATCGTCGGCTACATATACCTTGTCACCTTTCTTTATGGCATCAGCATTTTCTGCTCCATAAACTTTTCTACAATCAAATTCCATCATTCACTCCTACTATTCCATTTCTTCAATATGTATTTCTTCATGTTCTTACTCTTCCCGAAAAATGTTGCATTCAGACCGCACTGCTGGCATTCAAAGTGCGGCAGCATAAACCAAGTCAGAATGACATCACCGCCACAAAAAGGACATTGTTTTATATTCATTTAATACCTCTCAAAAACTTTCCCTTTCCGTGTAATCGGATTCTATGCCCGTGGCAGCATTTTTACTTCAATGATTTATTTATCTTTTCCCACACTGCATAATATTCTTGCGGTGTCGTGCTTCGTTTAACTTCCTGCAGCAGTTCTTCTCGTTCGTCAAGAATCTCTTGTTGCTTAATATTCTCGCTTTTCAGCTTGTCGATTGTCTGCGACAGATAATTTCTGTCGTTCTTGAAAATCGCAATTTCTTTACTCTGACTGCTCACAATGCAGCTGAGAATAATAACTGTAATTATCAGAGCGGCGATAAATGCTGCCACAATAATATTTAATGTCTGCCATATATTCATTTATCGCTCCTGTCGTATCGTCTTATCCAGTTTGTCAGCTTTCTCCATGCAGACATAATACTTTCAAGGATTGATCCTTGCGAAGTGCCGTATCTGCTCGCTCTGCTTATGCGAAACTCGTCAAGCGTCATGTATTCATTCTTTTTGTCACTCATCGCTGCCCCTCCCATTCTTCAGCTGGTATCATACCCTTTCGGTATAACATTCTCCGTTCTTGCATTTATCTGACGGCGGCAGTCCGGCTGCACACCGTAAAACATATTTACAATACCTACATTGTTGTTCACTCATAGTCACCACCTCACATTATTACACACTTCCACACTTTCATGCTTTTCCACTTATGATTTTTGCCGTAGATCTCACTCATTACAGCTGCCGCTGACTTTGTGTCGTAACTTTTCAAAGGCACACAGTGACCGTAATTGAATAAAAATGCAAGACCGTGAATCTCGAACATACAATCATAGTGCCAAAACTTTGGCTTTGCTGACAAATCGGCAAAACCTACAATGCAGCATTCATAATTAAAGTCTTTCAACTTCTTACACGCATAGCGTGCAACATCTTCACAATCACCGAAAGCAGAGAAAAACTCATGCTTAAAGTTGTTGTGATCAAACACCCCTTTGTGTCCATCGTATCTATACTTATATCGAGTTGTAAAGAAGTTCATCAGATCAGCAATAGTCCAAACCTCGTTATATGTTGCGAGGTTGTCTTTATACCTCTCTCTGATTTCAGTATTAAATGTGATTCGGATAAGCCAGTAAATATCACAGAAGAAACCGAATATATTCGCCCAGCCGCATCGTAAAAAATGTAATATAATCATAATGAATGCTCCTCACTGTGTTTGGCACATATTCCTCTTGCCGCAGTCATACTTATACCGAACTCCGCCGCAATTACTTTATACGGTTCGCCGTTTTTCGCCATCTCAACCATCTTCTTAATATCATCTTCAGAGAACTTTCTTTGCATTGTCGGTTTGATAACAGTTTTCGTCTCTCTCGTTGTTTCGTCTTTTGCCACCATGTTATTCGCTGACCGTCGCGGTCATACTCCAATGCTATCTTCCAGCCACATCTGCGTAACGCTGCACGAATAGTTCCTACAAGATAATGTCCTGTATATCCGTATCTTCTCGCCGCCTCTTCAAAGTCATGTGTCTCGTCAATAAGCCGAAACAATACGCTTGCCTGCAACTTTTGATTGCTTCTGACTCTGCCTTCATGTTCAACTCTTCCGCCATTGCAGCGGACACATTCGCCTTGATATTGTTCTGCCTCTTCAAGAGTGCTGCATACTACGCCGTAAGATCTCAGACATTTCATGCAAACCGGCACATATCCTGTGCTTATCTTTTTTACAATATTCATCTTTTTACCTCAATAAAAACGCCGGCGGCAGCAACTTAATGCAAACATAACATATACTGGAGAGGATAGCTACTCCACCGGCTAAGAACAAATATTTATATAGGAGTAAAACTATATAACCTTACTATAACGAACCTTGCGAACCTTACGCGGGCAATAGTTCAAAAACTCTCTCAAATCTTCTCTGCATTCTTCGCAGAGACATATCTCACTGTGTGGAATGCCGGGCTGTCTGAAATTAATCCTCAGCAGACTTTCGCTGCTGCCGCACGAATCACATCTGCCTTCTGTTGTCTTAATTACTTGTATCATACGCTCTCCCAAAATGTTTTTCTCTCTCCGCAGCGGTCGAAAGCTGTCAAGACCGTCTGTCCGGTTGAAAGAGACATCTGTCTACGCCAACTTGTTTCACCCAATAAAAAAGCCTCGGTTGCGGCTCAACCGAGGCTGTATGTCAAGATTATCATCGCAATAATAACCTTAGAACTCCTTAGCCAATAACAGAGCCGCTGTTATCTCTCTACATTGTAAGAATAATACATCTTACTGTCTTTGTCAAGCAAAATATTCGATAAATCGAAAATATGCTCGAATTGTCACATTTTTTTATTCCCATTACAAATTCCGCTCCCACTTGGTATGCTTGCATATCCTCGCAGGTTTGACGGTAACTAATAATAGGACAAGTGACTTTTACGATTTGCACAGGCTTGACCTTCCCGGCAACGCTGCAGCAGAGCCGTGCGGTCTTGCCTGTCTCAATCTTGATTAGATAATACATAATTTATTATGTTTTGTCAATATTTTTTTATAAAAAATTAGATAAATCCAATTTTTTATAAAAAATATTAATTTTTTTTCTAAAATATTTATTATCAAATCCGAAATAATAATAAATACTGATTGAATGGCGGATGTTTGTATGGATTGGTCAAAAAAGATATTTCAGATAACAGAAGTTTTTGGCATAACTAAAAAAGAATTGGCGGCAAGGATAGGCTTTAATGCTCCGTATATATCAGAAGTCGTAAGAGGGAAAAATAAAAATCCATCTTTTGCATTTATTGAAGCACTTGGTAAACTTGGTATCAATGCCGATTGGCTTGTAAACGACCGCGGCAGCATACTTGCTGATAATTCGGCTGTTCAGGATTGTTTGACAACCGCTGCCGCCGATGTCATAGATATTCGTGCCGAACTCAGAGACAAGGGATATGATAATCTGACAGCTGCTATCGTATCAGATAACAATATGCAGCCGACATTCTCACGCGGAGATGTCGCAGTCTATTCCGCCGGATTGATTGATACCGACGGTATATATGTTATAACCGAAGGCGGCAGCTGTGCGATCCGCCGTTTACAGTTTCTCCGTCAGGAAGATGCCGTGCTTGTTATATCAGACAATCCGCAGTATCAGCCGCGTCGTCTGCCACTCTCGAAGATTGGAGAGTATCTGAAGATTGAGGGCAGGGTAGTGTGTCGGATATTATTTGAGTAAATTTTTAGTGTATATAAGGAAGAAAAAAATGGAAAAAGATTTAGATGATGTAATTGCTGAAGAGCAAGAAAAGGAAGGACGAGACAACGAGCAGTCAGTAGGCTTGTTTTATGAGTTTATTCTGAAATGCAAGACTTTCTGCGGATTTTTATTTATGCTCGCCTGTGTAGTCTGCGGAAGTATAACAGTTTTGAATGTTGCAAAGATATTCAGTGAAGACGGTTCTGTTCGCGGAATGATGGCGATTGTTGGTGCGGTTGTCGGTTTTGCAGTGGCGGTTATTGTATTACTGCCGATTGCTTGCCTGTTGAAGATCGCAGATAAAGAATAGTCTGCTTGATCATTTTTGAATAAAAAAAGCCGAGATAATTGGCGTTATCTCGGCACAGGAGTTATGTAAGAGTAAATGCGGAACTCTTATAATTTCATAATCACCACCACATCTTAACAATGCGGTTAATGTCTGTTGCATTCTTAACTACAACGCTGCCGCTATATACATCATATACGATATAATAGCTGCCGCTCTTGCCAAGTATATTGCTAAAGTGTCCAATGCCTTTATTGATATATCTTCCGATGTAATAACAGTTGTTATTATTGAAGTCCAGCTGTCCGCCGGCAGTCACTTTGCCTTTATCATCTCGCATAAAATAGAATGGATCAATGCGGCAGCCGAATGTCTTTGCGACACTATCCCATACCACTAAACCTGTATCTGTCAGACCGCCCTTGTTATACAATGCTCTATTCAAGTCGTCAGGAGTCCAGTCGAGACCATGCAGATTTGCACAGTTGCATAACGAAGCCAGCACACAGCCGCTGCCGCCGATTGAATATCCTGATTTCCCTATAATCTCTTTCGCCCATTTTTTATCTGTTTGTTTCAATAACTCCATCGGTCACTCCTTATTTGTTTGTTCTGCATCATCTTCTTCTTCGCTGCTTTCGACATTCTTCTTCCAGCCTTTAAGTGTCTTTGAGACAAGATCGTATGATGCCATGCTTCCGGCACAAATGCTGAATATCCTGATAATCGCCGACTGTATCAATTCAAGTGTCCAGCCTGTCTCTGAGAGTGCAACAATAACTCCAAGCGGCAGCGAGAATATGAGCGGCAGCCACACAATAAGTCTTTTGGGAACGACTTGTTTGATTGCAGATACTAATACGCACACAGCAATAATGCACGCTCCAACAGCTGAGATTTGAGGTATAATAAGATTTTCCATTTTTAACACTCCTATTTTATTTCACGAAATATATATTGCGGATATTTATACAAGAATATTTTCATTTTCAGCGAATATTCTTTTGTCCGGAAACCTTTAACATCTTCGACTACGATTTTACAGTCTTGCTCGTAAAGGAAATCTGCGACATAATTGATTGATTTGATTTTGTTTTTTTGGAATGAAGATTTGAATGCCGGCTGAAGCTCAAATCTCGGCTGCAACATCAGATTTTTTATTTGACCTGCTTTTTGTAAAAGCAATAATTGACAATACCGCTTCATTTCTGCAGCAGAGTCAAACTCAATGCCGTTATATGTTCGACATTCGGCAGGAGATACGCCGTATTTGTTTTTCTTGCTCCTGCGAGCAAACTTCTTATTGTTCCACATCATTATCCAAAACAAAAAAGAAGAATTGGCAAAAAATCAGACCGCCGTGTGCGATGGCTGTCTAATTTTATTCGGAGAGTGTCCGATAATTATATTGACGACGGACCAATAATCGCCAATATAATTATATCGGTGTACGAATACCGACTTTGTATTTATATTCGATTTTTAGTATTTTGTCAATAAAAATCGAATAAATTTTTATAAATATCGAGTGTGTAAAAAATGGAATGGAAGGACAAGATTAATAAGATTCTTGAAGCGTTAGATATAAACCAGCGGCAGCTGTCGAAAGAGTGCGGTGTTTCTTCGTCGTATTTTTCGGATATTTATGCCGGACGAAACTCATCTGTATCTGTTGCTGTTCTTACAAAGTTTGCAGAATTGGGTATATCGCTTGAATGGATGATATTTGACAAAGGTGATGTTCTCGCACCTACAGACAAAACACAGATACCAATTCTCGATATTGAGGCTTCTGCCGGATACGGACGGAATAATGATTATGCAGCACCGCCGATTATCGGATTCCTGGATCTCGGTTCGGAGATAATCAAGAAATACGGGCGAAGAGATTATGTGTGTGTGCAAGTTGTCGGCGACAGTATGTATCCGACTTTTTCACCAAGTGATATTGTTGTGATTGCTGTTGGTATGATGAACGGCGACGGAGTATATGTCATCAATGACGGCGGCAATATCCTGATTAAGCGTTTACAGTTTTTTCCGGAGCAGGACAAGCTGATAATAATATCAGACAATCACGAATACCAGCCGCGTGAATTGTCGCTTGCTGAATACAGTAAATACATCGGCATTGTCGGGCGTGTTATATGTAAGGCACAAATGCAATAATTCTTGCCGTTGGCAAGATTTTAATTGACAGAAAAGTAGAAATGTAATACAATGAAGATAAGGCGAAGCGTGAGTGGTGAGATTCGAGATGTTCGATAATTCAATTCACTGTTCGATTTTTCGAGTCCCCTCTCGGGTAAGATATATAAAACGGATATAAAAAACACTTAAATCTAAAGATTTAAGTGTTTTTTATATCCTCACTCTTAATGCCATTTCAAATTCTTCTTCCAAGAACGACATATCCGGCAGGATTTTTGCCTGACGAAGTTTGCGGTTGTAGTTGTCTACGATAGTGCGGATAATCGTCTCATTATAGCGGAAACGATGATACAGTGTGCATGACACGATAATATCTACTACAATCCCGACAACGGAAACAGCAGACAATGCAATCATCGCTATACCTGAGAACATAAGGTCGTCGGAGACAGGATCATACAGAAGTGCCTTATCGATGAGAATCGCTGACGGAATAAGCGAACCGAGGAATGTCAGTCCAAATATCGAGCCAACGACTGAGCCGTTAATCACAATTGAGCGGAGCATTTTGTCAGTGCGAGTTATAAGTGGATCTTTTGTAATCTCTTTAAACTCTGCGAAAGTCAGTTCTTTATCGCCCTGATAGAAATAGAAGTCAACTATATCGAGCGGAGAAGTCTCAGAGAATCGCCGCTGAGTTGTGAATGTGATATAATTATCAGAGGTTTCATCTGCGAATATCGGCACAAGGATAGCCATTAGTAACAAAAATACAAATATCTTCTTTATATTCATAGTCTGATTATATAAAATCAAAATAATTTTGTCAATTTTTTTATAAAGGAAAAAATAAAATAGTCCTTATGGACTATTTTATTTTTTCCTTATTTGTTATTTTTTGCTTGACCAAAAATTTATTTTTGAGTAAAATACAATTGGGAGTGGGCTTATGTTCGACGGTGAAAATTTCAATTTTGATATAGATAAATATCAGTCTGTGATTGATCGGACAGACACGATTAAGAGCTGCGGCAGTGTCACAAGGATTACTGAGATGACAGTTGAGGCTGACGGTCCTAAGGTAATGATGGGCGAGATATGCCGTATCATTCCGCGGAATGTGATGACAAGCCTCGATGATCTGACAGACGATCTTAAGGATAATCCGCAGGCTGCGAAGGA
>JAEEGL010648763.1_pt1 | contig 35940 bp, 33 predicted proteins | sample 9134231 | NCBI WGS metagenome assembly JAEEGL01 (sample SAMN16246548, study PRJNA631951) | gut metagenome | biome: gut microbiome; feature: rumen; material: fiber-attached | host: Bos | place: Iran: Karaj | collected 2018-10
CTTTAACCGTGTTAGTGTGGAGTTGCTGATTCCCTCGGCTTTCAGCCTGTATTGTGAAACCCCTTTATCATTCATTATCTGCCAGAGTTTATTGTAAATGATCATGCCTTTTACCATCTTTCTCTTGCATTTTCCTATATTATGTACTATAATCCCTTATAAGGGTAGTACCTTTATAAGGGTATTACCGCATTAAGGGGGTGAGGGGGGTGATCAGATGCTTGATTATACAGAGATAGGGGAGCGCATTCGTTCTTATCGAAAAAAGAACGGGTACACCCAGGAACAACTGGCCTTAACTATTTCAACCTCCACAGCGTATATCAGTTACATTGAGAGAGCCATAAAGAAACCCAGCCTACAGAAACTGGCGCAGATCGCAGAAGTATTTGGCATCCCGATTGACTCATTGATCTCTGCTAGTCAGGCAGAAATGAAGGTTTTCCGTGAGGGCCCGCCTGGCTTGGACCGGTACTCATCCCTGGAAAAAAACCGTCTTCTTAAAAACCTGAATGAACTGATCCATATTATAGAGCGATCAAACTGACTGTATTAAACGTAATACGGTCAGTTTTTTTGCGACACATTTATCCTCATGGTTAATTTCTTAACCGGCAGGAGATTGAGTATAACCAGTTAATACATTATTCTCGCCTCATGAAGGAGGCCTATTATGAAGAAGAACGAAGAAAAACAGCGTGATACCCAACTGATAAAGCAACGTATCCGGGAGCGGTACAAAGGCGTAGGCGAAGACGTCCTGGATGTAATACCTGCGCTGCCTCACGAGGACTTTTACAAATCGGATACGCAAAAAAGAGTGGCGGTATACGCGAGAGTTTCCACGGATGATCCGAACCAGACATCATCTTATGAATTGCAGAAAAACCACTATGAAGACATGGTAAGCAGGCGCGCCAACTGGGAACTGGTCGGTATATATGCCGATGAGGGGATTTCCGGAACCTCTCTGCAGCACAGAGACAGTTTTCTCCGGATGATAAAAGACTGCCAGGATGGAAAAATCGACCTTATCGTAACGAAAAGCGTATCCCGGTTCGCAAGAAATATCATCGACTGTATAGGTTATGTCCGCCAGTTGAAAGCAGCCCAGCCGCCTGTTGGCGTGTTCTTCGAAACAGAGAACATTTTCACGCTGGACGAGCGTTCCGAAATGTCCCTTTCCTTTATCGCGACACTGGCGCAGGAGGAAAGCCATACCAAGTCGGAGATCATGAACTCTTCCATAGAAATGCGGTTTAAACGGGGAATATTTCTGACACCGCCGCTTCTGGGCTATGACAAAGATCAAGATGGAAATCTGGTGATCAACGAAGAAGAAGCCAAAACTGTGCGCCTGATCTTCTTTTCCTATCTTTACGGCTACTCGACACAACAGATAGCAGACGCATTGACCCAATTAGAGCGATACACGAAGAAAGGGAATCAGGTATGGAGCGCCAGTTCCATTCAGCAGATCCTAACGAATGAGCGCTATTGCGGAGATGTTTTGGCGAGGAAGACCTACACACCGAACTATCTCGACCACAAGTCCAAAAAGAATCGGCATAACCGCAATCAGTACCGGCAAAAAGACCATCATGAAGCCATTATCACGCGGGCAGATTTCTTCGCCGTTCAAAAGATCCTCCGCAACGCCAAGTACGGGAACAAGGGTTATTTCCCGGAAATGCACGTGATTCAGGAAGGCATCCTGCACGGTTATGTTACCGTACACCCCCGTTGGGCGGGCTTCACGGTTGATGACTATTACCAGGCGAGTGAGGAGATCGAAAACGGTCTCATACCCTCCAAACCCATCGAATTCCGAGTTGATAAAGGCAGTCTGAATCTCAGCGGGTATGAGCTTGTCCGGACCCAGTTCATTTCGGAGACCGGTCAGATCGCGTTATCTGTTACGCAGAGTACGCTGAACTTCAATAAGGTCTCCGTCTCCAAGATGGGAGGGGTTCGTAATGTTGAGTTATTAGTGCTTCCGGGTAGAAACATGCTGGCTGTGAGAAAAGCCGCCGCCGGATCTCATTGTTCCGTTCAATGGAGCAAAGAATCGAGCGGGGAAGTGTTTCCGAAACCCATCAGCGGCAACGCGTTTCTTCCGACCCTCTTTTCTTTGTTCGGCTGGCGAAAGGACTGCCGCTATAGGATGATCGGCTCCCTTTATTCTAAGGGTTCCGAGTCTGTGATCATATTCAGCACGAAAGACGCAGTCATGTTTATTCCTGAAGATGATAATCAGGGCAGCGGCGCAGCGAACGGCAGCGGTGAAACGGCTGCGGATTCGGTACAACCGGAACGTCATAATTCAAAACGCGTTAAAGCATACCCTGCCGGATGGGCGCACTCCTTTGGTGAACAGTACTATACGAGCTGCGCAATCGATAATATAGAGGAGCCCGAAGACGGCATCTGGAAAGTATCTGAAAAAGGGACTCCGTATAAGGAGGCGGAAGCAGAAGTCACAACGCAGGCGGAGGCAGCCAGAATCATTACGAGAATACTGGAAGATATAGGAGTCGATGAAAATGCTGAATGATCATTATGATGATAAGGGTAGCGCTCAAGGCTCCCGGGAGCTCACCATACAGGATGCACCGAATTTTTCATACGATGGCTATCAGGTGGTCCGCGGCGAGTTTTTTGCCCATCTGTTTGAGCCATCTATCAGTATTAACCGTGAAAAGGTCTCGGTAAATACCGCCTGCCTCAGGAAGCTCGAAGACGTTGAATACGTTCAGTTCCTGGTCAATCCCATAGAAAAAAAGCTGGCAGTTAAGGCGTGCGATGAGGAAGCCAAAGCATCTATTAAGTGGGCATCCGGTACCGGGAAGGGCAGAAAGCCGAGATCGATCACATGCAGAATATTCTACGCGAAGCTGATGGCGCTCATGGGCTGGGATCCCGAATACCGGTACAAAATCCTCGGAAAACTCATCCGGGCGAAGTCAGACCTGCTGTTCGTCTTTGACCTGAACTCTGCCGAGACATATCGGAAAGAGGAGGGGAAAAACACCGGGCGTGGACTGCCGATGTATCCGGAAGAATGGAAGAACCAGTTTGGCGTTCCGGTAAAAGAGCATCAGGACACGCTTCAAATCGACATCTTTGACGATTACGCCGTGTTCCGAATCAACAGGGAAGAAGAAAAACGGGCAGCAAAGGAGGCGGGCAATTGTGAAGAACCAGGGGAACGTAGCGTTGACACTGGATCTGAAGAAGCAGCGCATGCGGATTCATAAGGAAACCCTGCGCCAGTTGGGATATCCGGATTATGTGCAGCTTCTTGTTAACCCGGAGCAAAAGACGATCATCCTGAGGGCATGTAAAGAAACTGCCTGCCAAGCCCATAAGGTGATTCTGGAAAAAAACGTTGAATGCGAATTGTACAGTAAGGAACTTCTTCGCCGGCTGAGGACTGTCGATAGCAACTTGAAGGGAGATACTTCTTTTCTGATAGCCGGTAAGACTGATCCATCCCGCCGTCTCGCCATCTTCCGGATGGAAGACATTCATCCCCTGGAGCAAGTACAATCGCAGAATAACTGCAAAAAGGGGGCAACCACATGAAGGTAGATGAGCCTGCCATTTTGACCCGGGACCCTCTTCTGGAACGGCTTGTTCAGCCGCTGTCGGAAGAATCAAAGAATCGCCTGAAGGAAGAAATGATCCGTGACCCTGCTGCAGCCACTATCCATATCTGGCGGGGAGTGAACCTGTTTGATTATGAGAAATATGACCTTTGCCGCTCTCAAAGCCTTTCCTACACGGTCGAAGAACACGATTTTTCCGGCATACACGAAGCGGCTTCTTTTGTGTGTTCTGAACAGCTGACCCGCAGCGATCTCACGGGAGAATACAGGAAATACCTGATTGGACAGAAGTTCCATTATGAAGAGGCTAGATACCTCGCGTCACAACCTGAGAAGAATACGGTCAAATACCGGATCGCCTATAAATTGGGAGAAGACCTCAATTTGGCCGGAGGGACCATTATAAAATACAGTATTTACGCATCTTCGCTTGAAGCCATTTTTGCGCAAAGTGAAGAACTTGCCCAAAGGATCCTGTCCGGAAAAATACGTGTTTCCCATGAAAACGTTATTGAGCTTTCGCGGCTGTCTTCTGATGAATTGAAAAACCTGTCCCGCACTGTGATAAATGAAGCGGTTGACCACCTGACTTTTCAAGATATTCGGCATGAGGTCAAATGGCGCTATACGCAGGCCAAAGCGCCGGTAAGCAGGAGTGAAATGAAAGAGCAGCGTGAACGCCTTGAGGCTGGGATTCGGCAGATGCCGGCTTTCGATCCCGATTCTGACGTAAACAGCCTGTGTATGACGATCGTATCCTGGGTCAGCTCAATTGAGCGAGTGAGCCGGACAGCGGATTTCCACTCTGTTTCAAACAGAGCAAAGCTTGAGCTGATGAAACAGCTGACCGTCCTGGAACGGACGATCAGCGCTATGCAGAAATCATTGGTTGAGAGGACAACGAAATGATTAATGAACTAAGTGAGTTTGTTCCCCGCGTTCATTTTGAACTAGTTCCTATTAAAGACCTGGTTTCGAACCAGGATTACCAAAGGAACTTGTCCTGGTGTCATGTGAAGAAGGCCGTTGAAAACTTCGATCTGAATCAGGTCAATCCGATCAAGGTGAGCCGGAGAGATGGGATAAACTATGTGTTTAACGGGCAGCACACGGCAGAGATCATTGCGCTGGCCTCCGGAAGCCGTGATACGCCCGTATGGTGCATGGTCTATGATGATCTCGATTATACCGTTGAGGCAGATATTTTCGCGAATCAGATGAAAAACGTCAAGCCTTTAATGCCGTATGAGATTTTCAATGCCAATTGCGAAGCCGGAAGCGACACCGAACTCATGATCCGGGACCTGGTGGAATCGTACGACTTGAAGATTTCTCCCAACGGTGCTCCTGGCTGCATATGTGCCGTAGGAGCGCTTGAGACCGTCTATGAGAAATACGGTTATGGAATCCTCGACCGCGTTCTTAAGCTTATCGTCATGGCATGGGAAGGGGAGCCAAAGTCCTTTACTGCGAACATGCTGAAAGGCCTCGCCAGATTCCTGAGCGCATATCGGGACAGAATAAGCGATGATATGTTCAAAGATAAACTGGGAGAGGTCTCAATCAAAGAACTGACAAAAACAGCAAAAGAGCGAAGGGCCGGCTCTCTGGGATTCGCTGAAGCAATGCTTATTGTCTACAACAAACGCCTGAAACCCCCGCTGCCCTGGAATGACCTGTATTCCAATAAAACCGAGAGGCGGCGTGGGGAGGAGGCTTCTGTTTTGGAGATGAATCAGCAGACTGCTTAAAATCTTTCCTGCCGACGGTCCGGATGACCGTCGGCAGGAATTGGAATAAATGACTGATGTGTCTGCAATCGGTGTTGGACGACGGTAATGCGGCCCTAGCGGGGCATTCTATCAAATGAATTTCCGCATCAATGGTAAAGACTTTACTAGCGCTGGCGCCCCATTGACTCATAATCCCTTTGATATCAAGGATATCTAGCAGACCTAAGGATAGGTCTGCTCAGAAAAACGCTTCTGCATTAAGATGTTAGCATCACCGGACTGCCGTTCAGGTCCGCAACGACTGCCGTTTAGTGCCGCCGTATACACATATATTTCGTATATATTTAGAGCTATCATTAGTGACGAGCACAAGCACGGCAGATCCCGAGGTTTAAGTTGTTATTCCCGCCATAATAGACAAAGTCCTCTTCGAGTTTAATAGTCCCGCATTGTGTGCACTTGATCCATCGTCGGCCAAGAATATCTCTGGCAATCTTATCTTGATTATCAATGATCTCTGCAACTTGTTTGGCACAGTATTCGTCAGCAAGCGCCTTGGCTTTCTTCGCGAGATTCGTCCTTTTAAGATTGCCTGTCCGCAAATCATATGCCTGTCTGCCGATAGAATTGAGTTGCGACATAACGGTTTCCCGGTTGATCCGTGCTTTTGATATCTCGGGAAATAACTCCTCAATATAAGAGCAATGCTTATTCTCAATGTAGAGAAGTGAAAGGCTTTCTTTTGCTCTAGTTATCCCAACATAGAAAAGCCTTCGTTCCTCCTGCTCGGCGTCAGTGCTGTCTTTATTGCTGCAGAACAAGTTCGGTTCTGCAGAGGGAAACCTTCCATCATAGAGATCGAACAGGTAAACGTTGTCATATTCAAGACCTTTACTGGAATGGATGGTGGAAAGGACAATGCGGTTATCCGGGCCGGTGTTGGTTCCGGCCATAATAAACGCTTCAAGATCCTTGATGTGAGAGACAAAGGATTCTATGGTCGCTTCGTATTTTGCCAGAATCTTCAAGACTTCAATGCTTTCATCGGCATCTTCCTGCCAAACAGGTTTCTGGGAATTGGCCTTTTTTTCAATCAGAGCGATTGCATCCATAGGAGGTTTTCCGGCTAGCGAAGAAATGAATGTCCGGAAGTCTTTTGCGCGACCTTTGTATTCTTTCTTGTTGTATTCCATTTGATTATCGAGAGCATCAAACACCGTTACATGGTTATTCTTAATGTCTCGAAGAGCATAATCAAGCTGTTCTTTCCTCAGAAAGAGTATCCCTTTATTGCTGACAGCCTTCAATGCGTCACTATCGTATTGATTCAGAGTCAGAGAAAGGTAAGCCAGAACTTGCGATACGGCACTGATTCGGAAGAAATTCAATTCGGACTTTCGAAAGCCAAAACTAATCCCATTCCTGCGCAATAAATCAATCAGGACAACCGAACTTTCATTATTGCGATACAAGAACGCAGTTTCTTCGGTTGCCTCCTTTGCTATTGAGACCAGGTTCGTGAATTGATCTTCTCTGGATTTGCAGGGTATCAGCTTTACTTCTGAACCAGGCCCGCGATCCGGGCACATGTGCTTTTCATATCGGCCCGTATTTCGCGATATGAACCGTTGAGCCAGATTCACGATCTGCTCTGTTGACCTGTAATTCTTCTCCATTAAAAGAATAAAGGGATTCTTGTAGTCGAACCTGAAATTGAGCAGCGCCTCTGGATAAGCGCCTCGGAAACCATAGATGCTTTGATCTTCATCTCCAACCATGAAGAGATTCTTCCCCTCTGCAAGAAGATGAATGATCTCGTGCTGGATTTTGGACGTATCCTGTGCTTCATCAACACAAATATAATCGTATTGTTCTCTCAGCGTTTCGAGGATATGGTTGTCTTTCTTTTTGAGAATCGTTAGAGCATAGCACAACTGGTCATCGAAATCCATTTTGTATAGGGATTCCCTCAGTTCCCTCTGGTAGCGCTCATAGATTTCTTTGAACTTTGGAACTACTTCTATTTCGTCAATCTGTTCATCAGTGAGCCTTTTGTTCTTCACGTAACAAATAGCTGTAGAGACGCGGGTGACATCTCCTTCTGCAGGGTATTCTCCATTGATTTCTTGGTAATAATCTGTGAGGAGCTTCTTCTTCTCCTTGTCTTCGATAGTCGGCCACATCCGGTTTCCTTTTGATTCCAAGTACCTTCTGCAGATGCTGTAGGCAAGGGAGTTGATTGTCGAGAAGTGGATTTCCTTCCCGCATTTAGTGCCGAATTTGCGATGGAAGCGCGACTTTATTTCAGCAGTTGAGTCTCTTCCGAAAGAAACAGCTAATATTCTGCTCCCCGGAATTCCTTTCACAAGAATCATAAAACCGAGCCGCGCAACAAGGGTAGTTGTCTTCCCAGACCCGGGGACAGCAAGAAGAAGGACTGATCCGTCCACGGTTTGAAGGGCACGTTCCTGCTGGCTGTTGAGTTGAATTGAGTATTGATTACTGAAGTCTGTATACCTGCGGTTCTCTTCATCGGATTCGCGGTAAGGTGCTGCGCATGTACTGTCAGACAGCCCGACATAGGCAAGAAAATCGTCCTTCGTCATCAGTGCAGTGGTCGTGAAACTCCCAAATCCACTGTCTGATACATCTATCACCCTGACAATGCATTTTTCAGAATCGCTAATCTGGAAAAATAAATCGATATGGCCAGTTTTAACGTCATAGCAGTCGAAAGCCCTTTTGGGCTTTTTCCAAGAAAACAGAAGCGTATTATCCCGCTCACTGTTCTCTTGATAATGAAGATTTCCCGAGGCAACCTGGTTAGACATATCAAACAGCCAGACGACTTTATAGCCGAGATTGTCGTAAAACAAGTTTCGCTCTTTGAAGTTTTTTTCTGAAAAATCGCTGTGCTGGAATTCAACTACTGTCTTGCCAACCATAACATCAGCTCGATGTGAAATGTTACCTACAGTCAGTTTTATTTCCTGATTCTCTTTCGGAAAATACGATTGCCATTCATTATGCCATTCTGAAAGGCAATAACTCCCATTAGAGGCCCAAGTATCACTGCATTCACGGTTAGCCGGATGTGCAAAATGATGCCGGCGGACATCTCCCCGCCGCACAATGAGTTGAACCCCACAGAAAGGGCAGTAGTAATCCTGGCTGCTGACTGTATCCTCGACATGAGTTCTCTGCCCGTTGTAATCGCACGCCATGAACATACGTGTTCCTGTCACCTTTCCCAGTACTGATTGTACCAAGCAATTGTGGATAGCTGAGGGCAACCTATCGGGTCGGGTGAAATCAACCACTCACAGGTCGGGTGATCTCAACCAATTTGATAAAATGGTATCGGCTTATCTTGTTAGCTTTTGCTGTCCCTATAGGAGTTGTTTTTAGAATTCAATGGTCCCTAAAGATTGTTATACTTATTCGAGTTACCTTTAGCTTTCGCTACGGGATACTTCGTTTCATTTCGGCCCATTTTATCCATGACGATCTCATCTTCATCCAGATTCAATTTATCGAGCAAGTTTCTGCAGTATACTAATACATCTGCCAACTCTTCCTTGACATGGGCAACATCATAATCCGTATCGCTCCATTGAAAGCATTCCAGCAGTTCATTTGCCTCAATAGAAATGGACTTTGCCAGATTGGCGGGTGTATGGAATTGATCCCAATCCCGATCTTCCGTGAATCTTCGGATCCTATCAATCGTTTCCTGCTTCATGTTTGCCTCCGAATCGCTATTTCAGAAAAGAGCGTATGTAGTCCGCCAACACTTTGTCTTCGCAGTAGATAAAGCAGCCTTTCTGCCCTCTCGTCAGCAGCGTTTTGTATGTATTTTTAATCAGCCTCTCAGCAACATCACGGTGCGCTGATCTGATACCGGATGAATTGTCGTCGCTTGAAATCTGCGTCGGGTCGGTGATTATCCTGCCGGTCTTGGGATCATATCTGAGATCTTTTCCAATAAAAACACCGATGTAGTCGAATTCCAGCCCCTGCGCCGTATGGATACACCCTACCTGTTCAAATGATTTTGGGTTGATGGCCCAAATCTTATCAGTGGCCAGGTTCCACTGGGCTTTGAAACCGTTTTCCAGATAGATATCATAATCGCCACGATGGTTTTTTACATTCCAATCATAGCAGTACCCGGCTACCATCCTTGCTTTGTTGCTTTCCTTGTTGATTTCACGCAAGGTATCCCGGAGTTCATTCGGATCTTCAAAAACCCTTATATCAAAGAGTATCTCCTGATTATCAGTATCCACCGGCTCGCCAATTTGCAGGATGTTGTTAATCAGTTGGATATATTGATCGCTTCCATTACAGCGGAACTGGGATCGAAGGACGGTTTCCTCATTCATGGTTATACGGCTGCCAAGAACAGACGCCCATTTGCGGATCTCCTCTACAGACCCGATATCCTTCGTAGTGATTTGCTGGTCTTCATCAATCAGAAACACGGTAAACAGCGAAGAGTTGATACATTCCTTAACTTGGTTTTCCCCATTCCAATCGCCATACATCTTGGCGACAAGCCGATGCGTTTCATCTACAATCAGGCAATCATAAAAGTTTGGTGTAGTATTACACAGGCCAAAAGGAGACCTGAAAAGCTGTTTTATGTTAACCTGCGCTTTTAGATCCGATTTTGCAAGAAGCTTTTGGTAAGCCTCTCTTGGTGCGCTGTTTTTTGTGCAATAACTGGCGTTTAGACTTTTTGATGTAAATTCTCTTAAAAGATTGATAGCAAGAACTGATTTGCCTGTACCCGGACCACCTTGGATGATAATGATTCTTTTCTTCATATCCTTCAGGCACTGATCCATGGCTTTTTTGCACATATCAAAGACTACTGCCTGATCGTCCAAAAGGATAAACTCCTCGTTTCCTTTCATCAATGAAACAAGGCAGTCCTGGAGAGCTTTTGACGGGCGGATTCGGCCATTATCGATTTTATACAGCAAATCTCCGGAAGAAGACCTCTTTGTTACAAACTGCTTGATAAAGCTTCTGAGCCGGAGGGTCTGGCTTTTATCAAAAAGAGGAGCTTCTTCAAGCCAGGGTCTGTAAATCTCATCATCTAACGGAGTCCTTGAAATCGGGTCACAATTGTGAAGATATGCGCATGGCCTAATGCCGATTCTTTCGTCTTGTACCTGTTCGGAGGAGTTTTTTATAAACGTTGCATAGGCATATGCCTGGTACGAAGGATGATTTACGATCCTATATGCCCCGCCGGTGAAGGCGCGGACACTGTGTTGCATAATGTCATCCACTTTTTCAGCATTGTCCCACTGCTTCAGTTCGACTACGATGACATTACTTTTTCCGTCCTGGTCCGTTCCGGCAAGCATAAAGTCTACGCGTTTTGATGTTCTGGGGATTTGGAATTCAACGGCAACTTCAACATCTCCAGGAATCTCCGGATCATCGATCGCAGATCTCATGAATTGAAGAGAGTTCTGCCAGGAATGATACTCGGCGATTTGTCCCCCTGAGAGGTTTTTAGCCCGAAGATTGGAGAGTATGATATCTGATATCCGATTGAAAACCACATCGTCATTAAACTGGGCTTTGGTAGCATTATAAACAATCATACCCTACATTCCCTCCTCTGAGCTCTGCTCCATCGTTTGGTCCCTGAGAATGAAGTAACCGTTTTAGGGTTTAGGATAACTTGTTGCTTTTGCTTCGATTGCATTTCCAGCAAAGTGTTTGCAAATTCGCTTCTTCGGTATATCCGCCTTTTGTTACAGGGATGATATGGTCGATTTCCAGCAAAAGGTTGGGTTCTATATGAGTGGAGTTGCCGCATAGCTTGCACGTATAGTTATCCCGTTCCTTTATGTGCTGACGCAGTTTGTTGGTCATAAGCGCTCGCTGCTCTTTTGTGAATGCGGATATGGTGAGTTTGTTCTGGAGAGCATTAATGAGTGCGACGATCGTTTCCTCGGTCATTGGAACCGCGAACGTCCGTTGGGCAAAACCACCGTTCGAAGTATATGAAAACTTATACTCTACCGTCAGTATGCTTTCGCTGACGTTAGCAAATCCCAGCCTAGAATAGAATCCGTCTTCATCATACTTCATAACGTCTGACGGGACGTTTGAGATATATGCCTGATACTCCTCCTTATATCGCTCTATTATTTCCTTCGCATCTTTTAGCGTTTCTAGTTCTTCTATCAGAGTTTGCAGCTTTTGGATTTGCTCGGGATACTGATCTTTGTTGGGGTAGAAATACTTAACGATATAGTCTATCGGGCTGTTTTCAGCGCTGGCAAACACTTGTGCAGATACTTCTGCTGTGAATGGTGTGATTGTCTTTTTATATGGCCTCACGTAGTTGTATTCGTCATCAACAACAGTCTCGCTGCGGACAACACGGGCCCCGAACAGTCTGGAGATGGACTGTGCCTTTTCGTTAATATACTCGTTGAACTCTCTCTGTGAGTCCATTATTGACGCGCAAGTAGCTTTGATTTGAGCAAACTCTAGAGATTCATAGTATTCGTAGATTTGGCGGCTTCTTTGAATGATTTCCTGCGTGTCGGAGGAAATTGAGGTAATGATTCTATCCAGTACCTCCCACTCTTCGCTGTCAATAGTTTTGATTTTCTTGATGCTATTGATGACTTTATCGAACAGTAAGGATATCTGCTTATCAAGGCCGGCCCTGTCCTCTTTGATGATAAGCTTTTCTTTGAACTCGTTAGCACTGTCGATAATCTCGTTAACCCTTTCATAATACGAATGCTGTTTCTGTTCCAATTGCTCTTTGTTCTGTGCTTTAACGAGCTGATTATATTCGGTTTTAGTCATAAGGATGGACGGATCAGAGAGCAATCGTTGGATGTCATCATTAAAAATCCGTATTGTTTTCTTGTTCGACTTCCGACCAGCAGGAGATACATAACTCACGAGGACTTCATATGCGTCGCAATGACTGATGCTGTCCCGCATATCTTGCTTAACCCTATCAAACATAGGACGTTGAGTATACTCGTTATCTGTTAGAATCTTATTCAGCTTCCCGGCGTAACGCTTTTTTTCCGCCAGACGCCGCTCTGCCTTCTGCAAATTGTCCCTGTCATCTTTGAAATACTGGATTGGCAGATAATTATCGACTCCTTTTGAGCTTTTCATGGTAATGTGATCGTCTGCTTTCAGATAGAGCCAGTGTTTCAGCCCCAGTCTCTGCAGAGTTTCTTCAGTCAAGTTTCTGTATCGCTTGTTGTTAATATGACGGATAACGATGCACAAAACGAAAATAACGACTGCTATACTAGCGATTGCAGCAATGATAAAGATAGGTTTAGGCATCTTTCATTCATCTCTCTTCCATCTATGGCGGTGTTCTAACGAACCCACAACTCGTAACCCTGACGTCTCGCAGAATCATATACTGGCTTCATATTCCGTTCGAGTATCGATTTAAAAGCTTCTTTGGCATTTCCTGGTCGGTATAATTCTTGCCCAGCCCAGATAGAGTGTAGATTATCTCGCCAGCAACTCTGGTAGAGGTTATGGATTCCGGGTTTTTCTTGAATCAGTTGATATAAACTGTATTGGTTTTCTGAGAAGTGTTGGAAATAAGGGTCCCAAAGGGGGAGACGGTCACTTTTTGATGAATTCAATGATGAATCCATGGGCATTAGATTCCATAATTCATCATTCATTACGAAAGACCAAGGGATAAAATGGTCAATATCATACCGCCCGCTTCGGATCGGTTCTCCGGTAAAAATGTCCTGAACCTCCCGATACTCCAGCACTGCTTCCCAAAGCTTGCGGACTTTTCCAAGCTTCCGCATCTTCTCATCCATCGGTGCAAGCTTATACACTAAGCCCGGCACCTCCGGATTGTTGTTTTGCAGCCACTTTACCTTTTCATATTGGATCCACCCGAGAATCGATACGGTGTTGTCTTGAATCATTCGGATCCAAGCAGGATGAAATCTAACTTCCTTTTGTAGCCTGCTGCTTTCGCCAAGAGTATATGGCAGGGGAGTGCGCTCTTTGTCAAACTCCATAATATATGAGGTCAACCGACGAGTAGAATCCCAATTAACGATTTCTCCTGCATTCGAAAAGAAGCCCGCCAAAGCACGATAGGGAACCATATGAGTCAATTGTTCTTTTGGCTGGTATAGTTCTTTACTGTGTGCTTGGATCTCATTCTTTATTTCCGCCTTTGACGCATTGGCGGGGAGTTCGCTGAGTTCTGACAGTCTGAGGATCGCACGCTCCAGGCCATCGCGAATGCTGCCATCTCCACCTAGACCGCTTAAGTGAATATGGAACTCTCGGACGGAGTACCAGGCACTGCAGATCATCTCATCAATAATATCATTGAAAGTGGTTTCCTCTAACCCGGTTGAAATCAGGTTGACGATTGCTTCCAGCCAGTAGAACTTATAGCAATATGACGGGTCCTTCAGCATCAAAGAAAAACCATGTATATCCAAAACATTGTGATAGGCGGCATCTATCTCTAAACGCGCCGCGCTAGGATATTGATCCATCGTTCCTCCTCTCTGCCAGGACGGACATCGCAAGTGATCCATTTATCAAACAGTATCAGCGACGGAATCGCTTTCATGAATTCTATCAATGACTCTTCAGTGAAGTCCGTGAAATAACGGCCATTTCGCATGCCTTCAAAAGTACCGTATTTGAAAGAAGTGTACAGTACTCCGCCTTGCTTCAAAGCTTTTGAAATCTTGTTCAGAACGTCCAGCAATTCCACCTTCTCGAGGTGAAGGATCGACGCGCACGCCCATACTCCATCGTATTTATTTACTTCGGAGAGCTCACCGAATAACATTTGCCTGACTGGGATTCCAGTATAGATGGAGGCATATCGGCACAATTCTTCGGAGCCGTCCACAGCATCAACTGTGTACCCTTTCTGAAGAAACGCTTTTGTGTCCCGCCCGGAGCCACATCCAAAATCAAGAATGTATGAGCGTTCGGGAAGGGTTTGTAGAAATCGGGTCTGAGAGGCTTGCATGTCAGCCAGTATCGTCCCCTCTGCGAACTCTTTCGCGTTTAGCTGATAGTACATTAGTGTTTGGTTAGCGTTTTTCATTTCATCAGCTTCCATATTAATGATAACAGTATAGACATCTTGCCCACTCAACGTCTCCAACTCCAGGTCATAAGTGATAATTGAGGGCCAGTCCTTCAACAAGACCGTTTGGATAAGTATACTCAAGGCGTTTGCTGTTCCAGTGAGGATTTTTCTTGTGAATGATTCGATGATGGTTTGGGCAGACAATTAGCTGGTTTTTTGCATCGTTGTCCAAACTGCTGACGAAATAACGAATATGATGTGCTTCCACAACATGACTGTCATATTGTTCACCAATAGCCTGTCCACAGATTTGGCATCGGTAGTTGTATAAGCCTTTCAGACCATCACCAATTTTCTTGTTGAGTCTGCGTATCTTGATCGTTCTTTCGGTCTCAAAAATAGTCGCTCGGCTATCTTCCATTTCGTAATTGAACTCAGCCTCAACAGTGGTTTCCTCTCTGCCCTGTACCTTTTCAACTAGCGCAGCGATATCCGCTGAATAGATGGCCTCCATGAAGAAGACATCATCCTTTCCAGTCGAATAAACGGCAAGATACTCCCGCTTATCATTTGGAAGCTTGATTCGTTTTCCGGTTTTGAGTTTTTGCTCTACTTCGCGTTTCTCCAAGAAATAAGTGTAGCTGTCTGAGAAGGCCGCAATAATCGCAGCCTTGAGGTCTCGCCTGTATCGAATCTGAAGGATGTCTTTCGGATGAATGGCGTTAAATTTGGGGTTGAAGCCCTCGTTGTTGATTGATGCGTCATACATCTTTCCTTCAAAAAACACATGAACAGCCTTCTTTTCGCCTCTTTTCATGATCCTACCTGCAAGAGAACCGAAGACGACATAATGCTCAATGGGGAATGTGAATCCATCTGTCAGAGCCGACCAGTCGATCTCTTTTTTATAGACAAACGTCTTGATAAAAGGCGAATAATCCGAATCATAATAAGCCATATTACCACCGATTTCATCACTGTCATCAGAAGCAGAATTGTCTGCCAAATACGGAGGAACGCGCGCCGAGAATAGCAGAAACCAAACCGCTTTATCCGTTGAGGCTGTGCGCCACAAATAAATGTGTCCCTCTCAAACTCCCGGTATTGATAACATCGAGCTATGCTGGTGAAATCTGTTATACATCCTGTTGTAGTTCTTCTTTGAAATACGACTCTATCGATTCTACAACTATAACATCTGCGGGTAACCAGTTCACCTGTCTCAAATCATTAAGCGGAAGCCACTTGGCTGCTTCGTGCTCTAAGAGTTGTAGTTGCCCTTCCTTAACGCGACACCAGAAACAATCCATTGTGATGTGAAATTCAGGATAATCATAGTCTACCGTGACGAGAAACCCATCTACACTTATCTCGGTATTTAACTCCTCGCGGATTTCCCGAATTAGAGCCTCTTCCGGTGTTTCACCGTTTTCAATCTTTCCTCCGGGGAATTCCCACCAGTCTTTATAGTTGCCATAGCCTCTCTGAGTAGCGAAAATCTGATTTTCCCGGCGAATAATAGCAGCAACAACTTTTATCTTTTTCTTGCTCATTTTTCCCCTTCTTTCTAGGCAATCTGGCACTCATCAGCTTACAATATAATCATACAAGTCTGTCCGTACCGGCGTGTCAAGCTCCCACTCAATCTCGACAGCGCTAGAAGTTGTATTTGGCATAATGAATTCTCTCGTTTTTCCGGTCGCTTTCATGTGCCCAAGATAGTAGAACTCCTTAGAAATATTATCATCTTTGTTTTTTCTTACGAACAGTTCTACAGTAATACCCCGTTCTTTTGCGAAAAGGAAATTCTGAACGTCTTCAGATTCTATCGATCTATTACTTTTCGAAATAGCAATCAATCGATCTGGCGATTCGAAATGATCTTCGTATTTTACAGTATCCTGTATATCCTCTTCCTTATCATAATTAATAAATACAGGAAATGTCTTCGTCTTTTTATCATATTTATATCCGCCTATGTTCAGTGGTACCTCACTATGTTCCCATCCCAGCAAACGGCAAACATCTTCATATGTATATTTCTGATAAAGCACAAGATCCGTCCCCTGGTATCCATTTTGATAATACCGTACATACCGATGCTTAGCAAACTCAAGTAACTCAAGAACCATATTATAAAAAACTGGGTTTTGAAGCATCGTTGAAAACGAATCAGAAATCACATACTCTGAACCTTTTTTCTGCAAAAAGATGCTTTCTTTAAATGTTTCTTTTCCACTTCCGGATGGAAACTCGTTTGTCAAGACATTGATGACATTGCTCGATGCGACACTTTCAACATTGATACCCCATTTTTCCTTCAGTCCCTTCCTCCACTGTACAATCAGGTTCTCTCCGCGCTGATAAGACAAAAGACGACTCAACATTTCGATCTCGTGAATTCTCTTTCCGCTGGCAAGTTTTCTTGAGAGGAATTCGATGACTTTCTCTTCGCTCTGATTTAATCGAATTCTATACTCCTTCTCATATTTCACCAAGAATTTATAATACGACCCCAGGCTTTTATTATCGAATATTCTGAGCACATCCATCTCACCATATCGATCAAAGTCCAATAAATCTGGGGTCCTTCCGAGTTTGTCCTTCAGGCTTTTATAGTTCTCTTTTATCAGCTTGATATCGCTGAAATTCGCCTTATCGATGGCCTCAAAAATCCGCTTTTTTGATACTTCGTCAAAATGTATCGTTGAGCTTCCCGGAATAATCCTATTTCCTTCCATCAAATAACGCCGGACATTGTCCTTGTTATAGGTTCTGTCTCCGGACAATGCTATTGGGATCATAAAGTTATTCTTGTAGTTTCCGATAAAATCTAAGATAACTACGTACTCTTTCATTTCTGCTTTGCGAAGTCCTCGCCCTAGCTGTTGAACAAATATAATTGGGCTCTGAGTCGGGCGAAGCATTATTACCTGATTTACCTCCGGTAGATCAACGCCTTCATTGAAAATTCCGACTGTAAAAATATAGTCAAGGATATCTTCCCGTTCGTCACTAGTAAGCCGGTCCATCATCTCTTCGCGAACATCGTCAGAATCTTCTCCACTCAGGAAAACTGTATGAAACCCTTTTTCATTAAACTTAGCTGATAGTTCCTTAGCTTCATCTCTCCTACTACAAAAGATCAAGCCTTTTACACGAGTTCCACTATGGCCGTAATATGATGCTTGTTCAATTATATAGTTTACGCGGTCTTCACAGACAAGATAGCGGAAATTGCTGACATCTGTATCATCATTAAAAGTCTCACCATCAATCTCCAGCTCTTTTATGCCAAAGTAGTGGAAAGGACACAGAAGATCGTTTTCCAATGCCTGCTGAAGCCGTATCTCATAAGCAATATTATGATCAAAGAGTTGATACGTATTCCCGTCGTCTGTTCGATCAGGCGTCGCTGTCATGCCAAGCCAGAAATCTGGTTTGAAATACTGTAACACCTTCTGGTACGATGGCGCGGGAGCATGATGAGCTTCATCGATAACAATTGTCTTAAACTCAGTCTCAGAAAACTGCCGTAACACATCCTCTTTTGACAGCATCGTAATCATGGCAAAGAGAAAATCTGACTCTTTTATACTCTTGTAGTCCTGGTCTTCGCCCGTCAGGAATGCCATTTTATGTTTTTTGCCGAATACATTTTGGTAAGACAACATTGCCTGTCGGAGTATCTGTTTCCTGTGGACTATAAAGAGGACTTTCCCTTGTGGTTGTATTGCATCCCGGACTCCAAAAGCAGACGCATAGGTTTTTCCGGTGCCCGTTGCAGATATTAAAAGGCCCTTGTTTGCCCCAGAATTGACAAGTTCTTCTAGGTTTTGTATAAACCCAAGCTGCATACTATTAGGTTTTAGCGTGTATGTTGGAAGAGAAACCACACTATCCTGTCTAGCTATTTCCCTTTGCTTATGAACAATCTCATACTTTTTTTCGTAATCTCGAATGAAAACTGAAAAGTCCTGTGTATGACTGCTTTCCCATAAAGAATTAAATTCTTTCCGGACCAATTGTGCGAATTCACCTTGTTCAGTCGAAACGATTTTCGTGTTCCATTCCTGATTGACTGTGATTGCATTTTGCGTCAGGTTCGAACTACCAATGAGTATTCGGAATATCCCGTTTTTCTGGAAAATATAACCTTTCGTATGAAAGCCGGGGCCATCATCGACCTGGTACATACGAAGCTGAATATTGCCAAGTTGAGAGAGTTTCCTCATCGCTTCCGGCTCGCTGAACATCAAATAATCCGTAGTGAGGATTCTTCCGGAAACGCCTTTATCGTTCAACTCTTTCAGAATCTGGAGCAGTGGCGTAATGCCTCCTTTAGTTATAAAGGCAACGCTGATGTCAAAAGAATCACATTGCTGCAATTCCCTCTCAATAAACGATAGGACTTTTTGCCCGTTTTTATGATTGTTGAATACAAATTCCGGCTTGAAGGCAAGATTTGTTTCGTTCGACCCACCAATGAACGCTGCAGCAAAGCCCTGGCTCATCTGCTCAAGATGAGCTTCTTTTATCTGATCGTTACCACTCATAATCCTCGACTACTACCTTTATCATCAATAGTATTTAGAGACAAACAACGAATTTTTGGGGTGCATCAAATACATTGTTCAGATAGATGCATTTCTGTCATAGCGCAAGTTGTACACCGAGATTTAAGACTTCACCAAGGCGACAAACCCCTACATCTCCCAATCTAGAATAGCCCCCGATGTGTCCCATATAACGGACATGATCTATTATATTGAGAGACAGGATTTCTAAATAGGTTATTAAGATTATTATGATGATATTTCAACAATATCATCCAGCGTGCAGTTGAGCACTTTGCAGATTTTGCGTAGAACCTCTGTAGAGACATCTCCGCCTTTTCCCATTTTTGCAATCACGTTTGTTGATAGTCCTGCCATCTCTCTAAGATCCTTTTTCTTGAGTTTTCTCTCTTTTAGAAGCATCCAGAGTTTCTGATAGTTCATGGCCATAACCAGAACCTCCTGAAACAGCATTAATTATGAGATAGTATACAACACTATCTCACTTCAGGCAATGGAGAAATTGAGATTCTCAACTTTTTCGTTGTCTCTCAAGACTGGACAATTGGTTGTGTCGGATAATTGCATGTGCTATAATTACACTAACTAAGCCGCGATGAAACACAATAACTATTAGACATCGGGATAAACATTTAGGTAGACAAATGCTTTAAGCGGGGGTAAACATTGAATGACCTATAAAGCAAATCCACGGGACTTTATCCATGAAGACGACAGGCAGGCATTGGATGCACTCAAATCGATACCGGGTTTTGACCAGCTCATTAAAGGCTTCATGAAAGTCTACAGTGAACGCACGATGAAGATCCTGAATATGTCTAGTAAGGTGCGTCTTTCCCAGGAGCAATGTCCGCATATCTACAATCTGCTGCCGCCCATATGTGATGCTTTCGGAATAGAGGTCCCGGAACTGTATCTTGAATCGAACAGACAGCCGAACGCTTATACGAGCGGCGACACCTATATCTTTATCACCATCACCACCGGCCTTCTGGAACTGTTCGCCGAAAACGAAGTCCAGGCTGTTCTGGCACATGAATGCGGCCACATACTTTGCCATCATGTTCTCTATCAGACGATGGGGCGCTTTATAATGAACGGAGCAGCACAGATGCTCGGGCTCGGTGGGCTGGCATCTGCTGCTTTGAGGTCCGCTTTTGCTTATTGGCTTCGGTGCAGCGAATACTCCGCAGATCGCGCTTCTGCAGTTTTCTGCGGCGGCCCGGAGCGGGTGATAGACGTTATGCTGCGTTTGGCTGGCGGAAGTCAGAAGATCGCTTCGGAGATCAATGCAGATCTGTTCATGCAGCAGGCGGAAGAATACGCTGACTATGTAAGCGATTCCACCTGGAACAAGATCCTGGAATCTCTTGTCCTGATGAATGCCACGCATCCGTTCCTTTCTGTACGTGCTTCCAGTATCCAACAGTGGTGTCAGACTGACAGCTTCCGGCAGATCATGAACGGGGTTTCAGATGTTAAAGCGGGTGTGGCTGACAAACACTGCTTGAAATGCGGTGCGCCGGTCCACCAGGACTGGAGCTTCTGCCGCAAATGCGGTACACCGATCTCTCATTAAGGAGGAACTGTCATGTCCTTAACGAACAGCAGCAGAAAGTATGCAACTGATCTCCGCGATGTATCAGTGATTATGAGCGAATGCGCAGAGCATTTCGAATGGCGAGGATATAGTGTTCAAACGGAGAAAACCACAGCGGGGGGATTTATCAGCCTGACAAAAGGCGGCGTTTTTGAAACAATTGCAGGCCTGAAGACGGGACTGAATATAACTATTACGCGCATCGCCGACGGCTTGGAAGTGAAAATGGAAGTTGGGATTTTCGGGAAGCAGATCCTGCCCACTGCTATAGCTGTTCTCGTATTCTGGCCGGTACATATTCCCCAAATATTCGGCCTGATACAGCAGAACAAGCTTGATGAGGAAGCATACTCCCTGATTGAAAGTTCAATTCGGAAGCATGAGCCTGGGCGGACTAAGAATCATGAAAATGAATTCTGCCCTTACTGCGGGAAAGATATACCGGCAGGCAGCGTATACTGCGACAGATGCGGTAAGAAAATAGTATAAGAGCCCGACGGTCCGCAAAGTGGAGCAGAACTTCCGGCGAGGTCGGACGTCTGCCTCAAGTGATGGCTTAAGAAGTGTCAACTCCTCACTAATCGAAGAGGTCATCTTGCGAGTGGCGGGGTTGCTTCATTGTAAACAAACTGATAATAAGCGAAAACCACCCCGGGGACCGCTTCAAAGCGGAACCAGGGGTGGCATCATAGTTGCCCGTTTTCCGATTACGGGCCGATATTGCTGGGATTTGTCAAACTGAAGCACAACAAGCTCATTCCAGTCACTCTCTGGCATTCTTCTGGATATAATTTTCTACGAACCTGAGCGCGATCTGTGCCATGAGCGCCTCCTCGTCCCGGCTGCCAGGTTGAACGGCAATACAGCGTCCTTCCTGCAGATCAAGGGAAATGAGAAGCGCACGGTCAATCGCCTGCTGTTCCTCATCGGTTACGTGGCCTATATAATCGCCGAAACGCTCGATACTCACTGAAGTGATCTGTTCGCACAGAGCAAGGGACTGCCGGCCGGCAGAAGTGACCGGAGCGTGCGTGGGCAGGGGAGACTTATCCCTGGTTGTAAGAAAAACGACCTCGACCACGGAACTGTTTTCGTTGCATCTCTCGTTCGAGACAACAACCGCCGGTCTTCCAGCACGCTGCTCTGAGCCGCAAGTCGGCTGTGGACAGATATAGAAGATATCGCCTCTTGTTATAACCATATTATTTGCATCCTTTCATATAAGCCGGGAGCAGCTGGTATAGTGTCAGCTGCTCCCGCGTTTTCAGTAATCGAATACCGGCTCAGAAGTGATAGTCGATGATCCCGCCGATATAGTACGGCACGGACAAGTCCGACTCACGGAGCCAGTTGTCCAGGGTCTTCAGTTCATCGCAGTCCCGGTCGTAGACGTAGAACCCGAACTTGTCGTTATAAGCATTGTTCAGTTCATATATCGTCAAGTCCAGAGCCCGATAGCCGTCCTTCCCGCAGAAAGCGTCGAAAGAAAAGGCTGGGAGCAATGACGCTTTCTCCAAAAACTTCGAGTACGTACGGCGAAAATGCAGCTCCTTCGTTTCGGGAGCGAAACTGATCTTGTCGCCTTCGTACACGCACTTTCCGCCGAAGAAACCGGCAAACCATTTTATGTCGTGTTCCCGCATCTCATCTGCGATCTCCTCTGCATAGTCCGCAATAGTCCCGTAAAACCAATCGGGGAGCATTTGGAACGAATAGCGCTCGTCTTCAGGGATGGGTTTGTCAGATACTTCAAAAATCCTGCTGTACATAATCAATACCCCATTTTCTTCAGTTTTTTCCGGATCCGGCCGAAGCGCTTTTCTATCGCCTTCGGCCGGACACCGCATAATTCCGCGATCTCCCGGTTCTTATACCCCTGATTGCGGAGATATACAGCCTCACACTGTTTGAATGTGAGCTCCTGCTCGATCTGCCGCCACAGGAGCACGTCGATCGTTTCCTCATACGCAGGCTCCCACGCAGGCAGCTGTTCGAACTCGACCTCCGCGGGCCGCTGGCGGATATCCCGGAGGATATCCGTCAGTTCCGACCGCAGATGGTACCAGAGCACCGTTGAGAACGCGTATTCCCGCAGACTGCCGTCAGCCAGATAGCGGACGACCGTGCGCAGGAACCGGATCGCGAGCCTGTCGTAGCAGTCTTCGTTCAAGCCGTACCTGTCCATAAACGAGAACAGCAGGTTGTGGTGTTCTTCCGCGAACGCCCGCTGTTCCGCTGTGAGCGGCGCGTCAGCGCCGCAATCGGGATCAGACAAGTCCGGGTTTGACCAGGCGTCATCCATCAGGGCGTGTTCCGCTGGCTTTCCAGCATCTGCTTCGCCTCACGGATCACTTTCGGGCAGTAGGTCAGCTCCCAGGTCTCGATATACCGGACAGTGCGGTACATGAGTCCGAAGAAGTCCTTGTCGTTGATATTGACATAGACCTGGTTGGTCTTCCGGTAAGTACCGCTCTTGATGTGGATCCCACCGGTCGGTGTGCTTTCCTTGACCGCACGCCCGTTTTCAACGATGATGCACCAGGGATAATTCCTGGGCTTCTTGTCCTGACCGTACGACGCGCGTTTGACCCAGAGTTTGGTCACGGTGCTGAGACCGTTCTCGTCCGGCTCGCCGAAGATCTTCTCCTCGGAGAACTCGAAGTTCTCTACGCCGGCACCGGCCCTGGCAAGGAGATACGCGAAGGTGCCCGGAGACATATTCGCCGTCACCCGGATCGTCGCGCTGCCGGTCCCATTGGAGTAATCCTGGAGGACCACCCCGATACTGGAATAGGCGCGTCCGTCCGGAAGCTTCTCGCCCTGCGCGTGCATATGCGCGTAATTCAGCGGGGGAGGGGTGCGCAGCTTGTCGTTGAACTCGCAAAGCTTCTTGTTCGTCATGTAGATCGCGATCTGGTTCTGAATACGGTTTTCGTCCATTTATCACACCTCTTCAAATACAATATTCGCCGGGAAAGAGCGGCTCTGCGGTCCGGTAGGGGACCGCAGAGCCTGCCATTCGTTCAGTTGTTCGTTCACATTACCTCCGTTTCATTTGGGCAGATGCCGCACGACCAGGTTCGTGAGCATGACCGGCAGGTCGTTCAGGTCCGTGATGTCCAGGTACCCGCTGCCGTAGATCCGCTCGATGCCCGGACGGTCCTCGCCGATGGCTGCCGCGTAGATCTGGACGCCGCGCCGGGAGTATTCCAGCTTGATGCCCCGCAGATCCGCCTCGGCCGCCGTTCCGGAGTATCCGTCGTCGTTCGGCTGGCCGTCGCAGATGATGATCAGGAGTTTCACGTCCGACACCTGCCTGGCGAGCTTTTCCGCCACGAATCTCAGGGCCGCGCCGTCACGGTTGCAGTCCCTGGCGCACATGTCCATGAGCCGGTACCTGTCGTTCCGGTCACGGGAGCCGAAGTCCGAATAGGAGAAAAGCTGGACTCTGGAGCTCCAGGCGGTGTGCCCGACGATCATCAGGGGGATGCCCAGACTTTCGCAGAAGTCCTGCATGACGATCGCGGTCGCCCGTGCGCGGGTGATCCTGTCACTGCCGCACATGGAGCCGCTTTCGTCTATCAGAAGACCCACAGACAGGTTGACCGGTTCGGTCGGGAGCCGGGAGTTGTAGAAAACGCGTCCGTCGCTCCGGTACAGAGCATGCTGGTCCAGCCGCTTGCCGCAGAGGAGTCCGGTCTGTTTTCCGCCCTGGCGCTTGTCCCGCAGGACCGTGCGGATACTGCGCTGCAGACGCTTCGACAGCATCAGCAGATCCGGGGCCACGCGCCTATAACTCTCGACCATCTCAGGAGTCACCCTGGTCATCCGGTTGACTGTGATGTGGATATTGCGGTGCGCGTTGCCGTAGGAGATGCTGTCCGCCTCCCGCTGCAGTTCCTCTGAAAGCTCCTGTTCCTGCTCTTCGTTCACAATGGCTTCCGCCATGGTATCCAGGAGGCGCTCGATGTCCTCCGCCGCATGCGCGTAATCACTGCCCTCGTATTCCGTGCTTCTGTCCAGACCGCCGCCGCCTTCACTGACGACTTCGTTCGTGACGTGCGGTTTGATGCGGTCCGTCTCCACAGCCAGTACTTCAGACATCTCCGCCAGAACGGATCTCTGATCCGCCTCGCCCGGCATTGCGGAGTCCGTTCCGGGTACCGGCGCGGTCATCAGCGTGAAGTTCGGCGCGGACTTCGGGATCTGGCTGCTGAGTTCTTCCTCGATCGCCTGCCCGGCCTGCTGCCGTGCGTCCTGCGCGTCTTCCTGGGCCGCTTCAGAGCCGGCGTCACCGTCAGACCCGTCGTTGCCGGGACCGCCGGCGTTCGCCTGCATGCCGCCGTTCTGTGCCGCCTGTCCGGCCTGCCCGTATTTATCGCGCAGGTCGTCGAAGCAGCGCTGCATGACCGGCCAGAGGTCGATGAGAAGCAGATTGACCGCCTCGCATCTGTCCCTGGCGTCGTCGGCGTAGATGCAGCCGTCCACAAGCGGCATGTGAGCCTTCACGAAATCCAGGAATTCACCGTCGTAATCCGACAGGTTGTTGAGTTCCCGGACCCGCACATACTGGATCAGGAGATTGACGATAATATTGTGGTCGTAGATCTTGCGGTCGATCATCGTCCCGATGTCCGGAGCGACTTCAGCGTACCGCAGATTGTTCAGGGCGATGCCCCGCGCCGGAGTGCCCGGGTAGACACAGGAGCACTTGGCGTCCACGTATCCGTCTTCCAGGATATTGCTCAGCGCGTGCGCCGTACTGAAGACCACGTTTCCGGGTATCGGATCGGTTCCGTCCTGCACGGCCTCCAGGAGTTCTTCGGCGTACAGTTTCTGAGCCGGAGTCAGGCCCGAAGGGCGGCTGGGATAGAATCTGCCTTTCTCAAGCCTGCGGAAGAAGCTGTGCCATACGGGGTTGTCCGTGAACAGGATGTGCCCGCATTCGTGGGCGTTGAAGCCCTGCAGACTGAGCGAGCGCAGCTGCCTGGACGGGAAACTCCAGGTGATCTCGTTGCAGGCGTTGATCATGATCCCGCTGAAATCCGTATACGCTACGGTCTCATCGTCATGATCCGCCTTGACGGATACCCGGACCGTCCGGCTATAGCGCCCGGTCACCGACTCCGCGATATCCGTCAGGAAACCGCAGTACTCCCGGGAGGAGAAAAACTGTTCGTCTGTGATCTTGCTCTTCTTATCAAGGATCCGCTTCCGGATCGCCAAATGCGAGGTTCTCATCTCTGCGCCCCTGCGTCAGGCGGGTACGCTGACCGCGCTGCTGAAGAGGTCCTGAAGGGACTCCTCCAGCTGGACAGCCAGTTTCCCGGTCTCCATATGCGGATAGAACCAGAACAGGCACTCACTTCCGTTGCTCAGGCGGATGATCAGCGGGACCTTGCCGCCGGCAGGATACGCCAGCGGCTCAACGCAGGCTTCCAGGCCGGTCTTACTGAACAGGAGTTCCAGCACGTTCCGGATGTACCCGGCCGCTTCTTCCGGCGACGGGTGTTCCGAAAGCGGATGGTCCTGAGCGGCGCACCGGAGCGATACCGCGATAGAGAATCTGAGAATGACTCTGTCTTCAAGTTTCATAATGCCTAACCTCCTTCAAAATCTTTCGCTGAACTGAGCCTGCAGGCACGACGAGATCAGATCCGCCCGGTTGTCCGGGTCAGCGGACGCGGACGAAATGACCGTCGAGAGTGCCGACTCATAGGGATCGTTCGTGACCATCGTGGACTGGACCCAGCTCTTCAGTTCGCGCATTCCGCAGCTGCCGTCCGTGATCATGGTCTGACGGCACCGCTCGGCGATATCCCGGACGACGACCGCCATATTCGTAACGGTCCTTTCATCCGTGAAGCCGGTGATGTTCATGACGCGTTTGACCATCGTCGCAAGGTCCGGAGCCTCGATATCGTAGAGCAGGTCCATTCGGGAAATGATGCTCTGGTTCATATCGCGGCAGCCGGCGTAGTCCGAGTTCGTCGTAACGATCAGGACCGTATCCGGATGCCGTTCAATGCGCTCCCCGGTGGGAAGCGTGATCACCTGGCAGTTGTCCAGCAGCGAATTCAGGCCGACCAGCACGCCGGGGTTGGCGATGCAGGACGGCTCCTGTATCTCACAGACGTATCCGTACCGGATCGCTTCGATGAGCGGCGAATCCACATAGCGGATCCGCTGGCCGTGTTCTTCACCCTGCGCGATCTGCCCGACCGCGATCTCGATCAGTTTCTCCAGAACGTCGTCCTCCGTCTTGTCGTCGTCGTACTCGCCGGTCAGCATCTGATAGACACTGGGCGGGTGCATGACGATATCCGAGATCTTCGGCAGCTCTTTCCGCTGATTGCGGTGGCTGCGCTTTTCCGGTGCGTCCGGAATGAACTGGCCGATCAGGTCGGTGATCTCCGTGTTCGCGTTGCAGGTCATGAGCGTATACGGCAGATTCAGTCCGGCCGCTATCGCCTGGGCGGACATAGTCTTGCCAGTACCGGCAACGCCGCGGAACATGAAATTGCGCATCGGCTGGCTGGACCCGGTGGTCGTCTTGGCATGTTCGCACACACGGACCACTTCACGGGGCACGATGTACCAGTCGGGCAGTATGGGGACCATCGCCTGCTCGCGCGCGGTAAGCGTCCGCTCGGAAAGCGGATACCTGCCGGTCAGCTCGTCCGGCGCGACCGCGGCGGTACTCAGCGGGGAAGAGGAGCCCGTCGCAGGCAGGACGGTGAACTCACCGTAAAGCACGCCGGTCGGCGCGTAGGTGCCGTTATCCAGCGCCATCTGCGTGATCGTCGCGAGGTTCCCGGTCATGGGGATCGCAATCTTGATTCCGGCGGCACCGAGAGATTTCGCGCTCTCGATCCTGCGGTAGACGTTATCGCAGAGGGTCAGCGCCGTCTTCAGCGCCAGGTCCATGTCCGACCAGCCGGATTCCATTTCGGCCAGGAACTCGTTGAAATACGCTTCGAACTCGCTTTCTTCCATCAGATACGGGATCAGGCAGAAGATCAGCGCGGTGCCGGTACCCATGCCGGAGCCCGGTCCGATCACGTACGGATCGAGGCTCGGGCCCCCGTTTTTGACCCGGGCGACGTAGAACTTGCCGGTGTTCTGATTGAATACCACCGTATCCGTCCTGTCCCCGGACACGTATTCCGCGATGCGGTAGGTCGTGCCCTGGTGCCCGACGGCGCCGAGGCCCGCCACGGGATTGCCAGCGTTTGTCTCGTGCACCAGCTTCGCGTAGGCGAGCAGTGCGCGCAGCGTCGGCGCGTGCAGCGTGGCCTTGGGGATACTGATCATGTTGTACCGGGAAAGACCGAAGGTCTTCGCGCCGGCGTAGCTCGGATCGTCGAACGGGGCCGGAAGCTGGACCTTGAAGGTGAAGTTATCAAAGAGCTTGGTTTTAGCCATATTGCACCTCTATTCAATTTCGTTGCAGGGGGGGCCGTATGCGCAGGCTGCCCGGCCGGCAGGAAGGGGAGCGGCTTCGTGACCGTATTCCTTCCGCACGCATAATCGGCCATGAAAGCTTACCAGGCGAGCGCGAGCTGCGAACCGCTGACCGACGCCCGGATATCATCCGCGCGCAGCAGGACGCAGAGATCTTCCCACGCGCTCTTCGGTGGGAGTTCCCCGATCGAGGAGAAAGACCGCTCACTGCCCCTGACGCTGATCGTGACGTTTCCGTCTTCCGTGATCAGGAGCTGCTTATAGCCCTGCGTGTTCAGTTCGTCCACGAGACCGCTCAGGACCGCTTCGCCGGTATCGCTGTACCATTGCCGGACATCGAACCGGTCGAGCAGTTCGGCCTGATCAAGATCGCAGCTGTCAGGTTCCGGCTCTTTGACCGGTTCGCTGAACGGGGATATCTGTATCAATGCGATCTCCATCGCGCCGGAACTCCGGAGGCTGATCTCGGCGAAGTTGAACGGATCCGCGTTCTGGATGCTGATCCGCCAGGTGCCGCCGCGTTTGATCTCTTCCTGACCGGGCTTTTCGAGCCATAGCCATGTGATTCCCGGATAAGCCGACCTGAGCTGCTCGGTGATCCTGTAATTCACCTGCAGAAGCAGGCTTTTGTCCTCGTTCTGTGCTTTTGCATTCTTCTTTCGATCCGTATTCCTGACCGCTCTCCGGCCTTCTTTGCGGTTCCTCTTCACCTTATCGGCAAGCCGGCAGATCTCAATGACAACCCAGACCGCAAGCGCGGCCAGCGCGAGCCACTGGAAGACAGGCTTTTTAGTGATCGTGCAGAGGACCATACAGGGGAGGAGGATGATCCGGAATACGGACCACGAGTTGATTCGGCCTTTGTCAGCCACAGTTTTCAGTCCTTTCCATCCAAATTGTGCCCGGATACGTAAAACGGCCGGGAGGTTCATACTCTCAGCCGTTTTGCGTTATTCCGATCAGAGGGGCAATTCGTCATCATCTGCGCCGATGTAGACCTCTTCTTCGACCTTTCCGGCAGAAGCCGGAGCGGCGTCAGCAGGGGAGACGTCTTCGGCGCTGCCCTTCGGCTTCGAAGTGACGAAATGCCAGTCCAGGATACCGACGTCCGCCGAAGTGCGCACGGCACCGGCTTTGTCCGTATATTCCCGGAGGGTCAGGTTGCCTACGATCTGGATGAGCTGGCCTTTGGTGAACCCCGCTTTCCGGATGCGCTTTGCGATGAACTCACCGCCTGTGCAGCTGTAGAACGCGGTGTTCTCCTGCGGACCCAGTTTCTGATTGACTGCCACGCGAAGGGTGCAGTACTCGCGGTCCTCCTTTCCGGTGCGGAAATCGGGATCCGCGACGAGTCTCCCTTCCAGATTGAGAATTGCGTACATGGTCATACTTCCTTTCTGCCTTTCGGCCTATATTTCCAAACGCCACGCGGCGAATGGTTCAAAACCTGCTCCGGTCCTGCCCGGAGACAAAAATGGGCAGACGTGGGCCAGAGAGTCTGACACCGCACATCTGCCAATACCTCGCACAGTGTTTGCGAGTTCACATACCAGAAAGCTCCGAACGGAGAAGAAACCAATAAGAACAGAGCCATTCTATCCCGTTTTTTCGGAGCTCTCCATAATACCGGAATCTTATTTCGGACCGGATGAAAGTGTTTGTGGCGAATGCCCACAGATCATTGCCCTGCAAGGGTTTCCTCGAATCCGAGAAGAGCCCGGGCTGGTCTCAGAAGCTCAGATTTAGGTATATTCCCCGAATCGAGGACCTCGCGCGAAAGAAAAAATCTGTACCGTTTCCCCAAGGTAAACGGAGCCCTGCCCCTGATGCAGATCTCCGCGGTTTCACCGGCGTCGTCAGTCAGCGTAAGTACATGGCACTTTCGCACCGGGATATGCTTTATGCTTGTGACGGTCCCTTCGGCAACGTCATAGTCCTTCTTCCGCACCGAATGGAACAGTGTCCAGACCTTGGCTCCACCTGCTGCGGCAAGAGCCAGGGAGAGCAGGAGCAGGATCCGGTCGCCGGTGACGGTCCCGTAGATCACACCGAATAACACCGCACCGGTCAGGATCAGAAACAGACGCACGATCCGGGACAGAATCGCTTCAGGTATCAATGTGGTTTCCTCCCTTCAAAAAAGGAAAGGACTGTGGAACGGGGGACAATGTCCCGGGTTTCACAGTCCTTACTGCAATTCTTAACTAATCGCGGGAAAAGCTATGCATATCCCGCTGATGATTTATCCGGCGAATAAACGGAGAATCATGGATTCTGTCCTTTCATCCTCCGTGATGGCGGCGACAACCCTCGTCGCCGTGGTGGTGGCCGCATTCCTTCGCTCCATCGTGATGCCGGCGGCAGCCCTCGTCGCCTTCCTCATGGCCGCAATCCAAAGCCTCACCGTGATGATGGCCGCATTCATGGTTTTCTCCGTGGTGATGACCGCATTCATGACCTTCCCCATGGTGATCACATCTGGCATTGGGGTCGTATTCCAGTTTTCCTGACGCCAACGCGTTTGCCGCAGCGTCAGCAGAACCTGTTACCCCCGCATAAAGCTTGATTCCCGCTTCAGACAGCGCTTGCTGTGCCCCCATGCCGATACCTCCGCAAATCAGAGCATCTACGCTCGCAGCCTTGAGGAAGCTTGCCAAGGCTCCGTGACCGCTGCCATTGGTACTAACGACCTGTTCGCTGGTGATCCGGCCGCCTTCCACATCATAGAGCTTGAATTGCTCAGAATGCCCAAAATGCTGGAATACTTCTCCGTTTTCATATGCTGCTGCGATCCTCATTGCTTTCATTCCTTTCTCCGGTATGTCTTCTGTTCGCTGATCACCAAGACGGTAGTTGCCGCCGCGAAGCACCAGCCGCCTGCCGTCCACCAAGGCTTCCGCCAGTTTGCGGCGAGCACTGTCATAAATGGCAGTGACTGTGGTGCGTGCTACGCCCATTTGTCCGGCACACTGTTCCTGAGTCATACCCTCCCGGTCCAGCAATCTGATAGTCTCATATTCATCTAAACTCATGATAATGGGTTCACCCTCGGCAGCCTCGTCGGGGGAGAAGGACCAGTGATCCGGATAGCTGCCAATCCATCGACAGCGTGGTTTCCTCGGCATGGGGACACCTCCTCGGCAATAACTGACATATGTCGGGAATTAGAATAACACAATAACCGACATATGTCAATATACATTATTGGGCTAAGTCCAGCATGACCTTACGCTTGAACTGAACTACCCACCGCTTATAGAAGCGGGGGATTCCTGTTTCATCGCTGCGGCTTAACATAGAAGAAGTATCTTCCATATTTCATTTTCAACGAGTGTTTTACTGCTTTGTGATTCTGTTATAACAATCCAGTGTTAGCGCCGAGTGAAATCAACCACTGGTTATAATCGCCCGGCGCTAACACCAGCTTCTGACCGCACATTGACATTTCATATAGCAAATGCTATAGTAATATCAAGAGAAATGTTATAAAGGAGCCGCATGATGCCGGGTACTATCCTCGAAATACGAAACAGACTGGGAATCAGCCAGGATGAGCTTGCAAAGATGATAGGCATCTCTTTTGCGACGGTGAATCGGTGGGAAAACGGGCATTCCAGTCCAAACAAGGCGGCACAGCTCCGCCTTTACGATATATGCAAAGAGCGTGAGGTAGATCTGGAAGATATCATCCTGAAACGTATAGAAAGGACCGTATCGGATCTTCAGGTCCCGTCACAGAGGATGATCCTTTACCACGGTTCAAAATCCGGAATCGCCGGTCCGATCGCACCGATCAGCAGAAACCGCTGTGACTTTGGCAGCGGCTTCTACATGGGTACCGAACCGTATCAGCCGCTGACGCTGATCAGCGACTTTGAGAAATCGAAATTCTATGTGGTCAGTCTGGACCTGACAGGCCTGCGGATTTTGAATGTGAGTCCGGATATCGAATGGGCTATGCTGGTTGCGTTCCACCGCGGGAAAATGGATGTGGCCGTGGGAACCGAGCTGTATGCCCGCTATAAGGCGATGTCCGACGGTTATGATATAGTCGTGGGCAGTATTGCCAATGACCGGATGTTCTACGTTTTGGACAATTTCTTCCTGGGGAACATTACAGATAAGGCCCTGGTTATGAGCTTGTCCGCACTTCAGCTGGGACAGCAGTATGTTGCAATAACTGAGAAAGCCTGTCAGCATATCAGGATCGAAACTGAGATCCAGCTGTCTTATCTGGAACGGGTCTTCCTTCGCGACATGAGTGAATCCAACCGGATGAAAGGCATCCGGCTTGCAAATGAGATCTGCAGGGATTACCGCAGGGAGGGTCGGTTCTTTGATGAAATCCTGAACGGCGAAACGAAGGGGAGATGAAACCGTGGACAGTATCCAGCTGAAATTATGCGATATTCAGGGCCGCCTGTTTGAACGCTCGACTGCGTATGCAAGTGAAAGCTTTATCCGGGACTTCATGAATTCGGAAGTTGCCGGTCATCTGGATTCTCCCTACAACAAACTGCAATGGATGGGCGAAGAGTATCTCCTCGAAGAACTGAACGACGAAAAGGCGCTGGCTGAAGACGGCGAACGATTCAATCCGGAAATCCTGTACTGGATAGGGTACATCTACCGATACTGGGCGTGTTCCCGCAAGGAAAAAAGCAGGCGGATCTACAAACTCGCACCGGCGAAAACGATGAAGCGGAATTACTCGTCCTTTCACACTTTTGATCCTGAGATCGCGATCGATGACCTGATAGAGATCAACAGGCAGCGAAAAGAGCAAAAAGACAAACAGAATAGCAAAGGCAAAGATCCTGGAATCTGACCGCACTCCGTCGTGAGAAAACAGATTTTCAAGGCAAAAACCGGACAGAAGATCTGTAAACCGGATGATCAATAATGCACGTCAGTTGTCCTTCTCGGAGTTTGGAAACACGCTCCGCAAATCAAGAAAAGACATTATAATAGCAAAGGAATGGATGTTATGAAAAGAAAGCTTATCGCCCTTCTTCTGACGCTTTGCCTTTTTGTGGCACTGGCAGGGAGCACAGGCGCCCAGGATCAGGGCCTTTCCGAGCGGCAGAACGTGGTCAGCGCAGGCAACTGGTACTCCTCTGTCATCATGGCGGACGGGTCGCTGCTTTTTTGGGGCGGTGGTATCCCCGGAACAAGGGGAGCTATTTCTCCTGTAAAGCTCATGGACCATGTCTGCTCCGTCAATCAGAGTACCAGTTGGGTCTTTGCGATCACAGAAGACGACACCCTTTGGCGGATCGAACCACTTTCCGGCGGGGAAATTGCCGCAAGCCCGTCTGTGAAGAAGATAGCGGACCATGTGCTTTCTTATCAGAACGACTCTTTCAACAGCTATCTGACGACATTTCATGAGCTCAAACGCATGGACTACAGCGATGGGGAGTATACCAGCATCTCCGTCACCTCCGATGTGGTCTCCGCGGCGCTCGTGGCGCATGGGTTTTATGGGAGCGGTTATGCCGTGGTCCGGTCGGACGGGAGTCTATGGATGAGCGGGATCGGATACTATGGGGACGGCAACGAGCCGAACGAGGAAAACAGGAGTTCCACCCGCTTCACAAAGGTCATGGACGATGTGCTGACTGTCAACAGCTATGAAAGCAGCTTTGCCGTGATCAAAAAGGATCACAGTCTGTGGACCTGGGGACAGAATTCCCATGGGCAATTGGGCAACGGAACGACCGAAACATCTCTCGTACCAGTGAAGATCCTGGACGATGTGGTGGCGGTGGACTGCGGAACGGGCGGCACCTGGGGCGCGCTGTGCTCCGACGGCTCCCTCTGGATGTGGGGCGATAACGGGAGCTACACCGTCGGTACGGGGCCGGAGGATCGCAGCGCTCCCCACTCCGGCTATTGGGTCCACGAGACGCCGGCCAAAGTGCTCGACCAGGTCGCTTCCTTCAGCTGCGGATTGCACCATACACTGGCCGTGAAGACCGACGGCAGCCTCTGGGCCTGGGGGCAGACAGAGGTCTGGAGCGGATTGGATCTCGCCGTGCCGGGCGATACATCCTCCGGGACATTCCAGACCTACCCTGTGAAGATCCTGGATGGGGTCATGGTTCCGGAGGAATATGAAGCACCTGAGAAAGAGATCATCGTCACGATTGACGGCAAGGCTGTGCAGTGGACAGACGCAAAGCCCTTCATCAACGCGGATAACCGCACCATGGTACCGCTCCGTGCCGTAGCAGAAGCGATGGGGCTGGAGGTCACCTGGGACTCTGAGGCCAGGGAGGCGATCTTCTCAGACGGCGAAGGCACAATATACTTCCCGGTCGGAAGCAACCGCTATCATCATGCCAGGGGCGCGTTCTCCGGAGAGACCACGATGGACACCACCGCCGTGATCGTGAACGGCCGCACCTTTGCCCCCATCCGATATCTGGCGGATTATTTCGGATACCGTGTGGACTGGGACGGCGATACCTACACCGTCATCATCCAGAGCCAGAATTGATGACAAGAGATTGTCTCACGAATAAGCGATGACAGCAGGAATCCGCCGTGACCTTTTCCACAGGTCCGGCGGGTTCCTGCTTTCATCCTGACTTGCGGGAACTGGCGCCAGTGATCGATTCAGGCTAAGTCCAGCATTACCTTGCGCCTGAGATACAGGTTAGCCACAGCCTGCAGGACTGCCGTTCTGCAGGACGAATGGCGCGACTTGACCGTCATCCGCTCCTGAGTGTCGTCGTCTTCGGTGTAGATCGCCGAGATCACCTTCTCCGGAGTACGCACATCCTGTGCGCCGTTCTCGATCCCGCGGATCAGTTCGCTTACGCTCAGCGGCGTTTGACGGACCAGTTTCATGACCCGGTTCTCGTCGTCCGTCATTTTGTCCGGTTTGAGGCTCCGGATCGCATCGCCGATACTGATTCTTCCCCTGGCCAGGAGCCGGACGGCAGTCAGGAGCCGCTTCCCGACGAGACAGCGTATGGGCAGTACGAACGCTGCGGAGAGCATGTCGTACAATGCGTCTTCGCCGGTATATCCGACGCCTTTGGCGACCAGTTTCCGCCTGACCAGCATCTTCAGGCCCTGGTCAAAATCCGGAAGCTGGACCCCGAGTTTCGCGGACTGCCGGAGATAGTATTTTCTGATTTCACCGTAAGTCTCAACCTCCCAGAGAAGCCGGCTCCAGATGAGAAATTCCGGGATCGATACGGGCTCGTAACGGCCCATTCGGATAATATACGGCATCGGACGGCCGTTCTCGTTCCTCATCTCATAGCTGCCTACTGCGGTATAGAAGTTCATCATGAATAGTCCTCCCTTAATAATCGATCTATATTCTTCTTACGGCGCACGTGCTGAAAGAACAACAAATCACAGCGCAAGATCAAGAATCTGATCGTCGGTTCTCAGTTTGCTCCTTGCCCGGGAGATCCACGCGTTCACATTATTGACCGTAGTTCCGTATCTCTCCGCGATGGCCGCTGAACTGAGCCCCAAAAGTTTCAGTTCGATCGCCTCGATACCCATCCGGGCAACGCCGGTGTATTCCATTTTGAGCCTGTCCAGAACCTGTTTGACCGCAAGAGCGCCGATCATGTCTTCCTCCACGTTGACACAGGCTGCCGTTTCCATGATCTCCTCCTTCAAATCGCCATCCGTTATGGCAGCAGCAGCCCTATTATGCCCGGTCTCACGCTTGCAGTGGTCGATGAGCGCATTCACAATGCACCTGCCGGCGAACGTACAGAATTGGCCGAGTTCAGGCTTGTACCGTGCCGCGGCCCTGCACAGAGCTTCTCTGCCGACAGCCTGGAGGTCCTCATAGGTCATCAGGACCGATGCGGACCAGTAGTGGAAC
>JAEEGL010677969.1_pt1 | contig 35936 bp, 43 predicted proteins | sample 9134231 | NCBI WGS metagenome assembly JAEEGL01 (sample SAMN16246548, study PRJNA631951) | gut metagenome | biome: gut microbiome; feature: rumen; material: fiber-attached | host: Bos | place: Iran: Karaj | collected 2018-10
ATAAAACAAATAAATCAGAGACAGAATGTGTCTATATAGAAGAACCAAAAGAAGCGTGCTATATATGTAAGACAGATGAAACAATATTAGAATGGCGTAATAATGGCGATAGTGATGATAAATGTCCAAATGGATATGATAAAACAAATAAATCAGAGACAGAATGTGTCTATATAGAAGAACCAAAAGAAGCGTGCTATATATGTAAGACAGATGAAACAATATTAGAATGGCGTAATAATGGTGATAGTGATGATAAATGTCCAAGCGGGTATAATGAAACAGATAGGTCAGAAGCAAAATGTAAATTTAAAAATCCACCAACAGGTTCAAATGAATTAATATATAATTTATTATTACTAATGGTCGTGTTTTTATTAGTATTTGTTGAAATATATTTAAAAAGAAAGGAAATTAAAATTTAGAATAATTATTTGAAATTAAATAGTGTTGAAAAAAAATAGTTATTGAATTATAATTATATTGCACAACAAATGTGGCAGAAATAGGTCAGGATTGGAAAATAGCAGCCTTAATGTTTAACATTTGTGTGTGCTTTTTTTAAGGAGTAAAAATGAATAAAGAAATTTTAAATACTTTAACTAAACTTACAAATAAAGCAATAAAAAAAGATGAAGTTCCAGTGGCATGTGTAATAGTAAAAAATAATAAAATTGCATCAAAAGCTTACAATTTAAAAGAAAAATATAAAAATCCTATGTATCATGCAGAAATAATTTGCATAAATAAGTTATGTAAAAAAATAAAAGATTGGAGACTTGATGATTATGAAATGTATGTTACATTAAAACCATGTAATATGTGTTTAGAAATTATAAAATCTGCAAGAATAAAAAAAGTTTATTACATTTTAGAGTCAATAGAAAATAGTAATGATTCACATATTAGATTGGAAAAAATAGATTTGAATAACAATAATTTTAAAGAAAAAATAGTATCTTTTTTTAAATCAAAAAGATAGTTTTTTTTTACAAATCTATGGTATAATTTTAATTAGTTAGTGGGGTGATAGAATGAGTTATTTAGCTTTGTATAGAAAATATAGACCAAATAAATTTAGTGAAGTTTCAGGGCAAAAATATATTATTGAAATTTTGAAAAATGCAATAAAAAAACAAAATATAAGTCATGCATATTTATTTAGTGGTCCAAGAGGAACAGGCAAAACCAGTGTGGCAAAAATATTTGCAAAATCTGTTAATTGTTTAGATCCACAAGATGGTGAAATGTGTGAAAAGTGTTCAGTGTGTAAAACAATGAAAGAAAATGATATAGATATTATAGAAATAGATGCGGCAAGTAATAATGGTGTGGATGAAATTAGAGAAATAAGAAATAATGTAAAACTATTACCTTCAGTTGGAAAATATAAAATCTATATTATCGATGAAGTACATATGCTTTCAATAGGAGCTTTTAATGCACTTTTAAAAACACTAGAAGAGCCACCACAACATGTAATATTTATATTAGCAACTACTGAATTGCAAAAGATTCCATTAACAATAATTTCGAGATGCCAAAAATTTGATTTTAAAAAATTAACACAATCAGAAATAGAAGAAAAATTAAATGAAATATTAAAGTTGGAAAAAAGAAAAATGCCATCTGATGTTATAAAATTGATATCTGAAATAAGTGATGGTGGATTAAGGGATGCAATAAATTTGTTAGATCAAGTAATAACAATGAAAAAAGATGATGTAACAATTGATGATATTTATATTTTAAATGGTGAGATATCAAACACAGAGTTAGAACAAATGTTTGATAATATAATTAATAAAAATATACCAGAAATTTTAAAAAGTGTTGAAAAATATTATGATTATGGGAAAAACATTTATTCAATAATTGAAAAATTAATAATATTAATTAGAAATATAAATATTAACAATAATGTTAACAACTATTTTTCAAAAGAAAAATCAGAAATGTTAAATAAGTATTCTAATGTTTCAAATGAAATGTCAAATTATTTAGCAAATAAATTAATGAATTTGTCAAATGAAATTAGAAAAACTGATAATCAAAAGTTATTATTTGAAATTACTTTACTAGATATTATAGAAAATTTATGTAAAGAAAAAAATAATTTAGATGTTAATAATGTTAATGAAATGCAAATAGAGAATATGCAAAAAGAAACCAAAAATTCAGAAGAAATTATTTCCCGGGAAATAATTTCTATAAGAATTAATAATTCTTTAGCGGAAGCTAATAAAAAAATATTGAAAGAAAATCAAGAAAAAATGTTAGAAATTTCTAAATACATATCAAATGAAAAATATAACAAGGTAGTAAATATACTAAAAAACAGTGATCTATCGGTTTCTTCAAAAAATCACTTATTATTTACTTATAACAAAGAAAATGAAGTTAATTTATTTAATTTAAACATCGAAAAAATTGAAAAATTTATAAAAGAATTATTAAAAGAAAAGTATAAAGTAGTAGCTATAACAAAAGAAGAATGGAATAAAATTAAAAAAGAGTATATCAAAAATATAGAAAATGGTATAAAATATAAATTACAAGAAGAACCAAAAATTGAAAAATCAAAAGCAAAAAGTTCTAAAAGTATTGCTGAAACAATATTTGGTGAAGAAAATATTGATATAAAATAAGGAGGAAAATTATATGAATATGCAAAATTTAATGGCACAAGCCCAAAGATTACAAAAGGATATAGAAAGAATATCAAAAGAGATTGATGAAAAAACTTTTATTGGTGAAAACAGCGCAATAAGAGTTGAAATATTAGGCACAAATGAAATTAAAAAATTAGAAGTATTAAATGATGAAGTACTTACTGATAAGGAATTATTAGAGGACATGTTGTTATTAGCTGTTAATGATGGATTAAGTAAAATAAAAAAAGAAAAAGATGAAAGATTAGGAAAATACACAAACGGACTTGGAGGATTATTCTAATAATGTTGTATCCAAATTCATTTGAAAGGTTAATGCAGGATTTTAAGAAACTTCCAGGTATAGGTGATAAATCTGCAGAACGTTTTGCTTTTACAATAAATAATTTAAAAGAAGAAGATGTTGTGGCATTTTCAAATGATTTAATTGAATTTAAAAAAAAGATAAAAAATTGTAAAGTTTGTGGAATATTAACAGATAAAGAGGTTTGTGATATATGTTCTTCAAAATCTAGGGATGATTCAACAATATGCGTTGTTGAAGATTCAAAAAGTGCTTATGTTTTTGAAAAAAGTGGAAATTATAATGGAAAATATCACATTTTAAATGGATTAATAAATCCAATTGAAGATATAAATCCAGAAGATATAAATATATTTTCATTAATAAATGAAAGAATCAAAGAAAATATTAAAGAAGTTATAATTGCATTATCACCATCAATTGAAGGGGAAACAACTTCACTATATATTCAAAAATTATTGGAAAAAAAGAATATAAAAGTATCAAGATTATCATATGGAATTCCTATGGGGTCTGACATTGAATTTTTAGATCCGTTAATGGTTAGTAAAGCATTAGAAGATAGAAAATATATAGAATAATTTTAAATTAGAAAAATATTTTTTATTAAGGTGATTTAATGAAATTTATTTTTAAAATTATAAGAAGAATTATTATGTCATTTTGCTTATTATATACATTTAATTTAATAACAAGTAAAATAGGATTTTATTTGCCAATAAATATATTTACATTAACTATAGTAACAATAATAGATTTTCCGGGTATATTATTATTAATAATTTTAAGAAACATTTTTTAAGGAGAAATAATGGATACACAAGATTTGAAAAAGTATTTTGATGAAAGGTTACAATCAAATTCTATTGGTCATGCTTATTTATTTTCAAATACAGAATATGAAAATATAAAAGATTTTATAGAGTATATTTGTAATGCAATACTATTTAATAATATTGGTATAGAAAATAATCCTGATTTATATATAATTGAACCTGAAAAAAACATAATAAAAAAAGAAAAAATATTAGATTTAGAAAAGGAATTATCAAAAATTTCTCAAATAAATAACAATAAATTATATATAATAAAAGAATGTGAAAAATTGAATAGTTCAGCAGCTAATTGTTTATTAAAAACATTAGAGGAACCTGAAAAAAATGTTTATGCTTTTTTAATAACTTCAAATATAGATTCTGTTATGTTAACAGTTAAATCTAGATGTCAAATTTTACAATGTGAATCTAAAAAAAATAATATAATAGATAAAATTTTACTTGAAAAAGTTGTTTGTTTGGCTAAATCACTAGAAAAAAATATGACAAAATCAATGTCATATAATTATCAAGAATTATATAAAAATTTAAGTAAAGATGAATTAAAAGAATTACTAGATTTAATAGAATTATTTTATAAAGATTGTTTAAATCAAAAATATAATTTAAAAATAGAAATTTTTAGTGAATATGAAGATGAAATTAAAGAAATAAATAAAAACAATAATGATAATAAAATTTTAAAAAAAATTAAGATTTTAAATGACAATATAACTCTATTAAAGTATAATTTAAATGGAAATTTGTTTATTGACAAGTTTTTAATAGAATTTGGGAGAATATGAAAATGACTAAAGTAGTAAGTGTTTCTTTTAAAGAAAATGGAAAAATATACTATTTTGATTCTAACAATGTAGATGTTAATATTAATGATAATGTTATTGTTGAAACAGAAAAAGGATTAGAATATGCAAAAATAGTTAATATAAATCCAGAAATTAAATTTGAATCTAAAGATGAAGAATTATCAAAAGTAATAAGAATTGCTAATAGTAAAGATAATAATATTTATCAAAAAAATAAAAAAGATGCAGAAAAAGCAGTAATTAAAGCAAGTGAATTAGCAGAAAAATTAGATTTAAAAATGACTTTTGTGGATTCAAATTTTAGTTTTGAGAGAACTCAATTAATGTTGTATTTTATATCTGATAATAGAGTTGATTTTAGGGAATTAGCTCGAGATTTAGCAGCTATATATAAAACAAGAATAGAATTAAGGCAAATAGGAATTAGGGATAAAGCAAAAGAAGTTTCAGGATTAGGTCCATGCGGAAGAAAATTGTGTTGCGCAAGTTTTTTAAATAATCTAGATTCAGTATCAATTTCAATGGCAAAAAATCAAAATTTAGCATTAAATCCAGCAAAGATTAATGGAAGTTGTGGAAGACTATTATGTTGTTTAACATATGAAGATGAGTTATATATTGAAAATAGAAAAGGAATGCCAGAAGTAGGAGATAAAGTTAAAACTGAGTTTGGAGAAGGTGATGTTATTTTTATAGATATTCCAAACAGAAAGTATATAGTTAATATTCCTGAGCATGGGACAGAAACTATATGTTTAAAATGTAAATAATATGGAAAAAGTTATTAATGATTTAGTTGGATATAAAAATTTAAAAATAGTTCAAATAAATGAGTATTTTAATTTTAGCCTTGATTCAGTTTTACTTGCAAACTTTATAAATATAAATAATAAATATAAAAAAATATTAGATTTAGGAACAGGGAATGCTCCTATACCTTTAATTTTGTCTACAAAAACAAAAGAAAAGATAATAGGTGTCGAAGTTCAAAAAGAAATATATGCCTTGGCTGAAGAGTCAGTAAAAATCAATAAATTGGAAAATCAGATTGAAATATTAAATAAAGATATTAAAGAATTATTAAATTATTATAATCACGAGTCTTTTGATTTAATATATTCAAATCCACCATATTTTAAAAAAACAGATACAAGTATATTAAATGGTAATAAAGTTAAGACAAATGCAAGGCATGAAACTTTAATAAATTTAGAAGAAATAATTTCTATATCATCAAAACTATTAAAAAACAAAGGTATTTTAGCTTTAGTCCATAGAACCGAGAGATTAGCTGAAATAATAGAAACATTAAAAAAATATAGATTAGAACCTAAAAAAATGAGATTTATATATCCAAAAGAAAATTCAGAATCTAATTTAGTTTTAATAGAAGCAAGAAAAAATACTAATACTGGATTAAAAGTATTAAAACCATTAATAGTACATGAAAATAATTCTAATTATACAAAAGAAGTGCTAAAAATGTTTGAAAGGAGTGAATAATATGGTTCAAAAAAGTTATACAGAAAATAAATGTGGTAATCTATATGTAGTTCCAACTCCGATAGGTAACAAAGAAGACATAACATTAAGATCTTTAGAAATCTTAAAATTAGTTGATATTATATATGCGGAAGATACAAGAACATCAAAAGTATTATTAAAAATGTATGATATTTCTAAGCCTTTAAAAGCATGTCACTTATATAATGAAAGTAAAATCAAAAACAATGTAATTAAGGAATTAAAAGAAGGAAAAAATATTGCTTTAATTTCGGATCAAGGTACTCCACTATTAAGTGACCCTGGGCATGAATTAGTTAATGAAGTTATAAAAAATGGAATAAATGTAATATCATTACCAGGACCATCTGCTTTATTACCAGCATTAAATATGTCAGGAATTGAAGCAAATAAATTTTTGTTTTATGGATTTTTAAATAGCAAGTTATCCGCAGCAAAAAGAGAATTAGAAAATTTAAAAAATTTAGAGTTTACAATAGTTTTTTATGAAGCACCACATAGATTTATTGAAACATTAAATATGATGTTATATATATTTGGCGATAGGAAAATAAGTGTATGTAGAGAAATAACAAAGATACATGAAGAAATATTTAGAGGAAAAATAAGTGAAGCAATTGAATATTATAAAGAAATAAAAGGTGAAATAGTAATAGTAGTAGAAAAAGGCGAAAAGAAAATTGATTTAGATGAATTATTAAACGAAGTAAAATTAGAAATAAAAAAAGGGTTATCAAATAAAGATGCTGTAAAGCAGGTAGCAAAAAAATATAATGTATCTAAGAATTTATTGTATAATAAAAATGAGGAGCAAAAGAAATGAAGTTAATAGTAGGGCTTGGTAATCCTGGAAAAGAATATGAAAATACTAGGCATAACTCTGGTTTTATGATAATAGATTCATATGCAAATAAGAATAATTTAGAATTTAAAAATAAATTTAATGGGCTGTATGCTGAATTCAATAAGAATAGTGAAAAAATATTTTTATTAAAGCCACAAACATTTATGAATTTATCCGGTGACTCTGTTTTAGAATTTAAAAACTATTATAATATAGACAATAATGATATTTTAATTATATATGATGATGTTAATTTTGAAATAGGAAATTTCAAATTAAAGAAAAATGGATCTTCAGGTGGGCATAATGGAATGAATGATGTAATTCAAAAATTAAAGACAAATGAAATAAAGCGATTAAAAATAGGTATTTCAAAGAATAAATTTAAACTTAAAGACTATGTTTTAAGCAAATTTAGTTCTGCAGAATTAAAAAAAGTAAATAATATTTTTGAAATCACAAATAATATTATTGATGACTTTATAACTATTGATTTTGAAAAATTAATGAGTAAATATAATGGTATAAAAAATGAAAAGTAATTTATTTAAAAATTTATTTAATTTAGAGATAGTTAATAATTTAAAAATATCTTGTACTGATAATGAAATATATAATCAACTAATATTATATATTTTTTCACATGATGAAAAAAATGTATTATTGTTAACGTCTAATTTAAATGAAGCAAATAAATTATTTTTTAATTTAAAAAATTATTATGATGAAGTATATATTTTTCCGGATGATGAATATTTAACAAAAAAGGCTATCGCAACATCTCCTGATTTATTATATATGAGAATGAATTTATTAAATAATATAGCAACTGATAATAAGAAAATTGTTATATGTCCAATAAACTCTTATTTTAAGAAATTACCAGCATTAAATACTTTTAAAAATTTGTCAATTCAGTTTAAAATAAATGATAATTATGATAAAAATAAAATATTAAAAAAATTAGAAGAAATAGGGTATAAAAAAGATGCAGTAGTAACTAATACTGGTGAATATTCTTCTAGAGGTTTTATACTAGATGTTTTTCCAATTAATGAAGATCACCCAATAAGAATAGAATTTTTTGATGATCAAATAGAAAAAATTAAGTATTTTGATGAGACAACGCAATTATCAATAAAAGAGCTTAATTCAATAGTTGTAAAACCAATAATTGATGAATATGAAAATTCAAAATGCAACATAATAGATTATTTAGATAACCCAACAGTTATAATCCAAGATTATGATAAGATAATTAAAAGTATTGATTCAATAAATGAGCAAGCTAAATATTATGAAGAAGACACGTATGTTTTTGAATATAAAAATTTGAATAATAAAATCTTTATTGATTTAATAAACAATTATGATAATTATGATTATAAAATAGAAGCGGAAGAAATAGTAAATTATAATGAAAATACCGAAAGATTTGTACAAGATGTAATAAAAAATAATGGGATAGTATATTCAAAAAAAGAGAATTTAAATAATATTTTGATTAATTCAAATATAAAAATAGTTAATGAAGTATTAAATAAAGGATTTAAATATAATGAAAAATACTATTATTCTTCAAATGATTTAAAGAAAGCAAATAATTCATATAACTATAATATTAAATATAAAATTGGTAAGAGAATAAATAGTATTGAGGATTTAAAAATAGGTGATTATGTTGTCCATAAAAAACATGGTATAGGAATTTATATGGGTATAACTACTATAAATAAAAATGGTCTTGAAAATGATTATATTCTTTTACAATATAAAGGAACGGACAAATTATATATTCCAATTAATGCTTTAGATAAGTTATATAAGTATTCATCTAAAGATGGAGCAAAACCAAATATTCAAAGATTAAATTCAATCGAATGGGAAAAAGTAAAAAATAAAATAAAAAGTAAGATAAAAGAAATATCAGAAGAATTAATAAAATTATATAAAAGTAGGAATAATGCTACAGTAATACCTTATGAAAAGGATGATGCATTACAATTACAGTTTGAGTCTGAATTTAATTATGAACCAACTCCAGATCAAATAAAAGCAATCAATGAAATAAAAAGAGATTTGGAATCTTCTAAGCCAATGGACAGGCTATTATGTGGTGATGTTGGCTATGGAAAAACAGAAGTGATTTTTAGGGCAATTTTTAAAACTGTTATGAACAATAAACAAGTGCTGTATTTATGCCCAACAACTCTTTTATCACAACAACAATACGATAATGCAATAAAAAGATTTAAAAATTATGGGTTAAACATAGAAATTTTGAATAGATATATAAGTCAAAAAGAAACAAAAAGAATTCTTGAAGAATTAGAAAATGGAAAAACAGATATTTTAATTGGAACGCATAGATTGTTAAGTGATGATATAAAACCAAAAAATTTAGGGTTATTAGTTATAGATGAAGAGCAAAGATTTGGTGTAATGCATAAAGAAAAAATAAAAAAATATAAAAATAATGTGCATATATTAAGCGTATCAGCAACTCCAATTCCTAGATCTCTTCAAATGTCTTTAACAGGTATTAGAGATTTGTCTTTAATAGAAACACCACCTAAAAATAGGTATCCAGTCCAAACTTATGTTATTGCTTATGATGAATTACTATTAAAAGAAGCTATAGAAAAAGAAATATCTAGAAATGGTCAAGTATTTATTTTATATAATAATATTAAAAAGTTAGAAGATACAATAAAAAGATTTCAAATTATTATGCCAAATGTATCTTTTAAATATGCACACGGCCAAATGAATAAAGAAGATATCCAAAATATAATGTCAGAATTCTATAGAAATGAATTTAATGTTCTATTAAGTACTACAATAATAGAAAATGGAATAGATATTCCTAATGCAAATACTATGATAGTTATTGATGCAGATCATTATGGTTTAAGTCAACTTTATCAAATAAGAGGAAGAGTAGGAAGAAGTGATAGAATTGCATATACTTATTTAATGTATAACCCATCAACCACATTAAATGAAACTGCAGTAAAAAGATTAAATGCAATTAAAGAATTTACAAATCTAGGTAGCGGATATAAAATAGCAATGAGAGATTTAAGTATAAGAGGCGCTGGCGATATGCTTGGTACAGAGCAAGCAGGCTTTATAGACTCAGTAGGGGTTGATTTATATTTAGATTTAGTCAATGAAGAATTAAATGGAATAAAAGAGGAAACAAAAGAGAACCAATTATTACTTGATAATGTTTCAACTCATATTGATGAAAATTATGCAACTGAAGATGAATTAATAATAGAAATACATAATAAAATTAATAAAATAAAAAGTGATAAAGAATACGAAAAATTAAAAGAAGAATTAATAGATAGATTTGGATTTATAAATGAAAAAATAGAAAACTATATGATTCAAGAATATGTTGAAAATTTATTAAATGAATTAAATATTAAAGTTTTAATTAATGATAATTCAAAAATTTCTTTAAAGATAAGTGAAGAAATTTATAAAAAATTAGACATAGAAGAATTGTTTGTAAAAGCAACTAGATTAAATACAAAATTTGCATTTATTTATAGAAATAATTTTATAATGCTGTCACTTTTAAAATTAAATTATGAAAAACACTATTTATATTACATTTTAGAATTATTAAAGTATATAAAAAACGAAGTAAATAAATAATACTTCGTTTTATAATGTGTCTTTTTTAATGAGTTCTTCAGCTTCTAACCTGGTATGAAAATCTTTAGCAATAACTTCTATACCTTGTAAATTTTTATAATTTTGAAAGAAATCTTTTATTTCAATTAATTGATGCTCAGGTAAATCATTTATTTCATTTATTTGAGTTGTTCTTGGATCTTTATCTAAAACAGCTATAACCTTTTGGTCATCATCACCGTTATCAATAACATCTAAATAACCAATTACTCTAGCATCTACAATACATCCAGGAAATGTTTGATTTTCAGCTAATACTAATATATCTAAAGGGTCACCATCATCTGATAAAGTATTATTAATAAAGCCATATTCTCCAGGGTAAGACAATGATGAATATAAAACTCTATCTAACTTAATCTTTCCAGTTTTCTTATCGATTTCATATTTGTTTCTAGTATTCTTAGGTATCTCTATAGTTGCTTCAACTACCATATTAATCACTTCTTTCTATAATAAAAGTATATTTAAAAAAAATATAAATGTCAAATGTATAATCTTTAAGATCCAAGGTAAAATAATAAAGAAGGAAGGAATTTATGTCAGGCATTGTAAGAAAAGTAGATGATCTTGGTAGAATAGTCATTCCAAAGGAACTTAGAAAAAATTTAAATATTAAAAATAGTGATGATTTAGAAATTTCAATAGATGATGATAAAATAATTTTAGAAAAGTATTATAGATTAAAAAATCTAAGGGATGTACTTAATAATTATTTTTGTATATTAGAAAGATTTTTATCATCAGAATTTATTATTACAGATAAAGAAAATATTATATTAAAAAGTAAAAAAATAGATTTAAAAGAAACAAAACTGACGCATAATATTTTAGAATTAATGAATTTAAGAAAATCAATAATTAATAATAATAAACTAAAAGTAACTAATGAGTTAGAAATATTAAAAAATTACTATTTTTCTCCTTTAATAATAAACACTGACATATTAGGGAGTATAATTTTATTTAGTGATAATAAAATCACAAAAGAAGACTTACTAATTGTTGATATATTTATATTTTTATTAAAAGAAAAATTAGAATAATGTAAAAAAATGTCAAAAAATGAAAAAGATTGTAAAAGTTGTTGAAACAATCTTTTTTAATTGTTATATTTTAAGGGATGCGTATGAAAACAATAAAAAAATTATTGAAGTATGAAGTAGATAAGAAGTTTGTTGTATTTGTAATCATTTTATTATTTATTAACTTATTAGTTGATAGGTTAACTTTTAAACATTATTATTGGTTTGTATTTTTATTTTCATTTGACTATTATTCATTAAAATACACACTTTTAATAACTAATGATAAATAGGAGATTTATGTTAGTAGATAGTCATGCTCATATATATAAAGAATATTATGAAAATATTGATGATATTGTAGAAAGAGCTAAAAAGAACAATGTATTAAGAATTATTAATTGTGCTACAAGTATAAATAATTTTGATGAAGTAATTAAGACTTCGCATGAGCACAATTTTTATTATGCTTTAGGAATACACCCTGAAGATATAGACTCATTTAATAAAGAATTACTAGAAAATTATATAAAAAATAATATAGATGATAAAAGATTTATAGCAATTGGTGAAATAGGATTAGATTATTACTATGAAACTAACAATAAAGAGAATCAAAAAGAATTATTAAATTTTCAAATGTTTTTGGCAGAAAAGTACAATAAACCAGTTATAATACATTCTAGAGAAGCTACTTTAGATACTATAAATATATTAAAAAAGTACAAAGTAAAAGGAATAATTCATTGCTTTTCTGGATCATATGAAACTGCATGTGAATATATAAAAATAGGTTATAAAATTGGTATAGGTGGATTATTAACATTTAAAAATTGTAATTTAAAAAATTATATTAATAGAATTGGTTTAGAAAACATAGTATTAGAAACGGATAGTCCATATATGACACCCGAACCATTTAGGGGTAAAAAAAATGAACCTGCATATATGTTTGAAACCGCCAAATTTTTATCAAAAATATTAGATATTTCATTAGAAAAAATAGAAGAAATTACCACAAAAAATATTAAAGAAATTTTTGACATTGACCTCTAAAAATGATATAATTTTCTTAGAAAAGAAGGTGATAAGATGAAAGTATATAGACCTAAAAAATGGCTTACATATTTTAGAGTTTTTTCCTTATTACTTTTTGCTTTTTTAATAACAACATCTGAAATGAAAAGAACATCAGTAACAGTTGTAAAAAATGATATTTTAGATAAATCTATTAAATATGAAATAATATCTAATCAACAAGAAGAATCATATAAATTAGCACTATATCAACCAGAATCATCTTTTAGAGGGAGTTTGACTGGATATGCTGGAGATTGTCCTTTATGTTCCGGAGTAGTTGCTTGTAAGCCAAGAATAAATGTTTTAGAAAAAGGTATATTTTTTGATGACAAAGAATATGGAACAATACGTATGGTTGCAAGTAGCAAAAGATATCCTTGTGGAACAATATTAAGATTTAATGCTAAAAATGTTTCATCAGAGCCTATTATCGCTGTAGTTATGGATAGAGGTGTGGGTGGAAATAATATAGATTTACTTATGAATACAGAAGATGAAGCTCGTAAAAAAGTAGGAAGAATAAGAAATCTAGAATTTGAAATATTAAGATTGGGATGGCAATAATGAAAAATTTTGAATACAAGAAATCTCTTGGTCAAAATTTTTTAATTGACCAAAACATTATAAAAAAAATAATAAATTCAATAGATTTAGAAGAAGAATCTTTAATAATTGAAATTGGTCCTGGAAGTGGAGCACTTACTAAAGAATTAGTTAAATTAAATGCAAACGTCATATCATTTGAAATAGATGCTAGATTAAAAGAAAAATTAGATATATTAGTAAATGAAAATAAAAATTTAGAAATAATATATCAAGATTTTTTAAAAACAAATTTAAAAGAATTTTTAAAAACAAAAAAATATAAAAACATATATTTTGTAGCTAATTTACCATATTATATCACAACAGCAATAATTAATAAAATAACAGAGGAATCAGATCCAACTGAAATGATATTAATGGTTCAAAAGGAGGTTGCTGAAAGATTTTCTGCATCACCTAATACAAAAGATTATGGATCAATTAGTGTCTTTTTACAATATAATTATGATATTTCAAAAGTTACTTTAGTTTCAAAAAATTGCTTTTATCCTATTCCAAAAGTTGATAGTATGGTTATTAAATTTAAATCAAAAGAAAACAAAAATATAGTTAATGATGAAAGTAAATTTTATAAATTAATAAAAGACTCATTTCAATTTAAAAGAAAGAATCTGAGGAACAATTTAAAGGAATATAATTTAGACAAAATAAATGAAGTATTAAAAAAATATAATAAGGATTTAACTTCGAGAGCAGAATCTCTAACTGTTAAAGAATTTATAGATATATCTAATAATTTGTAATTAGATATATTTTTTTTAATATTGAATATAATTCTTTAGGTGATAAAGTGATTTCAATTGGAGATATTGTAACTAGAAAATCCCATAATAATGATATTATTTTTAAAGTAATTAATAAAGAAAAAAATGTTTGTTACTTAAAAGGAGTAGAATTAAGACTTCTTGCAGATGCAGATGAAAAAGACTTAGTTAAATTAGAAAGTAAAGCTGTTAACTGTGATTATTCATATGCAGATAAAGTTTTAGATGGAAGAGTTTTAAATAGAAGCGATTATTTTTATTTACCTGGTAAGATTCTCCATATTGATGGAGATTCTGAATATTTAAAAAAATGCATGGAATTTTATAAGAAAGCACATGTACTTGCATATGGAAAATCTATCAATGAAAAAGATATGCCAAATAAAATAATAGGATATTTAGAAGAAGTAAAACCAGATATATTAATTATTACAGGACATGATGCCTTTTATGGAAGAGGTAAAGAAGATTCAAAGTATAAAAATAGTAGTAATTTTATAAAAGCAGTTAGAAAAGCAAGAGAATATGAAAAGTCAAATGAAGGATTAATTATAATTGCTGGAGCTTGTCAAAGTGATTATGAAAATTTAATAAAATCTGGGGCGACTTTTGCTTCAAGCCCTAAAAGAGTTAATATTCATGCATTAGATCCTGCTATTATTGCAGTAAGCCTTAGTTATTCAGATAAAAGTAAAGAAATAGATTTAATAGATATACTTTCCAAAACAAAATATGGGCCAGATGGAATGGGTGGTATAAGATCTAAAGGAACAATGTATATAGGATATCCTAGAAACGGAGAATAAATGAAATTGGAAAAAATAAAAAAAGAAATTAATGACATGATAGGTAAAAAAGTATTAGCAAAAGTAAATGTAGGAAGAAATAAACATGAATACATTGAAGGCGTTTTATTAAATGCTTATCCATATTTGTTTACAATTAAAACTGATAATGAAATTAAGTCTTTTTCATATTCGGATATACTAATTAAAAACATTATACTAAAAGTTGATTAAAAAGCTTGTAATAAATATTTGTAAGGTGTAAAATAAAAATATACACATAAGGAGGAAACAAAATGAAAATAACATCTGTTAAAGTACGTAAAGTTCAAAAAGAGAATTCACGTATTAGAGGTTTTGCTTCAGTAGTTTTAGATGATTGTTTTGTAGTTACAAACATCAGAATTATTGAAGGTGAAAGAGGATTATTCATTGCTATGCCAAGTCGTAAGAAAAATGATGGCGAATTTGAAGATATTGCTCATCCAATAACTCAAGAATGCAGAAGCATGTTTGAAAGAGAAATCTTTGATGCTTATGAAAATGCAGAAGAAGTTAATTCTGAACCTGTTGAAGAAGAATAAAAAAGCTTGAAAAAGCTTTTTTTGTTATATTAAAACATTTTTCTTCATATATATTTTTAGGAGGAAAAATGGACAAGAGTAAAGATATACAAGTTTTAACACATAATGTTCAAATAATTGATAGAAAAACAATACAAATGAATGGAATCAAAAAAATAGAAAATTTTAATAAAGAAGAATTTTTATTGCAAAGTGTAATGGGATATATTTTAGTTAAAGGTGATGAACTAGAATTAATGAAATTAGATACTTCTGGAGGAAATATTTATATAAAAGGTAGAATTGATAGTATTAATTATTTTGATGAAGAAAAAAAGAAACATAGAGAAAGTTTAATATCTAGATTATTTAAATAATGGAATTAAAAATACAAATAGTTTCAATTTTTGTTTCACTAATCTATGGTTTATTATTTGGTATATTTTACAATCTATTTTATAGTTTTTTATATAAAACTTCATTAAGATATAGAATACTAATTAATTTACTTTTTAATATAAATATATTTTTAATTTATTTTATAATAATGCTAAAAATAAATAATGGAAATATAAAAATACCTTTTTTAATATTATTATTTTTATCTTTTGATTTAACAATAAAAAGAACTAAAAAATTAAGGAAAATAGTAAAGTGTCTGAAAATCAAAAATTAATAATATTACGCTCCATAAAAATTGTGATATAATTAAATTACAATGGAGGAGTGGAAATGAAAAAAGCTAGTAAAAAAGATAAAAGAAGAATTCTTTTGTTAATAGTAATATTAATACCACTTTTAGTATTGTTTTTATATAATATGGGAAAATATGGAATGCAAATATATAAAAATGTAAAGCAAAAAGAAAGTTTAAGCTTGGTATATAAAGAAAAATTAGAAGAAGAAGAGAGGCTACAAAGCGAAATAACTAAATTACAAGATCCTGATTATATAGCTAGATATGCAAGAGAAAAATATTTGTATTCAAAAGATGGAGAAATAATTATTAAAATAGAATAGCACTATACTTTAGTGCTATTTTTTGGTACAATAAATCCAGGTGTTTTTATGGAAGAAGTTTATGAATTTTTATTAAATAAAAGCGGAATAAAACCAAACGATACATTAGTTATTGGTGTGTCAGGAGGACCAGATTCAATGGCACTTTTATATTTAATGAACAAATTAAAGCATGAATTAGATTTATTTTTAGTGTGTGCTCATATTGATCACAATGTAAGAGTAGAAAGTGATGATGAAAGAAAATTTTTAGAACGTTTTTGTGAAAAAGAAGGAATATTCTTTAAATATATGAAAATAGAAACTTATGGTGATGATAATTTTGAAAATGAAGCAAGAACTATAAGATACAATTATTTTGACAAATTGGTAAAAGAATATAATGCAAAATTCTTGTTAACCGCTCATCATGGAGATGATTTAATTGAAACAATACTTATGAGAATAGTAAGGGGGTCTTCTTTAAAAGGTTATAGTGGATTTTCAAGGATAGTTGAAAAAGATGGATATAAGATTTTAAGGCCACTTATAACAGTTACAAAAGAACAAATAGAAAAATTTGATAAAGAAAATGGTATAGATTACGTTATAGATAGAACAAATTTTGACGATATTCACACAAGAAATAGGTATAGAAAATATGTTTTACCATTTTTGAAAAGTGAAAATCCTAATGTTCATTTAAAATTTCTTAAATTTAGTGAAATATTACTTGAGAATAATGCATATATAGATAAAGAAATGTCTAATTTAAAAAACAAAGTATTAAAAGAAGGAATACTTGATATAGATAAATTTAAAGAATTAGATAAAGTTATACAAACTAAAATAATTTATTCAATATTGGAAACAATATATGGAGATGATCTATTAATTATTAGTGATGTTCATGTAAATCTTATATTAAACTTAATATATTCTAATAAACCTAATTTAACAGTTCATTTACCAAATAATGTAATATGTACTAAAACTTACAATGATGTGTCATTTAATTTTTATGAAGCTAAAGATGAAGTATATGAAATAGAAATAAATGATATTGTTAATTTACCGAATGGAAAGAACATAGAGATAGTTGAAGAAAGTGAATGGACAAATAATTTTTGTACAAGGCTATCATCAAAAGAAGTTAGTTTACCTCTTCATGTAAGAAGTAGAAGAAATGGTGATAAAATAAATGTTAAGAAAATGAATGGAACTAAAAAGTTAAAAGAAATATTTATAGATGAAAAAATACCTATTAAAGATAGAAAAATTTGGCCAGTAGTTTTAGATGCAAATGAGAATATAGTATGGATTCCAGGACTTAGAAAATCTAAGTTTGACAAAGAAAAAAACGAAGAGTATGATATTATATTAAGGTATTATTAAAAGGAGGAAAAAAATGGTTATACAGCAAAAAAATAATTTATTTAAAAATGTTTTACCTTATATTTTATTAGCAGTAGTTATGATTTTTACATTAATGTTTTTTAGAAACATAAAAAGTGAAGTACATGACATGGATTATAATGAATTCATTGCTAATTTAAATGAACAAAAGGTTGAAAAACTAAATATAACTCCAAAAAGTGGAGATGGAGTTTATGTGTTAAGTGGGCAATTAAAAGGTTACAAGGATGGTGAATCTTTTAAAGTTGTAGTTCCTTTAACAGATTCAGTAATGGAGAATGTTTTAAAATTAGCAGATAGTCAAAATTTAAAAGTTACAACTAGAAGTAATCCAGAAAATAGTTCATGGCTATTAATATTAATTAATGTGGTTCCGACTTTAATTTTATTAGGCGCAATGTTCTTCATATTTACTAAATTAGGAAGTAATGGAAAAGGAACATTTGATTTTGGAAAAAGTAAAGCAAAATTATCGGATGATGGTGGCAAAACAACATTTGCTAATGTTGCAGGTTTAAAAGAGGAAAAAGAAGAAGTTCAAGAATTAATAGATTTCTTAAAAAATCCTAAAAAATTCCAAAAGTTAGGGGCAAGAATTCCTAAAGGTGTTTTATTAGTAGGTCCTCCAGGAACAGGTAAAACATTACTTGCAAGAGCAGTTGCTGGAGAAGCAAGAGTACCTTTCTATTATATAAGTGGATCAGACTTTGTAGAATTATTTGTAGGTGTAGGTGCATCTCGTGTAAGAGACATGTTTAAACAAGCAAAAGCTACAGCACCTTGTCTAATATTTATAGATGAAATAGACGCAGTAGGTAGACAAAGAGGTACAGGACTTGGTGGTGGACATGATGAAAGAGAACAAACACTTAACCAATTATTAACAGAAATGGATGGATTTGGAGCAAATGAAGGAATAATCATAATCGCTGCAACAAATAGACCAGATGTATTAGATCCTGCACTACTTAGACCAGGAAGGTTTGATAGACAGGTAACAGTAAATTTACCAGATGTTAGAGAAAGAGAAGAAATATTAAAAGTTCACGCTAAAAATAAAATATTAGATAGTGAAGTATCTTTAAAAAGAGTGGCTGAAAGAACTCCTGGATATTCTGGAGCGGATTTAGAGAATTTACTTAATGAAGCTGCTTTACTTGCAGTTAGAAGAAATAAAAATTCAATAACAATGGAAGAAATAGATGAAGCTAGTGATAGAGTATTAATGGGGCCAGCTAAAAAAAGTAGAAAAGTTACAGATTTTGAAAAGAAAGTTGTATCTTTCCATGAAGCAGGCCATGCAGTTGCTGGTATAATTCTTCCAAAAGGAGAAGAAGTTCATAAAATAACAATAATTCCAAGAGGTATGGCTGGTGGGTATACACAAATGCTTCCAAAAGAAGAAAAAACACTAGTTTACACAAAAGAAGAATTATTAGAACAAATAACAACATTATTATCGGGAAGAGTTAGTGAAGAACTATTTTTAGGGGAAATTAGTACGGGAGCATCTGATGATATAAAAAGAGCTACTAAGATAGCAAGAAGTATGGTTACTGAATATGGAATGAGTGATTTAGGACCAGTTCAATATGAACATAGATCAGAAGATGTATTTTTGGGAAGAGATTACACTAAATCAAAGAACTTCTCAGATCAAGTAGCACTTGAAATAGATAGTGAAGTTAAAAAGATAATAGAATCTTGTTACCAAAAATCAAAAGAAATTTTAAAAGGTAATAAAAAATTAGTAGAGACATTAGCAAATGTACTTTATGAAAAAGAAACATTAACTAAAGAAGAAATAGAAAAAATTGTTGATGAAAATAAAATTAAAAAATCCACTAAAAAAGAATCAAATTAATTGATTCTTTTTGTTTTTCTATTAAATAACCAAGCACTAAAGAATGCTGTTAAAGGAACTGTTAAAAGTATTCCTATACTTCCTATAACTGCTTGTAATACTTCTATTATTATTGCTTCTATATTAAATAGATATAGAAGATTTTTGTTATATGAGAATAGTAATAATACTGTAGACATTGAACATCCAATATATGCAAGTATTAATGTGTTTGCCATTGTTCCTATTGAATCTTTTCCAATATTCATACCTGAAGTGAACATGCTTTTAAAACTTTTGTTTTTCATTTTTTCATTTAATTCATGCATTGATGAAGCAATTGCCATTGCTACATCCATTATTGCACCTAAAGAGCCAATAATTATTCCTGACCATATCATTGCTCTTAAGTCTATTGGATTTTCTGGATTAACTAGAGATAAATATATATAGTTTTCATTTATAAGCCCATTTATATTTAATAGTTTATTCATTATAAGTGCAATTATTGCTGATACCAGAATACCAAATATATTACCTACAATCGCACATAGTGTCTTTTTATTAAATCCATTTATTAAAAGTAAACTACTAATTATTATATAAATTGAACAAAGAAGTGTTGATATATAAATATTATATCCTTTTAAAATAGATGGTATAAATACCAATAGAATTAATGATGTTGTTATAGTAAGAGCAAGTATTGTGTTTATTCCTTTCCATTTACCGATAAGTATAATCATTAATAAAAATACTATTACAAGTATTAATAAGTAATTACTTGTTTTAAATAATGAAAATGTCCATAATGCATCATCTCCTATACCTTGCTGTGCAAATCCTATTGTTTTGGCGGGTATTATAACTATTTTATCGTTTTCTTTTACATCTCTAACCTTATATGCGTCTGTATTTTCTACTTTTTGAAAAGCATTAACTGTATTTCCTTTATAAGGACCATCTAATACTTTTGCAGTGAAATATATTTTTCTATCATGGCTTTCATTATTCAATTCTTCAACTCTTTGAATGGATAATACTTTTGCTGAATAATAATCTAAATCATATTTACTATTTACTTTATATGAACATATATCTTTTCCGATTGCAATTACTATTATTGATATTACAATTACAATCAAATATGTTTTCCAATCTTTTTTTATAAAATCCATATTTTATCACCTAAAAAAATTATAACATATTTTTTATTATTTCTTTAAAAAAAGTGTATGTTGTGCTAAAATATATTATGAAGTGAGGTATAAAGAAATGGGGAAGGTTATATCTTTAGTTAATCAAAAAGGTGGAGTAGGAAAAACAACAACAAGTATAAACTTGTCTAGTTCTTTAGGCCATTTAGGCAAAAAAGTATTGCTTATTGACTTAGACCCACAAAGTAATTCAACTACTGGTTTAGGAGTTAATAAGCTAGATGTTACTAAAAGTGCTTATAATGTTATTATGGGTGATGTTGATATTACCGAAACAATAATTAAGACTCCATATAAAAATTTAAGTATAATACCATCTCATATAAGTTTAGCAGGTACTGATATTGAACTTGTTCAAAAAAGTATGATGGAAAGAGATTTAAAAATAAGTGATCAATTAAAAACTCAAATAGATAAAATAAGAGATAGATATGATTATATTATAATAGATTGTCCTCCTAATTTAGGGCTTCTTACAACTAATGCTTTAGCAGCTTCTAATTCAGTTTTAATACCTGTTCAATGTGAGTATTATGCATTAGAAGGGGTTACACAATTACTTAATACAATTATTCTTACTCAAACTAAAATTAATCCAGGATTAGATATCGAAGGTGTATTATTAACAATGTTAGATGGAAGGACTTTATTAGGACTTCAAGTGGTTGAAGAATTAAGAAAGTTCTTTAAAGATAAAGTATTTGATACAATTATTCCAAGACTTGTAAGACTTGTAGAAGCTCCATCACATGGAAAACCAATAATAGAATATGATCCTAAATGCAAAGGAGCCTTGGCATATTTAAATTTAGCGAAAGAGGTGATTGATAGAAATGGAAAATAAGAGACAAGCTTTAGGGAGAGGTTTAGAACAATTATTTTCTAATGAGGTTATAAATATTTCTTCTTTAGAAAAAAGTATATTAGATACAGCTAATAAAAATGATATTGTTCAAATTGATTTAGATGAACTTAGAAGTAATCCATATCAACCAAGACAAGTATTTGATGAAGAAAAATTACAAGAATTAGCTGATTCAATAAAAGAATTTGGTGTTATACAACCTATCATTATTAAAAAAAGTATCAAAGGCTATGACATAATAGCAGGTGAAAGAAGAGTTAAAGCTAGCAAGATAGCTGGTAAAAAAACTATCCCTGCAATTGTTAAAGATTTTACTGATGAAGAAATGATGCAAATAGCATTGTTAGAAAATATACAAAGAGAAGATTTAAGTCCAATAGAAGAAGCAGAAGCATATAAAAATTTAATTACATCTTTAAATCTTACACAAGAAGAATTTTCTAAGAAAATCGGTAAAAGTAGAAGTTATATTACTAATATGTTAGGTTTACTTCGTTTACCAAAATTAGTTCAAAATATGATTTTAGATAAAAAAATAAGTATGGGTCACGCAAGAGTTTTAAGTAAACTTGAAGACAGAGATAAAATTATTGAAATAGCAAATAAAATTATTTCTGAAGATATTTCTGTTAGAAACTTAGAAAATTTATTAAACAATCCAAACTATTTAAGAAAAAAGCCTATTATAAGAGCAATTAAAAATGCTAATACAAAATATAACTTTGTTCAAGAAGTATTAAGAGATAAAATAGGAACTATGGTTAAGATTAATAATAAATCTATAGTAATACCTTTTGATAGTGAAAAAGATTTAGAAAGAATATTAGAGATCTTAAAAATAGAAGTGGATATAGATAATGAATAAGAAATATGAATTAAATTCATTAGTTGTAATGAAAAAGCCACATGCTTGTAAAACAAATTTATGGCGCATTACAAGATGTGGAATTGATATTAAACTTGAATGTGTTAATTGTAAAAGAAGTATTATGATGGATAGATTAGAATTTGAAAAGAAGTTAAAGAAAGTGGTGGAATAATGAAAAAGAAAATAGTATTAAGCCCAATGTTAAGCTTTATTGTACTCTCTGCATTTACTATAGTTTTAAGTGGTATATTATCGGTTTTACACGTTCAAACAGATTATCAAACTGTTAACCCAATAACAAATGAACTTGTTAATAATGTAATAGAAGTTGAAAACCTATTTAGTTTATCAGGACTAAAATATATTGTCACAAATGCAGTAAGTGATTTTGTGTCATTCGCTCCATTATCAATGTTATTAATAACCCTTATTGGTATAGGTATATTAGAAAAATCAGGGTTTATGAGAACTGCATTAACTTTGTTTACTCGTAAAATGTCAAAAAACTTTGTAACATTTTTAGTAATATTTATAAGTATGCTATTTTCATTATTTGGTGATATTGGATTTGTAATAATGCTTCCAATTTCTGCATTACTATTTAAACATGGAAAAAGAAATCCAGTTGGTGGGATAATAGCATCTTTTGCATCTTTATCATTTGGATATGGAGTAAATATATTTTTGTCTTCTATAGATAGTAGTTTACTTACTTTAACAACAAATGCAGCTAAATTACTTAGTTCAAATTACATAATAGGTAGTTTCTTTGCACTAATAATAATGATAATTGTGCTAATTACTTTATCAATAATATTTACTAGAATTACAGAAAAAAGAATAATGCCAAGTTTGACAAAATATGAATTTAGCGAAGAAGAAGAAAGTTATATAATAACTAAAAAAGATTTAAGGGGCCTAGTTATATCTTTATTAGTGGCTATAATTTATTCATTAATAGTTATTTATAGTATAATCCCTAATCTACCATTATCAGGTGGCTTACTTGACCATTCGGGTGCAAGATATATTGATATGATATTTGGAGATAATTCGTTATTCAATAAAGGATTTGTATTTATAATAACGCTATGGTTCTTTGTTATAGGTTTCTCATATGGTTTTATGACAAAATCAATTAGAACAAATAAAGATTTAACAAGAGGTTTATCTCATTCGCTAGATGGTATTGGTAGTGTGATAGTTTTACTATTTTTTGCATCTTTATTTATAAGTATATTTAAAAAAACAAATATAGGCCTTGTTATAACTGCGGCATTAACAAAAATATTGACATTACATAATTTTACTGGAATAGGACTTATAATAGTGTTTTTATTAATAGTAATGATTAGTAATTTATTCACATCATCATCATTAATAAAATGGTCAGTAATGAGCGGAGTGGTAATACCAATATTTATGAATGCAAGTTTATCTCCTGAATTTGCTCAAATAATATTTAATGCAGGAGATTCAATAACAAATGGTATTACTCCGTTATTTGCGTATTTTGTAATATATATAGCATTTTTAGAAAAATATAGTCAAAATGATACTATAACAATTAGAAAGGGAATTAGATATATGATTCCATATAGTGTTTCTACATTTGTAGTATGGTTTATAGTATTAATAGGATGGTATATAGCAGGTATTCCGCTAGGTATTGGAAGTATGCCTGGAATTACATTTAATTAATAATAGAAAGAGTGATGTTTTATGGCTTTAAAAGCAGGTATTATAGGACTACCTAACGTAGGTAAATCTACACTATTTAATGCGATAACTAAAAAGAATATTTTAGCTGCTAATTATCCGTTCGCAACAATTGATCCAAATGTAGGAATTGTTGTAGTTCCTGACAAAAGATTAGACAAACTTAATGAAATGTATAAACCAGAAAGATTAATACCCACTCAGTATGAATTTATAGATATAGCAGGTTTAGTAAAAGGTGCATCTAAAGGTGAAGGTCTAGGTAATAAGTTTTTATCTCATATTAGAGAAGTTGATGCAATAGTTCATGTTATAAGATGTTTCGAAGATAAAAATATTATACATGTAGAAGGAGAAGTAGATCCTTTAAGAGATATAGATATTATTAATATTGAACTAATTATGAGTGATTTAGAAATAATAGAAAACAGAATTTCTAAAATTGAAAAGAAAGCTCATACAACAAACAATAAAGATGATTTATTTGAACTTGATACATTAGAAAAAGCTAAAAGTTTACTTGAAAAAGAGATACCTTTAAGATTAGGTACATTTGATGAGAAAGAATTATTAGTTTTAAAACCATTTAATTTTATATCATTAAAACCACTTATATATCTAGCTAATATATCTGAAGATGATTTGATGAGTAATGATAATAAATTTTTAAATGGATTAATGAATATTTCTTCAAAAGAAAAAGTTCCGGTAATTCCAATGTGTGCTAAAATTGAAAGTGAATTAATAGACTTAAATGATGAAGAAAAGAATAAATTTTTAAATGAACTTGGTATTGAAATGAGTGGACTTGATAGATTAATTCAAGTTACATATAAATTATTAGGGCTTAAAACATTTTTTACAGTTGGAAAAGATGAAGTAAGAGCTTGGACATTTACTGATGGTATGAAAGCTCCTGAATGTGCAGGAATAATACACACTGATTTCCAAAGAGGATTCATAAAAGCGGAAGTGATGTCTTATGAAGACTTGATAAATTATGGCAGCGAGTTAAAAGTTAAAGAAGCTGGTAAAACAAGAATAGAAGGTAAAGAATATTTTATGCAAGATGGGGATATTTGTTACTTTAGATTCAATGTTTAATAGAGGAAGGAGGTGTGATGTAGTATGGATAGAAAAGCAATTAAGGAAGAAGCAAAAGCTAAAATCAAAGGTAATTTATGGACTATTTGGAAAGCAATATTAATTGTTGGCTTGATAACTGGTTTAGTAAATGGTATTCTATCAGCAATATTTCCAATGCCACAAAATGCACTTGACATTTATATGGAAACAGGTAAAATGCCTAGTAATTCTGGTCAAGTAATTAGTTCAATTATTAATATACTATTAATGCCAATAACAATTGGATTAGTGGGATATATTTTAAAATTTACTAGAGGTGAAAAACCTGAAATTAAAGATATATTTGGATTCTATAAAAATATAGTTCCAATATTAATAGTTTCATTATTAGTTGGATTATTTGTAGGATTAGGATTTATGCTATTAGTAATTCCTGGAATAATTGTTGCATTAATGTTAAGTATGTGCAATTATTTACTTGCAGATGGTAGAACTGACGCATGGCAGGTTATTAAAGATAGTGCTGCTATGATGAAAGGCCATAAATGGGAATACTTTGTATTTGGATTAAGTTTTATTGGATGGATACTATTATGTGTTATAACATTTGGACTTGCTTCAATATACGTAATACCATATATGAGTACTGCTCAATGCATTTGGTATGATAAATTAAAAGCATTAAATAAATAAATTTTAGAAGTATAATTATTTACATTATACTTTTAATTTGCTATAATACGTGTGAACTTTAAAAGTTCCTTGCTTCAATATGAAGCCGTTTAGACCAAAAGGAGGTGTAAGAATGAACAAATATGAAATTATGTTTATAGTAAAAGCTGATTTAGAAGAAAAAGATGTTAAAGATGCTGCTAAAACATATGAATCTTTACTAAAAGATGTTAAAGCTAAATCTATTAATTTAAAAGATTTAGGTTCTAAGAAATTTGCTCATCCTATCAAGAAAGAGGTTAGAGGATATTATTATCTAATCAATACTGAGTGTAATTCAAAAACAATTGCAGAACTTGATAGAAGAATGAGAATTGATGAAAGAATTCTAAGACATTTAATAGTAAAAGAAGAGGAGTAATATGAACAAAGTATTATTAACAGGAAGGTTAACAAAGGATCCTGAATTAAGGACAACAGGAAGTGGACTTGCAGTTGCATCTTTTTCAATAGCAGTTACTAGAACATTTAAGAATAAAGATGGAAATTATGATGCTGATTTTTTCAATGTTTCAGTGTTTGGAAAACAAGCTGCAAATGTTTCAAAGTATTGTTTTAAGGGTAGCCAAGTAGGTGTTGAAGGAAGATTACAATCTAGAAGCTATGATGCGCAAGATGGAACAAAGAGATATGTTACAGATATTGTTGCAGATAGAGTAGAATTTTTAGGAAGTAAAAAAGATGGAAATTCCAATTATGTAGCAGATGCTAATTTTATGGATCAAATTCCAGAAGCCCCTATGGATATAAATACAAATGAGATTGAAGTTCCTGATGGGGATCCATATAAAGATTTTGGTAATGAAATCGCTATTACAGATGATGATTTACCATTCTAATTAGGAAGGAGAAAAAAATGGCAGAGTTTTATCAAAGAAAGAAAAAGATTTGTCAAATGTGTGCTGGCAAATCAGTAGATTATAAAGATGCTCAAGTTATTAGTAAATATATAAATGAAAAAGGTAAAATATTACCTAGAAGAATGACAGGTGCTTGTGCACTTCATCAAAGATATATTGCTAAACAAGTTAAAAGAGCAAGATTTATGGAAATTTGTTAATTAGAAGTAGAAATACTTCTTTTTATTATAGATTAAAAACACATCTTATTAAGATGTGTTTCTTTAATTTAATTTCTTCTATTATTAATTATTAATACTAATCTTAAAAGTTCTAGTAATGAAGCAAGTAATCCAGCTACATAAGTAAGGGCTGCTGCTGTTAATACATTTGTTACTTTGCTTTCTTCTTTCTTATTAATCAAACTTAGTTTTATTAATTCTTTTTTTGCTCTGCGTGAGGCGTTTATTTCAACAGGTAATGTTACTAATTGAAATAGTACTCCTGATGACATTAATATAATTGCAAGTTCTATTAGCCCAGCATATTCTAACAAGAATCCTAAAAATAATATTATATATGCTATCTTATTTGTGAAATTTACTATTGGAACTAAGAAAGTTCTTATCTTCATAAATAAGTAACCATCCTTTTTTTGAAGAGCGTGTCCACATTCATGAGCTGCCACTGATACTGAAGAAATTGTATTTTTATCAAATATATCATTTGATAATCTTATTACATTTCTAGAAGGGTCATAATGGTCAGTAAGCATTCCTGGTGTTGATACTATATGAATGTCATTTAAACCATTTGAATCTAATATTTTTCTAGCAGCTTCAAATCCAGAAACATTTTTACTTGAGTTGTGTTTTAAATACTTTTTATATGTAATGTTTATGTATAATTGTGCTAATAGTGGTAATGCCATTATTCCTAAAACTATTAATAAATATGTCATAAAATATATCCTTTCAATAAATATATTTTATCACTTTTTAGTGCTTTTATAAAGAGGGTGAAATTAATAAGTTTTCCATATAGTTTTTTATTAAATTTTTAATGTTTTTAGCTCCATATATTTTATATAGACTTTCATTTATTATTTTATTTAAATCATTTTCGTTTAAATTTATATTAGTGTTATAATTATAGTTAAATTCATTAACACTTAATTTAACAATCTCTTTAATACTATTTTCATTTAGTTCATTAAAATTTATAATATAGTTTATATTTGAAGTTAAATCTTTATTTAAGGCATTGTCGTATTGATTATTTGTTATATAGCCAATAGAATTACACTCTTTTAAATTTGAAGTTATTATGATAATTGTATTTTTAAAATTTATTATTTCGTTTTTAGAATTTTTTAATATTCCTTCTTCTAATATTTTTGAAAATAAATTTGTTATTAGCGGGTGTGCTTTTTCTACTTCATCAATTAAAATAATTGAATTAGGATTTAGTTTTAAATCTTCTAAAACTGTATTATTATCATTATATCCTATATATCCCTGTGGTGAACCAATTATTTTATTTATTGAAATTTCATTTTCATACTCATTCATATTTAATTTTATTAAATTTTTGTTTAAGAGTTTCGCAAGTTCTGTTGCAAATAAAGTTTTACCTACACCGGTTGGACCATTTACTAAAAATGAAATAGGTAAATTATCCTTTTTATTGCTAAGTAATTTTAATCTATTTATTATGTTAATTATTTCTTTGTTGTGCCCAATTATTTTCTTATTTAAATTTTCTATTAAGTAATCATATATTCTATTGCTTTCAATATCATATATTTTACTGTTGCATTTTGATTCTATTATATCTATTATTGTACTTATTTTAACTTCTTTTTTTCTATTCAAATTTTTATTAATTTCATTAATTATATTTTGCTCTTCTTCTTTGTATTCTAAAGCTTTTTTATAATTATTATTTTCTATAGATTCCTTTTTTAACAATTGAATTTTATTTAGCTTTTTATGTAAATAATTAATATTTTCTTTATTTTCATTTACGCTTGTTGCTGCACAAGCTTCATCTAGTATGTCAATACTTTTATCAGGATTATTGCGGTCTAATATATATTTATTAGATAATTCAACTATTTTTTTTAACAATTTATCACTAATATTAACATTATGAAATTTTTCATAATCATGTTTTATATTTTTAAGTATATTGTATGTTTCATTTATATTTGGGACATTTACAAATACTTTTTGAAAACGTCTATCTAGTGCTTTATCTGTCGTAATAGATTTTTTATATTCATTAATAGTTGTAGCTCCAATAACTTTTAAATATCCTCTTGCAAGTGATGGTTTTAAAATGTTTGATGCATCAATTGCCCCTTCAGCACCACCTGCTCCTACTATCGTATGAATCTCATCTATAAATAAAATAATGTTATCATTATTCTCACATTCTTTTAAAATTTTATTAAGTTTTTCTTCAAATTCACCTCTATATTTAGTGCCACTTATGATAGAAGATACATTGATTGATATAATTTCTTTATTTTTTAAAAACTCTGGTACTTTATCATTTGCAATCATATTTGCAAGTTCTTCAACTATTGCGGTTTTTCCTACACCTGCTTCTCCAATAAGTATTGGATTGTTTTTATTTTTTCTAGCAAGTATTTCTATTAATTCTTTTATTTCTTTTTTTCTTCCTATAACTTTGTTAAGCTTGTTATTCTTAGCTTCTTTTGTTAAATTTATGCCAATATCTTGTATTAATGTATTTGAACTAATTGATGCTAATTTGACTACTTCTTTATAAAAACTTTCTAAATTTAGATTTAATTCTTTTAATATATTTAATTCTATATTTTCATCTAGTAATGTTATAAAAATATGTTCCAGTGATATTTCATTGGATGAGTATTTGTTTGCAATATCATAAGCTAAGTCTAATATTTTCTTTAAATTTAAAGAATAAAAAATAAATGAGCTCTTTTCAACAGAAATATTTTTTTTCATTTTGTTTTTATAATTAGAGTAACTAATGTTGTTTTTATTTAGTAAATTTTTAATACTTGTATTTGATTTTAAAACAGCTAGTATAAAATGGTCTATTCTAACTGATGAATCATTTAATTCGTGCATTTCTTTTTCACTACTTTTTAATACATTTATTACTTCTTTGTCATATCTAATCATAAAATCTCCTTATATATTCTATGTATATAATGACAATTTTATAAAAAAAATAATCAAATAAAAAAAGTTCATTTCTGAACTTTATTTATTTTATAAAACTAATAGCATTACTACTAATGTAATTAATGTTATTAAAAGTAATATAACTACTAATTTCCAAATCTTCTTTAACCATTCGCAATATGGAATTTCTAAGTAAGATAATCCTAATAGTAAGAATAAACTAGTAGGTGCTACAAACATTGTTAATCCATATATTGATTGAGTCATTACGTTTAATATAGCAGGTGCATAACTTTCTGTAAAAGAACCAACTAAATATGGTAAATAGAAGTTTCCAATATAAGGCATTTCAACATGTAAGAAAGAACCTATTATATTAATTATTGTTGATATTAATATAGCAAATACATTAAACTTCTTTAATGGGCTCAATAAATAAGACATTAAAGTTGTAAATATACCTGAATTAACTATTATAATTAATACGCCATAAGAGAATAATACTAATAGTGCAGGTTTAACTATAACTTTAACTCCATCAACCATATTCTCAAATGCTTTAACATTGTAAATTTTAGCGATTAATAAACTAGCTAAAATAATGATAATTGACATTTGGAAATAGCTCCAACTTCCAAATGCTACTGTAGTAGCGCCAAGAAGATTAGAGAATATAGCAAAATCTTTAATAGAAATACTTAATAACCAATTATGGAATTTATTAAATACTTCGATACCAAATGATTTATACCAATTAGTACATCCTAATATAAATAGAACAAATATTAAACCAAAAATTACAAATAAAGCAGTAGCTTTTTTCTTAGAAACTTCAGTTCCTAAATATTTGTCATCATATTTTTCATCTTTTGTTTTTAATGCATTTTTAGCATTTTTTATAGTAAATATAATATAGATAATGAATGAAACTACAAATAATCCTAATTTAATATAAATTTGAGAAGTATATGTAAGATTCAAAGTAGATAATGTTTGATCTATATAATTACCACCAAAAGTTGCTCCCATGATGCCAATAAGCATAGCACCAAATGTAACTAAAAAAGCAGTTACTTTATCATATCCCATTAATAATATTATAGAGATAAGTGCAGGTATAAATATAAATAGTAATAATCCATAACCACCTACAGATGATAGTATTGCTATTAAAGCTGCAGTAATTACTAAAAACAATGTTCCTTTCTTTTTTGATTTTTTAGCTATTTTTTCTAATGCATTTTTATAAGCACCAGTTTTACTTATCACTCCATAAAAAGCTCCAACCGCTAATAAGAAAACTAAAACTTCAATAAACATTGATTGAAAAAATGGTAATAATAAGTATTGACAAAAATCAACAAAACCTAATCTTTGAAAACCATTATCTACAAATTCTCCACTATAATTTCCAGCTGGAATAAGCCATGTTAGTAAAGCAATAACTGCCATTGTAATAACTAAAATTTTAAAAAACTTATTCTTTTTCATTATTAACCTCCTCCACTATTAATTATACAATCGAATTTTTTATAATACAACATTTTTCTTTTATTTGAATTTTTAATTTAAATGCTATATAATATAAAGCTATTAGATGAGGGGTAATATGGATAAAGTAGTTATTAACAAAAATTTTATGAAAGATTTGAAAATACATTCGATTAATAAAAATTCTAATATTTTTGTTAAAGGAAATGATTTGATAAAAATGCCAATTATAAGAGAGGAATATAAAAATTCTAATTTAGAAATGTTAATGGTATCTAATATGGAAAAAAACATTGAGTTAGTATCTAATATAGAAGGTAATTACTATATATTGCCAAAATATTCTTTATATAAATCGAAAGTAGACTCATGTAACTACAAAGGATATGGAATGAACTTTTTTCATGACTATAAAACTTTAAGTAGTGTTATAGAAAGTGAAGAATATTTGTTTAAAGATAGATTAGATTTATGTAAGAATTTATGTAGTGCAATTATTAGATTAGAAAAATACAAAATCTCATATTGGGATTTACACACAGAAAATGTTTTAATAAATGAAAAAAATATTAAAATATGTGATATAGATTCAATTGTTTCTCAATTTGTTTCTGGATATATTGAATATAAGAAAACATTAATGTGTTCTTATAAGCATTTAAGTCTTTTATTGTTATCAATATTATATGGCATGGATGAAAGTGATTTATACAATATAATAAAAGCAAATAAAAATACAAAATTTATTAAAGATTCAAAACTATTTAAAAGAGTAATAGATAATAGTTATTATATGTTTTATCCTGATAAATATTTAGATTCATTTACTGAAGAATATATAGAAGATACTAAACTATTATTAAAAAGACAATTTTAGCAATTATCTTTTAGTTTTTCTGCATATTCATTTATTAAATTTATCAATTCTTCTTCGCTTTTAACTTGATTAAATTTGTTTTTATATTCTTTACTGTTTGGTAGATATTTTATATACCATAAAGCATGAGCTCTTATTTCTAATAAGGCCTGCTTTAAACTACTATTCTTTTTTAACAATTGGAAATGTTTTAATATCATGTTTAATCTATCTTCATAGTTTGGTTTATCTATTATTCTATTATTTTCTACATATTCTACACATTCTTTTATAAACCATGGATTTCCTAAAGATGCTCTTCCAATCATTACCGCATCACATCCGGTTTCATCTAACATTTTTTTAGCATCATAAATTGTTTTGATATCCCCATTACCTATTACAGGAATATTAACGTTATCTTTTAATTTTTTTATTATTTTCCAATTGGCATTTCCAGAATATCCTTGAGATCTTGTTCTTGCATGTATGGATATTAAAGATGCTCCGGCCTTCTCAATCATTTTACCAACTTCTACTGCGTTAATATGAGCCTCATCCCAACCACTTCTTATTTTTACTGATATCAAAGTTTCGGTATTGTCAACCACGCTTTTTACAATTTCAAATATTTTATCTGGATTTTTTAAAAGTGCAGAACCGGCTTGATTTTTAATAGCTACTTTAGGTACAGGACACCCCATGTTAATATCAATTATGTCTGGGTGAATATTGTTTTCTACATACTTTGCAGCTTTAACAAAAGATTCTACATCATTTCCAAATATTTGTATCGCTATAGGCCTTTCTGCTTCATCTATTTTAAGCAAATCTATTGTTTTTTGGTTTTTATAAACAATACCCATATTACTTATCATTTCAGAGTATATTAAACCTGCCCCCATCTCTTTAATTATTTTTCTATAGCTTATATTTGATATACCTGCCATGGGAGCAAACACGATTCTATTATCAATTTTTAGATTTCCTATTTTCCACATACATATAATATATCATTTTTATCATATAAAAAAAAGATGTTATATATTAACATCTTATTCAGTTGTTTGCTGAGCTTGAGTTTGCTGTTTATAAATTAAACTACATCCTCCATCTTTGTCAACGTTTTTTAAAGTCACTATATAATCATCTCCAGATTTGTCAATATGTGAAGTTCCAGTGCTACAAGTGGCATTTTCTATAATATATCCTTCGTTAACTCTAATATTCCAGCTAACAGAACCGCCTACTGGAACCTTTGATGGGTTAGTGCCAAATAAAATAGTTCCAAGTCCAAGTTCACCAAGGTCTAAACTTACTGTGTAATCTACTTTTGTTTGTAATTTTTTAAATGTGATTGTACACAAAGTACTGTTTGTTAATTTATCTATTATAAGTATAAGTGTATCGTTATTCCAAGTTGCTTTTTGATCATTTGTACAAGTTATATCAGGATTTCCATATCCTTCTGCTGGTGTAACTTTTAATTCTATTTTTTTGCCATATTCATATTCAACTTTAGTTGTTCCTGTACCCAAGTTAACTTGAGTTTCTACAGTGAATTTACCGATTACAAAATTTGCTTTACATGAAGTTTCTAATGTTATACTTCTTACTATTAATTCTTTAGCATCGTTATTCCATTCTGCTACTTCATTGTTTGTGCATTCTGCTTTTTCAAACACATAGCCTTCATCAGGAGTGATTTTTACTACCGCGTCTTCTCCTCTTTTGATTTTTGCTTCGCTTTCACCTTTAATTTTTGCGTTTTTAACTTCTAATTTGAATGTATTATAAGTGGTTACAAAATATAAACTACAAGTTGAATCTGCTGTATTAGATGGTGTGAATGTCCAAGTTTCTTCATCCCAGGTATAAGTAACATTATTTGTACAAGTTGCAGTATTAAATGCATATAACTTTTCAACATCTACTTCTTTAGTTGAAGCTGTTGAACTGCCTTCATCTGAAATCATTTTTGGATTAGTAGGCATTTGAGCAACCTCTACATTATTCAGATAATATTTATATGTAACTTGGTATTTAATTTCAGGTTTTACACTTGGCTTTTTCTGATTTTCTAAAAAACCTATTATACCAAAAATTAAACATATTATTGATAAGGCACCGATTATAATTGGCATAGCACTTTTATTTCCCATATTTATTCAATTCCTCCATATTTTTTTACCATATCATAATTTTATAATTTATATGTGCAATTGTCAATAAAAATTACATGGAATAACTTAAAAATAATCAAAATATAATTGACATAGAAGTGCAATTTTAGTATAATCATAAGCGGTACATTTTGAAAGGGAGTATATTACTGTGGGAAGGTAAATATATGAACTTTATAAGAAGGAGAAATTTTAGATGAAAACATTTATGTTGAGAAAAGAAGATGCTCTACATAACTGGTACATTATTGATGCAGATGGTAAGAACTTAGGTAAAGTTGCTGCTAAAGCTGCTCATGTATTAAGAGGTAAGCATAAAGTAACTTATACTCCTCATGTTGATTCAGGAGATAATGTTATAATTATTAATGCTGGAAAAATTAATTTAACTGGAGACAAACTAGATAAGAAAATGTATTATAATCATAGTGGATTCCCAGGGGGATTAAGAGAAAGAACAGCAAGAGAAATGAAAGAAAAATATCCTGTTGAAATGGTTGAAAGAGCTATTAAGGGTATGCTTCCAAAAGGAAGATTAGGTAGACAAATGTATAAGAAATTATTTGTATACGCAGGTGCTGAGCATAAGCAAACTGCTCAAAAACCAGAAGTATTGGAGGTTAAATAATGGCTGAATCAGTTTATACTGCAATTGGTAGAAGAAAAAGAAGTGTAGCTAGAATTAAATTAACTAGTGGAAAAGGTAAAATAACTGTTAATGGAACAGATGTTAATGAATATATGCCTCACGAAACTTTAGTTATAGATTTAAAACAACCTCTAGTGTTAACAGAAACTTTAAATAAAGTGGATGTTGATGCAACTGTTACAGGTGGAGGATTTAGTGGTCAAACAGGTGCTATTCGTTTAGGAATTGCAAGAGCTTTAATGGAATATAATCCAGAACTAAGAGCTACTTTAAAATCTGCTGGAATGATCACAAGAGATGCTAGAAGTAAAGAACGTAAGAAATATGGTTTAAAGAAAGCAAGACGTGCTCCACAATTCAGTAAGAGATAATGCAAAAAGTTCGATTTATTCGAACTTTTTTAGTGTTTGAATAAAAGATTGCATTTGATAATTTTTATTGTATAATAAATGTTCACAGAGGGAGGTTTGTATTGTG
>JAEEGL011897119.1_pt1 | contig 35936 bp, 24 predicted proteins | sample 9134231 | NCBI WGS metagenome assembly JAEEGL01 (sample SAMN16246548, study PRJNA631951) | gut metagenome | biome: gut microbiome; feature: rumen; material: fiber-attached | host: Bos | place: Iran: Karaj | collected 2018-10
AATGCAGGCTAGAGCGGTTTTTTTCTTCTCAGCCTGCATTTCTCGTTTTGATGAAAAGAAGAATCAGGGTGGGTCAATCAGCTGCGGACAACCCGGGTCATTTTACTGCGGATTCTCCAGCACCTGCTTTTCTTTGGATAGAACTACAGGATTCTCTATATTTGTACTTAAGCATTGAGCAGCCGCCCAAGTGGGGACGACTTCCCTGACTGCCGGTATCCTCGGCGTCCATCCACAGCGCAGCAGCGCCGCACTCCCCACGAGGTTCTCAAGAGGACATACAGGATATGACGTTGCCGTAAGGCCGCGTCTCACCCATTGTATGTTTCAATTATGGCTGACAACCAATTCTCGTCTTTCCCGATCGTCGAGCTGCTGAAGGCGCTCGGCGCCCGTCCTGGCAACCGCAAGAACACCTATCATTCACCCTTCCGCGAGGACAAAGACGCCTCACTCCACATCGACCCGCTCCGCAATCTCTGGTTCGACCACGGGGCCGGTGTAGGGGGCGGCAACATCGACCTCGTGATGCAATGCCGCCGTTGCACGAGGCGCGAGGCCGCGGAGTACATACTGGGGCTTCCCCAGTGCGACCCGGGTGGAGCAGGAGACGCCAGTCCGGGAAACGGTCCGGACAAGTCCGGCGGGAACAGTCCCAGGACAAACCGTATCCTGATGATCCGGGACCTCCGGTCGCCTTACCTGCTTGAATATACCGCTGCACGGGGAATTCCCGATCCAATCGCCGTCCGGTACTGCAAGGAGGTTATCTTACGAGGCAAGACCATCGGAAAGACCTATGACAATATCGGATTCCCAAACAATGCCGGCGGCTTCGCCCTCAAATCCCCATCCGGATTCAAAAGCACAACGAAAAGCGGCATCACGACCATCGACACGACCGGCATCTTTTCCCTCCGTCCGACCTCCGGAATAGTAACCATCTTCGAGGGCTTTTTCGATTTCCTCTCCTGGCTCGCCATGGACAAGAGAGAAATACCAGACACAGACATTTGCGTCCTGAACTCCGTCGCCAACCTCGGCCGGGCCCTTCCGTATCTGAAGGCACATAGCATCGTTCGCTGCTGCCTTGACAACGACAAGGCCGGGCTGAAGGCGATGGATGACCTTCGCGAGCAGCTGCAAGGCATTGCGTCTGTTGAGAAGTCTTCTTTCTACGAAGGTTTCAAGGATGTGAACGAGTGGTGGATCGCATCGTGCAAACACCGTTGAAGGACAGCTGACATACTCTGATTTCTCATCCCCCTCTTCCCCCTCGCTATAGGGTCGGTATGTTCAAGTGAGACCGACGCCCATAGCGAGGGTGCTCGGGGGATCATTATTGACAACTTAATCCATAAGCATCATGAAATCAGAGAACCATCTTATCATTACGGGGATCGTCATATCCGACGTATCCCCCACCCCGGAACAAACGCTCATCCGCTTTCGCATCGTCCATAACTTCGGCGGCGGCAGGAAGCCGCTTTTCCTGGACTGTGTCCAGATCGTGAGACCCGGGACGGAGGCGAGGACGCCGCAGAAAGGCGACATCGTGCGGGTACGCGCCTACCTGCGGATGCACACCGAAAGCATCGAGGCCGTAGTGAAATCAATGGACATCGAGCTGAATTAACTCCTCATTCACCCTGAAATCTTCCTGATCAAAAGCAACGTTCATGAGGGCAAATCTGTCGGCAAGTTCCATCATGGTGTAGCGGCGTACGGCAGCGCTGCCTTGGCGGTGTAGACCGGCGGCGTAGATGTTCACCTGGACCTTGTTCATGATATCCACGTGGGTTTTGCGGGCGAGCTTGGTGCTGGCAGCTTCGTAGAGAGGCAGGTACTCATTGTCGCGAGTCTCCTCATTGAAAGTCTTGACCTTGCGGTCAATGCCACAAAGTTTCAGCAGTTCTTTTATCTTGACGTTATAACCGTTGACGCCATACGGGTAATTGAGAATCGGAAGATGAAACTGAGTTTTCTTTACAATCTCAAAAGCGTAACGGACAAGCGGCGTTTCTATCTCGGAGTTCGTTCCCTGCGTCCCGGCCGTTTTTGACGGGATGTAATGAACATACGGTATCCCCTCCGGGGAAACCGCAACCTTACTCATGGTCATCCTCTGGAAATCGCCTATACGGCATCCTAGCGCACACTGCAGAACAAAGGCGTCGCGGACGGTCTCGTACTTCTCGGGGACATCGGCTGCAATCAGCACCTTTAGTTCGTCCAGACGCAGGAATACCGGGTCATCATACATAGTGTGCATGATGGATTTCCTCTTTTCCGTTCCCAGCCGTTTGAAAGGGGACTTCACAATTTCGTCCTGGCTCTCCAGTTCGTTAAAGAACGTTTGCCAGATCTTCAACTGGGAAGTTAATGTATTAATGCTCAGTCTCTCCGTCGGAATGGCCGATTTCCTCATCCCCTTATAAATCTTTTTGAAGCGCGGCACGTACTTATATTCTTCCATCATGAACTGGCGGAACTGCATCAGTATCTCACTGTCGAATTCCTGCACGGTGAGATCTGACAGACCTTTTATAATGAGAAAACGCTCGATCTTCCCCTCCTGCACCATAAACTGCTTGTAACGCGCATCGCCGATGACACCATCCCGGTGCGCCGCATCAGCAAACCGCACAAAGCGACCGTGCACATTCTCTCCGGAATTGGCCCGGCTTTCGACGATCGGATTCAGAATAAAGTTGACCTGCTCCTCAAGAACTGCCGATGTCATGTCGAGTCCCTTCCGTTTCATAGCATCATAGGCTTTGCGCATCACCGCGATATGTTTGGCGATGGTAGCGTGGAGTTCCTTATTATATACAGTAACCTTGGGCTTCAGCTCCCCCGTGGGCTCGAACTTGGACAGGTCCCTGACGGGGACTTTGTCCCCCGGGCTATAAAAGAGTTCCAGTTTGCCGCTGTCCATCAGGCGGAACCTCAGTTTGATGGTCCCGTCCGTCTTAGTACTCCTGTTTACAATGATGATGCGCTCCATTCTTTCTTGCGGATTAATATTATTTTCGATAACTTGCCACTGTTTATGGGGAGCCCCAATGATTTTCCCGAACCTGTTAATTATTCATTTCGGGCAAAATTAAAAAGTTTTCGGGCAATTTCCAAGGATTTGCCCGAATGATTTAGAGTTGATTGAAAATAGAGTGTAATTTACTGAAAATGTGGGTTTTGCTAACTCGTTGATACTATGCGAAATGAGCCATTTTGAGATAAGTAGAGTTTCATTATCATTATCCTGTAGGAGTCACTTCAAAACCCCGTCTGACACACCGCAGATGGGGTTTTTCGCGTTAAAAAAATATTTCGTATCCTTGACACAGACGTTTAAATGATCTCTTATGAAAAAATTCATCGCTATCGCAGCCATCGCACTGATGTGCATGCCCGCCTTTGAGGTCGGCAACCTCACCATCGTCGGCCACTGCAAAAGCTTCGAGAAGTACGTCCTCCCCCCGAAATAAACGTGTAATTACACACCAGACTCCCCCATCATCGGCAGTCCTTTACGGGGACGGGACGGCCGCGCCAATACGCGGGGATGGGAAGGCCGAGGACGGACGCCAGCGTTGCGGCGACATCGTACTGGAGCATATATCCTTCCAGTTCGGCGCCCTTCTTAATACCGGGGCCGATGATGATGAAGGGCGCCTCCAATTCACTGACGGACGGGCCGCCGTGCTTCTTCTCCTTGCCGCCGTGGTCTGACACAAGCACGAAGTAAGTATCATCGTACAGGCCGGCCTCCTTGCAGGCGTCCAGAATGCGGCCAACGTTCCGGTCCATCACGGCCACCTGCTCATTGTACTCGGGCGACCCCCAGCCGAAGGTGTGGCCCGCGTGGTCGACGGCATCATAATGCACATAGAAAAGGTCCGGACGGTCCTGAAGGAGCAGGTCGATGACCTCCGTCGTCGTCGAATCCGTGGCGTCCTCCGCCAGGGTCTTGCGCTGGAGGTCGAACGCGACGGTGTCCAGCGCGAACTTCACGCCGTCCCACTCATAGAGCGACTCGACTTTTGCCTCGGGATACCGTTCCCGGTAGAGGGTGAACACCGTCACCGGAATGCCGCTCTCGGGAACGTCCGCCACCGGGAATTCCGGGGCCTTCGAGTTCCATTTGGTGAAGCCGTGCAGTTGCGTAGGCAGGCCGTTGAAGATGGAGGCCCAGTTGATGGAACTGGCAGACGGCATCACAGAACGTTTGTGAAAGGTATACGTCCCCTCCGCCATCAAACCGCGGATAACAGGCATCGGAAGGGAATCCAGGTAGGCGCTCCCCCATCCGTCGATGCCCAGAATCACCATCCTGGGCGGTGTCTTGGTCGTCGGCGAGCAGGAAATGCAGGCGGCCAATAGGCCCAGAACGGCCATCAATATCAATAAATATTTTTTCATAATGACAAATTACTTTGCATAAAGAAAAACAACTTTGTTGCGATGGAAAACTCTTCTCTCAAAGATCCCGGTACTTCGCGACGCGGAATTGTTCACCGCTTATAACCGGGAAGACCCCCAGGCCCCAGGGCTCGTGCCAGGTAATGGAGCCGCGGAGGCGGTTGTCCGGATCGTAGACGCCGCAGACCAGTTTGGAGACTTCCGGAGGGGATGGGACGGTCTGACCGCCCTCGAAATTCAGGAAGCCGACGGTCAGATTGACCCTTGCCGGCTTGTTGCCGAACATATATCCTCGGGTGGTGGAAAGGATGACGCGGTTATGCTGCGCCACGATATGGCCAATGGTGGACAGGTGGGTCGCGTCGTGGAAAACGAGCGCCTCCTCGCAGTTGTGGACGTAGAGATAGTCGGCCGAGATGTGCTCTCCCATCACAAATCCGTAGCGGAATCCCTGCACGGCGACATTGTGCAGGATCTGGTCGTCGTTCTGGTCACCGGAGGTGTGCAGGCCGACGGTGTGGCAGGGATTGGGCTGCAGGGATTTGCCGAGGTTCGTATCGCCGACCTGTTCGTCCAGGCAGAACTGCGAATCTTCCACGATGAGCCGGGAGACGTTTTTCAGGAAGGCTGCGGAAGTGGTGGGATACATTCTGGCCGTATCGAGATGAACCCGGATCTCCAGATTCTTCATCGAAAACACCGTCCTGGAGAACCGTCCGGTGCAACTGTCCCCTTCCGGGGCGGCCAGGACGGCCCAGGGCCTTTCGAGCGAATCGGTGACCTCCGGCGCGTCCCAGGTGGAATGCAGGCAGACGTTCGGCATCCCCATCGTGCCGAATCGGGTGGGCTCGAAATTCTGCGCAACACTTTCGGGCGGACGGACCTGATAAGTATAAAGGAGTTTGCAGGGCATCTCCCCCTCAAACTGGATGTTGGAATCCCCCGGAGGGAGAATCAACTGAGCGCGGACCAGCCTTCCGTTGGAGGCGAATTCCTTCGCCGGAGAGGCGATCAGATATCCGGCCCGGGTATACGGGAAATACAGCTTCCCCCCACCCCGGCTATCCAGATAATCGATAGCCCGCTGAATGGCCTGCGTGTCATCCGTCACGCCGTCGCCTTTGGCACCAAAGAGCATCACGTTGAGCCGTCCCTCCCGGGCGGCTTCTTCTATCTTTCTCTCCGTCGAATGGCACGATCCCAGCGCAAGCAGGCAAAGGAGGGGAAACAGGTATCTATTCATATCCGCAGATTTTTCTGCAATATAAGAGTTTTTTTTATCTTTGCACTCAGATGAACCGAAAACTATGAAAAAATTCCTGATCTTCCCGCTGCTTCTGGTCACGCTGATTGCCGCCGCGCAGACCGTTCCCGACGATGCCCTTTCCCGGAGCATCCGGGAAGTGCCCCAGAGGGCGAGTACGAACCTCCACGCCTACGAGTTTGCCCCCGTGGTTGACACCCCGGCTCCCAAAGGGTACAAGCCGTTTTATATCAGCTACTACGGCCGCCACGGCTCCCGATCAAACAGTGATGGGAAACAATATCTCCGCCTGCAGAAGGGGCTCCTGGCCGCCCAGAAGGACGGTCAGCTTACCCCGGACGGGGAACTGCTCCTTTCGGTTACCGAACGCGTCATTAAGGGGCACGACGGGATGAACGGGCACCTGACGCCCAGAGGCCGCCGGGAGCACGCCACCATTGCCGAGCGGATGTATCGCCGCTATCCTGACGTTTTCCGCAAGGGCAGCAAGAAGATTTGCGCCATATCCAGTACGGTTCCGCGCTGCATCATCAGTATGACAGCCTTTACCAATCGCCTGATGACCCTCCAGAAGGACCTGGATATTGACATCGACACGGGGGAGAATTTTATGAAATATATCGGTCGGGGCGACACCCAGGAAATCCGAGACCGCAACAAACCCATCCTGGACTCCCTCTACAAAACATTCCCGAAAGACTCCACGAGCTTTCTGCCCCTCATTTTCAAGGATCCCGGCTGCGCCCATCAATATTTCCCCTCGGTCTATAAGTTGGAAAAAGATATCTACGCGACAGCCAAGTCTACCGATGCCTTCGACATAGAGGAGAACCTCTTCCGTTTCGTGCCGGAACAGGCCGTCTACAACTGGTCCAATCACACCGGGATGTACATCTACCTCAACCACGCCAATTCCCTCGAATCGGGCGACATCAGAGTCCCGAGGGCATCCCGCCTGGCTGCGGATATCATTTCCCGGGCGGATGAGGTTATCGCCGGAGCGCCCAGGGCCGCCGATCTCCGATTCGGTCACGACTGGCCGCTGGTCGGACTGTTCTGCTATCTGGGCCTGGAAGGGGTTTCCGAGCGGATGAGTCTGGAGCAGGCCAGCGGGAAATGGGTCGCCGCCATATACACGCCTTTTGCCGGCAACCTGCAAATCATCTTCTACCGGAACAAGAAGCAGGATATCCTCGTGAAATTCCTGATGAACGAGAAGGAGACCCTGATTCCTGAACTTACAGCTGTCGAGGGTCCCTACTACCGCTGGAGTGACGTCAAGGCGATGTGCGCCCAAAGAAAACAGCTATGAGAACGAACTTTTACCGAATCCTCTCCGTCGCACTCCTGGTGCTGAGCGGAGCCCTTCTCCGCGCGCAGACGACGGAGACCTATTTCACCATCGACGATATGCCGGACCTGGTGCAATGCCTCCCGGCTCCGCCCTCCCCCGGCAGCGTGGAATTTGAGTACGATGTAACCCGCTACGAATGGGGCAAGAAGCAGCGGCTCGACCCTGAGCGCGCAGCCATCGCGGAGCGCGACGCCTACTGGAATCTGGATACCCTGGCGGCCATTTTCAGCGAGCCTTTCGGACTGAAAATCTCCCCGGAAATGACCCCGCAGACTTATAAGTTGTTCATCAGCGGCATCGCGACCATCGAACAGATCCGTGTCCGTCCCAAAGCACACTTTCTGCGCAAGCGCCCCTTCGAATACTTCGACGAGCACGTTATGGCGCTCTGGGAAGAAGATATCCTGCGGGGCGAGGGTTCCTATCCTTCGGGCCATACCATCCGGGGATGGAGCGCGGCCCTGATCCTCTCCGAGGTCAATCCGGCCGCCGCCAACGCCCTGTACAAGAGAGGCTGGGACTACGGCGAAAGCCGCGTTATCGTCGGAGCCCACTGGCAGAGCGATGTAGATGCGAGCCGGCCGGCCGCCAGCATCGCCTATTCCCTACTGCAAACGAGCCCGGCCTACCGCAAACAGGTAGCCCGGGCCCGGAGGGAATTCAAAAGGCTCACGAAACGCTAAGAAAAAGACCTTACTGGTTTTCGATAAACGAAACCTGGGCCGGAGCGATCCTGCGATATCCTTCCTCATTCATATGTAATCTGTCGTCCAGATAGAAACGCTCGCAATTGTCTATGCCAACATCCTGGATACTGAACTGGTCCAGGACGGGGACGCCGTGGTAGCGGCAGCATTCAATCTGTGCCTGAACGTATTGGGCGAAGGTTTTTCCGGTCTTGTTTTTATCTTTTGAATACGGATTGTAACCGGAATCGCGGTTGAAGAAACGAAGGGAGGTGAGGAATACAATTTTTGCATCAGGATTCTTTTCCCGGATGCGACGGATACAATAGTTGATGCCGCCGCATTGCGTGTCAAGATCCGTGGAATTCCACTCGCCGCACTTTTCGTTTCCCATGAAATCGTTGGTGGAGGCCCATAAGACATAGATGTCATAAACACCGGCGGTGTCCACCTGCTTTTGGATGGAATAGCCTCGGGAGATGGCGAAACCGGCACCACCGACACCATAGGTGGTCACTTCCGCATCGAGTTTGTCGGCCCAAAGCTGCTTGGCGGCATCCGACTGCCATTTGACGGAAAGGGACCCCCCGAATACGGCAATCCTCCTTCGTACAACCCCGGAGGCGGGCAGCAGTCTGTGAGATTCCGGGTCGGGGCTACTTGCCTCTGACCGCGGTGCGGGATTAAATACCGTTACCTTATACGGCTCCTGACAAGCATTGTGCGCGGCTGTCTGACAGATTGCAGCGATATCATCTGTAATCGTGTCCGGATGGTAACGGTTGCCGATCACACTGATTCCTGATATTGCCTCAAACCATGTGCAGGCGGCGGTGTATCGACCATAGGTTTTTTCCAGATGGAATCCATCCCTGTTGAGCGAGTCTCCAAGAGAACTGGTGCGGGCGTTCTGGATGGCAGTCCCCGATGGAATCAGGATAGGGAAACCATGCGAAGAAACTGCCTTTCGGGAAGCCTCCATGATAGCCTGGTACATCCGCATCTGGTCGCTGCCGTAGCGCGGGAACTCCCTATGGTCTGAGGCGGCAGAATACGCCCAAGTCTGGTGCCACATAAAAACGGCCGTGGCAGGGACACGCCGCCGAACGAATGCCATAAGCGCCTGAAGGTATGGCTCGTATGTCTCATATTCTCCGGAAACGCCACTCGCCTGCTGGAAACTCACGTAATCCCATGGCTCATCGGCCAAACCATATTTCAGTGAGACTTTGGGCGTGCTAGTCCGGACTCCGTCCACAACCTTCCGATAGGCATAATCTTCCTTGTCGGTGACAGTATTCCGAAAATGCCTTTCCAGCGTACATCCGCCTATGTACATATTGCCGATGATAACCGGGACGCCGGCAGCATCGAACAGTTCCCAGAGGTACTGCTCCACCGAATCCTGCGAGAAACTGTTCCCGACGGCAAGGATGCGAAGGGTATCTTTGGGCTGGCCTGCGGCGAGAGCCAGACTTATAAACAGCGCCAGAATAATTGAGATAGTACGTTTCATAGGTCGTTGCGCTTGTTACCATTCGTTAATGGTGTTCACGATGAAATAGAGGGCGGCTTTAAAGTGACCGCCGTAGTCTCCTTCGAGTGCGGAATAGCTTCCGGGGGCGGCACCGTCAAGGAAGGTCTTCATAGCCGTAAAATTAGCAAAGGGAACGGTGTCGTCCTGCCGGGAGTGATAGAGGATGATTTTCGTCCCGGAGGAAGGAGGAGTCCAGCCGGAAATCAGCGAGTAGCTCCGACAGACATTCACTACCGCCTCATAAGAAGCGTTCCTTCCAGAGATGAAATCGTCATTAAGGATGTCGGACAGACTGTCTGTGCCGAGCATATTGTTGATTTCCGTGAGCGTGTACTGCTTGGACAGGATCCACGTTTCCCAGTTGCTGAGAAGGGCTCCCTTGAAGAGGGTGGCGTAGTCCAGTCCGAGCGAATGCGTCTCGTTGATGCTGACCACGGTCAGCGGGACGAAACCGATCACGTTGTGGAAGGTTCCCTGGGTATAGGCACTCCATGTCTGTTCGACATCGAAGGGGCTGCCGCCGCACATCACTTTCTCGAAGGTGATGCCAAGTTCCGGGTGCTCCGAGACATACTTGAGGTTCGCCATCGAATTGAATCCGCCCTGTGAATAGCCGAAACTGTAGAGTTTGCCGGGTATTGTGACGCTGCGGTCCTTAAGTATCTGGAAGGCGGCGAGGCAGGCGTCGATGTTGCCCCGCGCGGTGGTCGAGGGGTCCAGATAGGCCTGCGGCTTGGACGCGCTGACCCCGAAGCCGTAGTAGTCGGGCATAATGATGGCATAGTTTTTCCAGGCCATGGCGCCCTCGAGCTGAGCTTTCTTCGTGGGGCACTCGGCATTGGAGGCGATTGTGCCGTGGTTGGTCAGGGCGATGCCGGTCAGGGAGGTTGTGCCGTTCAACGCCGAATCGGGAATATAGATAATGCCGGAGAGGTCCGTCGGATTGCCCTGCGGATCGGCAGAACGGTAGGTATAGCTGATGGCGCTGACAGGAGCGTTGCGATTGGGGAAAATCCAATCCAGGAACCCCTGGACCGATGATATGTCATAGCCTGTCTCAGTGAGAAGGGCGTCCTGATTGGCATAAGTCTTCTGAGAGGTGACGAAGTAATAGGAACGGGGGGCAGCCAAATTCAGCTTGAGTTCATAATAGGAACTCTTCTCAAAAGTGAATCCCGACGCCTCGTAGGAGTAGGTCAGATTGGATACCTCGCCGACATAGGCTTCAATATGGACAACGGCATTCTCGATGGCCGGGACGGCCACATAAAAGACATTCGTGACCTGCATGGGGACAATGTCGATTTGGGTGCCTCCGACATCGATGACCAGACTCCTCACATCAGAGATGGCCGTTCCGGGATCTTCACCTTCCAGCAGGGTGAGTTTTACGATGGCCTGCTGACTCTCGAAGAGGGCCTTCCCTTCCTGAATAAAGATTTCTCCTTTTACAATATCGGAAACCGTGACGGTGGCTGTAGAGTAGTCGCAGACCTTGTCAATACTGCCGGCGTTACCGGTAAGAGTGCCGTTCTGGGTGCTGTAGGAAGGACTTTGGTATTTGAGCGTCAGGGCATCGCCGATTTTCACAGAATTATCAATCTTGCCGTCCATCGTGCCGGTTATACCGCCGGTCCGGACGGTGAGGGTGCCTACCCTATTCCCCCCTTTGTAAACGTTGATTACATCGCCCCCGGTCCAGGTTGATTCAAGGGTATTTCTGTCATCGGATACCGTGGGTGTAAGGGCTTTCGCTGTAATCTGGCTTTTTTCTCCGTTGGTGCAGAAGGTATAATAGTCGTAGCTGACGGGCTCGTCAGGGACTTCGTTCTCTTTTTTACACGAAAAAACGGTCAACAGCAGGACTGCCGCGAGTATTCCGAGCAGATGGGGCGTTTTCATCGTTTTCATTATTTTCTTTGTTTTTATTGCATTATGTTCAGAAACCGTCATTGGCTTGTAAATTTATCGCTTTTTGTTCGGAATTCAAAAAAATATCATTAACTTGCACAATATTAATGCACTTTTCACTGAAACTAACGAACCATCGCGCGATTATGCGAAACAGCGTAACATTTGCTCTTTGTCTGGGAATTTTACTTATTCCGTCCTGCTCTACAGCTCCGGACACGGTCCATAACCGCGGCATAGGGGTTTATCCCGGAGATCCTGCGGAAGATTTTTCTCCCACCCTACAGGATGGCGGGCAGAATCTGCGAAATCTAGCCCATCTGCGGATAGCTTCCCATTCGTCGTCAATCGACTGCAATCGGACGGCGCAGCTGGTGACAGACGGGACTCCCGATGGCTGGAAGAGCCTGGGAGCATCGGATGAATGGATACAAGTGGATCTCGGGACCGTCTCCTCTCTGGAGGGAATGTCTTTTAGCTGGGACAATCCGCCGGTCTCCGGCCGTATCCTCATCTCGGACAACGCTTCCGTGTGGAAGGAAATTGCCGCGCTTGGCCCAGAGGCCTCGCCGGAAATCCCGAAAGTCCGGGCGCGCTACGTCCGTGCCGTCCTTGACAAGACGGCGGACGGGGAGCCCTTCGAGCTCGCCGAGTGGGAAATCCTCGGCCGTGGCGGCCTTGTGACCGTGCCGGCAGGGGCCGCGCCTCGGACCGGCTCCAAGCAGCCGCTTGCCGGCGGAGCCTGGAAAATAAAGAAGGCGTCTGATGAAGACGGGGCCGAAGTGTCCTCCGCGGGATTTGATGATTCGGACTGGATGGCCGCGACCGTCCCCGGCACGGTGCTCGGCAGTTATGTCGCCGTCGGAGCCGTGCCCCATCCCAACTTTGCGGACAATCAGCTTTTCATATCGGATTCCTATTTCAAGAGCGACTTCTGGTACAGGGACACCTTTGAAGCCCGCCTTGACCGCCCGCGCCAGTTCCTTCACTTCGAGGGCATCAACTGGAAGGCGGTCGTCTGGCTCAACGGGCAGCTCCTCGGAAACATCGACGGCGCTTTCAGGGCCGCCTCGTTCGATGTGACCGGAATCCTCCGCGAGGGACGCAATGACCTCGCCGTCAGGATTGTCTGCAATGAGCACTACGGAGAAACCAAGGTACAGGACGCCTACACTCCCCTCCCCAACGGCGGTATCCTCGGTGCCGACAACCCCACGATGCACGCTACAATCGGCTGGGACTGGCTCCCGACCGTCCGCGGACGTAACATCGGGATCTACGACGAAGTCTGGCTGGCCTACACCGGCGAGGTGACCCTCGGGGATCCGTTTGTCCGCACGGCGCTGCCCCTTCCCGACACAACCCGTGCGACCATCCTTGCCGAGGTGACACTGGTCAACCACGGTGATGCGCCCGTCGATGGAACGCTGAAGGGATTTTACGGCCCCCTCACGTTTGAGCGGCAGGAATGCGTGCCGGCCCGCAGCAGCAAGCGGGTCATCCTCGACCCGATGACGCTCGAAAAGCCGGCCCTCTGGTGGCCGAACGGCTACGGGGAGCCGAACCTCTATCCCGTAGAATTCCGTTTCGAAACATCTGATGGTGCCGTCTCCGACAGCACAAGTTTCCTTTCAGGCGTCCGCCAGATGGAATTCAAGATGGACCCGTACGAAGGCATGGACCCGTGGCTGAGCAAAGACGTCTTTGACGGCCGGAATCCGGACCAGCGCCTGAGTCTATACATCAACGGCCGCCGCTTCATCGGCTTCGGCGGCAACTGGGGCTATCCGGAGCACCTGCTGAATTACCGGAGTCGCGAGTATGATATTGCCGTCGCATACCACGCCCAGATGAACTTCACCATGATCCGCAACTGGGTCGGCATGACTGACAGCCGCTTCTTCTATGAAGCCTGCGACCGCCACGGTATTATGATATGGCAGGACTTTTGGCTTGCCAACCCCTGCGACGGCCCTGATCCAAAGGATCCGATGATGTTCAATGAAGTGGCAACAGAGTACGTCCGCCGCATCCGCAACCATCCTTCCATCGCCCTCTATGTCGGGCGCAACGAGGGCTATCCCCCGAAGGAAATCGACGACTATCTCGCCGGGCTGGTCGCGAGAGAGCACCCCGGGCTTTATTACATCTCCCACTCCGGGACTGACGGGGTGAGCGGCGGCGGCCCTTACCGCGCCCTTCCTGTCAAGGACTATTTCCACCAGTTCGGCCACGACCGTATGCACAGCGAGCGCGGGATGCCCTGCGTGATGAACTACGAGAACCTGGTCCGGGCGATGGGCCCTGTCGCCGTCGAGCCGGTCAGCAGCCTCGCCCATCCCAACCCTATGTACGGCCTTCACGACTACACCCTGGGCGTCAAGGCCACTTCCGCCCAATCAGCTGAGACATTCAACGAGCTTCTCGCCGCCGCGTTCGGCGAGCCGGCGGACGCCCGGACTTTTGCCGCAGAGGCCCAGTGGATCAACTACGATGGCTACCGGGCGATGTTCGAAGGCCGCAGCGAGTGCCGCAGGGGCCTCCTCCTCTGGATGACCCATCCGGCCTGGCCTTCGATGGTCTGGCAGACATACGACTATTATTTTGAGCCAACGGCGGCCTTCTTCGGCTGCAGGAAAGCATGCGAGCCCATCCACATCCTGTTGAATTCCTACAACAGGACGATAGAGGCTGTCAACTACCGGGCGGGAGACCGTACCTGCCTGACCGCCACGGCCCGCATCCTCCGGATGGACGGCAGCGAGGCCTGGTCGAAGCAGTGGCAGGGAGACCTTAAAGAGGACAGTTCGGTCACATGCTTCCCTCTGGAGGTCCCCGGGGACATCACGGATGTCTATTTCGTAAAGTTGTCGCTGACCGATGCGGAAGGAAAGGTTCTTTCCGACAATTTTTACTGGCAGGGCAAAGAAGAAGGCAACCTCAAGGCTCTCCACACCTTGCCGAAGGCGAAGGTCAGGGCTTCGGCCGTCTCCGGCGGCAAGGGTTCTTTCTCCGTACAGCTTACCAATAGTGGCGACACTCCGGCGCTTATGCTCCGTCTCAAAGTTGTCGATTCCGGGACCGGAGACCTGGTGCTGCCGGTCGAATACTCCGACAACTACATATTCCTGATGCCCGGCGAATCCAGAACCCTGGACGTCCGGGTCCGGATGGCCGATTGCGCGGGGAAGCCGCGCATCGCCATCGAAGGCTTCAATCTTGATGAACGATTCATATAGATTGCAATATGATGAATAACCCTGTTTTACACGCTGTCTTCGCACTGCTGCTTGCCGCAGGAGCCCTTTCCTGCAACAAGGTTAAGCACAACACAGAGCCGCTGACCGATCCCTGGCTCCGCGAACGCACGCCCGTTAATCTCCGCCTCGAGTCCCAGATCGGTGCGGCCATCATCTCCAACGACTGGCAGGACGACGCCGTCGGCTCTGTCAGCGTCAGCCTGATAACCAACGGACTTGACCTGACGAAGGTTAAAGTGGAGGCGCTGGATTTCAGATACCCGGACAGCGAGTACTGCCCCACGGCTTCAATCGGCCCCGGCAGCACGCTGGATCTCAGCAACGGCACCGCCAGTTTCGTCGTGACGGCCTACAACGGAGAGACCCGCACATACACCATCTCCTACAACGCGTTCTCGGATCCGCTGGAGGGGACATATTCCTACACTCCGGCCAAAGGCATCCTCGACGCTGCCAACGCGCCCCTGAGCGCCTTCGTCGTGATCGGCGGCTGGGACGGCGCCGTGGTGGGTTCGTCGGTAATGGATAAATGGTGGCACTGGTCCAGGGGGAATAACTGGCCCCCGGACGAGGATGACAACATCCTCAGCTTCAAGCTCGAGAATGCAGATGCCGACACCGGTGCAACCTTCGGCACCGTCGTCAACACCCCCGGTCCGGACGGCGTCTATGCCAACTATATGTACAACAACGAGACTGACATGAACGCCAGCTACAGGCTCTTCCCGGCCGGAAAGGGCCGCTGGGGCAAGTCCGGCAGCGGTATGATTGACATCTACGCCTATGAGGACACCGAATACTCGAAACCTCTCTTCCAGCTCCAGATCAGGGAAGCCGGCGAGTATCCGATCAACGACTCCAGAACGCTCGTCGTCACCGACATTGCATTTGTCCGTTCCTTCCCGGGTCCTTTCAATAATAATGTCGGAGACTGGAACAATGACGCCCGCTGGTACATCGACAACCTCCGCTACGTCATCTGGCTCGCAAAGAAGGACAGCAACACCCCGCTCCCGAATCATTCCGACCTCTTAGCAGAATAAGCCATGACCCAAGCGAAATACATTCTACTGCCCCTCCTGTTGCTCTCGGCCGCCGTTTCCTGCAACGAGAAGGGAGGCCCTGTCAAGCCCGATGACCCCCGCTCCCTCAACCTGCCCCAGCCGGAAGTCTTTCTCACGAGCGAAGCGGCCGATTTCGACGTCCCGGTCGAGACGAATTTTACCTACCGGATTTCCATCGATGCCGCCTGGATCGTGGCGGACGGCGGAACCCCGGAGAAGCCGCATTTCCGGGCCGAGGCCAATCCTTATGGCTCGGACCGTTCCTGCAAGATCCGCTTCACGGATGTGGAGGACCGTTACTATTTCAAGGAAGTCACTGTCAACCAGGCCGCCCCGGATGTCGTTCTCACCTCGATTTCCATCGTCGACAAACAGGCGACGGCCGAGACAAAAGCCCTTCTGGCGAATCTGTGGCTTATCGCCGACACCGGCTGGATGTTCGGCCACCACGACGACCTCTGGTACGGCCGTTACTGGTACAACGAGCCCGGCGGTTCCGACACCAAGGCCGTCTGCGGTGACTATCCGGCCGTCTTCAGCGTGGATTTCGCCGACATCCTGCGCTCCGGCGCCGACACGGAGGAGAACCGGATTCGCCGCCGGGTCATCCTCGAGGCCCGGGAAAGAGGAGAGGTCATCATGGCCTGCGCCCACATGGACAATCCCAAGACCGGCAAGGACGCCTGGGACAACAAGTCCCGCGAGGTCGCCCGGGAAATCCTGACCGACGGAACGGACACCCGGATTACATTCCTCGGCTGGCTGGACAACCTGGCCGAGTTCCTCAACAATCTGAAGGATTCCAGGGGCCGGCTCATCCCCATTATTTTCCGCGTCTATCACGAGCACACCCAGACCTGGTCCTGGTGGGGCAGCTCCTGCACGACGGACGCCGAGTTCATGGACCTCTGGCGCTTCACGGTCACCTATCTCCGCGACACCAAGGGCGTGCACAATCTCCTCTACGCCGTGTCGCCCCAGATGGACGGTCAATACTCCAGCCCCAAAGACCGGATCCGTTATCGCTGGCCCGGTGACGACTGGGTGGACTTCATCGGCATGGACTGCTACCACGGCACCAACAACAACGCTTTCGTGTCCAATCTCCACGCCCTGGAGTCGGTCTCCAAGGAAAAGTGCAAGCCGTGCGGCGTGACCGAGGACGGCAAGGAATCCTTCGAGGATCAGTATTATTGGACCCGCTACGTGGTCAACCCCACGGAAGACTGCCGAATCTCCATGCTGACGATGTGGAGAAATAAATTCGTCAATGGCAACGAAGCCGACAAGCACTACTACAGCGTCTATCCCGGGCATCCCTCCGAGGAGGATTTCCGGGCGATGTATGCCCTGGACCGGTCGCTCTTCAGCGCGGATCTTCCGCCCATGTATGAGCTTCCTGCTGGTTTTGAAGTAAATTAAAATGCAAAATATGATTAGGACAAAAGCCCTTAAGACAACCCTGGCCCTCTTCCTGGGCCTGGTCGCCGCCCTCTTCTGGGTGCCGGCGTCGGCCCAGGACACCCGGTCGGTCTACGGCAAGGTGACCGACGAGGGCGGAGAGCCCCTGATGGGCGCCGTGGTGATGGTGCAGGGGACGAGCAACGGCGTCGCCACCGGGACGGACGGCACCTGGCGTCTGACCGTTCCCGCCGGCGAGGTTAATCTGGAGGTATCCTACATGGGTTATATCTCGCAGACCCGCCGCGTCGCCCCCACCCTGGCCGTGGTCGATTTCGTGATGAAAACGGACGTGAACCTGATGGAGGAGGTCGTCGTGACAGCCTTCGCGACCCAGAAGAAGGTCAATGTCACGGGCGCCATTTCCTCCGTCAACGGCTCCGACATTCTTGCCGCTCCGGTCGCCAACATCTCCAACGCCCTCATCGGCAACACTCCGGGCGTGGCCGGTCTCCAGACCTCCGGTGAGCCCGGCCAGAACGCCGCCAACATCTTCATCCGCGGCGTCTCGACCTACGGTGACGCGACCCCGCTCATCATCATCGACGGTGTCGAGCAGGCAAGCGAGCAGGCGTTCAAGGAGTTTAATTCGATGGATCCGAATGAAATTCAGGGAATCAGCGTCCTCAAGGACGCCGCCTCCACCGCCGTCTATGGCGTGAGAGGCGCCAACGGCGTCATCATCGTGACGACCAAGCGCGGCTCCCTCGGCAAGCCGGTCATCAATTTTTCCGCCAACTTCGGCCTCACGACGGCGACCCTCCTGCAGGAAGGCGTGTCGGCGTATGAGTACGCCCTCTTCCGCAACGAGGCTATTCGCAACGAGCAGCGGGCCTATCCCGGCAACGAGGACCTCTCCGCCTACATCTACGATGACTACGACCTGTGGAAGTTCAAGAACAACAGGGACTTTACCCCGCAGGAAGTAGAGGCGATGTCTCAGCTCACGCCCGAGCAGAAGCGCCAGCTGATGAATTCTCCGGCCCTCTATTATGCCGACCACAACCTCTACAAGGAGCAGTTCAGCGGCGTGGCCCCGCAGTACCAGGCCAACATCAACGTCAGCGGCGGCACCGACCGGGTGAAGTATTTCGCCTCGTTCGGCTACTTCCGCCAGGAGGGTATCGGCCGCAAGATTTCCTACTACGGTGCCAACACCCAGTCGCTGTTCAACCGCTTCAACTTCCGCTCCAACTTCGACATCAAGATCACCAAGCGGACGACCCTCACGATCAATTCGGCGGTGCAGTTCGGCGAGACCACCGGCCCCGGCAACGGCGCTGATTCCTTCGACCTCACAAACCGCTACAAGATCATTATGCAGTATATCTACGACTGCAACCCGTTCATCAGCCCCGGCATAGTGGACGGACACCTCATCAGCGGTTTTGCCGGCATCCAGGGCTCCGACCAGAACCCGCTCGCGTCCAAGACCCACAGCAACATCGGTATGCAGAACGCAACCTACAACCTGCTGATGAGCGGCACGGCGACCATCTACAACAGCCTCCTTGACAACACTATTCGGATCAACCACCAGATGGATTACCTTCTCAAGGGCCTCCAGATCCACGCCACAGTTTCCTACCAGGACAATTACAACCGCTACGTGAAATACACCCCCAGCCTCCCGTCCTACAGCATCCAGCGCAACGCCGAAAATCCGCTTGTATACGATTTCTTCGGCGGCTCGATGGGAGGCGGTTCCTTTGAATCGAAGGGTTATTCCAACTGGAACAAACTCTACATCGACGGCGGCATCGACTGGGCAGGGACCTTCGGCGACCACAATATTTCCGCCCTTCTGCTCGCCAAGGCGTCCAAATACACGATGCCCAATGACAGTTATCACGTCCCTTCCGGCATTATGGGTTTTGTCGGCCGCGTCACTTACAACTACGCCGACCGCTATATGTTCGAGGTGAACGTGGGATACAACGGCACCGAGCAGTTCGCGAAGGGGCACAGGTTCGGATTCTTCCCCGCGGTTTCCGCCGGCTGGGTTCCCACCCTGGAACCGTGGTTCCCTAAAAACGACTGGCTGTCCTTCCTCAAGATCCGCGCGTCTTACGGAGAAGTGGGTAACGATCAGCTGGGCGCCAGCCGCCGTTTCTACTACCTGCCGAACACCTGGACTCTCACGCAGGGCGGTTACTGGACCGGCGACAGCGACGGTTCCGCCCCGAATACCTATTATTCCGGTGCCTCGGAAAACAGCCTCGGCAACCCGGACATCACCTGGGAGCGCGCCCGCAAGGTGGATGCCGGTCTGGAGACCAAGTTTTTCCGCAGCAGGCTCTCCATCGACTTCGACTGGTTCTACGAGAAACGCAACAACATCCTGACGACCCTGGGCATCATCCCGGCCATCTACGGCGTTCCGCAGGCGTCCGTCCCTCCGGCCAATGTCGGAATCACGACCAACCAGGGCTACGAGTTGGTCGTGAACTGGTCTGACAAGAAGGGAGACTTTATCTACAGCATCGGCGCCGACCTGAGCTGGTCCCGCAACAAGATCATCTATATGGCCGAGGCCAACAATCCATATCCCTGGATGAACAAGACCGGACACATGATTGGCCAGCGCTACGGCCTCACCTCCGACGGCCTCTTCAACACCGCGGAAGAGCTTGAGGCGCGCCCGTACAATACTTACACAGGCAACCTGGCGACCCTTGGCGACATCCGCTACAAGAGCCTTGACGGGGACAACGTGATAGACCAGAACGACGTCGGCCCCATCGGGTTCCCGAACTATGCGCTCTATCACTTCAACATCAAGTTCCAGCTGGGCTGGAAGGGCCTGGACCTCCGCGTGCTCCTGACCGGAAGCAAGGACGGTTCCTACTACCTTCCGAGCGGCTACACGATCCCCTTCTTCAAGGATGCCGGCAACGCCTGGAAGTGGCAGTACGACGGTCGCTGGACGGAGGAGAAATACCTCGCGGGAGCGGAAATCACCTACCCCCGGGCCACTTTCTCCGCGACTTCGAGCCACAACAATTACCTCGTGAGTGACTACTGGATGAAGTCGACGGACCACATCAAGATCAAGAACATCGAGCTGGGCTACACCTTCAACTTCGGCAAGAATGGCAAGGACGCCATCCTCCAGGCCATCCGGGTGTATGCCAACGCCAACAATGTCTACACCTTCCGCAACGCCCTGACCCCTTACGGAATTGATCCGGAGACCACCGACGGCAGCACCTACGTGTATCCGCTGACCAGGGTCTTCATGTTCGGACTGAGTTTCCGCTTCTAAACCGAAATGCGTATGAAAAAGTTCATATCTATCCTACTGGCGGCAGGGCTTGCATTTTCCTGCAACCTGTTCCTGGAAAAACCGGACACGACCGGTACCGTCGACCAGGAAGCGGTATTCTCGTCGGAGAAGAATGCACGGGCGGCCCTGATGACCTGCTATCGTCTCGTCCTCCGCCATGGCTGGCCGGGCGGAATGGGAATCGGCCACAGCACTTTCGGAGCTATTTCCGGCGAAGTGGGGCGTGGCTGCAGCTGGCACGGCAGCTACAAGATTGCCCAGATGGGCCTCTCGGTCGAGGGCGTGGACGGCTCTGACGCCGGGGCCGACCACTACGGCAACAACTGGAGTTTTATCCGCGAATGTTATATCGTCCTGGAGAATATTGATCAGGTCAAAGACCTTTCCCAGACGGATAAGGATATCATCAAGGCGGAGCTGACCGCCCTCATCGCTTACCGCTATATGGGGATGCTGATCCGTTACGGCGGAGTACCCATCGTGCGCGGATCCTTCGATTCGGACGATGACCTTTCCGCACCGCGGGCATCGCTGAGCGAGCTGGTTCCCTTCATCACGGGTCTCTGCGACGATGCGGCGGCGAAGTTACCGGTCCGCTGGGATGCCGCCAACACCGGGCGCATGACCAGGGGCGCCGCCCTCGCCATCAAGGCCCGGGTGCTGCTGTTTGCCGCCCGCCCGCTCTTCAACAGCGCGACGCCCTATCTGGACAACGGGGCCCACAATGACCTTATCTGTTTCGGCAATGAGGACAAGGAGCGCTGGAAAGCCGCCATCGACGCCAATGAGGCCGTCCTTTCCTGGGCGGTCGACGCCGGCGTCGAACTCATCAATACCGGCGGGGCCGGGAATGGTCATCCCAATCCCAAGGCCTTCGACGATTACGGCCGGGCGACTTCCGTTCCGTCCAATGAGGAGATCATCCTGGCCTATAAGCTGAATGACGCCTTTAAATACGGCTACAATCCGATCGATCCGATTGTGAACTTCATCAATTGTTCGCGGTACATGGTCAACAGCTACAACCGCTTCGACACCGACGCCAGCGGCGTTCTGACCAACCATCTGGAGAAATACTGGGCGGCCGACGGCACGGAGATCCAGTGGCCGGAGATCGGCGAGGCCATGTCCCATCCGGGCGCAGAATGGATCGCCAAGGTCGGTTCCATCGAGCCGCGCGCCAAGGCCGACATCAAGTTCGGCGGCTTCGATTCCGAGAACAACCCCGGCGACTACAGGTGGCAGAATGCCGGCTGGGAAAGAGGCGGTTATGCGGCCGACAAGGGCAAGGGCTCCGTGTTCCCGAACCCCATCAACGGCGAAAGGGGCTGCGGCGAGCGCACCAAGTTCTACTACCACGCCGGTAATCGTCTCTGGTTCGAACCGCCGCTCTTCCGTCTCGCGGAGACGCACCTCAACCTCGCCGAAGCTTACAATGAATACGGCAATTCCACCAAGGCCCTCGAGCACCTCAACAAGGTGCACAACAGGGCCGGACTGCCTGCCATCACTGAAACGAACCAGGCAAAACTCCGCGCCATCATCCAGCGCGAGTGCGCCGTGGAGTTCTTCCAGGAGAACCACCGTTACTTCGATGCCAAGCACTGGAAGCTTCCCGACATTGCCGACGGCGTGTGCGGCGGTCCGATGAGGATGCTCCAGTTCAACATCAAGAACGACGATTCGGCGACCTGGCCCTATGCCGCCCAATGGATCGACACCTGGTGGGATTCCGTTGTCTATGAGGCGTTCTGGAACAACTCGATGTATCTTGAGCCGTTCCCGCAGACTGAAATCAACAAGGGCACGACGACTCAGAATCCCGGTTATTGATAAATAGAAGATGAGCTATATGAAGAAGCTTTCAAGATATATCCCTATTGCCGCCACGGCCCTGTTCCTCTCCCTGGGACTTCACGCCCAGGATTACGGAACGGGCGCCATCTCCACGGCCACCGGGGATGAACTTTACAAGCGTGTGGAGTCGAATTTCTCCAACACGTTCACAGGCGCCTTCAACGGGCTCACCGTGCTTCACGGTTCGGGCGAGATGGGCAACAACGATGCCCGTTACCTGATCCGTGGAATGGGAAGCTACGGTGTTGGCAGTTGGTCGCAGGCCAAGATCTTCGTGGACGGGTTCGAGGTTGAACGTGACTTTATGGTCTCCCTTTCACCCGCCGAGATCGAGAAAGTCGAGATCCTCAAGGACGCGGCCGCACTCGTCCTCTACGGAGAGCGCGGCGCCAACGGCGTCATCCGCATCACGACCCGTCGCGGCGAGATAGGAAAACCTTCCGTCAATGCACGGGTCCGCTATGGTGTGCAGACCCCTGCCCTCCTCAACAAGCCTCTGGACGCTTATGAGTATGCCAGCCTCTACAACCAGGCCGTGTCCAACGACAACGGTATGTACTGGTCTCCGGTCTATAGCGAGGAGCAGTTGGAGGCTTTCCGGGACGGCACCGCTCCCAATGTCGATTGGTACAAGGAGGCCCTCCGTTCCGCAGGCCACTTCGTGGACGCCGACCTTTTCCTCCACGGCGGCGTCAAGGCGGCCCGCTACAGCGTCAACCTCAACTACCTCGGCAACTGGGGCCTGATGAACACCCAAAAGACGGATGCCACCCGTAACCTTGGCTACAACCGTTTCAATGTGAGAGGCAACCTGGATTTCGACATCCTCAAGATTTTCGAAGTCCGGCTGGACATCGCCGGAAGGATCGAACTTCTCCACAGGCCAAATTACAGCATTCCCCAGCTCTTCACCGATCTTGCAAGGTATCCTTCCAATATATATAATGTGTTCGATGACGACGCCAGGGAGCACTACAGCGGCACCGCGGTCTATCCCAACAACCCCTACGGTTCAGTGGAAGGCCTGGGATGGGCACAGGGCAAGGCCCGCAGCCTCCAGACAAATCTCGTCGTCCGCGAAAAGCTGGACGTGCTGACCGAAGGCCTGTATCTCGAGGAAGCGTTCTCCTTCTACGGATACACACTTTCGACCTATTCGAAGTCACGCGACTATGCCCGCTGGCACGACGGCGCGACCACGACCACCAACGAGACCACATCCATTGTCGCCAGCGGCTACGGCTCCGCCGGCATGCAGGATTGGAAGCAGGGACGGATCACCGCCGCCTACGACAGGGCTTTCGGAGGGCACAACATCAACGCCTGCGCCAATTTCAACCTGTCCGCCTATAAGGGTGACGGCTATTTCAATTATAAATACAACACCCTCAATGTCAACGGCCTGGCCCGTTATGACTACGCCCACAGGTACATCGCCGAGTTCGGATTCTCCTGCTTCGGCAGCGATGCCTTTGCGCCCGGTCACCGCTGGCACTTCTACCCTGCCCTCTCGGCCGCCTGGGTGGCTTCCGAGGAGCCGTTCCTCAAGAATTCTTCCGCCGTGCAGTTCCTCAAGGTGAGGGCGTCTGTCGGCCTTAACGGCACTTCCGACAGCGGCGCAACCAGCGTGCTGAGTGACTTCGACTCCAACGGACGTTACCTGTTCAAGAACTACTATACCTACAGCTACATCGGTTCCTTCTACACCGGCGCCACCAATCCGGAGTGGCAGAGCACCCTCGTTCCGATGTTCGTATCCAACGAGAACATCCGGCCGGAGAAGAGCCTGAAGGCCAATCTCGGCGTGGACGCCGATCTTTTCGGCGGATTGCACCTGAGCGCCGACGCATTCATCGACAACAGGACCGACATACTCACCCTCGACCACTCCCAGATGGGCTACTATGGCAAACAGTTTATGTTCTCCAACATCGGCCGGATGCTCAGCTACGGAGTCGAGTTTGCCGCTTCCTACAGCGGTAAGTCCGGCGACTGGGCCTGGAACTTCGGCGGCACCATCGCCTGGACCCGCAACATAGTGAAGGAAATGGGCGAGGTCGCCCCCGCGCATTCTTACAATGCGGCCACGGGGCGTCCTTACGGGACTTACATCGGCCTTGTCGCCGACGGCTTCTACGACATTTCCGATTTCGACGACGACGGGAAACTGCTTGAGACCCTCCCTACCCCGGCTTTCGGAGCGGTGCAGCCCGGCGACATCAAGTACCTCGACCTCGACAAAAATGGCATCGTCGATCAGAACGACGTGACGAAGGTAGGCCGTAGCTGGGTCCCCGAGTGGACCTTCACGCTCGGCGGCAAGGTCTGCTGGAGGGGGGTTGATCTGGAGATCGCCTTCCAGGGTGTCGCCGGTGTGAGCGCCTACCTCCTGGACAACTGGAACCAGAACGTCGCATTCGTCGATAACGGCAATGCCTACGCCATCGCACGCGGCGCCTGGGCCTACTATCCGGTTAACGGGATCGACAACCGCGCCGGAGCCACATATCCACGCCTTACCACCAGGAGCAACGAGAACAACTACCGAACAAGCTCCTTCTGGGTCAAGGACGCCTCCTTCCTCAAACTGCGCAACCTGGAGATCGGATACACCTGGAAAGACAAGTTCCGCGTCTTCATCAACGGGCAGAACCTCTTCACCATCAGCCCTCTCCAGAGGAAATACAACATAGACCCCGAGAACATCAAGGGCCTTTATCCCCAGCTGAGGACTTTCAACACAGGTATTTCAGTCAACTTCTAAAAGCTTCCCAACGATGAAAACCAGAAAACACCTTACCATCGTCATTCTTGCAGCCGCCGTGCTGTCGGGAGCTTGCGGAAAGTTCCTGGACACCGGACTGGACACGCGGTCAACCTCCGAGACCCTCGGGACCAACCGCGGGACGATCTGGAATTTCGCCAACGCCTTCTATTCCCCGATGATCTACGGTTATTCCGTGATCGACGGAAACATCTTCGCTTCCGCTTCCGACGAGGCAGAGCAGACTTCCGCCGCATCCAATGTCATCTATTTCAACAAGGGCATCGTCAACAGCAGCGTCAATCCGCTCTGGACTTACTACAACAACTGCTACGAGGGCATCCGGGCGGCCAATTTCTTCCTCGATTATGTCGCTGACGGCAAGGGCGTAGCCCTCCTCCAGCAGAACCGCAACCTTGTCACCGATGCCGTCAATTACCAGCGCGATCTCAACTCCCTCAACTGGTACATCGCTGAGGCACACGTTGCGAAGGCCTATTATTACGCCGAACTGATCAAGATGTACGGCGGGGTCCCGATCGTAGAGCAGACGCAGGAGGCATCCGGCGGCAAGATGATTTCCCGTTCTTCCTATGATGATTGTGTGGAGTATATTGTCAGGGAGATCGACGAGTGGAGTCCTTCGATGTCGAATTCCTGGAAGGATTATGCTTCGTATGAGGGCCGCCTGACGAGGGGCGCGGCGCTTGCCATCAAGGCGCGCGTTCTCCTCTACGCGGCGAGCCCGCTGCACAACCCTTCGGGCGATCTCTCCAAGTGGGAGCGCGCAGCCAGGGCTGCCGCTGACCTTCTGACGGATCCGAATTTCTCCTATTCGCTCGACGGCAACTACGGTGCCTATTTCCGCGGCTCCACCTCGCTGAGCTCTCCGGAATCCATCTTCATCATCCGTCGCGCAACTTCCAACACGCTTGAGCGCAGCAATTATCCGATTGCAACCTCCGGCGGCAAGAGCGGCGTCTGCCCGACCCACAACCTTGTGAGTGCCTATGAGTACATCGGCACTCCCAACCCGTCGAACCCGTATGCCAACAGGGATCCACGCCTGGAATATTCCATCGTGGTAAACGGCAGCGCGTGGAACGGGCGTATCATCGCGCAGGCACCCGGCGAGTCGGATGACATGTCGGCGGCCAATGCCAGCAAGACGGGCTACTACCTCAAGAAATTCCTCACCGACGAGCTGAACCTTACCCAGGACCAGAAGGCCCAGCACAACTGGGTGGCCTACCGCTGGGGGGAGGTGCTGCTGAATTATGCCGAAGCGATGAACGAGGCCTTCGGGCCGGGCGCCACGCCCACAGGATATCCGATGACGGCAAAGGATGCCCTGCAGATGATCAGGAACCGGTCAAGCGCAAGCCTTCCCGCCGTGACTGCGGGGACTGTAGAATCCTTCCGCGAAGCCGTGAAGCACGAGCGCCGCATCGAACTGGCCTTCGAGGATCACCGCTACTGGGATCTCCTGCGCTGGAAGGATGCGATGACGGTCCTGAACGAGCCCGTGCAAGGTGTCAAGATATCCAGGTTCGGTGACACTTACAGTTATCAGGTCGTGGATGTAGCTTCGCGCAAATTCAACCCGGCAAACTACTACCTCCCGTTTATGCGTTCCGAAACAGAGAATTCCGGCGGAACGCTTACGCAAAATCCCGGCTATTGATGAAGCGGTTTATCCTCATATCGGGACTTCTTTCCGCCCTCCTTCCGCTCCAGGCGCAGGTTCTTGACCACAGTGTCGGGATGGCCAGACAGTGGCAGCGGACCGATTTCACCATCCGCCTTGCTGGAGAGTGGGAGAACCCGTACCTGCAGGAAGAAGTCTCGGTGGACGTCGTTCTCGCGGCACCTTCCGGGAAGGTCATCACCGTCCCGTGCTTTTTCGTCGGGCGTCCCGCCGCCGATGAAAGCACCTGGTCTGCCCGCTTCCTCCCCCAGGAGAAAGGCATTTACACTTACAGAATTGTTTATCATTCTGCAAGCGATCCTGCTGTCATTCCGAGCGAAGCGAAGGAATCTCTCCCTCCTTCCGGCCAATTCCGCGTACGCGCACCCCGGCGCAGGAGCCACGGCATCCTTCATCCCTATAATAACTGGTCCTTCCGCGCCGATGACGGGACCTTATTCCGCGGTATTGGTGAAAATCTCTGCTGGGAATCTCGGGAAAACGACGATTCAAAGTTCTTCAAGGAGCTCCACGAGAAGCACGAGCGGTACAATTACGACGTACTCCTGCCTCTTCTGGCGAAGAATGGCGGCAATTTCACCCGTTTCTGGATGTGCTCCTGGAATTTTCCCATCGACCGTCACGACGACTTTAATAACCTTCGCTACTCCCCTTCGGATGAGTACTTCAACCCCAGTGCGGTAGAGCGTCTCGACCACGTGCTTTCGCTGGCGGAATCCCTGGATGTGAAAGTTATGCTCTGCCTGGGCCCCGGCGATGTGGTGGCAGACCGCGACTTCTTCGTCTCTGACAGGGCGAAGGCACGCTATCGCAATTATCTCCGATACATAGTCGCCCGCTGGGCCTACAGCCCTTCTATCGGCGCCTGGGAATTCTTCAACGAGATCGACAATGTCCAGTTCGCGGACCCGGAAAATCCCATCCCGGCGGAGGACATCGTCGCCTGGCACCGTGAGATGGCGGCCTGGCTGAAATCCATCGATCCCTACGGCCACATAGTGACGACATCCATATCGCACCGCGATCTGGAAGGACTCAACGACATCCCCGACATCGATGTCAACCAGAAACACATCTACTGCGCCACGTCGGCTATCCCGAAGACAATCCTGGACTACGAAACCCGCCACGGCAAACCTTATATAATAGGAGAATTCGGCTACGAATGGGACTGGTCCAAGAATTTTGATAACTTTGCGGAAGGAATGGAGACAGATTTCCGCAGGGGACTCTGGTACGGCCTGTTCAATCCGACCCCCGTCGCTCCGATGAGCTGGTGGTGGGAATGGTTTGATAACCGTGGGATGATCAGCTACTTCCGCAACGTCCGTCGTGTCAGCGACAGGATGCTGAAAGCGGGTAAGGGCCGTTTCGAGCCTCTGGAAGTGAAGGCGGATGGAGCGGAAGCTTTCGCAGTCCGCTGCGGTGCCAGGACCTGGGTCTATGTGTTCAACCCCGGTCCGGACCCCATCACCTCGTTTGAGGTTGACCTCCCGAAGGGGCGCAAATCAAAACCTGTCAACATTCCTCCCGGAGAGGAGGCTTTATTTGAGATAAAATGAGAAAAGAAATGAGAAATACATTCGCCTGCCTGGCCCTTGCCGCCCTGGTCCTCAGCTCCTGCGGTGACTCCATCGAGATCCCGAAGGTGGACGGCCCGGACGTGCCTGAGGTCCCCGGTGGAGGCGAAGAAGAAGCCGCTTTCGGCGGCGACGTTGTCTTCTCTGCCACTCTGGAAGTCTTCCAAGGCACTGAGTCCGAAAGCTGGGACTCCGGCGCGATCATTTCAATCTACGACGGCGAAAGCGTCATCGCCGCGACAAATTCGGAGGAGGAAGGTGGCCCTGTCGGCCGTTTCCCTGCCCGCATCAAGGAGAAGGCGGGCGCCATCTTCGCCATAGCACCTGCCGTTGAGAATCCCGAACTGACCGCATCGGGTGTAAAGCTGGAGATTCCGGCCGCGCAGACGACGGCAGCTCCGGCTCCAATCTACAGGGTGGCAAAGTCTCAGGGACCGCTCCTGTATTTCCGCAATCTTGTGACGGTCGTCAACATCTCGGCTGACTTCGAGGGCATCGACCGTGTGGAGATTTCCGCTGGCGGCGTTCCGCTTGCCGGCGTGCTTGACGTGGATTATTCCGGTGAAGATCCAGCCGTGACAGCGACAGCGACCACGGTGACCCTGACGGGCACCATTGAGGTAGGAGAAAGCTACCAGGTCGTCCTCGCTCCCGCGACAGTCGAAGAGTACACGATCGTGGCCTACAGCGGCAACAAGGCCGTCTCGCATTTTTCAGGCACTTCCCTGAAACTTCTCCGCGGCCAGACGCTGACTCTTCCGGCGCTGACGGAGGATCCTGACGTCTCCTGGCTCCCGGGGACCTGGAATGTCTATGGCGGCAATTCGTCTCCGTTTGGCCTCTGGGTGCTTGGCGGTTCCGGCTCTGACCCCGCGTTTGTAAGCCCGATTGACAAGTCCTGGTGCTGGAACGAATCCATCAGGATGGAATCCGACAATGAGCTCACCATCACCCTGACCTCTTTCAGCGGCAACATAGTAGGTGGCACGCTCAACTGGACCGCGGGCGCTAACGGAGGTTTCTGGGACTACATATGGAAGAGCACTGGCGAGGACCTGTCCCGTTTCTACGACAAGATTCCAAAGGGAGAGAGTGCTTTCACCGCTGATGTCTCTGCTATGACGCTGACCCTCTCCAACGGGGAGAAGCCCAGGATACTTATGCCCGGCACCCACACCTTTGTCTATAACAAGACAAGGGAGATTCCGAGCGGATGCTTCGGCCTGGCGTTCCACAACATGGACCCGATCGCTGTCACCAGTGACCACTACAACGACAAGGACAGGTTCGTCAACGCCCCGATAGAATACGTGATGATTTTCGAAAAAACATAAACACACATTTACTCATTATGCGTAAAAACTATCTTACACCCTCAATGAGGTTCAAGGAACTCTCATTCGAGACCAACTTCCTTCTCTCCGGAGTTGGCACCGCGCCCGGCTTCGACGGGTACACTACAGAAGAAGATATTCCTTGGGACAATTAAAACGACTTGGCCATGAAAAAGACATTTATTCTCTTTGCGACGGCTTTTGTCGCCCTAGTCTCCTGCAACAAGGAACTTGAGAACTCTGCTCCAGAAAAGAGCGCCCTTACCACTATCACCGCCTCGGCTCCCGAGACAAAGGCCACTGTTGACGGCCTCCAGGTCCAGTGGACCACTGGCGACCAGGTGGCTATGTTCCAGACCGGCGCTGATCCCGTTCTCTTTACCCTCGTGGGCGAAGGCCCCGTCACTACCGGCACATTTGCTGCATCTGAGGCAGTCACAGCCCCCAATGGCTTGGCCGCATATCCTGGAGTTGGTGCAGCGCAGTCTGGTGCGAAAGTTTCTGTCCAAATTCCGTCTGAGTTTACATATGGGACATCTCCGATTCCCATGATTGGCGTCGCCTCTAATCCTACCACTTTCGGATTTTACTTATGTACTGGTGGAGTTCGCATCTCTTATACAGGAGTACCGGATCTTGCGTCGAAGTTTATAGTGACCTCTGATAAAGATATCTCCGGGACTTTGGAAATTGCTAATTACTCAAATCCGACAGGCGCCTCTTTCGTTTCAGATGGAGCTGGTAAGGTTTTTACCGTTACTGATGTTGCACCAGGGAATGTGACGATAACTCTCCCGCTCGTAGCTGGAACTCATTCTTTGGAGATTAAGTTGGTCGCTGCTGATGGCACTACCGAAATTCCCGGTTCTGTAAAAACGATCACCAATCTTGAAATCATTGCTGGTAAGATTGCTAAGATGGAGCCAATTGCGATTTCTGATGTTCCTTCAGGGCCGCAGATTTACAAGATTAACAAGCTCTGGATATGGGGAGGGACAGGTCCCGCGTATGGATGTACAAAACTTTATGAGTTGTTGTATGATGAGCAATTTGCCAAGTATGCCAAATTTGACAATACCGATGGTCGTGGCCCGAGGGCGCTTCGAGACAACTATTTGGTATTCAACCTGGACGGCACTTTCCAGAACTGGGCCGGCGAGGATAGTCGCAACTGGTGGTACATTTATGACCAGAACGGTACTCTTATAGACCTAACTTCATTCTATGATTTATTGCCACGTAGTACGGCCAATTGGGCAATTAACGAGGACAATCTTACATTTACACTGGCTGGAGGAACCAAAGCTATAACGACTAAGATCCTTCAGGCCGGGACATATGATATGCCTGGTACGACACCTGTGAAACAGTTGACAGTTGAATCCACGACCCTGCAGTTCACTATCCCTGGCGGAACCGATTACTGGGATAATCCGGCTTCGGATCTTGATGTGTTTGCTAAGCATCCACGCGCCATGTTCTTGGAGCTTGAACAGATGCCTGCCGGCTTTGAAGTTCCAGCCGCCTCGAAGACCATTGATAAGGATTTTGCTTATGTGCCTCCGTTTGATATTTACTCTCTGCCTGGTACATGGAATGTTTATGGTGGAAGCAGTGATACGGGATTAATGGTATTAGGAGGTTCTGGTTCCGACCCGGCTTTTGTTAGTCCGCTTGCCAAGAGTTGGTGTTGGAATAATGTGGCTAAGGAGGCTGACAACAATCTGACCATAACCCCGACCGGTTTGGGATCCACTATTACAGGCACAATTAAATGGGAAGCTGGTAATGACGGTGAGTTCTGGGATTATACATGGAAGAATACGGGCGAAGACCTTTCTCGATTCTATGACAAGATTCCCAAAGGTCAGAGCACTTTCAGTTTGGATGTCGCCAGTATGGTTGTTTCATTCGAGAATGGGAACAGTGCTAAGATTCTAGAACCGGGTACTTACAAACTCACTAAGTTCTACAATAATCCCACTCTGACAATCCCGGCCCAGTGCTTTGGTTTGCAGTTCCACAATATGGATCCGATTGCCGCTACCAGTGACCACTACAACGACAAAGACCGTTTCGTCAATGCTCCGTTGGAGTACATCATAATCTTCGAGAAACCGTAAAGAATGGATGAATTCCAGACCCGCAAGGCCCGGTTGGTGGCAAGCCACCGGGCCTTGTTGGAACGCAAAAACCAGCCTATTGAGGGTAACGGCGTCTACGAGCGGTATGCGTATCCGGTGCTGACGGCGGCGCACGCGCCGCTGGAGTGGCGGTACGACCTGTCGCCCGAGACGAACCCTTACCTGATGGAGCGCTTCGGCATCCACGCGGTGTTCAATCCCGGGGCCATCCTTCTCGGTGGTAAATACCTGATGGTGGCCCGGGTCGAGGGCGCCGACCGGAAGTCGTTCTTCGCCGTGGCGGAGAGCCCCGACGGCGTGAACGGCTGGCATTTCTGGCCGAGGCCGATAACGATGCCCGAGTGGGGTGAGCCGGCGACCAATGTTTATGATATGCGCCTGACGGCCCACGAGGACGGCTGGATCTACGGCATATTCTGCGTGGAGCGGAAGGATCCTTCCGCTCCGGCGGATTTGTCGGCAGCCGTTGCCGCGGCGGGCGTAGCCAGGACACACGACCTCGTGCACTGGGAGCGGCTGCCCGACATCGAGGCAGCCTGCCAGCAGCGCAATGTCGTCCTTCACCCCGAATTCGTTGACGGAAAATACGCGCTCTACACGCGTCCCCAGGACGGATTCATCGATACCGGAAAGGGCGGCGGCATAGGCTGGGCCCTAACGGAGTCGATAGAACACGCCGTCATCCGGGACGAGAGGATTATCAGCCCGCGTCACTACCACACCATTATGGAGAGCAAGAATGGCGAGGGCCCTCACCCGATCAAGACCCCTCAGGGCTGGCTTCATCTGGCCCACGGGGTACGCGGCTGCGCCAGCGGTCTCCGCTATGTGCTGTATCTGTATATGACGGCACTCGAGGATCCCGCCCGCGTCATTGCCGCCCCGGCCGGTTTCTTTATGGCGCCGGAGGGAGATGAATATATCGGTGACGTGATGAACGTCCTGTTCTGCAATGGCTGGATCGCAGCCCCCGACGGGAAGGTTTTCATCTACTACGCCTCCAGCGACACGCGCGTCCACCTGGCGACCTCGACGGTTGACCGTCTGGTGGACTATTGCCTCCACACGGAGCCGGACGGTTTCCGGACCGGGCTGACGGTGGAGAGACTCAATGCACTGATAGACAAGAATCTATAGTATGGCTGCCCTCAAGGAAAAAATTGGCTATGGCTTCGGCGATTTCGCTTCGTCGATGTTCTGGAAGATATTCTCCTACTATCTTCCGATTTTCTACAGCGACGTCTTCGGGCTCAAGCCCGCCCACGCGGCGACGCTCCTTCTCGTGACGAAACTCTACGATGCGGTCTCCGACCCGGTGATGGGCCTCATCGCCGACCGGACACAGACTCGCTGGGGCCGCTACCGGCCTTATCTGCTTTGGATGGCGATCCCGTTTGCCCTCATCGGCGTGCTTAGTTTCTATGTGCCCGATACGACGTACACGCTCAAGCATGTCTATGCCTATGTGATGTACATCCTTATGATGACGGCCTACACGGCGGTTAATGTGCCCTATGGCGCAATGCTGGGAGTGGTAACGGCGGATTCCCGCGAAAAGTCGGTCTTCTCCAGCTTCAGGATGTTCTTCGCCTACATCGGCAGTTTCGTCGCGATGGGTATCTTCTGGATCTTCGAGAAGTCTGTCATCGGGACGACCAATTCCGCCGGCCTTACCGTGAGGGGGGTCGGCGATGCGGATCCGATGCAGTGGACGCTTGTAGTGGCCATCATCGCCGCGCTCTGCGCCGTGCTGTTCTTCCTCTGCTTCGCGATGACAAAAGAGCACGTCCGGATCGACCGCAAGGAAGGCGGTTCTTCCATCGGGAAGGACCTTAAGGCGCTCGTCAAGAACGGCCCCTGGTGGCTCCTTCTCGGCGCCGCCATCGGGCAGCTTCTATGCCTTTCCATCCGCGGCGGAGCGGCGGCGTACTATTTCGCCAATGTGCTGGGAGCCAACATATTCATCACCTGCGCAGTCTACCTGACCCTCGGCGAGATCGGCCAGATGGCCGGCGTCGCCCTCGCGGTGCCCGTGTCCTCGAAGATCGGGAAGAAGGCGACCTTCATTGGGGCGCTGGCTATTGTCGTCGCCCTTAGCTGTGCCGTCTGGTTCCTGCCCGCCACGACGGGCGGTGTCTGGGCGCTGGTTGTCCTGCAGCTTCTGATAAGCATTGCCGCGGGCGTGTCCGCTCCGCTGACGTGGAGCATGTTCGCCGACGTGGCGGACTATTCGGAACTTCGCAACGGCAGCAATTCCACCGGCCTCATCTTCTCGTCATCATCGATGGCGCAGAAGTTCGGCGGAGCCCTTGGTGGCTTCCTCCTGCTATTCCTGCTGGGCATGTCCGGCTACGACAAAGACCTTATCGAGCAAGCCCCCGGGACGTTGAATACCATCAAGGCAATGATGAGTTTCGTCCCGGCCGCCGGAGCGGGCCTTGGTATTCTTTTCCTTGTGTTCTATCCACTGGGGCCCGCCAGGATGAAAGATATACAGGAAAAACTCAAGCAGCTGCGAGGTGAATAGTTTGTCCAAAGAGATGAGGCGTGTACTGGAGGAGAATATCCTCCGGTACTGGCTCACCTTGGAAGATCCCAACGGGGGTTTTTACGGAGAAGTACTCTCCGACGGGACCGTTCTTACCGACGCCCCCCGCGGGGAGATCCTCCACGCCAGGATCGTCTGGGCCTTTGCCGCCGCCGGAGCTACCCTTCATAGCGAGGAATATCTAGGGGTAGCTTCCCGTACCGGAAAGTATTTCCTCGACCATTTTATTGACCCGGACTGGGGCGGTGTCTTCTGGAGCGTCGATGCCGACGGACGTCCGCTTGAGACAAAAAAACAACTCTACGCGCAGGGATTTGCCATTTACGGTCTGAGCGAGCTGTATAGGGCAACGGGGAATAACGCAGCCCTTGAGGCAGCGAAGACCTTGTTCGGGATTATTGAGCGGCATTTTGCTGACCATTCCAACGGTGGATACGTCGAGGCCCTCTCGCGGGATTTCTCCCCTCTGGAGGATATGTCCCTAAGCGCCCACGATATCAACGCCGATAAGACGATGAATTCCCATCTTCATATCCTGGAGGCCTATACAAATCTCTATTCGGTCTGGCCCGATCCGTCGCTTCTTGAGGCGCTTAAGGATCTCATCGTCATCCTCGGCACCCGTATCCTCGGGCCAGACGGCCACCTGCAGCTTTATTTCCACAGAAACTGGAGCGTCCTTCCGGGCGCCGTATCGTATGGCCACGACATTGAGACTTCCTGGCTGCTCTTCGAGGCGGCCCTTGCGACAAGGGATCCCCGCCTGATATCACGGGTTCGAGAATGGGCATTGGCTCTCGGGGCCGCCGGCAACGAGGGGCTTCTCCCCGACGGTTCCATGCGCTACGAACTCCTTCCCGACGGCACGCGGGACGATTCCCGCCAGTGGTGGGTACAGGCCGAGACAGTCGTCGGCAATCTATGGTTATGGAAATTTCACGGCGATGAGGATGGCCTGGGCCATGCAGAGGCCTGCTGGGCCTATATTCGCGACAATCTCATCCGCCCGGGGGGCGAATGGCACTGGGCGATCCTTCCGGACGGCAAGCCGGACCTCTCCCAGCCCATCGCCGGCTTCTGGAAGTGCCCCTACCACAACACCCGGATGTGCCTTCAGGTTATTTCCCTTGGACTTTAGGCTTCGGTCTGCACGCCGCTCAGCGCTAAGCCGTAAAACGTAAATAACTGAAATACAGCCGCTTAAGAAAAAGACCTTACTCGTTTTCGAGTAAGGTCTTTTGCGCAATATATTGTAAATCAAATACTTACATTCAACACCTATGCCACATCGGCACGGGCCATTGCATCCTTGTAGTACTTCTGGTTGATGAAGACATCCTCCTTGTAAGGATTGATGTGACGCTTCTTCGAGGCGTAGATGATGTAACCGATGGCGATGATGTTGGTGATAAGGGCCAGCGCGCTGATCACGGTCATCATGGTCGGATTGGCCGCCACGACGGAAGGATCGACAGTGGTTCCCACCATCTCAGGCGTGAGTTTATCTCCGACGAAACCGGCAGCCTCGTAAAGTTTCTCGATGGTGGCGACACCCTCGGGATACTGCACGGGCAGGGTGGCCCAGGAGTGCCACTGCTTACCGTTCATAAAGGTCTCCTGGAAGAGCGGGAAGACCTGGGCGAACATACACCGGATGGCGAGGGTGTTGGCGCGGTTCTGGAGCCAGCCGCCGCGGTTCCAGAGGAGGGCCGCCACGGTCGGGGCGAGGAGCAGCGCGATACCGCAGTACCAGCTG
>JAEEGL010730685.1_pt1 | contig 35931 bp, 36 predicted proteins | sample 9134231 | NCBI WGS metagenome assembly JAEEGL01 (sample SAMN16246548, study PRJNA631951) | gut metagenome | biome: gut microbiome; feature: rumen; material: fiber-attached | host: Bos | place: Iran: Karaj | collected 2018-10
GCTGTTGTTATAGAGTCAATACTATTAAAGAATGCCTTCGTCATCTTCTCATTGATGGAAGCAGGTTTGCAAGTAACGTATATCTTGCGCAAAGTCTTTTTGTTATGGTTATTATAGGCTTCCAACTCCTGAACAATGATTTGCGATGTTCGTATACCACCAACGTATGGCATATATGACAAAGAGAACAAGGGCATGAATACATTTTCCACTACCCTATTCTGTATAGCTCCACGATAATCACTATTATACTGAGGCGTAACGACATCTTCATCTACCACCACCCATTGGTCGTATTTCTCTACGTCAATATCACTCATTTTGCGCACTTCACGTAACTTACTCTTGCTCCATCGTTGTTGAATACCCTGTTGTTTGTCTATCTGTGCTTTCATTACCTTGAACTCATCCAATTCGGCTTTGGCTGTCATTCCCAATTTACGGTAACAAGCCGCACGACTCATCAAACCCGTCCAGAAATTAGGAAACTTATCTATTACAACAGAATAATCAGCTATTGCCGCACGATAATTGCCTGTTCGGTCAAGTAAGATAGCCCTATTGTATAACGCCAAGATATTGTTAGGTTCAAATCTCAACACGAAATTGAAATCCTCAATGGCTCGATTGTCGTCGCCCAATTGCTGACGCAACAATCCGCGGTTGTAATGCGAAAGGAAGTTATTGGGATCCATGTCAATTGCCTTGTCATAATCCTCCATCGCTTGCCTAAGCTTATTCAAGTTTACCCTTGCCATGGCACGATACATGTAATTGTTAACCACCCGTGGTTGGTAATGAATGGCTTTGGTAAACGAAGAATCAGCAATCATCCAATTCTTTTGTTGCAAGCCTAATCGTCCCTTGATAGACCATGAACTGCCATCGTAAGGATTGTGTTCCAATGTCTTATCCAGCCATTTTGATGCTGTAACGGTATCGTTTTCGCTCAGATAAACTTCAGTTTGCAACGAATACGCATTATTTAAGTTTGGCCATCGCTTAACGATATAATCCAGTTCTTCATGCGTCTTGGGATAATCTTTCATGAAAAATCGACAATACGCACGATTATACCAATAACCTCGTTCATCAGGGGATAGTTTCAAAGCCTTATCGTAATCATCGATAGCATCTTCGTACTTGTTGAGTCGGATGTGGCTTTCCGCACGTGCACTAAACAATTGATGTACGTAAGGATTCAACTTGATGGCTTCATCAAAATCACTTTCCGCACCTACGTAATCCTCTAATTGCAGTTTGCAAAGCCCACGGTAATACCACGGTTCATAAAGATATGGCTTACCAGAAAGAACATTATTAAAATGTTGTATCGCAACCACATAGTCATGATTATCATACGCTATCTGACCAGAAATAATCAAGCGGTCAGTGTTATACTGAGCCGTACTGGTCAAAGAAACGAATAGACAAACATAGACAATGAGATGGCGATACAACATGCAAATGTTTCTATGAATAATTATTTCTTAACACACTTCGTGCGATACGAGCAACGATACCTTCCTTGCAGCAAAGCCTTCAACTTACTTTTGATAAGTTGCTTGCGAAGTGGGGATATGTGGTCGATGAACATCTTGGCATCCAAGTGGTCAAACTCATGTTGCATCACTCGTGAGAGATAACCTTCTATCCACTCGTCATGCTCATTGAAATCCTCGTCCATATATTTCACATGGATTCTCGTGGCTCTCACCACCTTCTCGTGAATGCCTGGCAAGGAGAGACAACCCTCTTCCATGCTCTTTTTTTCAGAATTCTCGTCAATCTCAATGATATGCGGATTGATGAAAACTTTCTTAAAACCTTTGTATTCGGGCAAGTCTTCACTGATTACGTCCAAATCGATAATCACCACACGAATATTCTTACCGATTTGCGGAGCTGCCAAACCGATACCTTCCGATGCGGCGAGCGTCTCATACATATCGTCGATGAGTTCCTTCAAATTCGGATAGTCTGGCGTTATATCTTCAGACACCTTCCTCAACACAGGGTGTCCATATATATAAATAGGTAATATCATTATATAATAAGTCAATCGTTTTTGTAGAGACGCGACTCCATATAATCCTGCAACAGGATGGTTGCGCTAATCTCATCTACCAATGCCTTGTTTTGGCGAGCCTTCTTGCCTATACCGCTATCCAATATGGCACGATGAGCCAACACCGAAGTGAAACGTTCATCATAATACTCTATGGGGATTTGCGGAATGGCTTTTTTCCAACGGTTAACAAACTGTTGAACCCTATTGAGATTCTCACTCGGTTCACCGTTTGTTTGCAACGGCTTGCCTATAATTACTTTCTCTACTTGCTCTTTCTTGATATAATCTTGCAAGTAGTTGAAAAGCTCAGATGTAGAAACAGTCGCTAATCCACCAGCTATTAGCTTAAGTGGATCAGTGACTGCTAATCCTGTACGCTTTTTACCGTAATCTATGGATAAAATGCGTGCCAACTATTATTTGTTATAGAGAAGCCAAGCGTCGGGATACTTAGAACGGAACTGATCGCGTGAGCGTACAGCATCTGCCTTGTTGTCATGCGTAGAAGCCACAACACGATAGAGATTACGTTCCATGTTCTTCACGATTTGTGCATCATAACCTGCTGCTTTCAATTGGCTTTGCAAACCTTGTGCGTTAGCGGGAAGAGAGAACGATCCTACTACTACGCTGAAATTGCGCAAGCCAGAACCATTGATTACTGATACACTTTCTTGGCGAACGGTAACGTTGTCACTATTGTCGGTTACCTGTGTTTGGTTTACATTCTTTTCTACCAAAGGAGTAACAACTGGAACATCGCTTTCCGTATTAACGGGATTCACTACTGTTTCAGTCTCGGCAGCCTTAGCCTTGTCATAAGCTTTTCTATAAGCACTTTCCTTTGACTTACAACCAGTAATCATGAGTGTTGCACACAACCCTAAACACAAAATGGAAGATTTCTTCATAATTGAATTTTAGTATTTGATATTAAACTTCTTGAATTTTTATAATTTGCTGCGAAGTTACAAAATATATCACTAATAATCATCAAATTTGCGCATAAAGTTTGTTAAATCAAGCTAACAGAACCTTTTTAACAAAAAATGGCTAAGAAATGGTTGCATTTTATTCAAGAAATCACTATCTTTGCGAAAACATCTATTTATCTATTTAAAATTACATTATTATGAAAACATTAGGTTATATCGGAGCTTTCATTGGCGGAGCCATTGCAGGCGCAGCACTCGGGTTGGCATTTGCACCCGAAAAGGGAGAGGAAACACGTACAAAAATCACTGATGCTGTAGAGGATTTCTTCCAGAAGCATAACATCAAGCTGAGCCGTAAGGAAGTGAACGACTTGGTTGATGACATCAAAGAGGCTGCAGCAGAAGTCGTTGAGTAATTCGCATGTTTTCCAACGACCAAAACATTGAGACGATAGGTCAGCTTGCCGAAGTGGTAAAACACTATTTCGGTCTTCAGAAAGAATACATCAAGCTTGACGTGATAGAGAAGGTGGTGAGATTGATTACCGTTCTCACGTTGACGTTGATATTCGCTTTCTTGGTAATGCTGATGCTCATCTACTTCTCTTTTGCGGTAGCTTACGCATTGGTACCGCATGTAGGAGCAGTATGGGCATTCTCTATCGTAACCGGATTCTACTTGTTTATCCTTATACTCTTCTGCATATTCAGGAAGAGTTGGATAGAGAAACCAGTCGTAAGATTTCTTGCCAATCTTTTAATGGATGTATAATATGGAAGAGAACAACAACGTTTCATACAGATCACTCGAAGCCATTCAAGCACGTAAGCAGTACTTGCTGAAAGACATTAAGAAAGACGACGAGAAGATTCGCGACCTATGGGGTAATTTGTTTCACAAGCCAGAAATGCTGGTTTCTTCAAGCACCCCGTCCAAGCGTATCAATAGTTTGATGACAACGGGTGCAGGTGTTTTCGACGGCATCATATTGGCATGGAAATTATATCGAAAGTTTTTTAGCAAAAACAAGAAAAAGAGAAAATAACACATAAAAGGAGGTTGACCGTTCAACCTCCTTTTATGTTTCCTGTGGTTTCATACATAATTACCAATATCCTTTTTATGGGTTAATCTGTATATTAATTTGATTATAGCATCAGTTGCAATCCATCGTAAGCAAACTCAATTCCATTTGGTAGGAGTTTATTTGCCTCGTCGTGAAAACCGATGAGATGGGTGAGGTGAGTTAAATACGTGCGTGAAGCCCCTATTCTTCTTGCAAAATCAATGGCATCAGCTACAAGCATGTGTGAATGATGTACTTTTTCCCATCGCAATGCATTCACCACCAATGTTTTTACCCCTTTCAACTGGTTGAAACTCTCCTCATGAATGGTTTTCATATCCGTGATATAAGCGAAATCACCAATTCTAAAACCCAGAATGGGTAATGTGCCATGCATTACTTCTATGGGAAGAATCTCTATCTCATTGATACGGAATGGCTTGTTAGCTTCTATGGCATGAATATCTAACTTTGGAACTCCTGGATAAAGGTGCGACGTAAAACAATAAGGCATCGTTTGTCTTAATCCATTGACGGTTTGTTCGTTAGCATAAACATGAATATCACCAAACACACAAAATGGACGAAGGTCGTCAATACCAGCCACATGGTCATAATGAATATGTGTCAACAATACGCCATCTAACTTCTTAAAAGGAAAAGGCATGAGTTGCATTCTGATATCAGGTCCACTATCAATGAGAATACGAGTTGTGTCAGTCTCCAACAATGCTGCACTACGCCATCGCTTATCGCGAGGATTCGTACTCCTACATACCGCACAACTACAACCCAACGAAGGAACTCCACCCGATGTTCCGGTGCCCAAGAACGTAAACTTCATATCTATCGTATATTAACTTCGGGATTGATGTGAATGCCAAATCGGGCAAATACGTCATCTTGAATCGCCTTGCATAATCGAATAATATCCTCTCCAACTGCTCCTCCACGATTCACCAAGACGAGAGCTTGGTTTGCATGAACACCTGCGCGACCCAATGAACGTCCTTTCCAACCACATTGATCAATCATCCAACCTGCCGGAATCTTTTCTTCATGTTCATTAATATAATAATGTGGCATGTTAGGATATAATTTTGCCAACTCTAAATACTTCTCTCGCGAAACGATGGGATTCATAAAGAAACTACCAGCATTGCCTTCCACTTTTGGATCAGGTAATTTCGCATTTCTGATTTCAATGATTACGTTGCGCAAATCCATAGCTGTTGGTTGCGATACACCTCTTTCTGCCAATGCTGAACGAATATTTCCATAATCCATATTTGGAACAAAGACGGTCGATAAGCGATAAGTAACGTACGTAATCACATATTGATCACGCCACTCACCCTTGAATCTACTATAACGATAAGCATATTGACAATCTTCATTGGAAAATTCCACTATATTTCCAGTAGCTATCTCAACCGCCTCAACCTTTACGATAAGGTCTTTAGCCTCAACACCATACGCACCTATGTTTTGAACGGCACTCGCCCCTACTTCACCTGGAATAATCGACAAATTCTCCGCCCCATAAAAACCATTTTCTACGCAATAAGAAACGAAATCGTCAAACACTTCACCACTTCCCACGCGCAAGGTAACTGATTTATTTGGTTCATCCCTTTCAACAAGTTCTATTCCTTTAATGGCAGAGTGAATCACCGTTCCATGATAATCACCTGTCAGCAACAAATTGCTTCCACCGCCCAATAGCAATAAAGGACGGTCGGAATCCGTCAATGAACCAACTAAAGAGACCAATTCATCCACGGAAGTAAACTCCACGAAGCGGTCGCATCTCGCATCAATCCCAAAAGTATTGTGAGATAAAAGACTATAGTTACGAATATCAATCATGACATAAACTTGATTAATTTCCAAACACCATTCTTATTTTGGAAAATCATCTCCGATTCCAAGCCATTAGCAATTCCACGAATGAGGAACACCTTTTGATTGGTCTTAACGTATGGTTGACCATAGTTAATATTGTATATCACTCCATGAGGAATCAGAGATGGCTTGAAAGTTGGCCATTGTTCTGGCACCATCATTCCCGTAATGGTATTGAAATCATCGTCTGGGTCGGGTGCTGAGAATGTTACTAAGTCGTTAATGCTTTGCAACTGGTATTCATCATCATTGGAAAAACGACGATAGAAATTTAAGAAAGAAGCATTCTTCGAACTATCAACGGGCAACTCATTAATGGAAGTAAGCATCCATTCACCTTTCAACCTATCAAAATAATATTGTTTGATATTGTTCTTTTCAAGGAAAATCTTCTCCACCACCACATGATTCACCGTAGTATCTTTCACAACGTTCATCTGTTCCTTCTGGTCGAATATCAACGTATAATACCCATCTTTCATAAAGAATTGCTCCATCGCCCATTTGTCTTTGGTAATCTTACTACTTAAGACCTTGTTCTTATAACATGGAAGCGGCGTTTGAATACGTGATTTCTGCAATTTCTTATTGGCAGCAAAATTAAAGAAGAAATCATCAAACAACTCGTCGGCTGCTTTCGGCATGTATGCGTCTTCTTGCATTTCTTCGTTCATAGACAAACTATCGATGTCGAGAGAGTCAATCGATTGATTCTCTTCCGATGTTTTCTTATCTACACATCCAATAAGAGATAAGCAAACTACTACACCCACCAGTGCAATGATTGAGAAAACACTTTTTTTCATAACAATTTGTGTTGATAAAATATCATTTCTCTCATAACTGATGCAAAAATACAAAATATTTGTTAGCAATCTCCATTTTTGACAAAAAAAATCGAGCTACCTTGTATATATCAATCATTTTTCGAATCTTTACGACAAAAGACGCGAATTTACTACGTCTCGAAAAGTACAAATAAATTTGGCTTTTCGCCCGACTTTTCGTAACTTTGCACCATATTATAAATATGTCAGACAAAACGGACAACAAAAAAGCCACCCTCGAACTTGGAACCAAGCCAGTAGGTCGTTTATTGGCGCAATATGCCATGCCTGCCATCGTTGCGATGGTTGCGAGTTCATTATATAATATGGTGGACTCCATCTTCATCGGTCAAGGTGTTGGTGCGATGGCTATTTCTGGATTGGCCATCACGTTTCCATTCATGAACTTGAGCGGAGCTATCGGTGCGGGAATCGGCGTCGGTGCAAGTACATACTTATCCGTGAAATTAGGGCAACGCGATTATGCTACCGCCCAAAAGATATTGGGTAATTCGATAGTGTTGAAAATTATCACAGGTATTCTCTTTGGTGCGTTGTGTTTAATATTCCTTGACCCTATCCTATATTTTTTCGGTGCTACGGAAAACACGATTCCCTACGCACGAGAATATATGATTGTGATACTCTTAGGCAATGTGTTCACGCATTTATATTTTGGAATGAACGCTTTGCTTAGAGCCGCCTCCAAACCACGACACGCCATGTATGCTACGATATTTACGGTAGTTCTCAATACTGCTCTTGACCCTCTGTTTATCTACACCTTCAACATGGGAATACAAGGAGCAGCCATCGCGACTATCATTTCTCAAACCACAGCATTGACTTGGCAAATCTGGTTGTTTAGCAATCCTAACGAACTATTACATTTCAAGCGAGGAATATATCGTTTAGACGGTCGTATCATCCGCAACATCCTTGCCATTGGCATTTCGCCATTCTCCATGAATGCCTGCGCATGTGTGGTGGTCATTTTTATCAATACGGCATTGGTGAAATACGGTGGCGACTTAGCCGTGGGAGCTTACGGCATTTCCAATCGCATCATATTCCTGTTCTTCATGGTAGTCATGGGAATCAACCAAGGAATGCAACCAATTGCTGGTTACAATTATGGAGCCTTACAATTCGACAGGATGCTGAAAGTGCTCAACTATTCCATGTTTTACGCCACCATTATCATGGTTGTAGGTTGGCTCATCGGTGAGTTGGCACCTTATCCATGCGTTAGACTTTTCACCACTGACAAAGAACTCATAGACATAACCATACATGGAATTCGCATCAACATGCTTGTCTTTCCGTTGATTGGTTCACAAGCCGTGATTACCAACTTCTTTCAAAGTATAGGAAAGGCAAAGATTAGCATATTCCTTTCTCTCTCCAGACAAATGATTTTCCTCTTGCCATTATTAATTGCGCTTCCTCCTATCATGGGAGTTGACGGTGTGTGGGCAGCATTGCCCATCTCTGATGCCATCTCGTTTTTCACGGCATGGGCAATCATGATTAGATATATGAGAAAATTTAAAGTGGAACATCAAGAACTAACTCATGCTAAATAAAAGAATCATCATCAATGTCGGAAGACAATTAGGAAGTGGCGGAGGAATGATTGCCAAGATGCTGGCAAACGACTTTCATTATAAGCTCTATGATAAGGAGATTTTGAATCTTGCCGCTAAGGAGAGCGGTTTTTCGGAGAAATTTTTCGAGCAAAACGATGAGAAGGGCAGATTGTTAAAGTCTTTGTTCCACATGCATGCTCCCCACATTTCCGATAACAACTTCTATAGAAGCAGGTTTTCCGAGGAGAGTCTGTTTCAATTCCAAAGCGACGCCATTCGCAAAGTGGCAAAAGACGGAGGATGTATTTTCGTAGGAAGATGTGCCGATTATGTGTTGCGCGATTTTGAAGATGTGGTCAATATCTTCATCACGGCCAATATCGAAGATAGAATCAAGATGGTGCGCGAGCGTCATCAATGCGACGAGGAAGCTGCCCAAAAGATTATCAATCAAAAGGAAAATGCCCGTGCATCATACTACAACTTCTATACGGGAAAGAAATGGGGCTATTCAGATAATTACCATCTATGCGTAAACAGTTCGTTGCTTGGATTGGAAGGAACGGTAGAATTCATCAAGCACTTTATCATGTGCAAATACGATGGTAAGGAATGAGACTCATATAAATATCTGGGAAAGAAAATGAAAAAGATAGGAATCATAAGCGACACACATTCGTATTGGGACGATAAATACCTACATTATTTCGAACCTTGCGATGAGATATGGCATGCTGGCGATATTGGAAGTACGGAAGTGGCAGACAAGTTGGCTGCTTTTAGGCCATTGAGAGCGGTATGTGGCAATTGCGACGGAGGTGATTTGAGATTGATGTTTCCCGAAAAACTACGATGGAAATGTGAAGACGTTGACGTGTTGATGACTCATATCGGTGGTTATCCTGGTAATTACGACCCTCGCATTCGTGGACAGATTTACGCCAGTCCTCCACAATTATTCATCTGCGGTCATTCCCATATCTTGAAGGTTAAATACGACAAGACTCTCAATCTCTTGCACATCAATCCAGGTGCCGCAGGGTTGCAAGGATGGCACAAGGAAAGAACTTTAATAAGATTAACGATTGAAAACAATAAATTTACAGATTGTGAAGTTATTACTTTAGGATAGTAAACATATCATTTACGCATCCTAAACGATATGTTTAGAGGTCGTAAACCATATATTTAGAAATAAGAAACAATATATATAATATGAAAACGTATTTAGTTACTGGAGCTGCGGGCTTCATCGGTTCAAATTTTATTAAGTATTTGTTGAACAAGAAGTATGTGAATGACGACATTAAGATTATCGTTCTCGATGCACTCACATACGCTGGCAACTTGGGAACTATCAAAGACGACATCGACGGAAAGCGTTGCGTCTTTGTAAAAGGCGACATTCGCGATAGGGAATTAGCCGACAAACTCTTCGCGGAAGACGATATTGACTACGTGGTTAACTTTGCCGCAGAGAGTCATGTTGACCGTTCGATAGAAGACCCACAATTGTTCCTCTCGGTGAATATCCTCGGAACACAAAACCTTTTAGATGCAGCTCGCAAGGCATGGGTAATAGGAAAGGGAGATGATGGTTATCCCATTTGGAAAGAAGGAAAGCGATTCCACCAAGTGGCAACGGATGAAGTGTATGGTTCATTAGGTGCAGAGGGATATTTCACGGAAGAAACTCCCCTTTGTCCTCATAGTCCCTATAGTGCGTCAAAGACAGCTGCCGACATGATTGTCATGGCTTATCACGATACCTATCACATGCCCGTAACCATCACTCGTTGTTCAAACAACTATGGCCCTTATCATTTTCCAGAGAAATTAATCCCATTAATCATCAACAACATCCTTTCTGGAAAGCAACTCCCAGTGTACGGAAAAGGCGAGAATGTTCGCGATTGGCTCTATGTGGAAGACCATTGCAAAGCTATCGACTTGGTATTGCGTGAAGGCAAGGATGGCGAAGTTTACAATGTAGGTGGACATAATGAAATGAAGAACATCGACATCGTGAAACTCACCATCAAGACGATTCATGACATGATGGAAGAGAACAAGGAATTGCGTAAGGTATTGAAGAAACAAGAATTAGATGATAACGGTGAGATTCGAATTGATTGGATTAACGACGACTTGATAACATTCGTTACAGACAGACTTGGACATGACATGCGTTATGCTATCGACCCGACGAAAATCAAGAATGAATTGGGATGGTATCCAGAAACGATGTTTGCCCAAGGTATCGTGAAGACCATCAAGTGGAATCTGGAAAACCAAGATTGGATTGCAGACGTTACCAGTGGCGATTATCAAAAGTATTACGAAGAAATGTACGGAAACAGATAATGTTTGACATTCGAAGATACAATCCATCGTTGGCTGATGCATGGAATCAGTTTGTTGCAAGGTCGAAGAATGGAACATTCCTCATCGACCGCAATTATATGGACTATCATAAAGATAGATTCGAGGATTGTTCTTTGGTGTTTTTCAGAAAGAATCGTATATACGCACTATTACCAGCCAACATCGTAGGCAATACGCTTTATTCACATCAAGGGTTGACTTACGGTGGACTGATTATGGATGAACATTGTACGGGGAGCATGGTTTTTCAATTGTTTACGGAACTCAATGCTTACCTCGTACAAATGGGCATCAAACATGTAGAATATAAACCCACACCGTCTATCTATCACGTCATTCCTGCAGAGGAGGATCTCTATGCATTGACAGTATGTTGCCAAGCGCAACTAACGTCGAGAGACTTGTCATCTACTATCGTCAACGACCATCACATACCGTTTCCAGAATCCCGCAAATCTGGTATCAGAAAGGCAAAGAGGAATCAATTGGCTATCTACGAAAGTGATAACTATGCCGTATTTTGGCAAATTCTTCACGACAATCTCCAAGAGAAATATCATATTAGTCCTGTGCATTCGTTGGATGAATTGCTTTTGTTGAAGAGTCGTTTTCCCAATGAGATAAAGCTATATTTAGTACAACAACAAGATTTAGTTCTTGGCGGATGTATACTGTATATCACTCCACAAGTGGTTCATGTGCAATATATCTCTGCCAATAAGAAAGGAAAGGAACTGTGTGCGCTCGACTTATTATTTGAAGAACTCATCCTTCAACGATATAAAGACGTAAGGTATTTTGATTTCGGGAAGTCAACCACACATACTTACACCGAACTCAACACACAATTGCTCTTTCAAAAAGAAGGTTTTGGCGGTCGCGCCATTTGTTATGACACTTACGAATGGGATGTTGTATGAAAGGAGATTTAATTGGAACATATTACATTACTACTCTTCGTAAAAATAATATCCCTAAGCTTTGTTCCAATGAAGAATTTTTACTAACTTTGCCCATTAAAATAAAAAGATTCATGTTATGAAAAATAACAAGAAAAAGAAAAATACGCCAAAAGCACAAACAAAGAAGGTAGAAAGAGTCATTACCGACTCTTCATTGCGAATATTATCCCTCTTGTTGCCGCTTGCCATATTAGTGATATTGGGTATAGTCATGCTAACGTATGAACATGCGTTGCTTTTCAAGATTCAAGAGTACAACTTATTCCTTTACACTCCCCTATTCTTCAAGCAATGTATGGTGTCATCGGGTGGAATGCTTACATGGTTGGGAACCTATTTCACGCAATATTTCTATCACCAATGGATAGGCGTGTTGTTCCTTTGTATATGGTGGGCATTGCTGATGTGGCTCACTAAGAAATCTTTCAACATTCCCAACAAGTGGATTGTTGCCGTGCTTGTTCCCGTGGCGATATTGGTGATTGCCGATTTCATGATAGGATATTGGCTTTTCTATCTCAAGATGCGTGGTTATTACTTTGCTTCCACGATAGGCATGTGTGTCGTAACCGCATTGATTTGGGCTTATCGTAGTTTACCAAACAAATACTATCTCCACACATTATTTATTATTATTTCCACGCTGATTGCCTATCCCTTGTTTGGTTTTTACGGATTACTTGCCACATTGGGAATGGGTGTCATTACATGGAAATTAGAGGAGATGAACATGACGCAAAAGGTCATCAACTCCATCGTAGCGGTATTAGCTATAGCCGCAATACCATTGTTCTTTTATAGAATGGTCTTCTACGAAACCAACATCATCAATATCTACTGGACAGGATTGCCTTTATTCCGTATCGATGATGATTATTATGCCTATTACATTCCTTTTTATTTATTGGTTGCCTTCGTTATCGTTGCAAGTTTGCTATTTAGCAAGAACCGACAGACAACGGTAAAGCGCATAAACGTGTGGGCTATCTCTCAAATATTCGCATTGGCCATTATCGTTTTCGCTACTTATCACTTTTGGTATAAGGATAAGAACTTCCATACCGAATTGGAGATGAACCATTGTGCAGAGAACCTTGATTGGGATGGTATCATAGACATGGCTCGTAATTGGGAAGAACCTACGAGAATGATGTGGATGATGAAGAATCTCGCTTTGTTCCGTGAAGGTAGACAAGGTGATGAGATGTACCTATTCAAGAATGGCGACAAGCGTTGCGTTGCTCCCTTCTCTGTAAGAATGACACAGACAGGTGGCAAGATGCTTTATCTGCATTATGGACAGACAAATTTCTGTTATCGTTGGTGTTTGGAAGACGGTGTTGAATTTGGATGGCGCATTGAGTATTTCAAGTACATGCTCAAATGCTCTTTGGTCAATGGCGAATACGTTGTGGCAAAAAAGTACATCGACATCTTGAAAAAGACGAAATACTATGCTGAATGGGCAGAAAAATATGAGCCAATGGTGAAAAATCCTGCCTTGATAAAGAAAGATAAGGAATTAGGGCCAATCTTTAACATGTTAAGTCCGGAAGATGTATTGACAAGCGACAACACCTTGATAGAGATATATCTCTTGAACACATTCGCTCATTCTGACGGAAAGAATCCCATGTTCCAAGAACAGACTCTCTTGGCTGCATTACAGATGAAAGACATAGATATCTTCTGGCCACGCTTCTTCCATTATGCAACTTTGCATCCCGACAAACACATGCCAAAGCATTACCAAGAGGCCGCATATCTCTATGGACATCTCGAAAACAAGATTGATATCAGTAAGATGCCATTCGATAAGGATGTAGTAGATTCGTATAACGACTTTATGGCGGCGGCCCAAACACATGCTGGAATGACAGAGGAGCAAATGAAACCATTGATGTATGACCGCTTCGGTGGTACGTTCTACTTTGAATATTTCTTTACTCGCAACCAAAAATCTTATTAAGCAGATGAAAAAGATTCATTATATATTGTCGATAATCGTTGTGTTGTGCCTCGTAGCTTGTAATCGAACAAGTATTCCCGACACTTTTACCACGAGTAACAACATAGCACCTATCTATCCCACCTATCAAGACGTGACTATCCCCGTCAATATCGCTCCCCTATCTTTCGAATTGCAAGTAGAAAAGGTTGCTGCACCCGTGAAAGACATGGTAACTCGTTATTCTTTTGGTAACGAGGAGATTGTTTGCGGTGGATTGAAAGCACAACCCGAGTTGGACGCATGGAAATCACTCACCGAAAAGGCAAAAGGTTCCGCCATTCTGGTTGAGGTGTATTGGCAAAACAAAGATAATGAAACTTGGACGAAATTCAAACCTTTCAAGATATACGTTTCGCCCGACTCAATAGACTCATATATCAGTTATCGTCTGATTTCGCCTTCATACGTAACGTATGAAGAACTGACCATCAACCAAAGATGCTTGGAAAACTATGACGAAAGCGTGATTTATGATAACATGTTGATTGGCGACGAGGTAAATGGCCAATGTATCAATTGCCATAATTACCAATTGCAAAACCCAGACAGGTTCCAATTTCATGCACGTCAGAAGAGTGGCGGTACGATTGTGGCTTACGACGGAAACATCAAGAAGGTTAACATGGCCAACGACTCTATCATTTCTGCTGGTGTATATCCTTCATGGCACCCGTGGTTGAAGTTGATTGCATATTCTACCAACAAGACCATGCAGAGTTTCCATACCCGCGACATCAACAAGATTGAGGTGTTAGATTCTGAAAGCGACCTAATTGTATATGATATAGACAGAAATGAAGTAATGAATGTGGAGAACGACCCACAAGAGTTTGAGATATTCCCATTCTGGGCTCCCGATGGTAAGATGCTCTATTTTTGTAGTGCGCATTTTGAATACGAGAACGATACGGTATCTACGGCAGAAGCTATTAGACGAGCACAGGAAATTAAGTATAGCATATACAGAAAGAGTTTTAATCCCGAAACACGCGAATTCGGTGAAAAGGAATTGGTATTCGATGCAGCAGGAATGTCGAAGAGTGCAACAATTCCTCGTATCTCTCCCGATGGAAGGTATTTGCTTTTCACACTTGGCGGATGGGGATGTTTCCATATTTGGCACAGGGATGCCGACTTGTGGATGATAGACTTGGAAACAATGGAAGCTCGCCCGATGACTGAATGTAATTCCAACAACGTTGAGAGTTATCATACTTGGTCAAGCAACGGTAAGTGGATTATCTTCTCATCACGCAGGACAGATGGCGTATTCACGCGCCCGTTTATTGCACATGTAGACAAGAACGGAAAGGGAGCGAAACCTTTCGAACTACCAAGTGCTGATCCTGATTATCACCGTCAATTGATGAAGAGTTACAATATACCCGAATTCATGAAGGGTCCCGTAAAGTTCAAGCCTCAAGACATTGCTGATGTCTTAAAGACAACTGTCGAACCCGTGAAATACGTGAATCGTCTCAATCATTGATTTTGCAATCACATATACACATATATTAAATAACACTTAAAAAATGATTTCTTTTACTATTGCATTAATAGTCTTGGTTGCTGGTTACTTGTTATATGGCAAGTATGTAGAAAGAGTTTTTCATCCAGACGACCGAACGACACCTGCTATTTCAAAGGCAGACGGAGTAGATTACATCGTTCTTCCTGGTTGGAAGATTTTCATGATTCAATTCCTCAACATTGCTGGTACTGGGCCTATCTTCGGTGCCATCATGGGTGCATGGTATGGACCTATCGCCTATTTATGGATAGTGTTGGGATGTATCTTTGCCGGTGCTACCCACGATTATCTAACTGGTATGTTGAGTCTTCGTCATGAAGGATGCGGACAACCCGAATTGGTTGGTCATTATTTAGGCAAGACTACCAAAAGCATCATGTTGGTATTCTCCGTTTTATTGTTGATGATGGTGGGCGTTGTCTTCGTATATAGTCCTGCCATTATTTTGGCAAACATCTATAGCACCAAGATAGTTTGGATTATCATCATCTTCGTTTATTACATCATTGCCACGATGATGCCTATCGACAAGATTATCGGTAAGGTTTATCCCTTGTTTGCCTTCTCGCTCTTGTTCATGGCTTTGGCATTGTTGATTGGCTTGTTTATCAAGATGCCAAACATTCCCGAATTGTGGTCAGACCTCTCAGAATACAACTTCAACGATAATCCTGCATGGTTGGGTAATGATTCATTTATCGGCAAGAATCCTATCTTCCCATGTCTCTTCATCACCATCGCTTGTGGTGCGATCAGTGGTTTCCATGCAACACAAAGTCCATTGATGTCTCGTTGCATGAAGACTGAGAGATGGGGACGTCCTATATTCTACGGTGCCATGATTACTGAAGGTATCGTTGCTTTGATATGGGCTACCGTTTCCATGTATTTCTTCTATTATGGTGGATGGAAAGAATTAGTAAGTGCAGATGTAGTACAACAGTTTACGTCACAAGTAGATGGCGGTAAGACATTGTTGCAATTCTTCGACGCTCCCTCTGTGGTGAATCACATTTGCAATGGTTGGTTAGGTGTATTCGGTGGTATTCTTGCTATGTTGGGTGTTGTGGCAGCTCCTATTACCAGTGGCGATACGGCGTTCCGTAGTGCTCGTCTGATTGTGGCTGAGGCTATCGGAATCGAACAACGTTCCATCTCCAAGCGTTTGGCAATCAGTATCCCAATGTTTGGATGTGCCGTTGCCTTGTTGATTTGGCAGATGCAAAATCCAAATGGTTTCAATGTGATTTGGCAATATTTCGGATGGGCAAACCAAACGTTGAGCGTATTCACGTTGTGGACCATTACCGTTTACCTCGTTCAACAAAAGAAGAATTTCTACATCACGTTAATACCAGCCTTGTTCATGACGGTGGTTTGTTCTACGTTCCTCCTCATTTCCAAACAGGCATTCGGATTGAATTCCACGATATCATATACTGGAAGTGCGGTAGTCTTGGTTATCGCCCTCGTATGGTTCTATAGTTGGTATCGTAAGGTAATGAAATAATGGAACAACAATATCCCTCACAGTTGTTGGAGAAGGCTGTCACGGAGTTTTCCAAATTGCCTGGCATCGGGCGCAAGACTGCCTTGCGCTTGGTGTTGCATTTATTGCGACAGCCTAAGGAAGAGGTAGACGGATTTGCTGAGTCGATGGTGAAAATGGCACACGAAGTAAAGTATTGTAGTGTTTGTCACAACATCAGCGACACGGATATCTGCCCTATCTGCTCTGACCACAAGCGGGATACTTCGCTGATTTGCGTGGTAGAAAACATACAAGACGTGATGGCGGTGGAAAACACGCAACAGTTTCATGGTCTCTATCACGTATTGGGTGGTATCATTTCACCAATGGATGGTATCGGTCCCAACGACATTGAGATTGCCTCATTGGTAAAACGTGTGGAATCGGGCAATGTCAACGAGGTCATTTTAGCTTTGAGTCCAACGATGGAAGGCGATACCACCAATTTCTATATATCTCGCAAGTTAGCGCATACGCATGTGAAACTCAGTGTTATTGCTCGTGGCATTTCCGTAGGGAATGAGTTGGAGTATACGGATGAGGTAACACTGGGGCGTTCAATATTAAACAGAACTCCATTTGGTAATTGATATGGAAAAGGTTCAAAAGAAAATGATGGCATATTTCTGTATGTCGATTGCAACGGTTTTATTGTTGGTCATCTTGTTCGAGACCAACATCTTTCCTACTGGTGTATTCACAGAGTCGAAAAGTTCTGAATTCGTCTTCTTGACCATGATGGAAATCGTCACGCTTGGCGCTATTCCATTGGCTTTGGGATTATTTAAAATCAAGCGCATCCATGCCAAATTAGTGGAAAGAAAAGAAAAGGCTTTGCTTCCTTGGGGAATGTTGCGTTTATATCTTTTGGCCATTCCCATGCTCACGAATGTTCTTTTATATTATTTCTATATGAATGTGGCATTCGGTTATCTGGGCATCATGTTGTTTTTGTGTATGTTTTTTGTCATACCTACCATGGATAGGTGTCAATCGGATGTAGAGGGATGAACAAACTAACGGTCGTCATTGTCAATTACAACGTGAAGTTTTACGTGGAGCAATGTCTCGTTTCATTGAAGCGGGCCATGCAAGACGTAGATGCAGAGGTATTTGTGGTTGACAATCACTCGAAAGACGGCTCTGTTCCATATCTCACATCCCGATTCCCGTGGGTTCATTTCATCAATAGCAACCATAACTTAGGATTTGCACGTGCCAACAACATCGCTATCCGACAAAGTGAAAGCGAGTATGTATTGTTGCTGAATCATGATACCATTGTCGGCGAACATACGTTGAAAGATGCCATAGCATTCATGGATAGTCATCCTCATGCTGGGGCAATGGCAGCGAGAATGCTCAAGACGGATGGTTCGGATGCGAAAGAGTCTCGACGGGGATTGCCAACACCATGGGTGTCTTTCTGTAAGATGACGGGGCTATGCAACCATTTTCCGAAAAGCAAACGCTTCGGACATTATTACATGGGATATTTGCCTTGGGATGAAACTAACAAGATTGAGGTTGTCAGTGGTGCATTCTTCTTTGCTCGTAGGGAAGTACTGAACAAAGTGGGATTGCTCGACGAAGATTTCTTTATGTATGGAGAAGACATCGACTTGTCGTATCGTATCATGAAAGGGGGATTTGAGAGTTGGTATGCTCCGATTAAGATTCTTCATTATAAAGGCGAAAGCACGCAGAAATCGTCTTTCCGATACGTTCATGTATTCTATGATGCCATGCTCATCTTCTTCCGCAAGCATTATGCCCACGTCAGCGCATTCGTGAGTTTGCCCATCAAGATTGCCATTTACATGAAAGCTACCTCAGAACTACTCAAGATGCAAATTGCAAAGGTGAAAAAGTCATTGGGGATGATGAAGCACGACACTACCCTTCCTCAATATATTTTTATCGGACAAGAAACGGCATTGAAGAATTGCCAAGCATTGATTCTATCAAAAGGATTGAATGCTACGTTTTATGTTGGAGATACCGAAACCAAACCGAATGGACATCTTGACTTGTCCATCAAGACTAACGAAAAGACCTATATCATCTACGACATCAACGCCTATCCTTTTGAGAGAATATTGGAAATATTCTCCACCCAACCTCAAGGACATATCACGTTGGCTACATATCACGACAACATAAAAACTATCATCACCGAAGAAGAGATTATCCAATGAACTTACCAATAGTGAAACTCAGGGCAATGGAACCAGAAGACCTTGATTTGCTGTACCAAATCGAGAACGACTCAAGTATCTGGCATGTGGGAACCAACAATGTGCCCTACTCTCGCTATGTATTACACGATTACATCGCTCATGCTTCGGGCGACATATACACGGATAAGGAAGTAAGGATGATGATTGACAATGAACAAGGCGAAACGGTAGGAATCGTGGATTTGGTGAATTTCTCTCCTCAACATCAACGTGCGGAAATCGGTATCGTCATCAAAGACGGGTGTCGCAATCTCGGTTATGCCAATGCTGCCATCCGCAAAATCATGTCGTATGCCCACGATGTGGTACATCTGCACCAACTATACGCCATCGTAGAAGCCACTAACGAAATCTCCCTTAATCTTTTCGAATCCTTGGGATTCTCACGAAGCATTTGCCTAAAAGAATGGACATTCAACGGCAACACCTACGTTGATGCCATCGTCATCCAAAAGTTTCTGAATTCATAGGATTGTATCTGTTTGAAGGAAACGACTATACAACACATCATGCACTATACACATACACCACTTAACATAGTGTCTCTATTAAAATAACAGACATTAATGGATTAAAAAAACTTGATTCACATCTTACTCTAAAATGAGTTTTATTTCGTACATGGGCTTTGTACGAATGATACATGGGCTTTGTACGAATGGTACATGGGCTATGTACGAGTGATACATGGGCTATGTACGAGTGATATAAGGGCAATGTACCATATTAATACGTATCGTAGATTGATTCCAACAAAATCTCCACGAGTCTTGGTACAGCATAGTTATGCATGTTATCTTCCTGAATCCAGATATATTCTTTGGGAAGAATGGGCTTCTTGTCTACTTCGACAAGCGTGAAGTTTGCCAAAAGGATACGATGTGTGAGTACGTGCTTCACGTTTGAACGTAGGAGTTTTGTGGTAAAGGCAATAGTTTGTTTATTTAATTGACTCAACAACCATCCTTCATTGTCGGCTTCTTCCAAGTAAGGTTCCCACAATCCTTGCCAGATATCACCTTCGCCTCTTCTGCGAATTGCAACTTCACCTTGATGGAGGATATAAAAGTAATGCATATGGCGTGTCTTAACCTTGAGCGTCTTTAGTTTCACGGGAAACGTTGCTACACGAGCCGTCCTGAATGCCTCGCAACCTTCCATCAACGGACAAGTTGTGCATTTGGGTGAAGATGGCATACATTGAATAGCTCCGAAATCCATCATGGCTTGGTTGAAGTCAGCCGCTTGATTTGTTGGAAGAAGAGATTGTGCCAATTCCTGGAAGAGTTTTTTGCCCTCCGTAGAATTGATAGGCGTATCTATGGCATAATACCTTGACAAAACGCGATACACATTACCATCTACTACTGCCACTGGCAGATGGAAAGCCATAGAACCGATAGCTGCTGCGGTATAATCACCCACTCCCTTTAGGCTTTTTATCTCTTCCATCGTATTGGGAAAATGGCCCATTGCTACAATTTGCTTTGCAGCGGTGTGCAGGTTGCGAGCGCGTGAATAATAACCCAACCCTTGCCACAATCGCAACACCTCATCTTCGGTAGCCTCTGCCAGTTGGTGGACTGTAGGGAACCGCTCTACGAAACGTTCCCAATATGCCCACCCTTGTTGAATGCGAGTTTGTTGTAAGATGATTTCACTCAACCAAATCAAGTAGGGATTGCTGGTATTTCGCCAAGGTAAGTCGCGCTTGTTGGCACCATACCACGCAAGAAGCGTATGCGTGAAATCAATCATCGTTTTTACTTGGGTTTAAAACGATGTCTTGCATTATTATACTTTCCACAGCACTAATACCATTCAGTTGAAGCAAGGAACGGTCGTTATCAAAGGCTTGTGCAAGCAATGAATCCGAATCATCTTGTGCTTCTCTTGAACGCATGGAAACATATTTGCCAAGACATGCTACGGCTTGAGCCATATTTCTGTTAAACCAATGAGCATAACCAGCATTGAGGTAATCGGAATCAATAGTATGTTCGGATGCGAGCAAACGGTCGTACAGGCCAATAGCTTGCTCTATGTTCTTTTGCATCATCAATCCCCATCCCAATGCACGTTGCACGTAGATATTGTTAGGTTGCTCATAATCAAGTCGATAGAGTATCTTCACACCTTCATCTACATGATTGTTGTTGATTTGGGAAATACTTAGATTGAGCATATAACGGTTATTATCAGGGAAAAGAATCGTCAACCGTTGATATGCTTCTTCAGCAGCACGGAAATCTCCAAGATTAAAACTGGCCTGTGCATATCCTCGCAATGCCCCCTCATGATCAGGAGTCTTGTTGAGTATTGCCTTGAACTTATCCTGTGCATCATGCAAGTTTTCCTGTAATGACATAGTAGCCTCTAATAAGGCAAACTCTAAGTTGTCTTTGAGTTGGTATGTATCCAATACCAATCTCAGCAAGCGATACATTTTTCTTTTGGAAAGGAAACTACACAATTCCAAAGCATTATCTTGCAAACGAGTATTCGCAAAAATGGGATTGGCAAAGAAAAAGGCATCTGTATTTGAGGTATAATCAAAGGGATTTTTGAAATCTGAACGATACCTACAGATACGGAAGAAACGATAGAGGTCTTGTAGGTACATTCTTCGTATATAAGCAGGCGAAGAAGTATCCATATCAGACGCTCCCATCATCATCGCATCGCCGCTGTTCAACATTTCGCGCATATTGGCGGGAATCTTGTCGAGAATGGTGGACAAAGCCAATGAGAACGAATATTTGTCGGAATCACAGAAAGGACCGCTCTTCAATAACACGGTCAACATCTTGGTATCTTTGAGTTTTATGCTCACTTCCTGCAATTCGGGATTCTCACTATAGAAAGGCATAAACCAATTGCTGATGGTATTGAAAAAAGGAAAATGCTTCATCTGAGAGAAACCACCGAAATAGATGTCAGAACCAGCCTCTTGCATCTTCTTCATTTTGTGGAAGCTCTCTTCCAACTCTTCCATCGCCTTATCCGTAGCATCGGGATGCAATATATCCTCCATCGGATCTTCCTCTTTTTCCTGAATGCCAAAACGAGTAATGGTTAAGTTATTGTTTTTCATGATATTCGGCAATATCTCCTTTTGGATTTGTTGATTGTCCTTATCCGCATCCATACAATAGAAGATTTGGATTTGCAGTTCCAACAATTCCTTACAAGCCTGTTCAGATTCACAGAGTTGTTCTATCAACTGACGATAAGTAGGGAAAATTCGTTCACGAGAATGAGATAAGGAAAAGGCAATCCCCACTAAAGCTCGTTGTTTACAATGCTCATCAGATGATTGAAGGTAGACATCAACTAACACGCGTAACTTGTTGACATCAAACATATTTATCAACGATAACGTAAGTGCGCTAATTACCAATCTGGCATCATTAATATCTATCGTGGGAGAAAGCAACAGTTGAGTAAAATCATCAGCTTCATCATTGTTCCATTGCGGAGCAATCAGCACCCAATAAAACACGTTTCTCATGAAATAAGTATGTGACTTTCTCAATTCAATGCTTTTGGTCTCTACATTATCAGGATCCAAAGAAAGAAAAGCCATGTCTTGCACAAAACCTTCCATTCCCTTACGTATCATATCTGTTGTAAGGTATAATTTACCCACCCAATTATTCGCTTGTGTAAAAATACCGTTTCCCCTTTGTATCTGCATTCGAACGAATAAATTACAAGCAGCGCGATAGGTCTTTCGCAACAAATGGCAATATAAATCATCACGACTGGTATCTTGATAGCCTTGAAGCATGAAATCCTTCATTAGGCTATAATCCCTGCTGATATTTTCTATTTCGTTATCCGTAGTGAGTTGTGGATTCTGATATGTAATCACAAGCAACTTATTGATAGCATGTCCGAGGTCATTGCGTTCAATGATGTCGGTCATGATGTCATCCCATTGTCTTAATGTCGTTTGATCCATACAATCTTATATTATTTCTATTTATTATCGGTTAGTTCTAAATCACCGTCTTTTGGTTTATCAGCATGCGAGAACTTTATTTTAGGAATGGAAGGAACAATATTCTCATCAACTAAACAATACTGAGAGATAATGGACGAATAATGTTCCAATCCATACTTGTTGATGGAATCACATGCCAAATTATAAGCATTGATAAACTTATGAACTTGATTCTGTCGATATTGGTTGTTGATGGATTTCTTGCGAAAGACGATAACACCTAAAGAAATATTCTCTTTCTTGGAATCCATCAACACGGGATAATTCTGTATTCGGGCAACGGTAGCCTGCGGTTCTGCCAACCAAGCAGCATCCATTTCATTGTTGGTTAACATTCTCAACCTCAAATTGACATCATTGATTTGGATGCGGAAGACAGGGTCTGTAGTCTTCACATTCTTGAATGCGTAATCCGTAAGATAATCTGTAGCGGAATAACGAGACATGGCTACCATCTTATCACCCATTTGAGACAACTTCTTCAATCGTGCCACACGATTAGAAATGAGTTGCCATGAGCCATTCGTAGAAGTAGCCACATCCAAAGCAACACCCTTGTTTTCTATACGTTTCTTTCGGAAAAGGTCTGTCATACCTCCTTCTACGCTTCCACCGATGAGAGCGGTGTCACAATCCATTTGAGAATTGAATCTTCGCAACCTAACGTCAACATTAAAATGCTCATACAGATGACACTCCTTCGCCACGAAAATGGGAAGACAATCCAACGTTGGCATAACAGCCACTTTCAGAGCCAATGAATCTTGTCGTTTCAGTTCTGCTCTCTCCTTTCTTGTCAATTGCCGTTGTTCTTCCTTTGAAGGACTACAAGAAAAGACAAGCAAAATAGTCAAAGACAAGATGATGGGATGTATTTTGATTTCCATAATGCAAAATTAATCATTATTTTTGGTAATTTAGCAAAAAATATTATTAATTTTGTAGCATGGCAAAGAAAGACAAGATTGTTTATGTTTGTTCCAATTGCGGACAAGAATCGACAAAATGGATTGGGAAATGTCCAAGTTGTGGAAACTGGAATACGTTTAAGGAGTTTCGAGTATCTAATGACACGGGAATGGCTGCCGCCAAAAATGCGGCAACATCAGTAAGAAGGCACTTAGATACCAACAGGAATGTAGCCCAAAACATCCACGACATCGTAGCCGAACATGAGCAACGGTATGACCTGCATGATACAGAACTAAATCGTGTATTAGGAGGTGGTCTTGTAAAGGGTAGCGTGGTACTTTTAGGAGGAGAACCTGGTATCGGAAAAAGTACATTGACGTTACAAACGATATTAAATATTCCAGAACTGAAAGTGCTTTATGTAAGTGGCGAAGAAAGTGCATTTCAAATTAAAATGAGAGCCAATCGCATTCCTCATCCTGCCGAAGCACAAGTATCAATCTTATGCGAGACATCCTTGGAAGCCATCTTTGAGCAGATTTCTGAAGTAAATCCAGAACTAATCGTTATTGACTCCATACAAACCATTGAAACAGAAGAAGTTGAAAGCTCTGCTGGAAGTATTACTCAAGTGCGTGAATGTGCCGCCTCTTTGTTGCGTTTTGCCAAGACAAGCGGTATACCTATTATATTAATAGGACACATCAACAAGGAAGGAACCTTAGCTGGACCAAAGATATTGGAGCACATCGTAGACACGGTGATTCAGTTTGAAGGCGACCAACACCATATTTATAGAATACTAAGGTCAACAAAGAACCGATTCGGAAACACGTCGGAACTCGGTGTGTACGAGATGCGACAAACGGGACTTCGTCAAATCGTGAATCCATCAGAACTATTACTGACACATGAACATGATGGACTATCAGGTGTTGCCATCAGTAGTGCCGTGGAAGGCGTAAGATCATTCTTGGTAGAAACACAGGCATTGGTATCCTCGGCAGCGTATGGAACCCCCCAACGCTCAGCGACGGGATTTGACCAAAGACGACTTAACATGCTTTTAGCCGTATTGGAAAAGCGCGTAGGATTTAAGTTGATGCAAAAAGACGTATTCTTGAATATCGCAGGAGGATTACGTGTCACAGATTTGGCGATGGACCTGAGTGTCATTGCCGCTATCCTTTCAAGTAACGTAGACACCCCTATCGAATCAGGATGGTGTATGGCTGGTGAAGTTGGATTGAGCGGTGAAGTGAGAGCAATCAGTCGTATCGAGCAACGCATTTCCGAAGCTGAAAAGTTGGGATTTACTGACATCATCATCCCCAAATACAATTTCCAAGGACTGAGTCACAACAAATATAGTATCAATATTCATCCCGTAAGAAAAGTGGAAGAAGCATTAAGAGCATTGTTTGGTTAGATATAGCTTGGTGTAATATTGGATATATTTGGTGAGATTTAGGACAAGTTTTACTATCAGTTTGTATAAAATACGAAATTTCATCATTTTTATCATCATTTTTTGCACATTTTTTTTTGAAATGAGCAAATAAGATATTATCTTTGCACAAAAATTTCTTGATTGTGCAATGAACAATATACCAAGCTTTAACTCGTATATAGAAAAAAGCATACTTGACAATTGGGATCAAGACGCATTAACTGATTACAAAGGAGCAACCTTACAATTCCATGATGTAGCTCGCATCATAGAGAAATTGCATATTGTATATGAATATGGAGACATTAAGAAAGGTGACAAGATAGCCATTTGCGGTAGAAACAGTTCACACTGGGCTGTAGCATTCATGGCAACGTTAACATACGGTGCCGTAGCCGTTCCTATCTTGCACGAATTTACTCCAGAACAAATACACAACGTTGTCAACCATTCTGATGCCAAGATTCTTTTCGTAGGAGACGTTGTGGCACCCACAATCTCATTTCAAGAAATGCCCAACCTACAGGCTATCGTATATTTGCCAGATTTCTCTCTATTGTTATCTAATTCCGAGAAAATCACATACGCAAGAGAACACCTAAACCTACTATACGGCGAGAAATATCCTAAATTTTTTAGAAAAGAACACGTACATTATTATAAAGACCAACCTGAAGAGTTGGCATTGATCAACTATACGAGCGGAACAACAGGTTTTTCGAAGGGCGTGATGCTTCCCTATCGTGCTCTATGGGGCAATTTAGATTTCTGTTTAACTTATTTAAGTCCTCATGTCAAGAAAAACACCGATTTGGTAAGTATTCTACCAATGGCTCACATGTATGGTTTGGCAGTAGAACTGATTTTTAGTTTCTGTCATGGTATGCATATTTATTTCCTGACACGCTTACCAAGTCCATCATTGATTGCTGAAGCATTCCGCGAAGTGAAGCCATCACTGATAGTTGCCGTTCCCCTGATTATCGAGAAAATCATTCGTAAACGCGTATTCCCCAAGATACAAAACAATGTCATGCGTTTGTTACTTGCTATGCCCGTGGTAAGCAAGAAGGTGAAGGAGCGCATTTGTTCAGAAGTATGTCAAGCCTTTGGCGGCAACTTCTATGAAGTTATCGTGGGTGGTGCAGCATTGAACCAAGAGATAGAACTTTTCCTCAAGAGCATCGAGTTCCCCATTACCGTTGGTTACGGTGCTACCGAATGCGCCCCACTGATTTGCTACAGCCATTATACGGAATTCGTTCCCAAATCGTGTGGTACTCCCGTAAAGCACATGGAAGTGAAAATATTGAGTAATGACCCAGAAAGGATTGCTGGCGAAATCGTGACAAGAGGAACTAACGTCATGCTGGGATATTATAAGAATGAGGAAGCTACCCGACAAGTACTTGACAACGAGGGTTGGTATCATACGGGCGACTTAGGAACCATGAGCGAAGACGGTCACGTATTCATCAGGGGAAGAATCAAGAACATGCTGTTAGGTCAGAACGGCCAAAACATATACCCAGAGGAAATCGAAGACAAGCTCAATTCGATGACTATGGTTATGGAAGGCATTGTCATTCAAGAGAATGAACAACTTATCGCATTGGTTTATCCCGACATGGAAGAAGCTAAAGCCATGAAATTCAGTAACGAAGACTTGCAGAACATCATGGAACAAAATCGCACGGAGTTGAATAACACCCTTCCACCATTCAGCAAGATTTCTGCTATCAGACTTGTTGAGAATGAATTTGAGAAGACTCCCAAGAGGAGTATCAAGAGATATTTGTATCAGAAATAAAAAAAACAAAATATGGAATCAATACCGAGTTTTGTCGAATTAATCGAGAAGAGCATCATCAAGAATTGGGATCGTGAATCGCTCACCGATTATAAAGGAGCCACCTTACAATATCATGACGTGGCACGTAAGATAGAGAAGTTACATATCATGTTTGAAAACGGCGGTGTTTCCAAAGGCGACAAGATTGCCCTCTGTGGCAGAAACAGTGCACATTGGGCAGTTGCGTATTTAGCAACGTTGACGTATGGAGCGATTGCCGTGCCTATCCTACATGAGTTTACGGCAGACCAGATTCACAACATCGTGAACCACTCTGATGCCAAATTCTTGTTTGTAGGTGATGTGGTAGCAACAATTATCGATGCAACCAAGATGCCAAATCTGGAAGGTATCATCTATATTCCCGATTATTCCCTATTGGTATCTCGCACGGATAAGTTAACCTTTGCACGTGAGCACTTGAACGAGATGTTCGGAAAGAAGTACCCTAAATACTTCCGTCAGGAACACGTGAGTTATTTCAAGGAAAAAGATGCAAATGACATGGCTCTCATCAATTACACCAGTGGTACGACAGGTTTCTCCAAAGGTGTAATGATTCCTTATCGTGCTCTATGGAGCAATTACGACTTTGCCTGTCAGGTAATGGGTAAACACCTTGAGAAAAGAGGCAATAACGTGATTAGCATCTTGCCCATGGCGCACATGTATGGTATGGCATTTGAATTTATCTATGAGTTTATCGAGGGAAAACACGTATTCTTCCTCACGCGCGTGCCAAGTCCTGCCATTATCGCACAGGCATTTGCAGATATCAAGCCTTGCATTATCATTGCCGTGCCATTGATTATCGAGAAAATCATTCGCAAGCGAGTATTCCCCAAGATACAAAACAACAAGATGAGATTGTTGTTGAGTATGCCTGTCATCAACAAGAAAGTCATTGAGAAAATCTGCGAACAAGTATATAATTCATTTGGTGGAAACTTATATGAGATTATCGTTGGTGGCGCTGCCTTTAATCAAGAAGTAGAGAGTTTCATGAAACGCCTCAACTTCCCATATACAGTAGGTTATGGAGCTACAGAATGCGCACCCATCATCTGCTATGCGCCTTGGAATGAATTTGTAGCAGGTTCATGTGGAAAGGCAGTTGCCCACATGCAGGTGAAGATTGACAGTCCAGACCCACAGCATGTACCAGGCGAAATCTTAGCCAAAGGTCTTAACGTGATGTTGGGATATTACAAGAACGAAGAAGCAACACGCACGACAATTGATAAGGACGGTTGGTATCATACTGGCGACTTGGGATTAATAGACGAAAGAGGCAACGTATTCATCAAGGGTCGTTCAAAGAACATGTTGCTCAGTTCGAACGGTCAGAACATCTATCCGGAGGAAATCGAAGACAAACTCAACTCTATGGCACTCGTTATGGAAAGCGTGGTTATCCAAAGAGGTGACAAGTTGATTGGACTCGTTCACCCAGATTATGACGAAGCCAGAAACTTGGGTCTTACCAATGATGACTTGGAGAAGATCATGGAACAGAATCGTCAGGAAATCAATAATGTACTTCCAGCATACAGCAAGATTTCTGCCATGCGTATCCATGAAGAAGAGTTTGCCAAAACTCCTAAGAAGAGTATCAAGCGATACCTCTATCAAGAAGAAGGATAAGCAATCACATGATAACAAAGAAAAAGCCGTGTTATTCTACAAAGTAGTTTAACACGGCTATATTTATTGTCTCTTAGGATTATCTATCAAACAAGGCATTAGTTCGAACGCGACTTAATGTTTCTGGACTCATCTGCAAATAACTTGCCACATGGATGAGCGGTGTACGCTTGATAACCTCTGGATTAAGCTTGCACATCTTCTTATACCTATCTTGTGCACTTTCAAATCTGACCAAATCAGCATGAACTTGAGAAAGGATGAGCGATTCCTCCAAAATCTTACGATAGAGAATTTGAATATTGACATTGTGCAAGGCAACCATTTCCAATTTCACCTTGGGCAATGCGTATATGATAGAATGTTCCAGAGCTTCTACCATTAATTGTGTGGGTTCTTCCTTGAAAAGACTCTCGATACACATAAAAATGGTCCCTTCTACCCCTAAATGCTCTGTCAGTTCCTTTCCGTTCTTATGGTAATATTGCCTAATCAAGCCTTGATGCACATAGTAAATGTTTCGGCAAATCTCACCTTCCTTCAAGATTTGCTCTCCTTTCCTGAATTTCATCGGTACAAGCAAATCCTCCATCACATCGAGTTCGACGTGAGTCATGGTACTGTACTTTCGAGCCAATTCCCTGGCAATGTCCCTTATTGATTCCATGGCTAATAAATTATGGTCTTTATTTTGTAATCTATCTCAATCCAACTTCAATACAGCAAGGAAAGCTTTTTGTGGCACTTCCACATTACCGATTTGTTTCATTCTCTTCTTTCCTCGTTTTTGTTTTTCCAAAAGTTTACGCTTACGTGAAACGTCACCACCGTAACACTTCGCCGTAACGTCCTTACGTACACACTTAATCGTCTCGCGAGCAATAATCTTGGCACCAATGGCAGCTTGAATGGCAATGTCAAACTGTTGGCGTGGAATCAAGTCTTTCAGTTTTTCACACATTCTTCTTCCCAATGTCACGGCATTGTCTTGATGCGTTAAGGTAGATAGTGCATCAACAGACTCACCATTCAACAGTATATCCAACTTTGCTAATTTTGACGGTCGGAAAGAGTCTATATGGTAGTCGAAAGAAGCATATCCCTTAGAAATACTCTTTAATTTATCATAGAAATCGATAACGATTTCACCTAACGGGAGGTAGAAATGCAACTCTACCCTATTTCCGCTCACAAATTCTTGATTAATAAGCTCACCTCGTTTATCTAAGCAGAGTTTCATGATGGGACCAATAAACGTGGTTGTGGTAATGATGGAAGCACGAATATATGGTTCTTCAATGTGTTCTATCATCGTTACTTCTGGCAAACCAGAAGGATTATGCACCTCTTTGGAGCCTCCTTGTTTATCATATACAATGTACGAAACGTTGGGAACCGTGGTAATCACATCCATATTAAACTCACGATCAAGACGTTCCTGTACAATTTCCATGTGGAGAAGTCCTAAAAATCCACAACGGAAACCAAAACCTAAAGCCACCGATGACTCAGGAGTAAACGACAACGAAGCATCATTGAGTTGAAGTTTTTCTAAAGAAGCACGTAAATTCTCGTAATCATTCGGGTCGATGGGATAAACACCAGCAAACACCATTGGCTTCACTTCCTGGAATCCCTCAATCGCCTTGTCGCAAGGATTATTAACATGTGTGATAGTATCACCCACCTTCACTTCCTTTGCATCCTTGATTCCACTGATAATATATCCTACTTCGCCCGTGTGCATTTCCGTGCGAGGAATCATATCCATTTTCAGCACACCAACTTCATCAGCCAAATACTCCATGCCTGTATTGAAGAACTTCACCTTATCGCCCTTACGTATACAACCATTTTCAATCTTGAAATAAGCAATGATACCACGATAAGAATTGAATACGGAATCGAAAATCAAGGCTTGCAATGGTGCATTTTCATCACCTACTGGATGAGGAATACGCTCTACTACGGCATTGAGAATATCATCTACACCCTCTCCCGTCTTACCAGATGCACGGATAATCTCGCTACGGTCGCATCCCAATAGTTCAACGATTTCATCTTCCACCTCATCAGGCATAGCAGAAGGCATATCTATCTTATTGATAACGGGAATGATTTCCAAATCATGCTCAATAGCCATGTAAAGATTGGAAATAGTTTGTGCCTGAACACCTTGCGTTGCATCAACAACCAACAATGCGCCTTCACATGCGGCAATACTTCGAGATACTTCATATGAAAAATCGACGTGTCCCGGAGTATCTATCAAATTCAAGATATAGTTTTCGCCTTGATAAGCATATTCCATCTGAATGGCATGACTCTTGATAGTAATACCGCGTTCTTTTTCCAAGTCCATGTCATCAAGCATCTGTCCTTCCGTTATCTGGATTGTATTTGTACGTTCCAGCAAACGGTCGGCGATGGTCGATTTCCCATGGTCAATATGGGCAATGATGCAGAAATTTCTTATGTTATTGATTGATGTACTCATTTTTTGAATCAGCAATGATAATAGAAATTCGTTGGAAGTTAAGAACTATCCTATTTATGAACAAGTTTTGGAATCTTCACTTGTTGTCCGATGAGTACCATTTTAATGTCGGGATTCACGGCTTGAACATAGCAATCCATTCCTGGACCTAATTCCATTCTACTAATGGATTTCAAGGTCTGACCTTGCACGGCTGTTACTTCCTTCTCAATGCCGACAATCTTGTAATCACCATTAATCACTCGTTCGTCATAGTTGTTATAAGCCTCTAATTCCTTAGCCAACTTAAGTTTCTCTGCTTCTATCTTCTCTTGCTCCTTTTGTTTTTCCTGAACAAATTGTTCTATCTGTTGGTCTTTTTCATTCAGTTTATTGTTCATGGAATAAAAACCGATGATACCTAATAATACCAATGCGGCAATAGCAACACAAAGTGCTTTGACTATGTTGTTTGTATGTTGCAATTTTTGAGCTAATTCTTCCGATCTTTTCATTTCTTCTTCGTCTTCTTCTTCAAATTCTTGTGTACTGATAATTGGACTGATAGGTTCTTCTGAAACTTCTTTAGTTTCAACTTTTTCTTCTATATCTGCTTTACCTACTTGTTCTTCTATTACTACATTTTCATTTTTATCTTCGACAATTTCTTCTTTAACCTCTTCTACCGTTTGTTCAACCTCAATCGGTTCTGGTGTTACGGGTTCAGAAGTGGTCTCTTCAACTGGTTCATTCGTATCAACGGTATCAACTTCATCTATCGTCTCAACAGCATCTACGCTTTCCTCTGCCTCCGTGGATTCTTCATCCACTTCTTCCATATCGTATTTCTTGTCGATTTCAGCAAAGTCAACACCATCCTTTAAGATTACTGTTTCAAATTGTGCGAATGGTTTATTGACTAAGTTTTTCATGGAAGCATCAGGAGTGAAAGAGATTTTATCCCTACCTTCTATGATAATTCTCTCACCCGTATTTACATCCACACTGGCACGGTTTTTCACGGTAGTCACCTTGAAGGTTCCAAGACCTTTCACCTTGACCAGCTTATCTGTCTTTAATTCTTCTCCCAACAATTCAAACATCTGCGAGATGAACCTCTCTGCATCTTTTTGCTTGATATTGTGTTTGTTGGACAAAAACGTTGCTAAATCAGATATTTTCCCCATCTTCCTTACCTCCGTTTTTTAGTTTTTCCTTGATAGAAGCTACGGGTTTGAAATTCAACACCAATTTAGGTGGAACCAACATTCTTTGTCCCGTTGATGGATTAACCAACACGCGCTCCAATCGTTTCTTTACCTCGAATGTTCCGAATCCAGTGATAGAAACGGAATCACCTGTTTCAAAGGTTTGTCCCATAGCATCAATCACGTGGCGAACCATCTTCTGTGTTTCGTCTTGCGTAAGTCCTGCTTGTTGTGACAATTTTGCTATATATTCCTTATTGTTCATACCACTTCTCCATATATGTCAAATTCTTCTGAATCAATGATTCGAACTTGATAAAACTCTCCTACTCTCAATCGCTTCGTTGATGCCTTGATCAACACTTCTGGGTCTACCTCTGGCGAACAGTATTCCGTTCTGCCAATATAGTAATCTCCTTCTTTCCTATCAATGATGACAGGCAATGTCTTTCCTACTTTTTCGGCTTCAATCTCAGCACTTATCTCTTGTTGCAAAGCCATTAGCTTACCCAAGCGCTCTTCCTTGACACTTTCGGGAATATCATCTTGATAATTCAATGCGCTATAAGTACCGTCTTCTTCTGAATAAGCAAATGCTCCCATTCTTTCGAATCTTGCCCAACGCACAAAATCCATCAGTTCTTGGAAGTCTTCATCTGTCTCACCAGGGAATCCAACCATGAATGTAGTACGAAGATGAATGCCAGGCACTCGTTCACGGATTTGACGAATCAATTGGATAGTTTCTTCCTTTGTTACATGTCGATGCATCTTATCCAAAAGATGGTCAGAAATATGTTGCAAGGCAATATCTATGTATTTGCAAACATTGTCTTTCTCACGCATCACATCCAACAAATCCATCGGGAACTGATTGGGATAAGCATAATGCAAGCGAATCCACTTCACACCCTTAATATCAGCCATCTCACGAATGAGTTCGGCAACATGTCGCTTACCATCAACGTCTACGCCATAATACGTTAACTCTTGTGCGATTACCTGAAATTCCTTCACGCCTTGCGCCACTAAATCACGTACTTCATCCAATATTTCTTCCATTGGACGACTCACGTGTTTTCCTGTTATGATAGGAATGGAACAATATGCACAATGACGGTCACATCCCTCGCTGATTTTCAGATAGGCATAATGATGAGGAGTAGTAAGATGACGTTTTCCTATACACGACTCATCAACAGCCTTGCCTAAATCCGTAATAAGTTGCTTATAATTGAACTTTCCATAAAACTTATCTACTTGCGGTATTTCGGCTTCTAATTCCTTCTGGTATCTTTGCGACAGACAACCCATCACGTACAGATGCTTGAGTTTGCCTTCATCTTTCGCCTGGGCAAACTCCAGTATGGCATTGATACTCTCTTGCTTAGCGTTCTGAATAAAACCACAAGTGTTGATAACCACGATTTCACCTTGAGGATTCTTACTATCATGAACACAATGATAGCCGTTTGCCTCAAATTGCTTCATCAGTAACTCGCTATCAACGAGATTCTTCGAGCAACCCATCGTGATAATATCAACTTGATTCTTTTTCATCCGTTAAAGAGCGAATCTACGAACTGTCTCTTATTAAATAATTGTAAGTCTTCCATTCCTTCACCTAAGCCAATGTATTTCACGGGCACTTTCAATTGGTCGCTAATACCTATGACAACACCACCTTTGGCCGTTCCGTCTAATTTGGTGATGGCGAGTGAAGAGATTGAAGTGACGGCTGCAAATTGTTTGGCTTGCTCGAAAGCATTCTGTCCTGTACTGCCATCGAGAACGAGAAGAACCTCGTCAGGTGCTTGAGGAAGAACCTTCTTCATCACATCCTTGATTTTCTTCAACTCATTCATCAAGCCAACCTTATTGTGTAAACGTCCAGCGGTATCGATAATCACGACATCGGCATTGTTAGCCTTGGCTGAACTCAACGTATCGAATGCTACGGAAGCGGGATCGGCTCCCATTTGTTGCTTGATGACAGGAACACCTACACGTTCACCCCAAATGCAGATTTGTTCTACAGCTGCTGCCCTAAACGTATCGGCTGCACCGAGATATACTTTCTTACCCGCATTCTTGAATTGTTGGGCGAGTTTGCCAATGGTGGTAGTTTTTCCGACACCATTCACGCCAACCACGAGAATGACATACGGCTTATGGTCGGTTGGCAAGTCCCAATCGTCTAAATCTTCCGTATTGTTTTCAGCAAGAAGCGAAGCTATCTCATCTCTTAATATACCGTTTAATTCTGAAGTAGAAACATACTTATCCCTTTCTACGCGCTCTTCGCTTCGCTTGATAATCTTCAATGTAGTATCTACGCCTACATCGCTGGTGATAAGCACTTCCTCAAGGTTGTCGAGCACATCATCGTCAACCTTTGACTTTCCAGCTATAGCACGTGTCAATTTGGAGAACACACTTGTCTTGGTCTTTTCAAGACCTTTATCCAGCGTTTCTTTCTTGTTTTTACTAAATAAACCAAATAACCCCATAATAAGTAATTTTCTGCAAAATTACACAAAAAAAATGAGATTTAATCTTTCAATGCGCAGAAATTAGTTATAAATATGAGGTTTAATGTGTATCTTTGCCAAAAAGTTGACGAATGGGAAGCATCACCAAAGAACAACGAAGCAAAATCATGGCTTCTATCCATAGCAAGGACACGAAACCAGAAATGATTGTTCGGAGCTATCTTCATGCATGTGGTTTCCGTTATAGACTTAACAGTCCTCGATTGCCAGGTCATCCCGACTTGGTTTTGCGCAAATACAGAACGTGCATTTTCGTGAATGGTTGTTTCTGGCACGGTCATGATTGCAAGGATTTCGTACCTCCCAAAACGAATACCGAATTTTGGACAAACAAAATCAATAGAAACAAAGAACGCGACATAAACGTACAAAGACAATTAGCAACCATGGGTTGGCATTGTATCGTGGTTTGGGAGTGTGAGCTTAAAAAGGATTCAAGAGAACAAACGCTTTGCTCTCTTGAATATACCTTAAACCACATATTCCTCAAAGACCACGAAGTACGTTATCTTCCATTGGAACAAGATCAACAATTAGATATAGCTGCCGAAAGGGAATTGTAAACATAGTGTTTGTCTTCGCTAAACATATCATTTGCAATGGCTAAACATATCATTTACACCAGCTAAACATATCATTTGCAAAACTATAACCTAACGTTTATCTTTTCTCCTTTGCTTTCGTTGCTCATCCTATCAAGTGCAGTAACTACGTAAGTATACTTGTTCTTGCCATTTACGTAAGGCAACTTGAGCATCTTGTTGCTGGTAATTGCGA